>WNGK01007791.1_pt1 | contig 13667 bp, 9 predicted proteins | sample 5400601 | NCBI WGS metagenome assembly WNGK01 (sample SAMN13153376, study PRJNA577476) | soil metagenome | isolation source: 60 cm soil or saprolite under Garry oak tree replicate 1 | place: USA:California | collected 2016-06-15 | reverse complement strand
AGCGCCAGCCCGGACCACAACGAGCGCCGGCGAAAATCGTCTTGCAGCTCAGGTTCATCCCGGGTGTCGAGCGTGAGGTAAGTGGCTGCCAGAAACGCGAAGAGTCCGAGCGCAAACACGCCGCAGGACAGCGCAAATGGCGTCAGCCAGCCTACCATGAAGCCCGTGAGGACACGCCCTTGCTCCACGCGGATTTGGCCCGTAGTCAAAGCGCCAAGTATGACCCCCTGAAAAAAGGGTGTTAAAAAGCTGGCCATCGCGAAGACGGTGTTCCACCGTCGCTCATCCTTCACGTCGTATTTGCGGAACACGAACGCGGAGCCGCGCAGCACGATGCCCAGCAGCATCACTGTTATCGGAATGTTGAGCGCCGTCATCATGGTTGCGAAACCTCTCGGGAATCCGGTGAACAACAAAACAATAACGAGAATGAGCCATACATGGTTGGCTTCCCAAATGGGCGCGATGGCGTCGGCGATCGCCTCACGCTGCCGTTTGGCGCGGGGCCCGAACGCCAGTAAGTTCCATATCCCACCGCCAAAATCCGCGCCGCCCATGAGCGCATACACGATGAGCGACGATAAAATGAAAATGGCGACGATGACCTCAAGCATGAGTTACCCCGCTTGATTGGGCTGGCACAGGATAGCCGCTCTCCAAAAACTGGCGGCGCAGGAGCAGCACAACGACCATGGCCAGCAAGATGTAAACTGCCGTGAAGATAACGAACGGCACGACCAGTCCCGGCATGGGTGTTACCGCTTCACGGGTCCGCATCACGCCATAAATGATCCATGGTTGGCGTCCCGATTCCGTTACGACCCATCCGGTTTCAATCGCCAGAAATCCTAACGGACCGGCGGCAACCAGGCCGCGCAAAAGCCATCTGTTATCAGGCAGACGTCGGTATTTCAGCCATAACCCATCCGCACAGAGCGTCAGCGCGAGCATCAGCATGCCCGAACCGACCATGATGTCGAACGCCCAGTGCACGACCCGGATATTCGGCCACTGGTCGCGGGGGAACTCCTCCAGGCCGGTCACTGTGGCGTTCGGGTCGTGCGCGGTGAGGAGACTCAGGCCGCGAGGAATCTCCAGGGCGTAATCGGTCGTCATCGTTTGGTCCTGCGGAATCCCGCCGATAACCAGCGGCGCTCCGGCCTCCGTCCGGTAGTGCGCTTCCATTGCCGCGAGCTTCGCCGGTTGTAGCCGGGCGACCGCGCGCGCGCTCACGTCGCCGCTGAGGATTTGCAAAGGCATGGCGATGCACGCAACGGCAAGGGCGAGGCCCAGCGCGGTTCTATGAAAAGAGTTATTCGGGTCGCGCAGCAGAAAAAAAGCATGAACCGCCGCCGCCATAAATCCCGTGGCCACAAATGCCGCCAAAGTCATATGCAAGACTTCGTGAAATGAGGCGGGGTTCAACATCGCTGCGATAGGGTCGATGTCCGTAATCTTTCCATCGACCAACTTAAAGCCAGCCGGCGAGTTCATCCACGCATTCGCCGTAACGACGAAGATACCCGAGAAAATGCCGCTCAGGGCCACCACCACGCCGGACAGCCAGTGAATGAGCGGTGAAACACGCTTCCAACCGTACAGATAAACACCTAGAAAAATGGCTTCTGTGAAAAACGCGAAACCTTCCAGCGAAAAAGGCATTCCGATGATTGCCCCTGCATGCTCCATGAACCCGGGCCAAAGCAAACCCAACTCGAACGAGAGTACCGTGCCCGAAACCGCCCCCACCGCAAACAAAATGGCGGTGCCCTTCGCCCACCGCTTGCAGAGTTCAAGATACACCGGTTGCTTCGTCCGCAGATACATCCCCTCAGCGATGGCCATGAGCAGCGGCATGCCAATCCCCAACGCGGCAAAGACGATGTGGAAGGCCAGCGACATGGCCATCTGTGAGCGAGCGAAGAGGAAATCACTCATTCCCTTGCAGCGTCGCAGGTTCCAGGGCTCTAATCAACCCAAGGGAACCCAAGGGACGATCTTGCCCCGTGTGCGGTCAGTCTGGCTCAATTCCTGGGCGACACTTGCATGCCATGGGGCCAAAATTGTTTCTACAAAGGGCTTCCGCACTCTTCATCGCATTGGATTCAGCGCCGGGTTCGGTTGCGTAATGGCAGCATTAGTAGAATTAGTAGATTCTGCATTTCGACCCCTGGGCGGACGGATTACAAACGGGAGAACGGCGCTTATCAGCATGATTCCAGCAATGATTTCGAGGGCCTGGGTATAGTGGCCTGTGCTCTGGCGCACGTGCGCAATCAGAGTCGGCCCACATACCCCGGCAAATCCCCAAGCCGTCAGCATCAGCCCATAAATGGAACCGACATTTCGCGGCCCAAAGAAATCGGCGGCAAACGCCGGCATCGTTCCGAAGCCCCCGCCGTAGCACAACAAAACGATAAATAAGAGAATGGCCAAAGCTCCAAAACTATGGACCAGGGAAAGCAGCACAAATACGATTGCCTGCGCCGCGAACATGAATTGAAATACCCGCGCTCGGCCAAGGAAGTCGGAGACCCATGCCCACAGGAATCGGCCCGCTCCGTTGGCGATCGAGATGATCCCCACCAAACCGGCCGCCGTCGCGGCGCTGGTTTTGGCAATCTCCTGCGCCATTGGCGCCGCTTGAGAGATGATCGATATCCCGGCCGTCGTGTTAAGGAACAGCATGGCCCAAAGCGCATACCATTGCCATGTGCGTAGCGCCTCTCCTAACGCCATATCACGAGCAGCACCCTGCGCCCGTTGAGTTGGTGCAGGCTGCCATCCCGCTGGCCGGTAACCTTCCGGTGGATTTTTCATGAAGAAAGCAGAACCCAGGATCGCGATAAGATAAGCGCTGCCAAGGATGCCGAATGTGGCGGGAAGTCCCACTGACGGGATCAGCCGCTGTGCGATCGGCGCAGTGACGAGAGCGCCGGCGCCGAACCCAGCCACCGCCATGCCGGTAATCATGCCGCGTTTGTCCGGAAACCATTTGATAAGCGTCGCCACCGGAACGATGTAACAGAGCCCCAAACCAAAGCCGCCCAAGACTCCAAAACTAAGATAGAGCAATCCGAGGTGTCCGTGCGCTTGCCCGGCCAACATCACACCCAGCCCGTAACCAAGTCCGCCGATCACCGCGATTCGGCGCGGACCTGCTCGCTTCATCCACAGACCGCCCGCGAAAGCGGCAAAACCGAGCATGAGTATCGCCACTTCGAAAGTCAGTGTGACCTGGGGGATGCTCCACCCATAAGCCCGCGTGAGCGGAATTCGGAAGACGCTCCAGGCGTAAACCGCGCCGAGCGCGATCTGCATCACAATGCCTGCTACCGCAACGACCCAACGGTTCGTAGGTCGCCCTCGTGATCGGTCCGTGAATAGCGAGTAGGGCGCGTCAGTCCTCTGCGCGCCGTCGCATATTTCACCCCGGCGCGCAGAGGACTGGCGCGCCCTACCCGGTACGACCGAGGTACTACGTCTCGCTCCTGCTTCCTGGTGGGAAATTTTGTAGTCATGCATAAGATTAAAAGTTAAGGGTGAACTGGGCGTAAACAAACGTGGCATCCCGCGCGCCACCGATTTCGGCCAGGGAACTTTTTACGTAGTCGCCCACGAAGAAGCGTGCAATCCCGGCCTGGAGCGACGTGTAGTGCCTGATGGCGTAGGTTGCGACCAAATCAATTTCCGAGCCAACATAGCTGCCGGCATTCGGATTTATTCCGTAGCCCGTGCCATCGGTCGGCGTCAGGCCGCCGCGCCGCGCACCTTTGTTGGTGTAGAACGAATCGTGCGTGTCAGCGAGCCAGATCAGGCGATAATCCGCAGCAACAGTGAGCAATTCGAGCGGTTGGATCGAACCCATGAAACGCAGGATCTGGACGTTCTGCCAGGAGAAGATGTCCATCATCCCAAATTGTCTGTGGTTGGTCGGGAAGAGGTTGTCGAAGGTCTCGTGTTTGCCGTCGGTGGGGTTGCTGTCACCGCTGGAGTAGAGATACTCCAAGCCTGCACGCGGCTTGCCCGGCGCATTGGTCCAGGTGTAGCCGCCGCCGGCGACTGCGGCGTAAGCCTGCTGTACAAGATTCTTGCCCGCAACTGACGCGGGCGCGCCAGCGGTGGTTTCCTTGTACCGGCCGAATTGTCCGGCAGCCTCAAGGTTGTAATCCCAACCTCCCAGCTTGCCTGGCAAGGACTTGAGGTGCACTCCGATCGTGTAAATATCACGCGGCGTCGCGCCCTGCGGGTCCGGGGGCGGCCCATAAAATTGCGGCGAGCCTGTGCCCGTGTTCCGGGCCAGGAAATAGACTTCAGACTCCTGCCAGGGAATCAATTTCGTTGTCGAGGCATAAACACCGGAGAACCAATCTTGACCATCGGACTCATTGAAATGCTCGTTCCAGACAACCACGGGATGTGAAACAAATGCGTCAACCCACAAGCCTTCGACCTCGTAACGCAGTTTGGCCGCATCAAAGGTTCTTCTGACATTCGTCCAGTCCGATATGCCGATCAGCCGTTCGTCACCATAAGTCAACTCCTGCCGTCCGATCTTGGCGATAATGGGAAATAGTTGTGGATTTCCGATCTGAACAAAGGCCTGGTGTAGATCCATCGTATCCAGATCGAGGTTCGGATTTGGCTCATCCCAAAAACCACGACTGTCCCGGCCTTCTGCATAGAAATTCAACCAAGGCGTCGGATCATAACCCACGTGGACGAATGCGCGCAGCAGCATCCGATTATCGGAGGAGTGGCCGCCGGTCGCGCTGAAGTCCACCGGCCCCAGGTATTCGGCGTGCTCGTAGCGTGCTCGGAATTGTCCGCCTAAGTCCCAGGCGGAGAACGAACTGGATTGGCTTCGAAGCCGGTCGTTCACTAGCCCTGGCTGGACATCGGATGCAGTCAGTTGGGACTTGGTTTGCTCAGGCTTGGCAGCCGGCGGATTGTCATCCGCTCGGGCGAGGCCTGGGGCGCCATAAACCACTATACCGGCCACAATCAGTTGGTGAGGAAAAACTTCCATGGGTACTTCATGGAATGTTTTCGTCGTGACGTTCCCGCTCCAACTCTTCGGCCGCGTCCTTCTTCAGGAGACGGGTCACTCGCCAAATGAAAATGCCTCCTATCAGGAGAGCGCAGGCCACTATCGCAAGACCTGTCCCTTCTTCTCGTAACCCTTGGATAAAGTAGAAGCTCGCTAGAATTTCAAAATGTTTCATAAAACAAACTCATGTTATTTGTTCCAGCCGGTGGATTTCACCAAGCCAAGTCGTGTATCTCAAGTCCCGTGCCAACTTGGGAACAAAGCGGAAACCCCCTAACATCAAGATCATACGAATATCGGGCGCTGTTCACCCTCTCACGAGGTTTCGTAAACCTGCTTTCTTGCGGGCGGGGTTACGATTTTTCGTCAGGGCGCACAAAGTAGCTGCCGACGAGTAGGCGCCGACGTGAGGAGGCGGACCGAACGGGCTCATCCTCATCCACAAAAAGGATGGCTAGACATCCTCACGGATCGTTTCTTCGAGGCGCGACGGCGTGCGTCGAGCTTGCTTCGCTGCTTACAGCATCCCAAGCTGGCCTTCGAACAAACCCGGAGTAGAGTAGGCCGGAGCCGACAGGATGAAAGGCTTGCGCCAATGACCGTCAGACTCCGACCCCTCATCAAGCCGGACGGATTTCCCGTATCCGGCTTTCTGAGTCGCTTCACCGCCAGGTATACCCGAGGCAGTGGACGAGCTGAATAAGCTGCTGCGGGGCTGGAGTGGACACTTCCATTACCGGCAAAGCACGCGCACGTTCAGCAGGACGCAACACTGGCAGCCAACTTCTGCACGACCATCATGGTCTGTGGCGGCTGCCGCTGCGTGTATCGTGGAAAGCTCATTAGACAGAACATCTGAAGCGTGCTGAAGTCAAAGCCAACCATACAATCCAGGAAGGGGAGGAAGGAGCTTTCCGCTGATGTCTTAGCGGCTTTGTATCAGGCATTCATCTAAGACTTCGCGCACCTTCCGCGCCAAAGTAGCCATCATGTAAGGTTTTTGCAGGAATGCAATGCCCGGCCGCAGCACGCCGTCATGCCCCAAGGCATCCTTGGTATATCCCGATGTAAATAAAACTTTCGTGTCCGGATGGGACACGCGGAGGGCATCTGACAATTCTTTGCCGCCCATGACGGGCAGGACGACATCCGTCAGCACAAGGTCAATTTTCCCATCGTGCTGTCGCGCCATGCGAAGGCCTTCCTCGCCGTTGACCGCTTCAAGAACCGTGTAGCCTTTCTCTCGTAATGTGGTTAGGGCCAATTCGCGCACCACTGATTCGTCCTCGACCAAAAGCACGGTTTCGCTGCCCCCTGCCGCCTCTGGCGGCGTCATGCGAACGGGGGATGGTTCAAGCGCAGCTTCCACCTGAGGGAAGTAAATCTTGAACGTCGTGCCTCTGCCCAACTCGCTCTGCACATTGATGAGGCCGGTGTTTTGTTTTACGATCCCGAAGCAAGTCGCAAGACCCAACCCCGTGCCTTTGCCCGGAGGCTTGGTGGTAAAAAAGGGTTCAAACAGGTGCGCTTTGACTTCTTCACTCATCCCGGTGCCGGTGTCCGCAATTGCTATCATCACGTAGCTACCCGCACACAAATCGGGGAAGTTTTTTAGCTGGTTTTTGTCCAGCGTGGTGTTGGCAGTTGTGATGGTCAGTTTGCCGCCGTTGGGCATGGCATCGCGGGCATTCACCGCGAGATTCATGATAACCTGTTCGATTTGGCCGGGGTCGGCCTTGATGTACCCTGCTGCCGAGTCGGGTAACGTGCAAAACTCGATGTCTTCCCCGATGAGCCGGCGCAACATCCTTTGTATCTCAACGATGATGGCATTGAGGTTCAGCACGCGGGGTTCAATCACTTGTTTGCGGCTGAAAGTCAGCAATTGCCTCGTCAGTGCCGCTGCCATGTACGCGGCCTTCTCGATTTGTTCGGCGTTCTTACGCCGCGGATCTTCGGCGGACAGTTGTCTTAACAGGAGTTCGCTATGGCCCGTAATGACGGTCAGAATATTGTTGAAATCATGGGCCACACCTGCGGCGAGTCGGCCGACTGCCTCGATTTTTTGGACCTGACGCAGTTGCTCCTCGCTTTGGCGTAAAGCCTCCTCTGCAGCTTTGCGTGCCACACGCGTCTGGGCCTCGCGCAACTCACGTTCAATCGCGGGCGCGAGCCGCGCCAGCTTGCGCTTCATGATGTAGTCATGCGCCCCGGCCTTCATTGCCGCCACGGCCCTCTCCTCGCTGACCACTGCTGATACCAGGATGAACGGCAGGTCGTGTCCGCTTTCCTTCAACAATTGCAGCGCCTCGAACCCGCCAAAGTTGGGCATCTCGTAATCCGAAATGACGATGTCCCATGCTTGCTGTTGGAGTGCCGCCTTCATGGCCGGCGGGGTGCAGACCCGCTGGTAAACGGGCTCATAGCCGGCCTTCCGTAATACGCGCAACAGAATCAGAACATCGTTTTCCGAGTCATCCGCGATCAAAGCCCGCAAGGGCTTGTTTGTTCCGCCCGTTTCGGGGGAATTATCCTGGCTTGACGAGGTGATAATTTTGTCCATTTGAATCTCCTGCTTCACCTGTGAGGGTGAAGCAAAATGTTGCGCCTTGATCGACGACGCCCTCGGCCCAGATTTTACCCCGATGGCGGTGAATGACTCGCTGCACGGTCGCCAACCCGATGCCCGTCCCACGAAACTCGCTCTGATCGTGCAGACGTTTGAATGGCGTGAACAAATTACTCGCGCGCGCCATGTCAAATCCCGCGCCGTCGTCGCGCACGAAATAGGTTCGGGCGCCGTTAGCTTGAGGAAGTGCCCCAAATTCTATACGCGCGCGCTGACGATTCGCCGTGAACTTCCACGCGTTGCCGAACAAATTCTCCAGCACGACCCTCAACAACTGGGCGTCGCCCTCTGCGGTTAGGCCCTTGGCAATGACCCAGTCCACCAGACGGTCCGGTTTTTTTTGTTTCAAATCAGCGGCCACGGCATTCGCCAGGGCTGTAAGATCGAAATGCTCCACCAGCAACTCTCTACGCATCATATTGGACAACTCCAGGAGAGCATCAATGATCTCCTCCATGTGTTGACAACTCCCCCGCAGTCGCTGAACGTAATCCAGGCCCTCGGGATCGAGCTGGTTGGCGTAATCTTCCATCAGGATGAGGCTGAAGCCATCGATGTTCTGAAGCGGCGAACGTAAATCGTGCGAAACGGAGTAACTGAATGCTTCCAGTTCCTTATTGGCGCTTTCCAACTCAATCGCGCGGTGTTCCAATTCTTTGTTCAGTTTGGAGATTTGTCGTTCCACCCGTTTGCGCTCGGTGATGTCGCGAATCGTGCTGGTGACAACCAGTCCTTTTTCGGCGGCCAACGGCTTTGTGCTCACCTCGATCGGAAACTCGCGGCCGTCCTTGTGCAAACCGCAAAGCTCCATCGTCGTTTCCGGAACACGACTCCCGTGCTGCGAGAAGTACGCGGCGTAATATTGCCGTTGGGTTTTTCGAAAGCGTTCGGGGACCAGCAGGGCTATGCCTTCCCCTTGTAATTCCCGGTCGCTATAACCGAATAGTTTTCCCGCCTGCGCGTTGCTGCCCACAATCTTGCCTTCCGCGTTGACGATGACCAACGCGTCCGGCATCGAGCCCAGCAATCGGTCCAGTTTTTCCTCTGCCTTTCCGCGCCCGTGCATGGCGCGCAGCGCGCACGCGCCGCACGCCAGAACAACCACGCCGGCCAGCACACTTCCGGTCAGGCTGATCATTGTGACGCGTTCCCCCTTCGCTGCTACGGCCGTTTGTTCCTGGTCCAGTCGCGCGCGTTGCTCCTTATCCATCCCGCTGAAAGCAGCTCGGATCTTCTCCATCAACTTATTCCCCTCGTCTGTCAGACTACGTTGGCCGTACCCACGAAACAGGTTCTTATTACCCAGCTCCACCATGTCCTTCATGGCCTTGAGGTGCTCGGCAATCAGCGGTTCAATCTCGGTAACGGATTGAAGCCGGCTCGGGTCGTTTTGGAGGAGGATCTTGAGTTCATCCACTTGGGGACGAACGGCTTTGGCTGCTGTGTAAAATGGACTCAGGTGTGATTGTTTGCCGGAAATGGCGAAGCTGCGTGCGGCGCTTTCCATCTCGCTTAATCGGGCCGTGATGTCCCCCAATTTTTCCAAAATTTCGCGGGTGTGAGTAACCGCCCGCGTGGCCTCCTGGAGCTGCTTCCCAGACCGACGCGAAATGGCGACGAGCACCGCCAAACTCAAGATTGCCAAAACAAAGCCGGCTCCCCACAAGATTCTACCAGAGTATCGTCGTGCCCATTTTTGGGACAGCTCTCCCAATGGCGTCTTTCCAATGGCATTCCCGCTGCCATTGCTTGCGCCATTTTTTCTTTGAATTGGACTCACTCCTACAACATAGCTATTCTTATGCCGTTTTGTCGCTACCATGGGTTGAAAGAAGCCTGCTTTTGAGGAGGTTTTTCGGTTCTGCCGCGAGGACCCTCTCATGGCAAAAATTCGTAAATGGTAAGTCGTGCTGGCCGATACCGACGGCCATCCCGCTGAAAAACAATTCGAGCCGGTCAATGTCCCTCACCGTGGATTTCCCCACGCCCAAAGGCGTGTTGAGCGGCAAAGGCGCGAGTTGGCGCGGAGGGCGTTGGAACCTATTGCTTCATTTGTGTTCTGGTTCGCCTTGCCTCGAAACGACCCTTGTAACAGTTTAGAGCAGACATGATCGAGCCGGACGCTGTTGTGTTCGTGGTGGACGATGATCCTTCGGTTCGTCGTTCTACAGAACGCCTTCTTCGATCGGCAGGGTTCAAAGTGCAAACTTTTGGTTCCGCCCGGGAATTCCTTGATAGCCATCGGTCTGAGGGACCCGGTTGCCTGGTACTCGATGTGCGCATGCCAGGGTTGAGCGGCATGGATCTTCAACGCGAGCTGGCCCAATCCGGTATCCACATCCCGATCATTTTCATTACCGCACACGGCGATATCCCGATGTCGGTACGCGCGATGAAAGCCGGAGCCGCCGAATTCCTTACCAAGCCCTTCCGTGGCCGCAGTCTGCTCGACGCTGTCCGCGCCGCGATCGAGCGCGACCGCTCAGCGCACAAAGCGCGGTCCGAAACCGCAGAATTGCACGATCGCTATGAACAGCTCACCCCGCGTGAGCGCGAAGTGATGCCTCTCATTACCTCCGGAATGCTTAATAAACAGGTCGCCGGCGAACTCGCTACCACTGAGAGAACGATAAAATTCCATCGCGCCCACATCATGCAAAAGATGAAAGCGCAGTCCCTTGCCGATCTCGTGCGAATGGCCCAGAAACTCGCCGCTCCCAGCCAGCGTTAGCTCAGCATCGTCCTGTCCCAAGGGACAGGCGCCTTCCTGCACCAAGGAACAGTAGAACTCCCATCACGAGCGTGGTTACTGTTAGGCATGAAAAGATTTTTCTCGTGGACAGCAACAGATGGGAAGGACCAAAAGCTCGAAGGTACGCTCGTTTCGCTGGCTAACGCTGACGTTTCGGGTCAGCGCCGGTGGCCACAAAACGGCCAGCGAATTCCGATTGCGTTTCTTGACGCCGATGCGACCGAGGAACAGCCCGTGCGGATCCGAGTTGGCGCCATCGAGTTTCCTCGGAAACCTGTCCGCAAGCAAAGACCGCTGCGTGAGGCCGGTGCTTTAGTCGGATGCCTCTGAAAATAACCCAGAAAGGAATAATATGCCTGCTTTGATAAACCAAGTGAACGCCCCTGCGGGAGTAATGAACGGGAACGGGCGTATCTCGACACCGCCACCATCTCCCTCTCCCCTTCCGAAGGGGAGAGGGCTGGGGAGAGGGCTGGGGAGAGGGGTCCGTTCCCCTTGCCGCTGGATCAGACGTTTCCCCGGCTGTTGTACGAGTTGGCGGTCCGCCTTCCTGCCCTGAGGGAAATCCAGGCGGTCTGCGTCTGGCTATACGAACCGGTGCGCCATGCGATACGCCCGCACTTGCTGATGGCTGATCTGCCACCTGAACGGAGAGCCAGCATGTCCTTTCCCATGGATGACTCAATTGCCACTTGGGTTTGGAAAAATCAAGAGCCGCTTACGATAAACACGGAGAACGAGCGCCGTTTCCCCGATTTTGCCACTGTCTTGCTCGAAAGTGGAATGAAGTCCTTCTGCGGCGTTCCCTTAATGATCGCGAACCGTCCCATCGGTGTCCTCGGACTCGCGAGCACCGCGTCGGAAGCATTTCGTGATTTCAATTGGGAATTTGTGCAGCGCGGCCCCGGAGATACCACTAGCCTCGCCAGAATGCTCCGCGAAAACGAGATTTCAACCCGGGAGGAACACGATTCGAGCGACGAGTCGCTCGCGCTCGAAGAGGAAGCAGAGCCGATATTCAAGGGCATTATCGGGCGAAGCCCCGCCTTGCGCGCACTGCTTAAACAAGTCGCGGTCGTGGCTCCAACCGATTCGACGGTACTCATTACGGGTGAAACCGGTTCGGGCAAGGAACTCATCGCGCAAGCCATTCATAATAACAGTCCTCGCTGTAAGGGTCCGCTGATCAAGGTTAACTGCAGCGCAATCCCGGACAACCTGTTTGAAAGTGAGTTCTTCGGCCATGTGCGAGGCGCCTTCACCGGCGCGCTCCGGGACAAGCCGGGCCGCTTCGAAATGGCCGACGGCGGGACCCTTTTTCTGGACGAGATCGGCGAGCTGCCGCCGGCGATGCAATCGAAACTCCTGCGGGTGCTCCAGGAGCAGGAGATTGAACGGGTGGGTGAGATTCGCACCCGCAAGGTCAATGTGCGCGTCATCGCCGCTACCAACCGGGACCTCGCACAGGAGGTGGACGGAAAGCGGTTTCGCGAAGATCTCTTTTACCGCCTGAGCGTTTTTCCGCTGGAAATTCCGCCACTGCGGGAGCGACGAGAGGACATTCCGGCCCTCGCAACCTACTTCCTCCGCAAGACAGCGAAGAAGATGAATCGGCCTTTGCTGCGCCTCTCACGAACAAATGCCAATCAGTTGAGCGCCCACACCTGGCCTGGAAACGTTCGCGAGCTTCAGAACGCCGTCGAGAGAGCGGTCATCCTCGCACACGACGGGGAATTGCGCTTTGACCTCCGCCCGTCCGAATCGAGTCCTCCCTCTCCGCTCTGGGGAGAGGGCCGGGGTGAGGTGCCCATCGCCACCTGCTCCGAAGTGGCCACCCGCGATGATTGGAAACGTCAGGAACGCGAGAGCATTATGCGGGCTTTGCAGCAGACCGGCGGCAAAGTGTCCGGCCCGGGTGGGGCTGCGGAGTTGCTTGGCATGAGACCGACGACTCTGTCTTCGCGATTGAAGGCTATGGGTATTACTCGCCAGTTTGGTTCGCCGCAGCCTTGAAATCGCGCGTCCCGGCCACGCTGGACCGCCGCAGGACTGATTCTACCCAGAACATGCTCCGGTCCTTCCATTCGTGATTACCGTCGCGGCCGTCGCAACTGCGGCGATCGTTTTGCGGGACCCAAGGCGGCGAATTTCAGTATGGCATGCGACATAGAAAAGAACTCAAGGATGAAAAGTACGAAGACACAACAACCAGCGTCGTGGAAAGAGAGCCTCGTGTATCCAGCCAGGACGACGATTGCGGCCGTGGTGGCTTTGCTGGCGGCCCGAGCGAGTGGATTACCGGAGGTTTGGTGGGCGCCGATTTCGGCCCTGGTGGTTGTGCAATCAGACTTCGGCTCGTCCCTGGCCGTCTCCTGGCATCGGCTGGCAGGAACAGCTTTGGGCGCTTTCGTGGGCGCTTCGCTGGCCGCACATTTTGGCCGGGGAGTGATTGTCTTCGGACTCGGTGTGTTTGGCATTGGCCTGTTGTCGGCAGTTCTGCGACTCCAGCGACCGGCAAATCGTTTTGCTGCGATTGCGTTCTCCATCGTGGTGCTCGTTGCGCGCGCCGAATCCGCATGGGTCGTCGCGCTCCACCGCTTCCTTGAAGTCTCGGCGGGAATCGTCGCGGGACTGCTCTTAAGCGCCCTGTGGCCTGAGCAACAAACAGGTCATGACAAGATTCTAGTTTAGACCTTAGTTTAGAGCCATGCACTTCCGTGACCTGAACGAAGCTCAAATACTTGCCCTCGCCATTACGGCCGAGGAAGAGGACGCCCGCATCTATCGCGATTTTGCCCAATCGCTTAGCGAGGATTTCCCGGCCACGGCGGAACTCTTCACCAGCATGGCCGCAGAAGAGGACGGGCACCGGCACCGGTTGATCGAAGTGTATCGTCAGCGATTCGGCGAACACATCCCACTCATCCGGCGGCAGGATGTGAAGGGCTTTGTCGTGCGCCGCCCTTCGTGGTTCACGCGAACGCTCCGGCCCGAGCACGCGCGCGGAGAAGCGGCCTTGATGGAAATCGAATCGCGGCGCTTTTACGAAGCCGCGGCGCAACGGACGAACGACGCCGGCATTCGCCAGCTTCTCGATGATCTCGCCCAGGAAGAGCAGCGGCACGAAGCGGCCGCCGAGGAAATCAACGACGCCCAGACCACATCCGGTGCATTAAGCCACGAGCGCGACGCTGCGCGTCGGCTGTTTGTCTTGCGCTTCATTCAGCCGGGACTTG
>WNGK01032647.1_pt1 | contig 13671 bp, 9 predicted proteins | sample 5400601 | NCBI WGS metagenome assembly WNGK01 (sample SAMN13153376, study PRJNA577476) | soil metagenome | isolation source: 60 cm soil or saprolite under Garry oak tree replicate 1 | place: USA:California | collected 2016-06-15 | reverse complement strand
GAGGCGCTGCGCACCCGCCTTCTGGAAATCCTGGAGAACGGCAACGAGGACCGCGACGCAGCGGCCACGCCAAGTAAACCCACGACAGTCCCACGTGCTACATTCGGGCCCAGATGGTCCCACCTACTTAATCACCGCAGCCAGGGCTGGGCCGCGCCGCGCGTCGAGTGGCGCCCCGGGTTGGTCACCACGGAGTTCCGCAGGTCTTCCAGCCAGTCTTCATGCCGGGATAGGTAGGACAGGCCGACTGCTTCCTGTGCCAAGCGCTGGCCCGTCACAAGCAGCCGGGCGGCCTGCGCACGCTGATCCGGGCTGAGCCATGTCACGAGATCGGCGGCTGATTCAGCCGAGAGCATCCGCTGGCCTGACTGCGGCGCGCCTTGCCGGAACATCACCTCGTAGAGTCCAGCCGCCGGGCGAACCGGCGGTAGTCTCACGCTCACCGCGAGCTCACCGGCACTCGCTGGCACACGCAGCCCATTCTCGTCCAGGTCTCCGAAATACCTGACCTCGGTGATCGTCCTGTCAATGCGAGCGATCGACAGGACGGATGCCTCGAATCCCGTACCGGCGCCCCAGCCGACAAGCCCGACCCGGTGGTCGCCCCGGTCACGGAGCACCGTCAGGAGGGAGTCGAAGGTGTCGCTGTTCTCCACCACCAGGAGCAGGTCCCCGTCTCCGGCGGACTCATAGTGGAGCCTGGGCGCCACCCTACGGCACCCCAACAGCCCCAGGGTGAGCCGTCCCGGACCGAAAAGGGCTGATCCTGCAAGCCTGTCGAGAGCCTTCTCGTCGCCGAACACTTCCAGTGACCGCTCCCGGGACGGCACCACAAGATGGTCACGGCTGTCGTGCAGCCACTGATTCACCCGCTCCATCGTGTACAACTGCGATCGCGTAAGGTCAGCCTGCGGCACCCAGGCAAGCGACGGGTGCCAGACGACCACCCTGCGGGGCTCGGGAACAGGTCTATCGCGTGACAGGATGAGGAACTTCGGCAGCGCCGGAATCTCCGAACGGTCGTAGGACCGCATCCCGGGCAGCTCGGCCACGTCCGCAGCCGTGAGTTCTGTGATCAGCTCAGACAGGATTCGCCTGCGCCGGATATCCATGCGTGAAGACGGATCGACTTGGTCAAGGAGCCGCCATAGCTCAGCGAGCTGGACTCGCCGGCGTGGCCAGGCAGCAAGGCCGTCCGCCATCCGCTGTGCCCGCGCTGACAACGAGACGTCGGTACTGGTCATTGCGCGTGGCCGTCCGCACGGACGAACAGGCGGCTCGCGGTCAGGACGCCCGTGTCATCCGCGACCGGATCCGGCAGCCGCATTCGGATTTCGTCATCCACCCGGAGGTACTTCATCCCTGCTCTCAAGTCGGCATCGTTGCGGAGCCGGATGATCAGCGGGAAGACGCTCAGCGCGTTGAGGTCGAACAGCCCCGTCGTGTACACGAGCTGCACGCCGAGCTTCTTGGCGACGGTCAGTTGCAGCTCAAGCAGGTAGCCTGCCGAGGCCCGACCTATCGGGTTGTCCAGGAATAGCACTCCCGCGTGCTGGCGCTGCGCCTGGCCGCGCTCGCCGGCCCGGAGCCAGGCCATCGTGCAGTAGAGGATGATCGCGGCGGTCAGCAGCTGGCCGCCGGAGAACACGTCGCTGATCTCCGCGACCCGCACTCGCTCGTCGCGCAGCACCGCGTCAGGCTTGAGCATCTCGACCCGGACGCCCTTGGGCCGCAGAGCGGCCCGGACCCCGCTGAGCAGAAGGCTGAGGCCGTCTCGCTTGCTGCGCTCCATACCGGCGCTAGCTGCGGTCGCCTCGTCGATGACCTGACCCAGCCGTTCCGCCAGCACCGCGTCATCCGGCGGGGTGAACGAGATGCGCAGGAACTCCAGCCCCGACCAGTCGCCGAGATCGGCCGGCAGCCTGGACGCCCGCTGCGCGGCCCGCAGCCGCCCCAGCGCGTGCTTGACCATTCCCTGCAGGCGCTCGACGAGCATGGCCCGGTGCCGCTCGATCTGTTGCAGTTCATCGCTGAGCACGCGGAACCGGGGTCGCAGCGCCGTTTCCCAGTCCGCAGCGTAGTCGGGCAGCCGCTCGCGGTCAGTCGAGATCATCTGCCGCCGGACCGGCGCGGCCACCTTCTCGAACCTCTCGTCCGTGGCGTGCCGGGCGAGCAGATCAGCAGTACGGCGCACTTCTCTCGTCGCATCCTCCAGCAGTCGCAACGCCTCGCTCAGCGTTTCCCGGATGTCATCCCGCCGGACCCGTGCGGCATCCGAGGTCTCCCGAAATGGACCAGCCTCACGATCAGGTGCAGGCGAGATGATCGCCGAGAGCGATTCCCGAACCGTGGCGAAGTCATCGATCAAGCGTTTGATGGTCGTCAGCTCTCCAGAGAGCGTCTCCTTGCGCTTCTGAACTTCGTCGAGATCCTCCCGTGCCTTGTCCCAATCGACGGTCGCCCTGGCGATCAGCTTCTTGCCATGAGGAATGTCTTCTGGCTTCCCATACGGTTCAAGCGAACGTTCCTGGGGCTGGTACTCCTCGAATGCGCGCTTCAGTTCCCCCTCCTGTCCAGCCGCAGTGGTCACACGGCCGTCCAGGGCATATGCGCGCCGCGCTGTACGGGCTGTGGCCTCTGCCCGCGCGGACGCGTCACTGCCATCCGGCGTTCGGAGAAGCTCTGATGCCCGGTCGCGGATTCCAGAATCGATCTTTTCTACGACCGCACGTGTTTCGGACTCAGCCTTGCTCAAGCGGTCGACCTCGGCGAGCAAGTCCGTGCCGACAGCGACCTTCTCATAGGCGGCCACCGCAGTCCGGTATGCAGCTCGCAAGGACTCCAGTGCCTCCTTCGGTACCGGGATCGCCTCGTCAACCGAGCCGCCGCCGATCACTTCACCAAGTTCCTCGCGGCATTGGTTCGCCGTACGGTGCTGGCTGTCCGCTTCACGGTGGGCTTCGCGCTGCTGACTGCTCAGGTCAGCGGCCACTTCATGCTTGCGCGCGGCTTCCTTATCCGCACGCGTTCGGTCTTCTCTCGCGGTACGGATGATCTCCTGCCAGGTAGCGACCTTGGCATGCTCGTCAGCAAGCGCACGTAGGCTGGTTGCCTTGCGCCGTGCATCCGCGGCTAGCTTGGTGAGGTTCGGCAGTTCGTGATTCAGCAGCTTCTCCTGCCGCACCAGCGTGCTGAGTGCTTCCCGCTTCTCTCGTTCGAGCTTCTGGGCATCCCGCCATTCGCCCGCCGCCTGCTCGTGATCCTCGGCAAGCTGGGCGAGCCTTCCCGGAGGGTAATCCCGCTGCCAGTCCCTGAGCCTTGAACGCAGCTCCCGATCGGCCTCGAGGGTCGCGTCCAGCTCTGCTAGCCGTACGCGGCGCTCATCAGCACGGTGCTCGATCGTATGCCGCTCCTCCTCGGCGCGTTTGTCGTCGTACATCGCGGGGTTGGGTGGGACGATGAATCCGATGCCCGCTGGCACGTCGGCGTTGGACTCCATAATGGCCGCGGTGGTGCCGACCGCAATCACCGTCCGTGGCAGCAGGCGAGCCGCGATCAACTTCTCTTGCGCACGCTCGAGATCGTCTCCGCTGTTGAGCACGATGCCATCGACCAAGTGCGGGTGATGAGCGAGCACCTGGTCACGCTCATCAGCCCGGATCGTCGCGAGATACTGCCAGCCGGACCAGCCAGTGATCTTCTGGTCTGCGAGGATGCGCAGGGCTTCGATCACATCGTCGCTGGGCGGCAGGAGCCCTCCGCGGCCGAGAGCACCCATGACTCGCTCGTCCGCGACCGCGGCGAGTCTAAGTGTCTCCCGCTCTCCCTCGACCTTTCCGACGGCTTCGGTCAGCAACTCGACCAGGGTCGGGGCATCGTTGTCAAGCACGATCTCTTCGGCGCCGAGCAAGTCGATAAGCCTGCTCGTCCGGCCCAGCCCATCGGCGGCCTGCTGTGCTGCGGACAGCTGTTCGCCGCGCCTGTCCGCGGCACGTGTCGTCGTCTCGAGATTGGTGCGAGCCGCATCATGGTCAGCGCTAGCTTGCTCTCGTTTCGAAGTTAGTTCGGCGCTTCGCTCCAGCGCATTAGTGACTCGCGTCTCAGCTTCGACGGCTGATTGGTCCGCGGCATCAGCCGCCTCGGCCACGTCCGCGCGATCTGCAAGCAGACCAGCGGCGACAGCGGCTTGGATCTCGTCCTGAGCCGAGCTAATGCTCTGCGTCGCCAGCTCAATCCTGGCGTTTGCTCCCTCGGCTTCCCCGATCGCGGCGCGCTCTTCTTCTCCCGCAACCCGTATGTCATCTTCAAGCTGGCCTGCTCGTTCTTCGGCGCGCGTAGCCACGCTGGCGGCGGCGGCCGCCATGGCCAGCAGTCCGCGGGCGAATCGCATCGCCGCGCGGTCTCGCGCACGCACCACAGGCTCAGCCTCGGCCTCCTGTCGGCGGACGGCCTCACGGATTGTCTGCGCCGCATGGTGCGCGGCGCTGTACCTGACCGGAACGTCGGCAGCATGCCACGCTGCCAGCAGAAGGTAACCGAGCGCCCCCTGCACGAAATCGCGCTCCGCTATCAGGTCACCTCGACTGGCCAGCTGGGCGGCGTATCCGGTCACCACCTCGCCGAAGGTCTGCGGCTCCTCGTCGGGGATGATGGCGGTCAGCAGCCAGTCCACGAACGCCTCGTCCGTCTTGAAGGTGAAGGCATCCGCGGCCTCGCCCTCGCCTGCGTTCATCTTTCGCTGGTAACTGAACAGCTCAGGGTCGAGCCGCAAGCTGTCAAGATGCCCGGTCCACTCGCCGCGTCTGTCCACCCACCTGACCTGAAGAGCCGGGGAACCCTTCTCGGCCTCGTCCAGCCGCTCGTGGAATCCCGCGAGGCTGACGATCCGCCCGTCCTGAGTGAACGGCAGCGCACTGAGGTCGAGCGCCCCGGTCGGACGGAATGTATACCACCGCTCAGTCAGCCTGTTCGAGTCGGCGGACACGACATGTCCCCGCCACTCGGCAACCTTCCCCGTGACCAGCAGGTCCCCGGTCCGGGTATCCCGCCATTCCAGCGCCACGTGGGCGACGTCACTCGCGAGGACGAACTTCTCCAGCACCTTGCTGTTCGACGTGCCGACGACCTGGCGCCTGCCAGGCAGGATCACCGAGAAGATCAGCCTGACGAGCACGGTCTTGCCGCCGCCATTCTCCAGGAACAGGACCGAAGCGCCAGAAGGCTGACCGGATGGGCCGCGCCGCAGGTCCAGGGTGACGTCCTGGTACCGGGCGCCTTTCGGGCCGACGGCGTGCAGCCGCACGCGGGACAATTCATACATCGGCGGGATCCTCGCCACTCGGGGATGACGTGGCATGCAGGCTGCCGGACGGGTCGGTCACCGCGACCACACCGAGGTCGAGTAGCTCCGCGAACGCGCGCTCGGCGGCGAGCTCTCGCACCTGGACCTGATACCGCGGCGTGGTCCGGTACATGCCGCCGTACTCGTCGCTCACTCGAGCCAGGAACCCCTGCTCGGCGAGGAACCGCAAAGCCTTCGCGATGATGCCGCGCGTGGTCGAAGGGGCAAGCCTCCCGTCCTTGGTAGGCGCGGCCTCCGGGCGGCGCAGGTAAACGCGCCAGGCTCGCTCCAGCTCCGGGGCGTCTTCCAACGGGTCCTCGGCCTCTTCGGCAGCCGCCGCCTTCGCGGCAAGCATCGCGCACGCCTCGCGGACCACGCTGTCGGCCTGCTCGACCGAGATCCGCCCGACGTATGTATCGGCGGCCAGGTCGTCGGGCCGCGGAAAGGCAAGCGCGGCGATCGAGAGGTGGGCTATGCCGTGCAGGAGGCGCTCCAGGTCACGGCGTTCACCAAGGACCGCCCGCCGTGCGTATTCGTCAAATTTCTGCTCGAAAACGGAACCCTCCCCCGGTCCCAGCACGACTCCCGTCCGGGATGAGACCGCGAGCACGGTGAGCCCGAGTCCTTCGGCGATCGCTTCCGTTAGCTCCCGGAACGAGCCATCCTCCGCGAACCGCTTCACCAGCTCCCCGTAGATCAGGTCCCGGGACGGGAGTAGCTTCGGCCGCATTCCGAACGCGAGCAGCCGGGCACCGTTCACGACGTCTTCCGTTACGACCGTCTCGCTCATGCCACCTCTTCGCCCATCACCATTTCCGCGACTGCGGTGCCAGCAGCGTCCAGCCGCGCCACGCCCACCAGGAGGTCCGAACCGCCAAACTGCGGATCGTGCAACAGGGACCCGTCATCGACGGCCAGAACAACCACGTCGTCGCCCTGCCGCACGGCTACGCCAATCTCCGGAGCCAGGGCATGCAGGACCCGCAATGCGACTAGCGGCGGCAGATCCGGGTCAAGGATCCGCGCGTCGGCGAGCAGCCCAGACAGCCGCCGTGGCACCTCGTCGAGTTCCAGTAGCTCGCTGGCCTGGCGCCACTGCTCCTCGGAAAACACATCCGGATCGGGCAGCGGCGCCAGCTCCGGCTCGGGTACCTCGTCCAGCAGGTGCCCCTTGTCGTGCGCAGGCGTCAGGAGCTGCTCCACCAAGCGCACGAGACGTGGCAGTCTAGGCGGCGCGGGCCCCGATGCCGCGACGAAGAAGGCAGCCACTGGGGCCGTCGCCTGCGTTACCGGCAGTGCCAGGGTGGGGACCAGAAGGTGCCCGAAGAGATCGATGACCGCCCGCTGTGCGTGGCCGGAGAACTGCTGCCTGTCTTGCTCGGAGCGGAACGTGCCCCCGGCCTCCTGCAGCCGGCCATGCAGCTGGGTGTGCCGCCGGATGCAGTCGCTCACGATCTCCACCAAGTCGGCGGCCTTGCGTTTGTGAACGGGATCTTCGGCCTCGTCCCGGGTCTGGGTGATGTTGGTCAGGATCGCGTTCTCGTACCGGTACCGTCCTGCAATGTGGGTGAGTGCCTCTTCGATCAGATCAGGTACCTCACTTTCCCAGTCCACGGCCCTGACATCCCGGCGGGTCGCCTCCAGCTTGCGGCGTAGCGTCTCGGCGTACTGGACGGTGCGGTAGCGGGCCTGCTGGGCGGCGAGCTGGGCATCGGAGAGCCGGCCGCGCCTGATCAGGTTCTCCAGCTTCACCTCGGCGGCGATCTGCGCCGACTCCACATCAGTGTCCAGCGCGCCGACCAGTACGTTGATCGCCTCATCAGAGGCCCGCAGGTAGATTTCCCCGTCCGGAGAGACAAGCTCGACGAGCAGCCGGAAGTCCCACACCCGCCGCTCGTACGCCCCCGATGCCCCGAACATGCCGTATAGCGCCCGGAACCCCCGGTCGGTGCTGCCGGCATTGATGAGGTTGTCCAGCACCCAGCGCGCCACCCGGGCATGTTCCGCGCGATCTCGCTGAGGCGCCTGCGCGGTGACAAACGGCAGGACCCTGTTCACGACATCCTCATGATCGGCGCCCCGGTCAAAGTCCATCGCCACCGTCACCTGGTCGATGGCCTGCAGTGCGATCTCCGCCATCTGATACTGGGCGCCGTCGCACCAGTCGAGACGCACCTTGCGAGCGTCGAGGTCATGCAAGGGAGCCGTGCAGGCAAGCGCCTTGAGCCTCCTGGCCAGGCCCTCGTCATAGAACGTGATCAATCCGCTGCCATCCGCAGGCGTCATGGTACGAAGGTAATAGACGCCACTGACATTCCAGGGCAACTCGCGAGCGCAACGTTCCGCGATTAATCAGTTCCCCGTAGTCGCCAGTTGCTAGGGAGCGGGACAGGGCGCCGGAGGCACTCTCGCCTGTCCCAGTGGTAATATACCGTTCACTCACTTCTCGCCAGTCGCCGTCGACTTCTAGCGGATCACGCAAACCGACAGTAGCGTCCTGCCCGCGGTCCTCCATCGTCATTGGAGAAGTTCCGCGGTTAGCCAGGAACCACTTAGCCAAGGCCCGGCCGGAAGGCTCGTCAAGTGATCTGCGGTTTCTCCGTCATGTTCGGTCTGATCGCCGCGATCTATCACTCGATGAATTCCACCACCGGAAAATGACCACATAGAGCCAGAACACCGCGGTCAGCACATTATTTGCCGGGCCCGGCCCTCGAATGTAGAGGATCATGATGACCGGAAACCCGCTCAGTCAGCGCCAGCCGCCGGGCCGGGTCGGCCTCCGGTTTCCGTACCGGGGCCGGCTTGCTGGCGCGCTCCCGACGCGGGCCGAGCGCGATCGCCCGCCACCACGGCGGTGAGCAGGGCACGGACGGCGGTGAACAGGAGGCCGATGGTCGCCGCCAGGGCGGCGACCGCCCTGACGATCAAGGCGGCCGCCTGCCGGATGCGGTTCTGGCTGGCCGGCAGCTGCTCCCAGGTGGGCATGCGCTGGTCCGCCGAGAGCTGGCCGAACACGGCCAGCATGGCGGCCAGGTGAGGGTCGGACCGGAGCAGGCCGCATTCGATGCGGTGGAGCTGGTGCCGCTGGTGGTGGTTGAGGCTCATCGGGTGCTCCTGAGCTGGTCTGCGGCCGGGGTCAGCGCCCGGGTGGCGGGGCCGACCAGCGGCCCGGGGTGCGGGCCCTGGCTCCCTCAGGACTCGCACCCCGGACGGTCACCGGCGGGCGGGCCGGCGCGTGGCGACGGCGGCCAGGCCGGCTGCGGCCAGGACGATAAGCAGCCCGCCGGCCACGCTGTTCGACCAGTACATCGGGTCGGCGATGGAGAACTTCTGGCTCAGGATGGGCCCGGCGATGATGAGCCAGACGCCCAGCAGGGCGCTGCCGAGCTGGAGGCCGGCGAACCCGCGCGGGCTGGCCAGGGTGAAAGCGGCCACTCCGGCCACCGCCAGCCCGGAGATCAGGTTAACGATGGTGGCGTTGGTGCCGGTGTTCTGCAGCGTGATGAACCACGGGGACAGGGCGACCCAGACCCCGGTCAGCAGCCCGAGCACGACAGACGCCTGGGCACCGAGGTCGCGCGAGGTGGCCGGCAGTCCGTACTCGGCCGGGCCCGGCGCCGCGGCGGCAACCTGGACCGATGCACCGTCGGAGTCCGGACGGCGGATGAGTGGAGTCGACATGACACGTTCCTTTCGTCAGCGGGCGGCACACGCGGTGCGCTCCTTCGCTTCCCAAGCGTCATGCCGGGGTGGGTGAGCCGCCGTCGCACAATCTGTGCGATTGGCGTTTCAGCTGGCCAGCCGGTGCGGGGACGGCGCGAGCAGGCCGAGGGCGCGGGCCTGCTCCACCGTCTCGTGGCGGGTGTGCGTGCCGAGCTTGGCGTACAGGTGCCGCATGTGCGTCTTGACCGTGTACCAGGAGAGGAAGAGCTCGTCGGCGATCTCGCGCGCGGACAGGTCGGTGGGCAGGTAGCGCAGGACGCGGGTCTCGCTCTCGCTCAGCGGCTCGCGCGGCGACGGCAGTTCCGCTGGCGGCGAGGAGGACCTGCTCGCCCCGCCGAGCAGGTCCAGGAGCTCAGAGATCAGCGAGGCGTGCGCGGTGCGGTGCCGGGGATGGCGCGCGAGCAGGACCGGGACGGGATGCAGGAGGAAGGGCAGGACGGGTCGCCGAGCGCATCCCGGGCCGTCGCCTCCAGCACGAAGGCCTCGCTCAGCGAGGCCCGCCGGGTCACGGAGGCTGAGCCGTCCAGGACGGGCTCGAGGGCAAGGGCCGCCGCCCGCGGGTCACCCTGGGCCAGGCGCAGCGCCGCCACGGTGGCGCGCATCTCCCCGGTTTCACGCTCGTTGTCCTCGAGTTTGGCGAGGGCCTGCTCGACGCGTTCGGTCGCGCCCGTCCGCACCAGGGTCCGCAGCAGCAGCGCGCGCAGCCGCGTGGCCAGCGGGTGCAGCGCGACGAGCCGCTCGGTCAGCCGCTCGCCGGCCCGCAAGGCGGCGAGCGCATCCTGGTCACGGCCGCGCGCCAGCTCGAGCTCGGCCCGCACATAATGCAGGGACAGCCCCGAAGCGGGCTGGGCTTCCTCGCCTACGATGCGCTCAGCGCGCTCGATCCACGGCTCGGCCTCCTCGAGCCGGCCCTGTCCGGTCAGCGCGGCACCCAGCGCCATGTAGGCTCCCGCGGCGAGCGGATCGTCGGTCCAGCCGTGCCGCCTGGCCAGTTCGATCGCCTGCGTGCTGGGCTCCACGACCAGCGCGGAGGACCGTATCGCCTCGACCATCGCGCGGAAGACCAGGCTGCTGAACTCCAGATACGGTCGCCCGATCCGGTGGGCCAGCGCCCGGGCCTGTTCGAGATGCCGATCGGCCTCGTCGAACCGGGCCGTCCACAACTCGGTAGTGCCGAGACCGAGCAGCGCTACCGCGCGCAGTTCCTCGCCCAGTCCCAGCTGAGCCGCTGCCAGGTTCCCGTCCGGCTCGAGCAGCCGCCGCGCCTCCTCGACGACGACCGCGACGTCGCCGCGCAGCCGGGCCAGGTTGAGCCGCAGCATGGCCAGCGCCACCTGCAATTGCCCGCGGCGGTCGGCAGGCACCGAGGCTGTTCCTGCCGCAGCCAGCTGGAGGTTGCGCTCGGCCTCGGCGAAGGATCCCTGGTCCAGCTGGCGGGCGGCGAGCAGCGCGGTCAGCTCTGCGTCGGCCGCGATCACGCCGGCCGGGAACCCGGCCAGCAGCTCGTCCGCGGTAGCCGCGCGGCCGTCAAGAACGAGGCCGAACCAGTGATCAGACAGCACGCGGGTGGCCAGGCACCAGTCCTGTGCCGCCTGGGCGTGGCGGACGGCCTCGACCGGGAACCCGTGCTCCGCGAACCAGGTGGCGGCCGCGCCGTGCAGCCGGGACAGCTCGTCATGCTGGGTGGTATCCAGCAGCTCGAGCTGCAGCAGATCGGCGAACAGCGTGTGGTAATGGAACCAGGACCGCTGGGTATCCAGCGCGACCACGAACGCGTTCGCCTGTTCCAGCTCCCGCAAGATCCGGCCCCCGCCCGAACCGCCGGTCAGCAGGTCCGCGAGCTCGCCGTTCACCCGCTCCAGGACCGAGGTCCGCACCAGCAGGCGCCTGACCTGCTTCGGCTGGCGCCCCAGGACCTCGGCCAGCAGGTACTCGGCCACCGTCCGTTCGCTGCCGGAGAAGCCCGCGGCGAACAGCTCCGGGTCCGGGTGACCGGCCAGGGACAGCGCCGCCAGCCGCAGCCCGGCCGCCCAGCCCTCGGTCCGCGCGTCCAACAGCGCTAGGGCCGAGTCAGACGGCTGGATCCCGGCCGCGTTGAGCAGGTCGCGGGACTCGTCGAGGGTGAAACGGAGGTCGGCGGCCCGGATCTCGGTCAGCTCCCCGTCCAGCCGCAGGCGATGCAGGCCCAGCTGCGGGTCACGGCGGCTGGCGAACACGAACCGCAGCCCGGCGGGCGCGCGCATGACCAGCAGCTCGAGCTGACGGAGCGTTCGGTCCGAACGAAGCTCGTGCAGGTCGTCGATGACCAGCCAGACCCGGTCCGGCAGCGAGTGGAGGTCCTGTAGCAGCCACTCGACGATGGCCCAGCCGTCCATGTCGGGCGTCGCCGTCAGCGGCCGCACCAGCTTCGACCCGGCGACCGTGTTTCGCAGCGCTTCGGCCAGCGAGAGCAGGAACCGCTGCGGGTCACGATCCTCGCCGTGCACGGATACCCAGGCGGCCCGTTCGGCCAGGCCCGCCTCGGCGATCCAGGAGCGCAGCAGCACGGTCTTCCCGCTCCCCGCGGGCGCCGACAGCACCGTCACCCGCCCCGCCCCGCTGAGCTGGGCGAACAGCGCAGGACGGCCAACGACACCCCCGGCAGGCTGCCTACCACCCGGCATATTCACCACCAACACGGCACCGGCCCGGAAAACTCCCCTGTGGATCGCACAACCTGTGCGATGACGGCTCACCCAGGGCCCGGCCATGCTGAATGCTCCGATCGAACTCACGAGCTCACTGAATTCGCCGGACACACCGGACTCGCGGAACTCGCGGAAAGGAGCCCGATGACCTGCGAGGAGCGCGATCCGCAGCGGCAGAACTACGAGATCCGCGTTCGCGGCCGCCTCGGGCCGAAGATGCTGCGTGCCTTCACGGCCCTGGCCGCGCAGACGGAGGGCGGAGACACTCTGCTGAGCGGTTGTCTCCCGGACCAGGCCGCGCTGTACGGCGTGATCGCCAAGCTCGAAGCGCTCGGGCTGGAGCTTCTCGAGGTCCGCTACCTGCCGAGGTGAGCCGACCGTCGGCGCGGCTGGTCGATGACGGACGGGTCGCTGATGTCGAGCATCCCCATGACGGCCGGCTTGAGCACCTCTTCGCACCACTGGCGGAAGCTCGTCGGGGTGGTCGACTCAGGAGTGCGGGGTTCGGCGTTGTCCAGGCCGCTGGCCTTGGCGGCCCACATGTCGGCGACGCACTGGGCCATCGCCTCCGATGTTCCGGCTTGGAGCATCCGCTGTTTCAGCGCCTCGCAGGGGATCTGCTGGAAGCGCACAGGCTTGCCGAGAACTTCGGAGATGATCTCAGCCATGTCGGTGTAAGAGATGTCCTCGGGGCCGAGCACGGCGACGTGGCCGGCGCCGTCCCATGAGTCGTCGAGCAGGAGCCTGGCGGCGGCGGCTGCGATGTCGCGGGTGGCGCAGGTCGGCAGCTTGCGGTCCCCGGCGATCGGCGCGAAGAAGATGCCGTCGTTTCTGATCAGCTCGGCGAAGCGCAGGATGTTGTCCATGAACGAGGGCATCGTCAGCGCCCGGTAGCTGACGCCGGTGCTCGCGATGAGGTCGTCCATCGCGAGCGAGCCGGTGACGTATCCGGCGTGCGCCGCCCAGGGGGTGCCACAGCCGAGCGCCGAGATCCCGACGACGCGCTTCACCGCGTGGCGCTTGAACGCCTCGGCGGCCGGCCGGGTGAAGCCGGCATAGGCCGCTTCGACGCTCTCGGCTCGTGGATCGGGGGGCGCGAGCCAGAAGACGGCGTCGGCGCCGGCGAAGGCCTCGTCGACGACGTCAGGGTTGCCGTGGGAGCCCTTGATGACCTCGACGTGCGCGCGTACGCGGGCCGGAATGCGCGACGGGTCGCGGTCGATGACGCGGAGCGTCTCGCCGCTGTCAAGCAGGTTCTCGAGGACCTGGTGGCCGATGAGGCCGGCGGGTGTGGTGATGACGATCATCGCTCCTCCTTCGTTGTACCCGATGTTGTGTAGCGATGATACACAGATGACTTGACTAATGCTATAGAGCATTGCTAGCCTCGGCCCATGACCGTAAGAGCCCGCATCCTCGAAGCCGCCTCCGAGCTACTTGCGCAGTCGGCTGATGCAGACGCCTCGACGCGTGCTGTCTGCGACGCGGCCGGCATCACCGCGCCGACCCTCTACCACCACTTCGGCGACAAGGAAGGCCTGCTCGCGGCCGTGGTCGATTTCGGCTGGGCCGCGTTCCTGGAGACCAAGCGCACCGTCGCGGCCGTCGTGCACGAGCATGTCGCCGACGACGTCCGAGCGGGCTGGGACAACCACCTGGAGTTCGCGCGCGAGAACCCGAACTTCTACAAGCTGATGTGGTCACCGGCGGTCGCCGCCAACAGCGCGGCGTTCCGCCAGGCATACCAGATGCTCCACGAACGGCTGGAGCTCGGTGCCGCCCGCGGCCAGCTGCGCATGTCCGCGGAGACGGCGGCGCGCACGGTCATGGCCGCCGTCACCGGCGCCGCGCTGTCGCTGATCTCCCAGCCGGACCTTTTCGGCGACGGCACATTCGCGACGCAGCTGCGCGAGGCCG
>WNGK01006130.1_pt1 | contig 13671 bp, 15 predicted proteins | sample 5400601 | NCBI WGS metagenome assembly WNGK01 (sample SAMN13153376, study PRJNA577476) | soil metagenome | isolation source: 60 cm soil or saprolite under Garry oak tree replicate 1 | place: USA:California | collected 2016-06-15 | reverse complement strand
ATCTTGTTTGAATCTGGAAGCGCGGAGAAATTGGCGCGGCGTGACCGCCGGGCGCGCCGACGAATTGCGCGATGCTGTGTCGATGCGCGGAATTTCGTGATAAACTCGCGATATGACCCGCCTAGTCGCCTTGCCGGTCACGCTTCTCGCTACAGTGATGGTGGCGTTGGCTGCGGATCAATCGCCGGGGAACAAATCCGAAGAACCCGATGCATTCGACATCGAGCCGCCGCTGTTGAAGCAAAACCTCTCGGATCTGCCATTGTCTGCCACGCCGGCGCCAGATGGCGATGCAGCGCGTCTGGAAATACAATTGGAGCGCGCAAAGAGAAATGCCGCCAGCGCGGAACGTCTTTGCAAAATTGGCGCGCTTGCAAAAGTGGAAGTGGAGCAACGGTTGTTGAAGGTGGTTCGGTTTGAATCCGACCTCGCAAATGCGCGGCTCGCACAGGCGAAAGAGAAAGTTGCGGAACAGGAATCTCAAGTTGCTACCGGTGAAAGCCCAAAAAGTGAATTGGAATCCGCCAAAGGAACGCTTGCGCAATTAACGGAAGCCGCCCAAATCGCCGGGGCAAAACGCGAGCGTGCCGAGCTCGAGGCTGCAGAAGCAAATTTACGTCGGCAACAAAAACTTCTCGCTCTCGGCAGCGCAGAAAAATCCGATGTTACTCGCGCCGAACAAAAACTCGCCGAGCTCAAAGCGCAGAAAAATTAACTAAGTGGATTTTCCGATGTACACTCGCCGTCGCTCGATTTGGAGGCGCTGAGACACCGTCGCCAGCACACGAGATGCGTGCGCGACCCAGAGACGCGTCGGCGACCGCTAATCGGAGATGAGACGTCAATATCCCGCCGCTTGGCCGTCTTTGCGTGATTCGCTCGCGCCGACGTAGACGCGTTGCTCGTCGTGCGTTTCCACTTTGATGGCCTGATAACCGCCGTAGCCGCCGACATCGAAGCGCATGTCGTGCCCTTTCTTGCGCAGTTCGCGCGCGGTCTCGTACGGAATACCGCTCTCGATCCTCCGGTCGGTTCGTTGTCACCCTCATGTTGCCAGCGCGAAGCGTCGCCGGCTTCCTGCACGTTCAGACCGAAATCGATCTGGTTGGTTAGCACTTGTACGTGACCCTGCGGTTGCATACCGCCGCCCATGACACCGAATGCTTCCCACGGTTTTCCATCTTTCATCACAAACCCAGGGATAATCGTGTGAAAGGGGCGTTTGCCCGGCGCGTAAGCGTTCGCATGCTGCGGCTCCATGGAGAAAAGTTCTCCGCGATCCTGAAACATGAACCCCAGTCCGGGCACGACGATGCCGCTGCCCATCCCGCGATAATTGCTTTGAATGAGTGAGACCAAGTTCCCTTCGTCATCGGCTGTGCAAAGGTAAATCGTGTCGCCGTCATCAATGACGTTGCGCGCCAGTAGCGGCAGCCGTGCCGGCTGCGAACCTGTGGGATTTGCAGGCGACACGCCTGCCTCTGCAGAGCCCGGACTCACAATTTTGGCCGCGCGGTTCGGGTCAATCAGTTTGCGTCGCTCCGCCGCGTATTGTTTCGAGATCAACTGCGTGACAGGAATCTTCGCGAAAGCGGGATCGGCATAAAATTTCGCGCGATCAGCCCATACGATCTTCTTCGCTTCAATCATCGTGTGCAATGTGTCGGGTGAATTGCGGCCCATCGCGCGCAGATCGAATCCTTCAAGTAGGTTTAACATTTGCAGCGTGGCGATGCCCTGACCATTCGGCGGCAATTCGAACACATCGTAGCCGCGATAATTCGTCGAGACTGGCTCGACCCATGTCGATGTATGCTTTTCAAAGTCGGCTTTCCGCAAAAAACCGCCATTTGTCCGCATGAAATTGTCGATCTTGTCCGCGATCTCGCCTTTGTAAAAAGCGTCGCGACCTTTTTCACCGATCAGCCCTAGAGTTTTCGCGAGCGCCGGATTCTTGAAGATGTCGCCCTTGGCCGGTGTGCGGCCTTTGCCGTCGAGGGTGTAGGTTTGGAAAAAGGCGCCGGGAAGATCCTTGTAAAGACGCGGACCGAAAGCCCAGTAATACGCGATCAAATCGGTGACCGGAAAACCCTCCTCGGCATAATGAATTGCCGGCGCGAGATCGTCACTGAATTTCAATTTGCCGAATTTCTTGTGCAGCTCAGCCCAGGCATCCACTGTCCCGGGCACGCTAATCGGCAGCATGCCGGTCGGAGGAATCGTCTCGCGATGCAGCTTTGCCAGCTCCGCTTTCATCTGCTCGTAACTCAAACTCAGCGGCGAACGTCCGCTGCCGTTAATTCCGTAAAGTTTGTTTTCTCTCGCGCTGTAAACAATGGCGAACAGGTCGCCGCCAATGCCATTCGAGACCGGCTCCATTAAACCGAGCGTTGCGTTCGCCGCGATCGCCGCATCGACGGCGCTGCCGCCGCGTTTTAAAATTTCGAGGCCGACCTGCGTCGCTGCCGGAACACTTGTGCAAACCATTCCATGCTGCGCCAACACTTCCGATCTTGTCGCGAAATTCTTTCCCGTGATGCGATCGATTTGGGCATGGTCTGCGTTCGTGATGAAGAGAATCCCTAACGTCGAAATCGACCGAATGAATTTCCTCATTCGCTCATCTTAGTTTCACGCTACCGAAATGGAAGAAGTTACAGGCTCCCTATATCAACGCCCATTTACCCACTCGGCGTTCGGTGCGGTAAGTGCCGATTCTGTCTACTCGATGTGAAAAACGCCAATGCGTAACGCGATTTAAAGTTGGCGTTTGACACATGTGCTTTAGAGTCCGTTCGATGAAGATCACACCCGAGACCAAGAAAGCGATCAGCGTAATTTTGATCTACCTGGCTCTCTTGTTCTTCCTGATCGGCATGGCAGCGCGACTCAAAAGCGATTTTCACTCGCGCGCAGAAATTTCCACGGCGGGATTCAGCGTCGCAGCAGTATTAGTCGCGTTGGGCGTGATTACGTTCCTGTTTTCGCTTGGGAAGAAACAGGGTTGAGATGGGAGCACGCGCCTCGCCATGCGCTCCTCAGATGCGAGAATTGGCGCTGGGCGCTTTGGCAAGGCGGACGCCTGCTAACGGATCTCGAAGATCGATTCGCGAGGTCTCGTTTCCCGGACAGGCAGCCGCGTCGGCTGTAATGCTTCGGATATTTTTCATTAAAATGCTATGGCGGCGATCGTTCCAGATCACCGCCGTCCCCACCGCTCTGAACAACCGAAAGTTATTCCGGCATTGTGTCGTCAGGCTCCTTGTGCGCGTTCATCCTGCCTTGATGAGGCTTCTGAATGTCATCGAGCTTCTTCTGCTGATCAGGTGTGAGCAGCGGCCGAATCTGCGACATGGTGCTGTCCATCACCGCCTTGATTTTCTGCATCGCCTCCCGACGAATGGTGGCGATTTGTGGCTTGGCCTGATCGATAATCGGCTGAACCTTCGTCTGCTGCTCGGAGGTCAGGTTTAGTTCCTGCGGTAATCGTTCAAGCATCAATCTTTTCCCGTGCCCGCGGCCACCGCCGCCGCTAGGCCCAGGTTGTGCGTGCACCATCACAATGCCCCCGAGCACGATCGCACCTGCGGCCATGAGTGTTAATGAGTTTCGTTTCATAGTTTATGTTTCATCTTGTTGTTCACCTGCCCGCTTTTTGCGCTTCCATAGATTATGACCTGTAACCCATCTCGTCGGTTACATTTTTGTTTTGGTCGATCCAACCGAAGAACGCGGTCGATCTGGGCATTTAAAGCATGTGTCGCAAAGAGAAGTCCCGCCGCCCAGATCAAAAGCGGCGTCTTTGGCATTCGCTTAGTTTAATGTCATGTTATCGCATTGCGCAAATAAAGGCCGAGTGAAAGTTGGTGTCTTACACAGACACCCTGCAATTGGTGGAATGAAGATGTCATCCGATACTCGAAAGGCGATCAGCGTAATTTTGATCTACGTGCCGTTTTTATCTTTTCTGATCGGCATGGCGGCTCGGCTCAAAGAGAGTTTTCACTCGCGCGTCAAACCTTCACGGCGGGATTCACCGTCGCGGCAGTACTCGTGACGTTGGGAGTAATCACGTTCCTTTTTCCCTCGGAAAAAGGCAGAGCTAAGGCGAGCACACGGTCCGTCGTCCGGCACCTGCGAGAGCGGCCTTGCCGGAAAGCTCAGCTCGATTTGTCGAGACGCGGCGGCGATCTTCCAGATCGCCGCCGCTCCACCGCTTTGTACAACCAACGTTATTCCTGCGTGGCGTCGTTAAGCTCTTTGTGCGCGTTCATCATGTCTTGATGCGCCTTCTGAATGGCGTCGAATTTCTTCTGCTGCTCAGGCGTAAGCAGCGGCCGAATTTGCGACGTAGTGCTGTCGATCACAGTTTTCACTTTCTGCATCGCCTCCTGATGAATGGCGGCGATTTGCGGTTTGGCCGCGTCGAGAATCGGCTGAACCTTTGTCTGCTGATCGGAGGTCAGGTTCAAGTTCTCGGTTAGATGCTGCAGGCCGAATCCTTGACCGTGCCAGCCCGGACATCCGGGACCACCAGGGTCAGGTTGTGCCTGGACAATGACAAAGCCGCCAAGCGCAATCGCACTGGCGGCCACGAGTGTTAACAGATTTCTTTTCATAGTTTGTGTTCTCAGTTTTTGTTGTTTTACTGGGCGCTTGTCGCGCCTTCAAAGCTGATGACCGGGTGCATGGAGCAGCGGTTACAATTTTTGTTTGTAACCGACCATCGCGGCGCTCCCACATTAACTACAGCCGTTTCGAAACCGCCGCTCCTTGCTAAAATTGTAACCGAAGCGCGGCTGCAACGGTCATGGGTAGTAGTGTGGATGCGCTCTCGATTACATGGATGATTCTGATGCAAGCGCGCTGGTTCATGCTGCGCTCCAACACGACGACGAGGCGGCTCGCACATTGGTCCGGCAGCTTTATCCACTCGTGGCAAAAATCGTGCGTGCGCATCGCCCGCGCCGAACGGCTGAGGAGGATCTTTGCCAAATGATTTTCATCAAAGTATTCCAAAAGTTATCGCAATTTTCCGGTAAGGTGCCGCTGGAGCACTGGGTCTCACGTATTGCGGTCAACACTTGCCTGAATCAGATCGAATCGGAGAAAGTGCGGCCTGAACTTCGTCACGCCGATTTGAGCGATGAGGAGCAAGCCGTGATCGAGAATCTTGCAGTTTCCTCCGATGAGTTAGCCCCAGACAAGTATTTTGCCTCGCGCCAACTGGTTGAACATCTTCTCGCTGCACTGAAGCCGGTCGAGCGGCTGGCGATTGATTTGCTATACTTGCAGGGATGTTCCGTGGATGAGATCCGCAAAATCACCGGCTGGAGCCCGGCACTCATTAAAGTGCGTGCGTTTCGAGCGCGACAAAAAATGAAACGTCAACTCGGCAGAATTTCGGCAAAAGAAAAACTATGAAAGATCAAAAAATCGATCGGTTGCTGCGATCGGCGGCACAGGCGAGTGAAGAAGTTCCGGTTTCGATGCCGTTTGGATTCGATACGCGGGTGGTCGCGCTCTGGCGCGCGAGTGCGATTAAGGCGAACGGCCTGACGCCGCTTCTTCGGCGCGTCGCACTGTTGTCGGCGGCCGTTATCGTCATATCGACGGTTGCAGCGGTTCGCGAAGCCAGACAGAACCGGGAACAACTCGGCGACTCCTTCTCGAATGAATTCGCTATCGCGGATTCGGCGATCCAGGATGAGTTTTGAATGAACCGCGTGTTGCAGTGGAAACTGATTGGCGGCTTTATCCTCGTATTCATCGCCGGGGGAATTACCGGCGCTTTCTTTGGAGGATTGCACGCTCGGCATGTTTTCTTTGAATTTCACCACCCGGAACTGATAGGCATTAGAATGAAGGAAGAGCTTCGCAAGGAGCTCAATTTGACGCCCGAACAAGTCGCCAAAATTTCGCCGATCATCGATAAGACGGCAGCGCAACTGAAACAAATACGCCGTGACACCGGCCGACGCGTCCATGAAATCATGATGGAAGCGCATCGGGAAATGGCCGCGAACCTTACAGACGAACAGCGCCTTAAATTGCAACAAATCGCAGATCGCCATCGACACCGGCCTCATGCTCATGGGCTGCGCGAGCCCACTCCGGAGCCGTCACCAACTCCGTAGCGCAGGCTCTCAGGCTGTTTCTGTCGATCGTCCATTTCGCCTGATAGATCTGTAGTGGCAGTCGTGTCGGCTGCGATCCGCTGTTTGCAGGGGAGCACGCTGCCTCTAAGGGCTCCAAGCGCGCCTGCCGATCTCACGAAACAGTTTCCATGATTTCGCCAAGAAGTCGCGGACCGCGATAAATCAAGCCCGTGTAAATCTGAAGAAGCTGCGCGCCGGCCTCGAATTTCTCGCGCGCAGATTCTGCATCTGAAATTCCACCGGAAGCGATCACCGGGATCTTGGATTTCGCGACGACGCTGCGCACCAGCGCGGTCGATTTTTCCCGCAGGGGAGCACCGCTCAAACCGCCGGCCTGATTCCGTGTCGCCGGAATGGATGAATGGTCCAGCGTCGTGTTCGTCGCGATGATTCCGGCGACTTCACTTTGTTCACAGATCGCGATGATCCCTTCCAGCTTGGGGGGCGACAGGTCTGGCGAAATTTTAACGATCAATGGTTTGGCGGTCCGGTTCTCATCGCGAATTGCGCGAAGCAAGTGTGAAAGCGCCGCCGGTTTCTGCAATTCACGCAGCCCGGGAGTATTTGGCGAGCTGACATTCAGCGCGATGTAATCGGCAAACTCATGAAGCAAACGGATGGAGGAGAGATAATCGTCTGTTGCTTCCTCCAACGGCGTGGCCTTCGATTTTCCAATGTTGACCCCGACCGGAATCGCCGGCCATCGCCCGCTCTCGTGCAGCCTGCGCAGTCGTTTCGCGATAGCATCCGCGCCATCGTTGTTAAAACCAAGACTGTTGATAAGTGCTCGTTGCTCTGGAAGACGGAAGATGCGCGGTTTGAGGTTTCCCGGCTGAGGTTTGGCGGTCACCGTGCCAATCTCGATGAAACCGAAACCGAGCGCCGCCCATGCAGGCAGGGCAACACCGTTCTTGTCCAATCCAGCCGCAAGTCCGATTGGATTTGGAAATTTCACGCCGAAGACTGTTTTTGGTTTCGGCGGCGGCTTAAAAACCTTCAGCGCGCGCAGGACAAGATCGACATGTGACGCGCCATGCAAAAGCGCGATTGCAAGATTATGCGCTGCCTCGGCATCGAGCGAAAAGAGCAGCGGCCTGACGAATCGCTCATAGCCATTCTTCATTTGCCGATGCAGAACTGTCCGAAGACTGAATCGAGAATCTGGTCGACCCCGACCGCGCCAATGACCTCCCCGACCGCGCGCAATGCTTCGTTAACATCGACCGCAACATATTCCGGCGGCAACCCCTGGCCCAGCGCTGTCCGCGCGCAATCGCACGATTCCAATGCGCGGCGCAGGCAATCGCGATGCCGGGTATTGATCGCTACCGTACTTTCCGGTCTCAGATTTTGCTTCGTGATACGCGCCAGAATCTCCTTTTGCAGTTCCGGCAGGCCTTCTCCCGTCGCGCACGAAATCCGCGGCGCATGGAAATTTTTCCAGTCACTCTCTTCAGGCAAATCGCTTTTATTCAAAATGACAATCTCATTGGAATCGCCGGCGGTTTCACCGAAATGCGGAGGCCTGGGCGCGTTGCGATCTGCTATGTGGAGACGCAAGTCGGCCAGTTGCAGCGATTTTTCAGTGCGCGCAATTCCTTCACGCTCGAGTTCGCTTGCAGATGCTCGCAAGCCGGCAGTATCGAGCAAACGGATTGGCACACCATCCAGATTGACCGTTTCTTCGATGGCGTCGCGCGTCGTGCCATGTGTTTCGCTGACGATCACTCGATCGTAGCCGAGAAGCCGATTGAGCAAGCTCGATTTGCCGGCATTCGTCGCTCCGTAGATCACCACCCGCACACCTTCGCGCAGAATGCGCCCTTGATCGGCGGTGGCGAGCAACGCATCGATTTGCTCGCGAACAGAATCGAGCCGCCCGCGCAACGTTTCACCTTCATCCGGTGCGATCCCTTCCTCCGGAAAATCAATCGACGCGTCGATGTGGGCGAGCAGCGAAATTAAATCGTCGCGAATTTTCCTGATCTTCTCGCCGAGTCTGCCTTCGAGCTGCTCGGTGGCGGACCGGAGTGCCAGGTCGGTCTTGGCGCGGATCAAATCGATCACGGCCTCGGCCTGCGTCAGATCCATTTTGCCATTGAGAAATGCGCGCTCGGTAAATTCGCCCGGCCGGGCTGCGCGCGCGCCGGCATGCAAACAAGCTTGAAGAACTTTCGCCGTCACCAGTGTTCCGCCGTGGCAACTGATCTCGACCAAATCTTCGCCGGTATAACTCGTGGGCGCGCGATGGACAGCCAGCATCACTTGGTCGATCAATCGATCTGCTCGGTCGAAAATTTCCCCGAAATGCTGCACATGCGATGCAAATCGCGACGGCTTTTCTTTGCCGCGAAACACTTTGTCCGCAACGGCGACTGCGTCGGCGCCCGAGACGCGGACGAGGGCGATCGCACCTTCACCCGCAGGAGTGGAAATTGCGGCGATCGTGTCGCCCGCGATGATCAACTCCTTCTCTGTGTTCAGACTTGTCGATCTTTCGGCAGAATTTGTTTCAGCGTTGTGATGCATTTTCGATTTTGCTCCATGGTCCCCACCGAAATGCGGACCCATTCGTGCAGTTTATAGCCTTTAAGCGGTCGCACGATGACCTTCCTCATCAACAACTTTTCGAAGACAGCAGCCCCGTTGCCGACATTTACCATCACGAAATTCGCGACGCCGGGCACAAACTGGATCTTCATTTCGGCAAATTGCTCCTGCAGATAAGCACGACCTTCATCAACAATGCGTTTCGTTTTGCGCTGATGGGCGGCATCGTCCAGCGCGGCGAGTGCACCGGCGTGAGCGATGCTGTTGACGTTAAATGGTTGCCGCGTCTTCTGAAGCACTTCGATCAAGTCGCGCCGCGCGACGCCGTAGCCGATGCGCAGACCGGCGAGTCCGTGAATTTTGGAAAACGTGCGCAGAACGACAATGTTCCGGCCTTCGCGAACATATTGAAGCGTTGCGGGCGGATCATCGAGGAACTCAAAATAGGCTTCGTCAAAAATCACGATGATGTTTTCCGGGATGCGCGACATGAAACTGTCGATCTTGCGCTGCGAGATAAACGTGCCGGTTGGATTGTTAGGATTGGGGATGAAAATCAGCCGGGTTTTTGGCGTGATCGCATCTAGCATCGCCTCGAGGTCTTGCTGATAATCCGGGCTCGGCGTTTCAATTGTGCGCGCGCCAAAAGACGTCGCGATCAATTTGTACACGATAAAGGCGTACTCAGATGTGATGACGTCGTCGTCGAGATTGAGAAACGCATGGCCGAGAAATTCGATCACTTCGTTCGAGCCGTTACCCAGAATAATATTCTGCGGAGCGAGATCGAGTTTCGCCGCGATTGCTTTGCATAAGTAAAATCCGCCGCCATCCGGATAGAGGTGCGCGTTTTCCGCCGCGCTGTGCATCGCTCGAATTGCTTTTGGAGACGGGCCAAGCGGATTCTCGTTGGAGGCCAGCTTAATGATTGCGTTTGGGTCGACGCCGAGTTCGCGTGCCGTTTCCTCGATCGGTTTGCCCGGCTCGTAAACAGTGAGATCGCGCAATTGGGGATTCGCGAGCTCCCAAATTGAAGTCATGCGCCGCAATCTAGACAGAATTACCACAATGGACAAAACGCCGATCTCCGTGAAGACGAAGATTGCAGTGGGGGCGCCCCGTCTCTACAATGGAGCGTGATGGCGGCCGGCGAGATCATTTACCTCGATAATAACGCCACGACACAGCTCGACCCCGCAGTGGTTGAGGAAATGCTGCCGTTCCTGACCAAATATTACGGCAACCCTTCGAGCGGGTATGGCTTTGCTGCCGAAGCGCGAAGAGCTGTCGATCTTGCCCGTGAGCGGCTGGCGGCGTTGCTTGGATGCGAACCGTCGGAAATTGTTTTCACCAGCGGCGGGACTGAATCGAACAATGCGGTAATCAACTCTGCGCTGCAGTTTGAACCGCGCGCCAAACATGTAATTACGAGCGCCGTGGAACACAGCGCAGTGCTGCGCCCGTGCCAGGATCTCACGAAGCGAGGATGCAAGGTGACAATTCTTGGTGTGGATCGAGATGGCAATGTCGATCTTGGCAAATTGGAGGCGGCGATTCTACCGGAAACGGCACTCGTTTCGGTGATGTGGGCAAATAACGAAACCGGCGTGTTATTTCCGGTCGAGAAAATCGCTGAAATATGTCGCGAGAAAGGCGTCCTCTTTCACACTGACGCCGTCCAAGCGACTGGGAAGATCCCCATGCACCTGCGGGATACCGCGATCAATTTCCTTTCCCTTTCCGCGCACAAGGTTCACGGGCCAAAAGGCGTCGGCGCACTTTATGTCAATCGGCGAACGCGCTTTCGTCCGTTGCTCGCTGGTGGAGCTCAGGAAAATGGGCGCCGCGGTGGAACAGAAAACGTCGCATCGATTGTCGGTCTTGGAAAAGCGGCCGAGCGCGCCGCCGAATATCTGTCGGAGGGGAAAGCGCATGTTCGCTCGATGCGCGATCGATTTGAAAAAGCAGTCCTTGAAACGGTAAGCGGAGGAGCGGTGAACGGCGCTGGTGCTGCGCGAATCCCAAACACGTCGAGTTTTTCATTTGAAGGGATCGAGTCTCCCGCGGCCCTTCTCTTATTGGATCGGCATCGTATTTGCTGCTCGGCCGGTTCAGCCTGCCGCACGGGTTCGCAGGAAGCCTCGCATGTGCTCCGGGCGATGGATCCGAGTGGAGATAGCGCCCGCCGCAGCTTGAGGTTTTCTTTCGGTCGGTTCAACACCGACGCGCAAGTCGATCGCGCTATTGAAGTCGTCCCGAAAGTGATCGAAAAGCTGCGTCAAATTTCGGCACCGGCTTGCGGCAGCGCCGTTTCACCTGTAGCCACGGCTCTGTGAGAGATGCGGATTTGAGTGGCTGGATCGACAATTTCCCCGCTGCGCAATATGGTGCGCAATCGTTCTCTTATGATGGAGACGCCACGAGATCCTGCTGCTTCGCGTTACGAGCACGCCGCGCACGGCCTGCGCCGTAGCGACCTTGATCCTGATCCGATCAAACAATTTTCAAACTGGTTCACTGCCGCAATTGAGGCAGGTATCCGTGATGTCAACGCGATGAGCCTCGCCACAACCGGCGGCGACGCCAAACCATCAGTGCGGGTCGTTTTGTTAAAAGGTTTCGACCAGGACGGTTTCGTCTTTTTTACCAACTACGAAAGCGAAAAAGGAAAGCAGCTCGAAGCAAACCCATACGGGGCGCTTGCATTTTATTGGATCGAACTCGATCGGCAAATTCGCATCAGCGGGAAAGCGGAAAAAACCTCGCGTGAAGAGTCACAAACTTATTTTCGTTCGCGCCCAGTCGGCAGCCAATTGAGCGCGTGGGCATCGCGTCAAAGCGAGGTGCTCGATGGACGCCGCGTATTGGATGCGCGCATGGCGGAGATGACAGAACGGTTTGGCGGCAAGCCCATTCCGTTGCCGCCACACTGGGGCGGGTATCGCGTCAAACCGGAACTAATCGAATTCTGGCAGGGACGGCCAAATCGTTTGCACGATCGCTTCCGTTACACGCGACAGGCCAACGGTAGCTGGCTGATCGAACGGCTGGCGCCGTGAAGTGAAGAACCCCGCAGCTAAGACTTGCCCTGAGCGCTCCGGAAGAATCGACATCGTCCGCGGCGACATCACCACTCTCGATGTTGATGCCATCGTGAACGCGGCCAACACGACTCTTCTCGGCGGTGGCGGAGTGGATGGCGCGATTCATCGCGCCGCTGGTCGCAAATTGCTCGCAGAATGTCGAACGCTGGGCAGTTGCCAGCCCGGCGAAGCAAAGATTACGCGCGGATATGATCTGCCGGCGCGGTTTGTCATTCATACGGTCGGGCCGTTTTGGACCGGAGGGAAACGTGGGGAACCGCAGATTTTAGCGAACTGTTATCGGAATTCATTGCAGCTCGCGGTTGAAAACCGAATCAAGACAATTGCGTTTCCGGCGATCAGTTGCGGCGCGTATCGCTATCCGATTCGGGAGGCAACACAGATTGCTCTGGAAACAACCCGCGAGTTCCTCGCAACGAAGGACAAGATTGACAAAGTGATCTTCGTTCTTTGGAGCGAAGATCTTTGCGAAGCATATCGCCAATTACTGTAGCAGCCCCTCTGCCTGCCACGTCGTAGCTTTGCGAAGACAGGTGAGCGTCGCATCATATCTCACCTCGAGGGTCGTAGAGATCGTCCCAACAAATTAGAATCTGCTGCGGGTTTCGCGATCTGGGTCGCGCGGTCCGTTTTTGTCGCTGAGCTTGGCCCAGGCTGCACGTACCGCGTGCTGGCCTTGGTTCGCGAATCGGCCCGCCAGCGGACCTGAAGAGCGCAACAATTTGAGAGACGCAACCAAACCTCCATTTACGATTCCTTTGTATGATTAATCCGAACGAAAACGATCTTACGAGGGACGAACCGCTCCCGACGCCGCTCCAATCGGGCGAGGGAGAAATTAGCTCGGGTGGGCGTGAGCAGTTTCGTCGAGCATCAAGGAAAATCTCCACGGCCATGAGCAATACGTGGGGCGAGACAAAAGAGAAAGCCGGCCGGACGCGTGAACGCACGGAGTATTTCGTGCGCGAAAATCCGGTGCCGACCATCCTCGGCGCGCTAGGGTTGGGAATCGCGATTGGATTCGCGATCCGCTACGCTTCGAGTAGCGAGCAAAAGGCAGAAATTGACCTGAAGTCGCCGCTGGCAAATCTGAACTGGAGTCTTCTTTCGCTGCCGTTTCTCTGGCCGTTGTTCAAATCGGCCAGGGAAAAATATGAAAGCTCGGCCGAGGCAATGAAGGATGGCGTCAAGCGGCTGAAAAAGATCGACGTCGAGCGCTACTCAAAGCCGATCCGCAAGCGTTGGAAGGCGTGGACGCGGTAAGCGTCTCTGTCACGCTGCCTGGACTAAGGTGCCGATTCATCAAAGCGCGAGGAACCCACTGATGAGATCAGCCAGCGGATGTGGATACTGAGCCATGAAAGCGTGGCCGCCGCCCTTAAATTGGGCGAGCCAAGCGCCCGGGATGGCGTTGACGAGTGCTAACGCGTTGGAGGCGGGGATCACGATGTCCTCGGTGCCAGTGGCAACGAGCGCAGGCGCGCTTAACGTCCCGAGCCGATGGCCTGCGCCAGCGCGATGCCAAGCGTCCATAGCGGCAACCTGCCGGCGGATGAGGTCAGGAGACAGCTGTGCGCGCGCGGCCGCAACGATGTCGCCGAACTTCTGGTAAATGGACTCGGCGAGATCGCCGGGAAACAACACGGAGAGCAGTCGACGAGCCTGCTCGTGTGGCGTGCCAGACGTGTCCGTCAGTTGCGCTCGGACGGTGGGTGACGCGAGCTCGGCGTCTGCTCCTCCTGGGTCGGTGGAGAGCAGGACGAGCTTATCAACGAGGGCCGGGTGATCCAACGCGAGGATCTGGGCGATGAATCCGCCCAGCGACCATCCCAAGACGCTTACGCGCTTGAACTCGAGCG
>WNGK01005315.1_pt1 | contig 13673 bp, 15 predicted proteins | sample 5400601 | NCBI WGS metagenome assembly WNGK01 (sample SAMN13153376, study PRJNA577476) | soil metagenome | isolation source: 60 cm soil or saprolite under Garry oak tree replicate 1 | place: USA:California | collected 2016-06-15 | reverse complement strand
ACGCGGGCAGTCGGTCTTCTTCCCTTCCAAAGCTAGTCAACCCGTACCTGAACAATCGGGAGCATCAACAGACAATAAAGCATTGGCAAGTTTACCAGCAAATCAGCAAGTTATCAATCCGGTACATGTACAAACGAGCAATCAAACAAGCTTGCAAGATAGCATAGATGCTAGCAAGCATGCTAGCACGCTAGCAATAAAGCCTGATATCATCGAACTTATCAGAAAGGTAGTCAAGACACCGGCAAAAGAAGAAGTGCTCTATGTTCGTGTCACCAGGGAGGAAAAAAACCAGCTGGGCGATATCGAATATGTGTATGACCGACAAGGTGTTGAAACCTCAGCAAATGAATTGGGAAGAATTGCCGTGAATTTTTTAATTGCAGATTATAAAGCAAACGGTGAGAATAGTATCCTCGCAAAAGTATTAACTGCATTGCATGCTTGATAGCACGCTTGCTAGCATGCAAGACACCACGCTAGCAAATTCGCCCTTGACAGCAAGCTAATTGACCTGTTTACTAGTGATACGCGTATAACCAACGACCATGAACACGCTGTCCACACCCATGTTCCCAGGCTTCAGTAAGCCGGAGGCGAATTTCTTCCGGCTGCCCAACGAGTGGACAGATATCACCGCCTCCATAACCAGCCTCGCTGAAATGAAGCTGGTGGAATATGTGCTTAAACACACGTGGGGATACAGCGAGTTTGACGTGGTGAAAAAAATCACAACTGATGAGTTCATGTATGGAAGGAAGAAAAAGGATGGCACCCGCATTGATATCGGCACCGGATTAAGTAAACCCTCAGTGATTGAAGGACTCAATAACGCGGTGAAGCATGGCTTACTCGAGGTAGAAATTGACGACAGTGATAAGGCACGCATTAAGAAGTTCTACAAGCTCCGTATGAAGACACCCACGGAGGAAGCTGAGCCGAAAGAACAAGCAGTTCACGCAGAGGTAAAGAATGTTAACATCGGGGTAAAGAACTTTAACAGCAGGGGTAAACAATCTTTACAGCGATCAGAGAAAGACACTCTAGAAAGATATAATAACGTTACAAAATATAACGCAAAGGATACAGACGAAGTGGCTTACTACGCAGGACTCATAGCAGAAAAGCTGGGAGATCAGAAATCACTGACCTATTACAAAATAGCCTGCCACCGGTTTAATCCACAGCTGTTACTAGAGAAAGCAGCAGAAATCATGGGTGATGGGGGAGCCAGAAACCCAGGAGCAGTGTTCGCAGACTGGTTGAAACAGCAATAGGCCAGCACCCAGGAGGTAAGAGGGGAATGGGAGATCGTGGCATAGTTGTAACAACCGGCTACGATCAACAGACCTGCTCTCGTTTGGTACGGTCTCTGAGTGCGCCAGATGGACATAACACGAGTAGTTGACCTCTGGAAACGCAAGATAATAAACACATTTTGTGTCCGATATGCCTAAAACTCATGCGGTTAATGCAACAGTAAAACGAGCAGTTTCATACTGTTTGATTATCTGTTACCGCACGGATAGAAAAAGTGTTCGATGTAAAAAAATTTGCAAAAACGACCACACAGGTTGTGGAGCGGAGCTATCGCACAGGTGAGGGAGGAAGGTGCGCGAAGGTGGGTGTTGTGGGGTAGTGGGGAGCAGCCCCCAACGCAACCACCCCGCCATTTGCTCCCCACTACCCCACAACAAGACAGTACCAACGAACAACAATTCTTCCTCCCCATCCTCCCAAGGTGAAATTCTGTACTCAACCTCATTCCTTCGCGCAAGAGGTGCGCTTTCGCACAAAGGTGGACTAGTTCTTGCAGACAATCACTGCGTTGAAAAACCAACGACCTCGCAACGACCTAAGACTCAGAGGATTTTGTCGAAGATCGAGACAGGTTTTTTATCCTCAAACGGGGTGTACCAACACGGCTCAAGAAACAGCCCTTTTGCATCTATGTCTTTTTGCAGCGCGCAGACCAGAAACAAATTTGCCAGCCACCGCTTTTCTTTCGTTGCTGCAAGCTCTTTTCGCTGCCAGGCGAGTATTTCGTTTCGCCGTTTAACTCCACCTTGTGCAACCGCGTAGGCAAACGTGACCGTTGGTGTTCCCAGCAGGCTCTTATATCCTTCCTCTTTGATAAATTCAATCCGAGCGCGGAAATTGCGCCGGAAATGTTTTTGCTCGACGGTGTTGCGGTCTAGCTCCCACAGGGTAGGTATGGTTTTATCCTCTTTTTTCTTGTGCTTGACAAACAGCATGTACGCATCAGGGATAAGTGTGACCCACTCGAGCTTTTCGCCCCGCCAGACTTTCACCTTGTAGGGAGTCTTTTTGAGTATGCGCTCATGAGTGAATGATGAAAGGGAGTAGTCAGAAGTATATTTGTGTATCTGGCTGGCTGCAATGAGGATATCATTGAGGGAGAGGGTATGCTGCAAAAACAAATATGATTTTTCTTGCTCTTTGGACGGGCGGAAATACTCCTTGACATCAAACCCTTGCGCATGCAGGTAATTCAAGCCTTTGCGGGCAAGGGCGTAGACAAACGGCGGTTTCCCCCTGGTTACCGGATGAGCGATTGCGAGTAAGTACCCGTTGTCTGTGAGCTTCTTGACCAGCCGCTGCATACCTGCGAGTGAGTTTTGCGAGTAGGAAAGCGCCTTGAGTAACTGGACACAGGTGAGCAGTTGATAGCGATACACTGCTTGTAACACTGCGTCATGGGAAGCAGTCACCACAAAGGGCTTCAGCTGACCAATAGGCTGAGCAGCAGCCTTTTTCATGCTCCCCACTGTAGCAGAGAAAACGAGCAGCTGTAAAGAGGAAAAACGGGCATCCCTTCCTGATCTAGATTTCTTACCCCATCCTTAAAATACCAGAGTAGACTCATGCCTAACACAAAATTACCGCAATGATATTGGTACACTGCCCTAAGCCATGAAAACGATGCTTTCTGGTGGAACTGGCAGCAAAGGCCAGTATCACCAACCCAACCGTTCGTCTTGATGGAGACTGCTTTGCATCGCCTTGCTTTTCTGCTCAAGACGTTTTATCCGCTTCTTCGCAGAAGCACTGCTTATTTCAGTCGTGTGGAAATGCCAAGAAGCACCAACCAAAGCAACGCTCCTGGCAGTAACCAGGGCACTCACCGGAACGCCTGTCTGAGACGGCACGAAAGCTCTCTGCCTGTTCTCTCACAGGCGTTTTCATGTGTTTCAGCCTTACCTCGCAGCATGGGAGAAAGTGTGCAGAAACCGCAGCACATAGTCAAGACGATGTGCTGTGATCCGATGGGTTCACCCGTTCATGCAGGATCGTATGACGTGGCTTTTGCCCTGCGGGAAGTTTGCCGATAAAATCAGCTTTAATCAATCCCTTTGTTTTCTCGCTCACATCTTCCTTGATGAGCCAGCCTGAAACCACCACCGCTTCACCCGCCTGGTTGAGCCGCAATTGCTCCCAGGCAAAATCAGCTACATCGCCCTCCGCTTCAACATCGAAATACCAGGCAAGGCTCGTATTGTTTGCATCAGGCTGAAATGCCATGCGGTTAGAATACGTGTGCTTACTTGCAGAATACTTCGCCCACCTGTTCCGAGCGATCCGCCCCTCTAGGGTAATCTCTTGCGGCTCAAACTCAGGAGCTTTTTTTACCTCTTGCTCCCCCGCTCCCACCGTAACACTGACTTTATGAGGCGGCGTGAAGGTGATGACCACGGTTTCATTGCGCGGACTGCTTACCTGAAACGTGAAATTTTCGTCATCTTCTGCAAGGGGTGTGATGCGGAATTTCTCTGCCATAGGTCAGGAATGGGAGTATATCGCAACAACAAACGGTTTTGCAACTACGGGTAATATCCAACACAGGGATGAAATGTTCCACGAAAAGCAATTGCCTTGTCCAGCTTCTCATGCTATGCTTGAGCTATCCCAAAGCCTTGCAGGAAGTCTTTTCCTCATCAGTGCAGGAGGGGAGGGACAGGATACCATTCCTACTCCACCATCCTGAAGATCGTCCTGAACACCCGTTCTTTTCCCGGAGCGATATTCCCTTGCTTTTGCGTTATTGGTACAAGGGGAGAAGGAGCGCAAAAGCGAACGGAGAGAAGCGGTCAGGCTCTCACTCTCAGCGATGGCTTGGGGTGTCGGGCGCACCGCTGCGCTAAAAATACCTGTGGACTCAAGCGGTATTTTTTGCGCCCGACACCCCAACCCGCGAGGCGATCTTCAACTCCTTCTTCATTCATGTCTTTCTGATCTACCACCAGCCCGACCGCACAGCGGAATGCAAAAGTACAATTCCCCCCTTGAACCCTCCTTGTACTTTTGCATGCTGTTGCGAGTGCTGCGGCACAGGAGCGATAATAATTCCCTTTTTTTTACAGATCAATCAAGGCAGGAATTTTTTAATTGCGGAAAGGGAACCAAGGTTCCCTAAAAGTCAAGGATTGCCTACGGCGCGTTCCTTGCCGTATTCCTCCTTGACTTTTGTACCCTCCGTTTTTCGTGCTGCATGTATCGGAAGGCAGGCAGGCAGCCTTCCGAAACAAAACTCAGGAGGCATGAGCACATTAACAAATGAAAGGAGGTGAGCGATATGACCAACTGGAAGATCATCCGTATCTACGTTATTCCGGCAGAAACACGGCGGGAGGCACAGACACTTTTTGCCGATGCAGTCAAATCCGGCAGCGAAGATACCTACTTTCAGACTGAAGTCGTCAAGAAGGTCGAAGAAGAAACAGGCTGGATGGGAGGTTTTAAGAGCCAGGTGTTCGGAAAGAAGAACTAGCGTGTCTGCTCTGAGCCGATTGTTCCGCAGTCGGCTTCAGCAGGCAAACTATGCCTGGGATTGGAGGTGACGTATACAGCTATGAACCAGCAAATACAAACGGCAGCACACTGGCGGGGGTCTGAAAAAACCGCTGCTGCGGTGCGGGAGGAGATAGCAACACGATGGGGAGCTGAAGAAGCAGAACAGTACGACCCCATGAAAAACTGTTTTACCTTGCAGACCTGGAATACACTTGGCTATCGAGTCAAAAAAGGCGAGAAGGCGATCCGCTCAATAACCTATGTTGAGGCCAAAGACCAGGAAGAAACAGACGAAACAGACGGGCAAGAACAGGACGTTCGGACATACCCCAAAACTGTCTATCTCTTCTACAAAACGCAGGTAGAAAAACGGTAGTTTCTCTGCTGATCCCTTGCAACTGTCAGGTTGCAGGGGGGAGTAGGGAAGCTACCCGATCATAGCAAAGCCGTACCCACAATGCAATCCCTCTTTATTGCGCTCGCAAGCGGCTCCTCACGTCGCACGCCGCTCGCGCATTTGTCAGGGTTACTGGCCGTTTTCTCCATAAAGCTTGTTGTCCTCTGGCGTTCTCATTGTGTCATATGGCTTCCACAGCCTTGTCAATCGGTTTTTGCTTCGCACTCGCTCCTCTCGTCGCTCGCCCTTCCTTGCAGTCAGGGAAAACCGTTGACAAGCCAGTGCGCCATATGCAGCCTTTGTATCGCCAGAGGACAGCAGTCCCACTGGCAGAAAGGAGGCTGATGCATATGAGTCGCATGGAGGAGGTCGCCACCATGTTTGCACGAGTAGAGGAGCTTGCACAGCAATTGCTCGATTGTTCCAGGCAACACCAGGCTGGCAAACTAACATGTGAGCAGTATTTGTACACTGTTGAGGAGATTGCCTGGAAGTTTTTTGATGCCGTCAGGCAGTCCTAGTTTCTCTGCCGACCGTTCACGAGTTGACGCTCGTGGGCGGGAGCAGGGGAGCTACAAATCTATGCTAGAATAGCAACCGAGCATTGATTTGTCAAATCTGTCCCGAAGAGAGGAGGTGAATATATGTGATAGTAAAAAGTACACATGATGAGATGATTATAGACCAACTGGCAACAGATTATAGGAATAGGGGCGAAGCGATTAAGAGAAAAAAGCATCGAGCCAAATTTAATTGCTGAGGATATGGAAGGTACTGCTGATATCTTGCGCTTGTTCTTGGAGGAAGAAACAAGGTTGCATAATTTAGCGGTGACGTTGGCTCAGGAAGTGGCATTTAACTACATAAAAGATTTTAAGGAGAGTTTAAGTGATGGTGCCATTGAATATCTGAGTCAAGAGTTTAGAAAGGCGTTACAACACCTTAAAAAGGTGAAAAAGTAGCTTGTCTACCGATCCCTTGCAACTGCTAGGTTGCAGGGGAGAGTAGGGAAGGTACCACGATACTCCCAACCAACCGCTTCTCTGTCAATCCCAAAGTCAAGGAAAACCCCACCATTGCGCCGGAATTGCGCCCGGTCTTGTTGCGTCCTCTCTGCTTCACCTGCGGGCAGCTTTTGCCAAACAGAAGACCCCCACTGGCAATTCCGGCGCTGCAATGAACAGGCATACCCGCAGGCTATCGCTCGATCATACTCGTTCTCACCCCCATGCTCCCATTATTGTAAAAGGACATTTTAATCATGGAAGAAGATTTTATCACGGAAAAGGAACCCCTACCGGTTGTACGAGAGAGCGGGGGAGCACAGTGTGGCAAATGCCATGCTACCATCGCCGCTGCGGTCACGTAGTAGCGCCAGACAAACGTTTTGCAGCAAGACGTACAAATCCTAGTCCCCGAGCAAACTCACCGGGTTGCCGTCATCTGAGGGCGTGTACCAGACCGGCTCAAGAAACAGATGCCGAGGATCACTCTCACTCCTGTTTTCAGGAAGCGCGGTAAACAGAAACAGGTCTGCTAACCAGTCTGGCTCATTGGTGGACGCAAACTCTTTTGCCGCCCATTCCCGCATTTGCTTGACGCGGTTATAATCTTTGGTTGTCGCAAAGGCGATGGTGATGTTCTCGATAGAGAAGAGCGTCTTGAAGGCGCGGCTTTTGAGAAACACAACGTAGGCTCTGATCCGGCGTCGAAAAAACTTCTGGTCCTCAGTACCCCGATCCAGTTCCCACAGCACCGGCAGTTTCGCTTCTTTGCCTGCTTCATTCGTATGGATAAACTCAAGGTAGGCGTCAGGCACAATGCTTTTTGTCTCGTCTCTGTTGTTTCTCATGTAGGTTGCCGTGATCGGATGGTTCTTAAAGAAGCGTTCATGCAGCAGGGTATGAATGCGATACGAAGGATCAGACCGTTCAAACAGCAGGGCATGGATGAGGAGATCGCTGATTGCCAGCATGTGCTCCCGGAAGAGAAAGTTTTTTGCCGAGTCTTCCTCCTGGCTTGGCCGAAAGTATTCCCGAACATCAACGCCTTGCGCTGCAAGATGGTTTAAGCCCTTGCGATCAAGCGCGTACATGTACGGGAGTCGGATAGCCGGATGGGAGAGGGGGAGCACGTACCTGTTATCAGCCAAGTCCTTCAGCCGAGCCTTGACCGTGTTAATCATGCCCATTTTGTAATTGAGTCTGGTCAACTGTTCGGCACTTGCGCGGTGCAGGGTATTGAGGTTATGCAGCAGCAGGTCATGGACAGGCGTGATGACAAAGGCTGGCTGCTTCTTTCTGGTTTTCTGACCCTCAGTTTGTTTGATTGCGTGCAAGCGGCACCTCGATCATCTTTGCAAACAAATGTTCGTGCTTTTGCTCTCTAGTTAGCCACAAAACCTGCCAGGTTGACAAGGCATAGGCAAGCGTCCTATACTGCTGGCTGCTTGTCAGGAGGCGTGGAAGATGGAACGGGGAAGATTTTACCAGCAGTTTGGAGAGAGAAGCGGAAGCGGTGTTTCGGGAAGCCGAGAAGTACAGACGTCAAGGGGAGTTCCGCAGGAGCAGTCGTGGTATGAGCAGGACATACCCCACGAGCACCTTGTGACAGCGTTGAGGTATTTTATGGAGAAAGAGAGCGCACGTTGGGAAACTCCCATCCATCAATTCCCCACTGCGGAATGGTTAGCAGATGAGCTGGATACACAGGCTGAGAGGTCAGCCAATAGTGATGCACCACTGGAAGAGCAAACATTTTTTACCGAGTTGAAGGTTGCCTGGCATGCGGTTGCGTATCCTCAATTTGGTAGGTCATTGAGTGGTATAGCGAGAAAGGAAATTGAAGAGTATATACAAGCGACAGGGAGCAGGTCTGTCACGTTACACCCTAAAGCAGTGAAACTGTTTGACGCAATGGCTGAAGTCGCAGATATCCCTCGCCAACGAGGTGAGGCTACCGTAGACCTTACCTCATTTGGAAAACGTGGTACTGCCTGAATTACCCTCTCCGCTTAATTGGTGGCTCATCCTCTGACGGTGGCAAATACACTTGCGTTTCTGAGGGCTTCAGTTGCGGCAGCCGAAGTAACTGCTGCCGTTTTCTAATCTCTTCATCTATTTTGAGCTTCGGTCGAATAATCTTGTCTCTTACCATAGTCTCTTTTATCTTTAGTAATCGTTCTTCCAGTGCTCTGCCTCGCAGCCCTGGCTCTGGTTTGAGCGTCCTGATGATGTACTCAACAAGCTCATCGCTTTCATTTTTTATTTTCACCCGCGCGATATAATCAGGCAGCGAAGCTATCTCGCCAGCGATCTCATCCCGCCTCTGTTGAGGAGTTTGGTCTAGCTCGTCTACCAAGTCGTACCACTGGACATCGGCAGTGCTGTATGAGGTAGATTTGGAAGAAGAGGTACCGCGACCATGACTTGGCCCCATCCGGCTGAAGCCTATTGTTTCTGACGATCCTTCTGAATAGGAATGGGAGATGCGGGTGCGCTCCTCAACCTCCGGCTGCTCACCGAGATAGTCTGTGTGGTGGATTACTTTGCGATACTGGTTTTGAAATGTTTGCCACTCCTTTGTCAGTTGCGCGAGGCACTGCTTGCTCAGTTTCTCCTCCTGTTCGGTTTCTTCCACCGCCTTCCAGCACTCCTCCACCTGTGCTTCCAAGCGGGTTTCCATGCTCACCGCCCAGTTCTCAAACTCCGGCTTTCTGAACGTTTCCCACTGGCCATGTTCTATCCAACTAGACATCGCCCATTGCTGTCCAACTTCAGGCGGAGTTTCTTTTGCTAAGTCCGGCCAGGTGATGGGACTCCATTCACCTTGTCGGTCTGAAGGGTAAGTACCCATATTGTGTGGTTCTATGTAGGGAGCCAGACGCGGGATAAACTTCAGCCGCACCCCTCCAATACGGCAATTGCATCCTAGTGTCCCACAGCGCACCCCCTCATAGATACTCAACAGAGAGGTATGTACCTCTTTAATGAACTCTTCCAAGAGCTTACCAAACAAAGGGTCTGTTTTTGCCAGGCTGTAGCCTTTCCCATTCCATTCTCGCTGTAGCGAGTACCCTGGATAATGTGCAGCCCGCACCTTATCTACTGCAATATTTTCCGGCCATACAGTATGCCGCAGCGCATACTCAAGGCCGCTTATGGCTGCCTTCTCCGTGAAACTGTACCATTCAACCCGCTTTAGGTAGGTATACGAAAAGAGTCGCTTATCCTTATCTTTTGTTCTCCACAGCCACCACTCCGGCCAGATGTACAACGAGTCGTGGACAGTCTCACTTTCCGCCTTAACAAGCATTAGGCCGGTCGCTATATCTGCACTACGATAATCTAAATCGCGTTTATAGAACATTAAATTATATCCACCGGTTTCCCCGTCCGGGGTTATCCACCACGGAGTAAAAGGATCGTGCAGATACGAGAGGATGTGCTCTTTGTTCTTTGCGTTTCTCTCTTCTACCAACATTTTCTTGAGGTCCCGCAAGGAGTAGCCATTACACCACCCGTTCTCAGGAAACGCTTTTTTAGGCCTAAACGCATTCCGAAAATGCTGGGCAAGCGCCTGAGCGCACACCGCATGAACAACTGCCTGGTTCCGCTTTCGCGGCGCTTCCTCAGCGTTTCGTTCCGCTTCCGCAACCCGTTCTTGAAGCTCTTTAGCATGTTTCTCTGCTTCTTCCGAGTCCCAAACATACTCATCCCACTCTTTGAAGACGGGCTTTGTTCGCTGCTTGAGGACTTTCTTCGTGCGGATCGGTGTGCAGTCAAAATTTCCTGCTATTTCATCGGCGTCTTTGCGAGTAATTCGCAGCACAATGAGGTTGGCGACTTGCAGGGACGCCGCCTTATTTCTCAGATCAATAAAATCCCGTGACTGGTGAGCAATGCTGACGGCCATGCCATATTTGCGGCACTCTTTTAAGAGACGGGTGAAATCATCTGAGGCATATAATTCAAACTCATCGCAGTAAATATTACATTGTTTTCGCTGGTCGAGCGGAATATTTTTGCGCGAAAAAGCAGCAGCCAGGAGTTGGGCAACCAGCATTTTCCCCAGCAGTTCCGTCATTCCCTCATTGTCGCCTGGCAGCTTAACAAGGACGATCTTCCCTGGTTTGCAATCCATCACCTCACGGAAGTTAAGCGTCGTCTTACTTTGTCCGATGATACGGCGCAACTTTCTATTGATGATATACCCTTCAATTTTATTGACCACCATATCTTCTCGACTTGCTTTTTCAAAGCGGTCAAATCCCTCATATTTTTTCCAATAGTCTTTCACGGTCGCATCGGTATCTAAGAGATGAGAAGCCAATTTGGTGCGTACTACGTCTTCTCGAAATAACATGGGAAGCTCAAGCATGGTACAGCCATAGACAGGGGAGCTATCAATGAAGGTATACGCGCTATTTCGTATCCCTTGAGCAACACGAAACCCAAGCTTTTCTTCGCTATTTTCAAGTGTGACCACATCAAAAATGTGTTCTATTCGCCCATGCGTTTCTGTTACCAAATCATCGTCTGTCGGATCATCGCACTGGTAGATATTCAGCCCAGGATAATAGTCAGTTCCCTGAAATTTCGTATCCTCAATGTCAAGTAAAATAACCCTCTCTACCTCATCGTCTGAAAGCCCTGCAATGATGTCATTAATGAGATCACCATGCGGGTCTAAGACCCAAACGCAGATCTGTTGCTTGATGTCTTGTCTAATCAGGTTTTTGAACAGTCCTGTTTTTCCGCTGCCAGTACTCCCGATGATATATGTTCCCTGCAAGCGCGAGGATTTAGGAAGAAGAACGCGCTCTTCTTTCCCTGTCTCCTGATTAATCTTTGGCAGATAGAACACTTTTTCCTTGCCTGTTCGCGGATCAATTTCTTTTACCTGGGTTGTATCAATGCCAAGTACTGAGAAGGTCATGCACGCCTCCCTGTAGTATCAAAGTAGATGTAGAACAGAATGCTCCGGGTGATCTCTGCTCAGGAGAATATGTCCTTATTATGTTCGTCTGCTCGGTACCCGTTTGTCGGCTTCCCGCCCGGTGTTACTATCTGTACCTCATCTTCAACCATCAGGGGATCGTCGTTCAGGACATCAAGGGTTTGCCGGAGACTCCTGAGAAAATTCACCAGACGTATTCGCTCGCATTCAATGATAAAAGCAGCCTTACTAAACAGCCAGCTTGTCTCATTTACGCTTTGTTCGTATCCGGCATAATGTCCGTGTGTGTACCCTTGCTGGTACCCTTGATGGTAGTTTTGTCCTTCCCAAGTAAGGCCATAGGAAGAAGTTCTATGATGGCTTTGGAATGGCGTATCAGGGATTTGCCCTCCTCTGTAGTTTCGGGGCTCAGGCGCTCGAATATTTTTGGGAAACACATCGTTATAATATGGATCGTCAGGCGACTGCGTCCCGGCAAGTACCCGGAGCACAGATTGCGACGTTTCAATATTTCCCGTTGGCCGCCACGTCTCCAAATCCCGAAACTCGCCAAACAGGTCGCAGGCGCGTTTTGCCCACTCTTGATCCTGCCTTGAAGCATCTGTTTCAAGATAGGTAACCAGCACGAAAAACCCAAGACCGGGTGACAGCCCTTTGAGCAGTTCCAGCGACAACTGCGTGTTCAATTGCGGGCTGTCCCCCCGCATGGAATGTCGGGTTTGGTGAATATAGGCATTCCCCATCACGATAAAAAAGAGGCGGTTTAACTTGTGCAGGCAGTAGTCAATATTGGCAGGGTTATAACCGTAACTTCCTCCCTCAGTGCTCGTCCAGCGAACAAGCTCTATGCCGCCACCCGGAACAATGGTTCCGTTCTGGCTGGCGCAGTCATAGAGCCACTTGACGTAGCGGCGAACAAAATCACGCACGACAGGATTGACAATGCGTGCTTCCTGTTTCAGGAGGAACTTGAGCACTTCCTTTTCAAAAGGTACACCCTGCGGTGACGTAAGACTTGTAGATGGCATCTCGTACGCACTCATTTTATCAGCCAGTCCTTAGTTCAGGCTCGCAACCTGATCCGGAGTTTTTCTCGGAAAGACAGGAAGAAGCTTCTCCTGCTGTCGAACTCTATCCGCAACAGGGGTAGCCAGCAGTCCTGTGACAGCAAAGCCGTTCCGCACGTGATATACGCTGCTTTCACTTGGGGATGAAATCGTTCTCTCTTCTTCTTTTGTTACCTCCCTGAATGTTCGCTTTGCAAGAACCTGAGGCTGCGCAGCAGGGGGAGAGGTATCAGCATCAATGAGGTCAATGTCGTTAAACCTGAGTTCATTCGGTCGCCAGGTTCTTCCATGACGAGTGCACGGTAAGGATTTAGCGCGAATACCAGTATGCGAAGCAGTGCAGACGACGATCTGATACGGCCCTTCTTCACCAAGTTCCCGTTCATGTATCTCAATGGTAATCGTATCCCGCTCCCAAATGTCGCGAAACTCAGCATACGTCTCTATCCGCTGCGTCTCAGTCTGCAACGGGTCAATCGGGTGTTGGTGACCGCAACTTCCGCACTGGTAGCCCCGATCCCGATACCGCCCGATATCGACTTTCGCCCATTGGGACGGTTTAAGCTCAAGTGCTACCTTAACCGCATAGATGCCGGGAATTCTCCCTTGTCGGTAGTAGGTAACGGTACTAGCCATGATTTCACCTCGCTTTCCGGTGATATACCTTACTCAAGAAAGATGGAACGGAAAGACGGTAATTGCTCTACAACTGATGAAGCTTTACTATACGGTTTCTCATCCTACAGGAGACTGAGTTATTGCTGTGCTTGTTAGTCCAGCACACGCACTTATAGCGGAAACAGGAGCAACGTATCTCACCCTCTTGAGAGGGGACACGCATACATAGAGTGCTATAAATATACCATGAAAAGAAGCGGAGCGGCAAATAGGCTACTCAAGGTGTTGGCGTTTTTTCTTCTGTTCCTCAATAAATATGTTTAAGTCTCTCCTGCTGATCCGGTATCCGCGTGTCCCAATTGGTATCGATGCTAATTCCCCCGATTGTACCCACTTGCGTACTGTTTTCAGGCTAACCTTCATTATTCTTGCAACATCCTCGGCAGTGAGCATTTCATCTTCACTCATTGGGCTGTACTCCTGTGTCCCGTTTGCCACATTATACGGGTGTTCCTCAGCCTCGTCAATCTTAGCTCTCTGTTCCTCTTATTGCTCCAAAAAACCTTGATTTTTCCCTCTATTCTCGTTTATACTTCTTCATGGGAGAACACGCTTCTCAATTCCTCAAGAAAGAAGGTGATAAAACAATTGGCTCTGTCGTGTGGAAGACGACAGAGCCAGTAAAAGCGAGAACAGCAGACCCCTTGTACAAGTCCGTTATGTGTTCTCATGCCTATTCATTGCACATGAGAACGCTAGTGTCAAGAAAGGCAGATAGCCATGCACGGTTACCCGTTTGAACCTTCAGCATCTCTGACGTT
>WNGK01008219.1_pt1 | contig 13674 bp, 9 predicted proteins | sample 5400601 | NCBI WGS metagenome assembly WNGK01 (sample SAMN13153376, study PRJNA577476) | soil metagenome | isolation source: 60 cm soil or saprolite under Garry oak tree replicate 1 | place: USA:California | collected 2016-06-15 | reverse complement strand
CTCCAGATGCTGCGGATGGTAGTAGGGCGGAGTAGCTATTACTATGGCGTCCACTTCCTTGGAGGCTGCAATCCTCTGGTACGCATCGGGCCCAACAAAAAGCTGTAACGCGTCCAATGCTGCGTATCCTTTACCTTGTTGCATGTCGTCGAAGTGTTTGCGCGCGAGGTCCAGTTGATCCTGGAACATATCGCCAAGAGCAACCACGCGAGCGCCGCTAGTATCGACGAGGTTTGTCGCATCCTCAGTCCCGCGGCCACCGCAACCCAGCAACCCTACGCGCACCGCTGAATTGGATGCGGTACCGCGCACCAGGCTGGGGTTGATCAACATCGCCCCGGCCGTTCCCACTGTTACGGCGATAAATTTTCGCCGGGTAACTTCATTTGATAGAGTTGGCTTCTCTGGATCAACTGGCATCTGCCCTCCCAAGCTATCCGATCAATTTTTCTAAATACATTTTCGCCGCGCGAACGTCTTCGAGTTGTTGCGGTCCGGAAATCTCCCGCTCAATGGTGACCGCGCCGCGATAATTGAGCTGCTTCAACCGCTCGATAATACGAGGAAAATCCACTTTGCCTTTGCCGATGGCAACTTCCTCCCCAAGTTGCTTGGGGTTCGTCGGCCACATGCCATCTTTGGCATGGATCCCTTGCACGTAAGGGCCGAGCAGTTCAATGGCATCGATGGGATTCGCCTTCCCGTAAAGAATCAGGTTGGCGAGATCGAAGTTAACGCCCTGATTATCCACCCCGACATCACCCATCGCACGCACGAGCGTGATAGGAGTCTCCTGACCTGTCTCATAGCGGAAGTTCTGCCCGTTGCGCTTGCAATAAGTGGCGACCTCCCGAATCGCTGCGACGATGTCCCGATACTCGGGATCATTCGGATTTTCGGGAATGAATCCGCAGTGCGTCTGTACGGCAGATATGCCGCACTGCTTAGCGAAGTCTGACGCTTTCTTGATATGTGCGATCCGGGCTGAGCGCGTCGCTTTAGGAAGCAGGCCGATCGTTAGCGGCCCTTGATAAAAGTCCCACACTTCTTTCCCGGGTCCACCGACCACCAGCGATGTCGCCTCGATTTGATATTTGCCGAGCGACTGGCGCAGCTGGCCCGCGAGATCTGCCTCGAACTCATCCACAAAAATCTGAGCGGTCGGCAGAACTAGTTCGTGGACCTTGGCGAGGGCGGCATCAGGATCTTTGCCGATATCTATGATTAGACCGAGTCGCAGCGGCTTCTTGCCTTCATCGGCCGCGATGGCTGGGATGAAACTGGCTGTATCGGAAACGATGCGCTGATGAGCGTAAACACTGTTTGGCATCGCAGTGCCTTTATAGCTCATACTTAGCACCAGAGCGCCGCCAGAAGATTGTAGAAATTTTCGCCGATTCAATCGCTTCATGGTGCGAATCGCAAAATTCTATATGAAAGCTACAGCAGATGCGGCTTGCTTAATTCTCCTTGATGGCAATGTCTTTCCATCGCATCTTCACCCCTCCACCCGTGTGAATCTGCAAGGCGATTACGCCGTCGGTGAATTTGGGGGACGGATCGGTATAGTCCACAACCTTTACGCCATTCAGATGAGTAGTGATGTGGGAGCCTTGGACCGAGACTTCGAGGTCATTCCATTCGCCCGGCTTGAGCGCATTCTCGCCATCTGCTGTCGGCATCGCTACCCAGCCACGTCCACCGCTCTCGTACAGCCCGCCCGTATGCTTGCCCTTGCCAGGGTCGACCTCCACCTGCATTCCTTCGATGTCGGGGCCATGCTCTGGGGCGATCCCAGTGATCCGGGAATGGACAAACACGCCACTGTTTCCTTCCGCCTCGCCCTTGAACTTGAGGCCCGATCTGGTAGGCGTTTGGCCGGCTGCTGCGAGCGTGAATAGCAACACGACGGCGAAAATGCAACGCTTCATGGTCCAGTTTCTCCGAGAAGCAAAAAACACCCGCCGGGGACAGGTCTTGCGTGCCCCCGGCGGGTTGCATCTCAAATCAGAATGCCAATCGTAGTCCGAACCGGAACTGGCGTTCGTCATTTTTGGCACTGGTGATCGTCAGGAAATTACCACTGGTGATGCTGGTCGTGCTCGTGCCGGCGTCACTGGGATTAAGAAAGTGTGGTGCGTTGAAGAGGTTAGCTGCATTAGCACGAAACTGAAGTTCCACCCGCTCTGCCAGCTTAAACGTGCGGAACAGGCTGAAGTCGAAATTCACGGAACCTGGCCCTCGCAAGCTATTCCGGCCAACCGTACCGTACCTCACGTCCGTAACGGGCACAAAGACGCTTGGGTCGTAGAAGGGATTTCCAGACCCAACTCCGCCAAGTTTGTGTGTAGGACCGACCTGGTCAGGTGTCTGCGTTTGATCCACGGCGTTCAAGGAAGCGCCGGAGGCGGTTAACTGGAAGGGCTGGCCGGAAACGGCACTAAAGATGCCACTGGTTTGCCATCCACCAGCGATCTTGGACGCGGCCCCGGAATTGGCCCACCGCTTTCCTGGGCCAAGAGGTAGCTCGTAGATATACGACATCTGGAAGATTTGTGGTGTGTTGTAGCCAGCCGGCCCTCGATTCTTTCGCAGAATGTTGGGATCGTTCCAATTGAGGCCCTGCCAGCCGTCGTCATCGGCCCAATTAATGGCTTTGGACCACGTGTACGCTCCCTTAACCATGAAACCGTTCTTGAATTGGCGGTTGAGGGAGGCCTGCAGCGAGTGATAATTCGAGCTGAGAAAGCCCTGCCAGTACAAGGTACTGGCGGTTCGACCGCCTGGGCTCAGGGCGTCTCCAAACTGCGGCTTGTTGTACGGCCGCAGGAATACCAACCGGAATGGCTCCACTCGGAAGTGGAGTTGCCAGCGGCGAGAAGGATGCTGCTGGGGCAAAACTGTTCACTCCAGCAAAGTTTGACCCGACCGTGAACGGATAGAAGCCGCGCAGCGGTCTGGCGAGAGGAAGCGGATCAATAGTGATACCGAATCCGCTGCGCACGACCATATTGTCGCTCACTTGATATGCCAAGCCTACGCGAGGGGCAAAGAGTTTTTTGCTGGTAGTGACTCCAAGGTTGTCGGGATTCCCGCCAATCCCACCCAGCAGCACATTTCCGGTGACGAAATCGTAGCGGTCGAATTTGGCGAGGCTATCGCGCGTCATCAATGGATAGTATTCGTAGCGGAGACCCAGGTTCGCGGTCAGTTTGTTCGTAACGCGATAGCGGTCTCCAATGAACCAGCCGAACTGCCATTCCTTCGCAGTGGCTTTGATAAATTGCTCGCTCTTGCCCAACCCACCTACTACCGTTCCGCCAGGCAGGCCCAGCAAAAACTGCGCCCAGGCGTTGAATTGGTTTGGAGCAGCCGCGTTTGGATCATTTAAAGCTGTCGCGCCACCATCAAAATCAAATTCGCCTCGCGGACCTGATCCCAACTCCGGCTGCCAATGATTTAGATGGTGATGAATGATATCGATCCCGGCGCTAACCTGGTGTTTGCCCTTGGACCACCGCACATTGTGGGAAGTGGTGAAGCTCCAGTCATTGCGGAATGCCGGATTCCAGCCCTCGGGATTCCCAATGTCTGTGAAACCGGAAACAGCGAAGAAAGGGAACCCGCTGCTGCGCAGGTCCGAACCGTTGTTGGTTCCTGGAAGGCCCAGCACATCCGAGCCGATGTTAGTTCCGTAATCCGGAGTCTTGCCGTATTCGCTCATGCGCGTAAAGCCAACGTTTCCGTCTACCACCAGGGTCGGCGAAAGCGTGAGCGTGTGGCCGACCGTAACAAGCTGCACAAAAGAATGGAAATCGCCCAGGCCGCCGTCGCATGCGCAGTCGCCAATCGCCTTACCCAGACTCGGCACGCCATGAAATATGGACTTCATAGCGCTGTACTTGACGAAGATGCTGTGATTCGTGGTGCGATTCCAATCAACTTTGCCATCGAAGTTGTTGCGATTCAGGCGTTGCGTTGCTGAAAAGAAGTAGTTGTCGATATCGCCGGCTCCTGGCACGTTCGGTGGAGGAAGCAGGGCAATGATCTGGGCCGAAATCGGATTAATCGGAATGGCGGCTTGATTAGGAAATGGCGTCCGTCCACTGCCATCAGCAGCTCCTGTAGTGGTATCATAGATTGTGGTTGGAGTGCTAAGGCCCGTGAAATCTCCATTGCGAAGCGCCTGCGTCGGCACCGTGACCAGACCAGTGTTTCGGTTATCTCGTTCAAATGTGCCATCCCAGCTTCCAAAAAAGAACAGCTTGTCTTTCTTGATTGGGCCGCCGAAGGTCCCGCCCATATCGTTCAGGATGCTCGTCCCTTTCTTCGGTTGCACCGCCGGTGTTTCGAAGTATTGTCTGGCCCTGAGGGTTTGGTCCTGGTGATATTCGAATAAGACCCCATGGAACTGATTCGAGCCTGACTTGGTGATAACGGTGATGGCCGCGCCGCCTGTCATCCCCTGCTCAGGATCGAAATTGTTGGTAGAGACGTTCACTTCCTGAATTGTCTCTGCCGGGGGCACATAGACCGTATGGTGCGGCAGCCAGACGAATACGTCGGCAGCGCCATCCACACGGGTGTTGTTGTTATTGCGGTTCGTCCCGTTGATGTTGGTGGTCAGAGCCCGTTCTGGCGTATCCGCAATCGCGTTCTGAAATTGCCCGGGCGTAGCTCCAGGTACCAGGTTGATCAGTGTCTGATAATTCCGATACTGATTGAGTGGCATCTCCTGGATCGCCTTTTCTGGAATCTCGGTATGAACGTCGGTCTTTTCGGTTTGGAGCGTGACCGCAGCCGCTTCTACCGTGATCTTTTCAGACACGGACCCGACTTGTAAATTATTGAAGTTGGTGTTGGTAACGACGTTCGCACCAACGCTCACATCGGTTTGGGTCAGCGGCTTGAAGCCGCTCGCTGTCACGGTAATGTCGTAGGCACCCGGGGAGAGGTCGGTCAGCGTGTAGTGGCCGCTCCCATCCGCATCCGTTTCTCTTTGAATGCCCGTGGCCTTATTGACCGAGGTGACATGTGCCTTTGACACGGCTGCACCGCTCTGGTCAGTTATCGTTCCACTCACAGACCCGAAGAGTACCTGCGCGTTGGTACTCTGGACGGATCCCAAGAGCGTGAAACTGAGAGCCACTACCCCAAGTAGAACCGCAGACTTATTTCTTAGCATCGCCCCAGACCTCCTTCGTAAAATGACGAGATCACTTCAACGCCGCGCCAGTAAACTGGCACGAAACGCCGAAGGAAAGGCCCAACGTTTTTCTTGCTCGGAAAAAGCCCCGTTTGCTTTCGGAAAAGACCCGCTTACTTTCGAAAAAGCTCGTTTACTTTCGGGAAAAGGCCCCAATCGCAGGACGGGAAACGTTAGCAATGCAGGGAAAGGGTTGTCAAGCAATTTCGAGTCAACCCTTGGAAACTTTGGATCTTGTCCGACGCTGGAGCCGTCGAGAGGGGGGAATCATTCCTTGCAAGTTCGCTAACTGGACTTTTCCTTGTCCTGAAGGAAGAGGCTACTTGTCGTGAAGGAGGTGGCCAGTACCCTGGCGAATATGGACGATCTGATCCGCCTGCAATTGATCCCACGACTCCCGTTCCCCACTGGGCCACCGCACGATTAGAGCTTCGATCTTCGCATCCTCGCCCAATCCGAAATGCACCCTGACGTCGTTGGCACTTAAGTAGCTGGAGTCTGTGTGAACACGACGCAACAGCTTGCGTCCTTGCTGCCGAAGTTCCACTTTGGCGCCCGTCGCAAAGCGATTTCCCTGGGTTGCCTGCAGACTGACCAGGAGCCAGTGATTACGATTGAGAGAACGACTTCGGTTCAGCAGGAGCCGCACTGGACCGTTGTTGTTGGAGACCACAATGTCTACGGCTCCATCATTGTCGATGTCGCCGAATGCAGCGCCCCGACTCACCTCAGACAAGGCAAATGCGGGCCCGGCGGCGGCGGTCATGTCTCGAAACCGCTTCCCGTCTCCCTCGTTGTGAAACAGCAAATTAGGCTGACCAAACGGGTAGGAAGTCCCCCGTAAGGATTCGATCCGGTTCACTGCGCCATTCGCAATAAACAAGTCGAGGCGGCCGTCGTTGTCGTAATCAAACCACTCCGTGCCAAACCCGGTGTACGGAAAGCTCGGCAGCAACAGGCCAAATTCCGCCGAAGCATCGTGAAAGTTGCCTTGGCCGTCGTTAACGTACAGGTTGCTGCCTTCATTAGTCAGATTGGTCTTGAAGATATCCTCATCTCCGTCGCCGTCGAAATCGGCCGCCGCGACGCCCATGCCCGCCTGAGGTAATCCATCTGGACTCAAAGAGGTCCCCGACAGCGCGCCTCGTTCCTTAAACATCCCGTTCCTCTGATTGATCCAGAGATGCGAGGGAGCTCCGTCGTTCGCAACGTAAATGTCGGGCCAGCCATCACCATCGAAGTCGGCACAAACGATGCCTAATCCAGGGCCTATAGCGGCTCCGATGCCCGCCGTTGAAGTGACATCTTCAAACGTTCCGTCCCCTCGATTATGAAATAGGCGCGCGGGCGCCGGTTGGTACATCTTCGGGGTACAGTAATCCCGCTCTCCCGTTGACGCGAAACACTGCCGGTTGCCCTTAACCGTGAAATCGAGGTAATTCGTAACAAAAAGGTCGAGGTGACCGTCGCGATCATAATCGACCCACGCCGCTCCCGTGCTCCAGCGAGGATCATCGATGCCTGCTTTCGCTGTCATATCAGTGAACGTTCCATCTCCGTTGTTGTGATACAGCACGTTGCGACCGAAATTTGTGACGTAGAGGTCTTGAAAGCCATCATTGTCGTAGTCTCCAACCGCAACCCCCATTCCGTACCCGATGTGTCCTACGCCAGCTTGTTCCGTGACATCTACGAACTGCAGCTTCCCAGTTTCGGTGAGCAGGTTGCGGAAAAGGCGGTTTCCGGGTTTCCATCCGGGTGGCGGCGGAAATTTCGAGTGACGCGGATCTTGCGCTGCGTCGAAGGTCGAACCTTGAATCAGATAAACGTCGAGGTCACCATCGTTGTCGTAGTCGAATAGAGCGACACCGGGGCCCATGATTTCGGGCATGTAGTACTCTCCGATTGCTCCTGTGAAATGGTGGAACTTCAGTCCGACCTCTGCGGCAACTTCACGGAAGAGTGGGATCTGACGAATTTTAAAAAGATTAGCGAGCAGACCCTTTCCACCAACCAGTCCCATTAATAGGGTCTGTAGGAAGTCACGGCGGGCAAAGCTGGATGGTTGAAACGTGCTTACCGAAGCCCCCTTGTTCACTGCACTACGCTCGCGCTCTCTAAGGCGTGCAAATCGCGATCAATGCTCGCCAGAAGATCCGACTGTCCTCGCTCCGCAGCGCTCTGGCGGGCACGGCGAATGAAGCGCAAAGCACTCTGCCGGTCTCCCGCGCGAGCGAAAGCCGCGCCCAACGCATACAAATACCGCGGGGTTTTCTCATCTTCTGGCTCAATCGTTTTTTCGAGTTCGCCGATACCTTCGTGGTATTTCTTCTGATTCACCCAGATGCGACCAAGATTGAAGTGCGCCTGGCGATCACCGGGTTTGTTTTCAATGGCTCTCTGGTATTCAGTCGCCGCTTCCGAAAAAAGGCCCTTCCTTTCGAGGAGATATCCGAGATTGTTGTGAGCGTCGGCGTAGTAAGGATTGATCTCAATCGTCTTCCGAAAAGAATCTTCTGACGCTTGATATTTTTCGGCACGCAACAGAAGTACACCGTAGTTATAGTAGGATTCAGCCGAACCTGAATCGAGTTGGGTGGCAGCGCGATAGTGCTGCTCGGCCTTCTCGAACTGTCCCAGTTCCCCATACAACTTGATCAGATTAATATGCGCTTGTACTAGGTCGCGGTCGATGGCTAGCGCTTTTTCATGAGCGGCGGCGGATTCTTCCAGTCTACCCTGCCGCTCGAGATTGATTCCCACCTGCACTTGAAAGATTGCACTCCGGTTGAGAGCACGCACTTCGGTCAGCAATTGATCATTCGCCGGAGGGGCGTCAGTTTTATGTTCTTCAAACAGACGAAGCTGTTCTTCAGCTTTCTCTGTCTCTCCGAGAGCGCGATAGGCTAATGCCAGAGCGTAATGAGCTGCTCCAAAAGCCGGAAACTCTGCAAGCGCCTTGTTATAAGCCTGGGCGGCCGCGACATAGTCATGGCGACTGGCACGGATGCGGCCTAGTCCATAGTAAGCGTCAGGATTTTCGGAATCTTGCTTAAAAACCTCGTTATAGAGTTGTTGGCTGGCTTCCCAGTCAGCACCGGCAAGAAGACAGTTCGCGAGGTGCAATTTCGCGGGAACGTAGTCTGGATCGATACGCAGAGCGAGGCGAAGATATGCGGCAGCCTGTTCGCACTGTCCCTGCTCGCCTTCGACGAGTCCCAGATAATAAGTCCAGCGAAACTCGTCGGGAGCAAGGTCGGCCGCATATTGGTAATACTTGATTGCTTCGTGCAGCAAGCTGTAGGTCTGAAGGATCATACCCAACGTTCCGCTCGCCTTAGCTTCCTTCGGGTGAGTCCGGGCGTAGTCGTAAGCTTCCTGGATCTGCTCTCGCATGGCTCCTGAGAAACCGTCGAGGGCTAGCCGAGGCAATTCCGGAGCTTTCCCATTATTTTGAGCTCCGCATAGCCAGGGAGCCAATGCAAGCAACTGCAAAAAGACGATCAAGCCCGCGGTTTTCCTTATCAACTCTGGGGACATGGCGACTCGGCGGTTTCTCTCCTTGTGCTGATCACCATTCTGCCTCAGCTGAGCCAGCGCGGTCCCTAAATTATAATGCGCCGGATGCAGCCCCGTCCTGTGAAGCCAGCGTCGCGGCGAAGTCTCAGCGGACATTGTGCCCGAAAGGAAATGATGAAGTCCGCATCCAGTTCGGTAGCAATGAAAACATTGCTCTTGCTTAGCTGCTGTGTGTATATTCCCGCAACCCTGTAGCGGCCCGAATAGGAGCAGCCGCGGTGCGTACCCTCGCTCTAGCTCCGGCGTGAGCTTACCAGCTTTTGTGTTGGACACCGAAGAACTTTGTAGTATGGTGCACGTCTTGAACCTTGTTCATGACGCAACTTTGCAAGAACGGACAACCCGCTTACAAGAAGATTCAGGGCACGATTCTCAAGCGCCTTGAGTCGGGGCAATTGAAACCGGGTGACTTGGTCGATTCAGAACGGGAGCTAGCCAAGATTCAGTACGTCAGTCTCATGACGGCAAGGCACGCCCTCTCAGGATTAGAACGCGAAGGAATCGTTATACGCCGGCGCAGCGCAGGTACATTCGTTGCCCCGCCGAAAATTCACTTTAACAAGCAGATGAGCTACACGGAACAAATGTCGATGCGTGGACTCACTGTTTCGTCGAAATTGCTCTCGCGGAATGTTCTAGATTCGGAGCCGGAGCTTGCGGCACGGCTGGCTCTGCCGGCCGGTGGTCGGATCCTCAAGTTCGAAAGATTGAGGCTCGGAGGGAATGAACCATTCGCCATCGAGACTTGCTATTTGTCTGCTGACGAGTTCGCTGACTTAACGCGCGCACAGCTCGATCGGGTCTCACTATTCTCCATCCTGGAACGCGATTATGGACTCGAGATATCGCACGCGGACGAAGAAGTGGATGTTACTTCGGCCGATCCTGTTACTGCCAGAGTTCTCGGTGTTGTTGGTGGTCTACCTTTGCTTCGCATTCGCCAGGAGATCTATTCGAACAAGGGCAAGATCGCTTTGTACGTGCTCGGTCTTTACCGATGGGACCGCCACACTCTTTTTATCCGGAGATTCCGTTAGCTCCAGCTCGTTTCCGAGTTGGAAAGGAGAAACTCATGGGCTCTCGAATCTCACGTCGAGGCTTCTTGAGAGTAGCTGGCGGGGCCGCGCCACGACTTCGGCCAACGATGGTGACCGGATCGTGGATATCCGTGTCCACTTCGAAGAGAATAATCCCAATTTCATTCATGATCTGGTGACGCTGGCGGAGCGGATCAATCTCACGGCATGTGTGCTTACTCCGTACTCTCATCGTGTGGAGGTGGCACAGGCGGCCAAACAGTACCCGAAACAGATTGTCCCGTTCGGCTTTGTCGATTTAGATGCTGCTGACGTTCTGGTGCAAGTGAACGATTTTCATGCGCTAGGTTATCGTGGCCTGGGAGAACTCGAATTCGTTAAGAAACCATATGTTGATGCTTCGTATCTGCCGGTTTACGATCTCGCGAACCAGTACGGTTGGGTACTGATGTTTCACACCGGCATTGTTTTGCGTCGTACGGTGGATCAACCGGAGGACGTGGCCTCCCACCGGATGCGGGCGTTTTATCTGGAGGAGATTGCGCGACGTTTTCCGAAATTGACGGTCATCGGAGCTCACTGCGGTAATCCCGAATATGAATGGGCCGCAGAAGTTGCGCGTTGGAACCCGAACGTCTTCTTTGACCTTAGCGGTTCCACATTGACCAAGATGAGCAGTCGGTTCGAGGAATTTAGGAGATTCTTCTGGTGGTCCGGCCAAGGGGAATGGAAAACGGCGACGCCAGCTAACGACCAAAGTGCGTTTGTGAAACTGGTATTCGGATCCGACAGCGGCCTCGATGGAATTGAACGCGTGGTCAGTCAATATCGGGCTCTCTTCAAATCCTGCGATGTGCCTGCCACAACACAGCAGATGATCATGGGTCGGACATTGGCTGCCATACTTCGACTGTGAAGAATCGATGCTGCGAGAATCGTTTGCTTCGTCTCGCGTTTCATAAACCCTGTTGCGGTCGGTATTCCCGGATGACGAGCCACTTTTCCATGATCCGATTAGGGAAGGCCGGCCCGTAATATGGCAGCAACGGCGGATCGCGCTTGCCAAGTTCTCGGCCGGCACATTGGCGATGATGCTACAACGAAGTTGAGATACGATTGCCGGAAGCGACCGCCAACTAAACTTCTATTCGGCCCGTAAAGCTTCGATTGGCTGAATAGAAGCGGCCCGTAAGGCCGGAAGCAAGCTCGCTGCGCCGGCGCAGAGCAACAGAGCGGCCGCCGGCAGCAGAAGAGACACGGGATCGATGGCGCCCACATGATAAAGTCGGGATTTCAGCAACCTCCCGATTATCCATGCGACAGGCAGACCCATTACAAGTCCGAGGAGAGTTTGTGCGAATGCGCCTTGAAGTACAAAGAGCGCAATCTGCGACCGGTCGGCCCCGATCGCCATGCGCACCCCGATCTCGGGGGTGTGGCACGCCACGTTGTAGGCAGTGACGCCATACAAGCCAACCGATGCGAGAATTAACGACAGCACACCAAAAAACCCGCTGAGTCGTACAAGAAGGCGCCGCTCATCGAAGTTGACGTCGATCTGCTGCTGCAACGGCTGGATGCTGACAATTGCGAAGTTCGGATCCACATCCCGGAACACGTCCCGGATCTGGTGGTCAAGCCGCCCCGGGTCGCCATCGATCCACAGTTGCGCTCCGGTAATGAAATGGCTCCACTTTTCGTTGTCCCTCAGGGAACCATCGGTGTAGTCGGAATGCTGGGCCAGAGGTGCAAACACCATGGGCTGCGGCGCCTCTTCGGGATTCACGTACTTGGCATCCCGTACAACGCCGACAATTTGGAAGTCCTTGCTGTTGGCGGGACTAGAGAAGCCGAAGACTTTGCCGAGCGGATCGACGCCTGGGAAGTACCGGCGCACGAATGATTGATCGACGATGGCGACCTGCCGCGACGTTGCATTATCCGCTTCCGTGAATTCGCGTCCTTCAAGCAGTTGCTGGCCGATGGTGGCGAAGTATCTCGGGCTCACACGGTCCCACAGCACCTTGCGCGAACCGTCGATGCTGGGCATCCCCTCTCCGGGTTTGACCACGAGTTGGTCCCAATGTGCCGTGAACGGGGAGTAGAGCGCGAGGCTGGCGCTGCGCACGCCGCGCAAGCGTTCCAGCCCATCCTGCAGTTCGCGGTAGAGCACGTTCAGATGCTCGTGACTATACACCGCCAAGGGCTCCTCCATGCGCAGGGCGATGCGGTTTTGTGCAGTGAACCCGAAGTCCTGCCGCTGGATATTGAGCAGGCTTCGGGTTAACAGGCTTGCGCCCGCCAGCAGGCTGACCGAGGCTGCTACTTGCAGCACCACAAGCAGTTTGCGCAGATGCGGCTGGCTGTCTGCGCTCGCACGCCCCATGCCGCGCATGGCCTCGCTGGGATTGGTACGTGCCAGCAGCCATGCCGGCGCTGTACCGAAACACACACCGCTCAGCAGCGCCACCGCCGCACAGAATCCCAGCATCGGCCATGACAGTCCCACATGCATCGCGATCGCGTTCGCGGGGCCGAAGGCAAGCAATACGACGAGGCGGGTTCCCGCAAGCGCCAGAAACACGCCTGCGATTCCCCCCAAAAGGGCAAGAACAAGGCTTTCTGTGAGCGCCTGCCGGATCAGCCGAGCCCCGGAAGCGCCGAGCGCACTCTGGATGGACACCTGCGCCCTGCGCGTCATACCTCGGGCAAGCAGCAGGTTCACCACATTCGCACAGGCAATCAACAGGACCATCGTGCACACGGCAAGTAGAATCTTCAAACTCCTGCCGTACTCGTCGCCCAGCGCGCTGACCCCGGTCGCGCACTGGGCGATTTCGATCCTTTGCTGCGGAAGTTGTTGTTCCAGTTCCGCCCGGTGATTCGGCATCATGTCGGCATCGGAAACGAGCCAGTGCCGCAGCAAGGAGGTCAGTTCCGATGAGGCGCCCGCAAGCTGTGCTCCCGGCCGCAAGCGGCCGATCACGCGAAGCCATGCGCTCGAGTGAACGAGGTTGTAGGACGCTTCCGCGTCCGTTAGATACTCCGTCTGAAGAGGTATCCACAGAGAGGGCGGAATTCTGCTCATCGTGTCGCCGTAAAAGGTCGGTGGCGTGATGCCCACCACCTTGAAGTTGAAGCCCTCGAAAGTGAAGTTGGCATTCACCACCGAGAGATCGCCCCCGAAGTCCTGCTGCCAGGTGCGATAGCTCATCACAGCCACTGGGGCCGAGTTCCTCTGGTCGTCGGCAAATGTAAAGAGCCGTCCGGCAAACGGCTGAACCCCCAGCGTCTGAAAATAGTTGCCGCTTACATATTCGCCCAGCAGCGCCTGGGCCTGCCCTACGTGGCTGCCGTAACGGACGCTGAGGATGTGCGGCTCTGCCTGGAACGCCGCGACCTGCTCGAACTGCGGAGTGGAGCGGCGCAAACGCTGATAAAAGTCGTAGGAGAAGATACCCCATTCACCTTGCGGGTCGTTCGAATAGCAGCAGGTCTTTCCGGTTCCGATGCGGTAGAGGCTGCCGGGATCGGGGACGGGAAGCGACTTCAGCATCACGGTATAAATCAGCGAGAAGACCGCCGTGGTGGCGCCGATACCGAGCCCTAAAGTGAGCACGACGGCGATCGTGAATAGCGGCGCAAGGCGAATCTGGCGCAGGGCGTAGCGAAGATCGGCGAGCACTGAAGAGCTCATTACAGCATCATATATATTCACTTTTCTGAACAATCAAGCGCCTATTGGAGCCGATCCGCGTTACGCGAAACTTGCCGGGAAGTCGCGTCAGGAGCTTGGACGCGATTTACCCCCAGTAAGTACCAGCGTGGTTCTCTTCGCAATACCAATACCAG
>WNGK01019538.1_pt1 | contig 13675 bp, 16 predicted proteins | sample 5400601 | NCBI WGS metagenome assembly WNGK01 (sample SAMN13153376, study PRJNA577476) | soil metagenome | isolation source: 60 cm soil or saprolite under Garry oak tree replicate 1 | place: USA:California | collected 2016-06-15 | reverse complement strand
ACCCATCCAGCGTTCTTATGAGTGTCATACCAGCCCGCCTGGCCGGAGTCCCGGAAATCCTCGTAGCAACACCACCCTCTATAGATACAGGGGTACCCCCTGACTCGGTTCTTGCAGCATGCGCAATAGCGGGGGCAGGCAGCCTTCTCGTCTCAGGCGGGGCCCAAGCAGTGGCCGCAATGGCTTACGGCACCTCCTCTGTGCGCCCAGTGGACCGCATCGTCGGCCCCGGCAACCTCTACGTTAACTCCGCTAAGCTAATCGTTCAAGAGCACGTTGGTACTGATGGAATCGCGGGGCCGAGCGAGGTACTCATAATCGCCGACGAGACTCTTTCCACCCAAATGCTCGCCGCAGAACTCCTCGCCCAAGCAGAACACGATCAAGACGCGGTTGCCATAGCACTTTTCACTGATGAGAGACAGTTCGCCGGAATCCTAGACGAGATAGACAGACAGTCCAAGAAGTTTCCCAGAGGACACATTGCAGAAGACGCCCTGCAAAGAAACGGATGGCTCCTCCGAGTTTCCACAACTAACCAAGGAATTGAGATTACCAACGCTATAGCTCCCGAGCACCTTGTCCTAGCCACTCAAAACCCAGAACAACTCTTACCCTCGGTCCGCAACTCCGGCTGCGTCTTCCTGGGACCCCTGACAACAGCCAGCTTCGGCGACTATACAGCGGGCACGAACCACGTGCTCCCCACGGCCGGAAGCTCACGGTGGAGGGGAGCATTGAGTGTTCGAGACTTCGTGAAATTCATCACGTACCTACGCATCGCCCCAGAAGACGTTGCCACCCTTGGAAAACCAGCCGCGACCATCGCCGAAGCCGAGGGCTTCTACGCACACAAGGCCGCTCTAGAATCCAGAACCGACAAGTACTCGCGGTGAAACGATGGGTCAATCTAACACAAAACTGGTCAAGCCTGTCAGGCTTGACCTTAACACTGCACCCTTCCTGAACGAGGCCGCGATTCGGCGCGCCTTCGAAACGGCCAAATTCGAAGAACTCGCCACATATCCCGAGAAAGATGCCCCGCTACTGACAAACCAACTTGCCGAAGTACTCGGCGTCCCGCAAGAAGCCGTCCTTGTAGGCAACGGGTCGGATGAAATCCTCGACCTTGCAGCCCGAGCCCTGGTCCCACCGGGAGGGTCCCTCGGCATACTACACCCCAGCTTCAGCAGCTCAGCTACGAACACATCGCCAACTCTAATAGGCTGAAGATCGTCAGGGTAACCGCAGGGAAGCAACTTCCTGTCAGCAAGCTGGTCTCCACCCATGCTGACTGCTGGTTCCTCGCCTCACCCAACAACCCAACCGGTACAGCCTTGACCCAAGAGGACCTAGAGAGCCTGCTAAACCAGTTACAAGCGCCAATACTTATCGATGAGGCCTATGCCGAGTTCGCCAATCAAGACTTCCGCCAGATCGCCGCTGACTCTAGCAGGGTTATTGTCACGAGGACGTTTTCGAAAGCCTACGGTCTCCCAGGGATCAGAGTAGGATACGCAGTCGCCCCACCCAGAGTAATCGCCAAGCTCCGCGAGATCAAGATGCCATACAATATCTCAACCATAAGCGAGCAAGTAGCCCTCGCAGCCATATCGGACAACTCCTTCGTCTCCCGGGTCGTGACGACGGTCCTGTCCCAGAGACAGTTCCTCTTCGAAAAACTCAGCAATGACGGCTGGCCGGTGTGGCCTTCCCAGGCCAACTTCTTACTGGTCGGGCCACTCCGGGACGCGGCAGGTGTTCAGGCCGCTCTACGGAAACAGGGTATCCTGGTAAAACTGATAGACTATCCAGGCGAAAACTTAGGGCAGTCCCTCCGAATCACAATCGGGACAGAGGCCCAGAACGCCCTATTACTAGAGGCCCTTGGTCGAGTTGTCACGTGACAACCGTAACAATCGTCGACTCGGGAACTGGTAACCTGTTCAGCCTCACGGAGGCGTTCAGGCGAGCCGGGGTAAAGGCCCAGGTAACAAGAGACCCGGCTGATGTTCGCAAAGCAAAATGCCTCGTACTGCCTGGCGTCGCTTCCTTCCCCGCCGTCGTCCGAGGAATCAAAGAGGCCCGCAGAGCAATCGAAGAATCAGTACAGGATTACGTTCCCCTACTGGGAATCTGCGCGGGAATGCAGATCATGTTCGAGTCGAGCGAGGAGGGACAGGGGAGGGGACTGGGCCTGTTTCAAGGCGCCATCCGGGAAATCCATGCCGACGTCGTGCCCCACATCGGCTGGAGTACCATCCAGCCAAAGCAAGGCTCCTGGCTGCACGGTCTGACACCGGATGCAATGGTCTACTATGCCCACTCCTACGCAGCCCCTCCCGACTCGCCAGGCGTGGTCGCCACAAGCGAATACCAAGGCCCCTTCGCCGCGGCGATGCATCGAGAGAATGTCTTCGCCGTCCAGTTCCACCCTGAGAAGAGCGGCCCCGTCGGGTGCCTGGTACTGCAGAACTTCCTCAGAGAATCGGGGGTCCTCCAATCGTAGTCATACCCGCAATCGACCTACTCGGAGGACGGGCCGTGTTCATGGTAGGTGGACAACCGGGAACTGAAAAAATAGTGTCTGAGGAGCCAGTGAGCCAGGCCTTGGAGTGGGAACGCAGGGGGGCGAAGCGTCTTCACGTCGTGGACCTCAACGCTGCTATGGGCACAGGAGACAACCGCAGCCTTCTAGAGTCAATCCTCGCAGCAGTAAAGATTCCAGTCCAGGCGGGCGGTGGCTTCCGAGACCGAGACAACCTCGACCACATTATCTCCAAGGGAGCATCAAGGGTCATAGTTGGAACACGGGCCGTCTTGGACCCTGAATGGCTTCGTTCCATGACCCTCCTCTTTCCAAAGAGGCTCATACTCGCCCTCGACCAGAACGAGTCAGGGCTGCTAGTCCAAGGCTGGAAAGAAGCCGCCCCAATCAGACCGGAGGAAATGATCAACATTGCAAATCGGCTCCCCCTTGACAGCGTCCTCTTCACGAACGTTGCTGTTGAAGGTCGCCTGGGAGGAATAGGTGAAGTACGCCAGAGTCTCCTCCACCAATGCCTTCACGAGAAGATCGCGGCAGGCGGCGTATCCACAGTCGAAGACCTCGTCGCACTACGCAGGGCGGGCTTCGACCATGCCATCGTGGGAAAAGCCCTGAGTGAAAACAGGATGGATTTCAACATGGCAGAGAAGGCGATGACATGAGCCCGAAACCGGTCAAGATTAGTAGGCTTTCAAACGAGACAAGGGTCAAGGTGACCCTCACCTTAGGAGCTGGGGGCCGTTTCAAAGGGAAGCTCGGCGAACCCCTCCTGACACACCTGCTTGAGACTTTCGCCCGATACTCAGGCACAGACATCACAATTCAGTCAGAGGGAGACGAGAGGCACCACGTCAGCGAAGATATCGCCCTCACTCTTGGCAGGGCTCTACGAAGAGCCCTTCCAGAATCGGGTGTGGCCAGGTTCGGAGAGGCAACGGTTCCCATGGATGAGGCTCTCGTCCAAGTCGCACTGGACCTGGTCGACCGGCCATACTACAGCTCAGACCTTCCACGTTCATCCATGGCCGAGCACATCCTACGATCCCTTACAAATGAGGCGAGGATCACATTTCACCAGCGGACCCTTCGTCCGGGAGAGGAACACCACGTGCTGGAGGCCAGCTTCAAAGCCTTCGGGCTCGCACTCAAGAAAGCATTGGAACCATCCTCTAGAGGTTTCTCCCTGAAGGGCAGGGTAGACTGGGAGGAAGAATCGTTCTGACGCGGATTCCACGGATTATCGCCTGCTTGGACGTGGACGGGGGCAGGGTCGTCAAAGGAGTCCGGTTCCAAGACCTACGAGTGGTTGGCGACCCGGCCAAAGCAGCGGCTACGTATGAGGAGCAGGGGGCGGACGAGGTCGTCATCCTGGACGTTTCCGCCTCTTCCCAAGGACGAGACACTTTGATCGATACAGTCAGGGAAACAGCGTCCCAGATGACGATTCCCCTTACAGTTGGGGGGGGAGTGAGGTCTGCAGAGGATGTTTACCGTCTACTGCGCTCTGGAGCCGACAGAGTAGCCATCAATACTGCAGCGGTTTTGAGGCCCGAGGTTCTTAGGGAGGCGGCGGATGCTTTCGGTTCTCAATGCGTAGTGCTAGCGATTGATGCAAAACGTTCCGGCAGCTCATGGCGAGTCTACTCCCACGGTGGACACAGGGAAACAGGGCTGGACGTTCTGGACTGGGCCGAGAAAGGGGAAGCGCTGGGTGCGGGAGAGTTTCTCGTCACCAGCATGGACCGAGATGGAACTCATGACGGGTACGACCTAGACCTCTACCGTTCGCTCCGAAGCAGGACCAGCCGTCCAATCATCGCTTCAGGCGGCTGCGGCTCTCCACTGCACATCCTCCAGGCCTTGCGAGAGAATGCTGCCGACGCTGCCCTTGTTGCTTCCGTCCTCCACGATAACCAACTGACCATCGGTGGAATCAAACAGTTCCTCCGTGAGAACGGAGTCTCAGTGAGGATGAGCTGATTATGCCGAATCGGAGCGAGGCCTTGTTTCCGATCATAGTCCAAGACGCCGACACCCGCGCCGTTCTCATGCTGGCATATGGGAACAAGACGAGTCTCGAGCGGACTAGGAAGACTGGATGGATGCATTACTGGTCAAGGTCTCGAAACGGTCTCTGGCGAAAAGGTGAATCCTCAGGCAATGCACAGAGAGTCATTTCCCTCAAGTGGGACTGTGACCATGATACGCTTCTGGCCAAAGTCCGGCCCACCGGGCCGTCTTGTCACACAGGAACCTACACTTGTTTCGGAGAACCGGGACAACCCGCGGTCTTCCCCGACGAGCTCTGGAGGATATTCCAGGACAGGGAGAAAAGGAGGCCTAAGAACTCTTACGTTGCCCGTCTCCTGGCCAACCAGGAATTGGCCCGAAAGAAGGTTGGGGAAGAAGCAGTAGAGTTCATCCTGGCGAGCCAGGGCAGGAGCCGCAGGCACATCATCAGCGAAGCGGCCGACCTGTTCTTCCACACCCTCGTCTTATTGTACGCTTGCCAAGTTCCATTCGAAGAGGTACAGGCTGAGCTGAGGCGTCGTAGAGTATGACTGCGAAACGGGCCGAATTCCACAGTCACACCCTCTTGACCGATGGGGAGCTACTGGGCATCGAGCTGATACGACAGGCTCAATCCCTGGGTCTAAGAGCCATTGCAGTTACCGACCATGTGAGCATTGGAAACATCGAGTGGGTCGTGAAGTCCGAGACTGAAGACTGCGAGCTTGCCAAATCGTGGGATATACTCGCGGTCCCAGGCGTAGAGATTACACATGTGCCACCCGACAGGTTAGACGAGGCGGTCCGGAGGGCTCGTCAGGCCGGAGCCCGTATCGTCGTCGTTCATGGAGAAACCGTGACGGAACCAGTCGCCCCTGGCACAAACCTCAAGGCTGCTTCCAACCCTGACGTGGACATTCTAGCCCACCCGGGGCTCATCACCCCGGAAGTGGCGGAGATCGCCAAGTCGAACGGAGTTCTGCTCGAAATCTCCGGACGCAAAACCCACGCCCTATCCAACGGTCACGTGGCCCGAGTTATTGAAAAGGCGAGAGCAACCCCCATCGTGGATTCCGACGCCCACGCTCCCGAAGACCTCCTCACCCAAGACCAGGCAATTCTCACCGCCCGTGCTTCAGGACTGTCTGAGCCCCAAGTACAGGTTGCCACTGAAACTGCTCAAGATACCCTTCTGAAACGGCTCGGACTCATCTGATTCTGCCTAGAGTTTTCTCCCTAGTATAACCCACTAGACCACCCTCTTTCCATATCTGAGAGAACAATTCGGGAGTTTCCATGAAGAAAAACGAGGTTCCCGAGGTCGTATCACGGAGCTTTCCCTCCTCCCGGTCCACCACAACGTTGTCTCCATCAGAGATTTTGACGGTTTCCCCAGGCTTGAACCTGTAGATTCTTAGGCCGCAGTTTATCGCATTCCTCTCCCATATTGGATTGAAAGAGCCAGCTACGACAGCATCGACTCCAACCTTTTTCAGCCCTATTGCAGCCCTTTCCCTGCTTGACCCCGAACCGAAGTTCCGCCCAGCGACGATGATACAACCTGCAATCCGGCCCTCTCTAACCAGTTGGCTTATCTCGGGTCGAAACTTTGCGAACAAGAACTTCTCATAGTCCTCCTTCCTGACATGCTCTCCGGAGATTATCTGGTCAGTGTTGACCGAGTCCCCGAGCACAATTGCCTTACCCATCCAGGAACCTCCGGGGGTCCGTCAAGTAGCCGTTTATCGCGCTGGCGGTTGCGGTTAATCCCGAGGCAAGGTAGATGAGGGCTTTTTCATGCCCCATCCTTCCCACCTCGTTCCGGCTGGAGGTGGAGATGGCTACGTCATCCGGGCCGAGGATTCCGCACCCCCTTCCTATACAATTACCACAGGACGGAGTCGCCTCAATCGCCCTCTTCCCCACCAGTTCCCCCAGATAACCGGCCTCTTGCATTCTCTCCTTGATCTTCCGGGTTGCCGGAACAACGTAAAACTGGACCCCAGAGTCCAACTCTCTCTCCCGGAGCAGTTCGGCAGCCCCTCGTATAGTATAGTCGTAAGCCCCAGTACAGCTCTGAATAGAGACCCTGTTTATCCAGTGTTGTTCGCCTTCAACCTCCCTTACCGGGACAACCTGGTATTGGTAGGGAAACTCTGGACTCTTCATCTGGGGAGGTAGGACAACGTACGGCACGACCTGGGACAAGTCCAGGTCGAGAACCGCTTCGTAACTTTCGGGATTCGGAGTGACGTCGTCAGGGATCACGGTACAGGTGTCTGCGTTTGCCTCTTTAACCAGGGTAGTGAAAGGCATTCGCTCAAACAGATTGTGATCATAAATCCCAGCACCTGCAAATTCTATTGCCACAGTGAACGTACGGTATCTCGCCTCCAATCGCCTTCTCACATCGTCAACCACGGGTTGAAGGTGCTTTAACAAGTGGAACCCGCCGTCCAACGGGTCTGTTCCGTGAGGATAGTTCCCTGTAACTCTCACAAGGATACTTGCGGGCACTTGAAACCAGGTCTCACCTGTCACCCACATCGCTCCCAAGTCCGTACCTCCAAAACCGGTCCCGAAGGCTCCGGGGATTGCGCCAATGGCTGTGGTGTGAGAGTCGGCGCCGGCGATGAAATCTCCCCTTTGGGCAAGACCATTCTCCACCATGACCGAGTGAGATATGCCATCACCCTTGTCGAAGAGTTCGATATGGTATTGTTGGCAAAACCGTCGGATCTTGTCGTAGTTCTCTGCGTAGAGGGCGGAGGCTGGGGGAAACGAGTGGTCAATGAAAATCTTGACCTTCTCAACTGTTGATTCAGGAAGGGCATTCAACCCCAGTTCCTTCAGTACTTCCACCGTGTCCAGGCTCGTACCGTCGTGGGAAACCATCATGTCTGGTTTTATCCAGACCACATCTCCACTCTTCACCCTCCCACCCAGTTTCTCTGAAAATACTTCCTCGGCAAACGTAGGCCTTGAGGAGGTATTCCTAGGCCTGCTCTCGAGAAGAGTCTTCTCCACGCTCAATCTGTAATCGCTGTCTCCGTATTCTCAATCTCACCCCGATACTTTTCTCTCAAAAGGTCCACGAAGGCTTTCCCGTCAAGATAGTTTGGGGCAAAGATCACCAAGTCGTAGGGTGAAGCATAGAGTATGTTTGCCCGGTAACCGCCCTGCCTTATCGCCCAGTCCTTTACTTCCATGGAGGACTTTCAGAATCTTGCCGACTACCTTCGAGCTCAGGTTTGATGAGGCTCTCAGAATAATGCTTGCCTGCCTAAGCTTTGATTCTGGAAAGTAGCCTTCCGGGTAGGTTTGATGAACTCCTGCAGAGAGGCTTCTAGCGGCCTCGGAGAGAGGGTGTTTGAATGAGAGGTCGACGCCCGTAAAGGCTGAGAATTCTCTGTAGACCCTTTCAGCCTTGTCACCCCGTATCTTTGTGGATACCCCAAGGGTCTCCAAGAGCATCGCCGTCGGAAACACGTCCGCTATCCCGTTCCTGTCTCCTATACCCATCAGCGTGGTGTGGACTTCGTAGAACCCTCCCTTAGCCTGAAGTGCCGTATTGTAGTTTGCGAAGGAGAAATCGTCGTGGTTGTGCCCAGCGAGCTTAGCTCCAGTCTTCATCAAGTCTTGGACGAAATTCTGAGTCTGCTCTGGAAAGAGAATCCCCCTCGTATCTGGAACACTCACCATGACATCTCTCTTCCCCAGCTGGCTTACTAAGTGGAGGAGAAATTCCCGGTCCTCCAAATACAGGGCTGACGCGTCCTCGATAGTGGCCCGGCTATAGTTCCAGTTCTGGCCCTTAAGAATATCAGCGGTTTCCAAGAGCCTTTGTTCAGTGTCCTCCTTTGTCATTCCGTGTAGCTTGTGTTTTCTGTGGGAGTCACTTGCGGCCAGGCTCCTCTGTTTCAGATTCATCCGTTCTATACGGCAGTGGGAGTTCTATGATGTCTGCTCCAGTTTCGACAGCAAGCCTCGCAATCTCAAGATTAGTCTTCCTCGGGAACTGCTTGAAGAGCCCTCCTTCTCTCAGCGTAGAGTCGAGAAAAAGAACCATTAGGATTACACTTGGGGGCCTAGATCAAAGTCGGATGGGCCCTGGAGGGAAATGAAGTTTCGGGTCGGAGTCGGGTGAACCCGTGACGTGCACTTACGTCCGCGATTCTGGCTCGTTGCCTTAGAACCAAGAAAAACTAAGGAGAGGTTTAGTGTTTCTAACCTTAGGCCTCACATGCATGCATGAGGATAGTCGCTGCGGCTTCGAGTCTCAGAGAATATCACGTCACGGGCCGCCCCGAGCTTTCTTCCGCGTCCTGCAGCATCTCTTCGGAACACCCTCTGTTTCATGGTCGTGAATCAAATTCAGTCTTCGGTGTCTATGTTGTTATTTTTGTCTTGATGCTTCGCCGTATTAGGCTGAGGGAGACTAGGGCTGTTACTATTCCGTATACTAGGTGGAAGATGAGGCTGCCCCCTGCGAACATCAGATTCGACAGGTCAGCAGGGACCAGAAGGTCCGTCACAGGCACGTAGACCACCACCCATATCCCGATTCCTCCCAGCAAGCCGACCCAGAAACTCTTACGCTTCGTATCAAGGGCGAACCTGCTGATCAGGCCGGTTATTCCGACGAACACTCCACCAGCCACTATGCCAGTCAGAAAGTGCAAAGCCCAGCCCGTCACCTCCGGAGAGGCCAAGCCGAGTGCTTTGGCCACCGAGACATAGAACACTTCCTGGTCCAGGGCAAAAGCGCTGAGACCCGCGAGCACTCCGAGTACGAGAGCCCCTATTAGACCTCCAAGTGCACCGGCCTTGAAACCATGGGCCGCTGAATAACGACTAATCTGCATGATCCTTCAGGAACATTTGTTAAGATATTAAGGCTAAGAAAAGAATACCGTTTCTCATACCAAAGAGAGCTTGTGACAAGGAACAGGGGAAAGAATACGGCTCAGAAACAGCCTGCCAGCCTTCAGGACACTTTGATTAGCCCTCGCCAATCGGTTGGTTTGTGGAATGCTTATGACCCAGGCTGCGTCTCGTCATGGAGGATCGCGTGCGGTGAAATACCGGGCCGTCGTCTTCGACCTCTTCCACACGCTAGTCGACCCGGAGGATTTTCGGCCAAAAGAGCATCGTAGGGCTGAAACGGTCGCGAATCTGATCGGAGTTGACCCGCAGGCCTTCACGTCCTACTGGCAAGAAACATTGAATTTGAGAACCTCGACTTCCAAGCCCGTTGTCCGATACGTAGAGGAGTACTTGTCAGCAGCCGGCAAACCATACCCGCAAGATGTTCTAGCCAAGGTGGACCACGAGCTAGGCCGCTATCAAGACCTCTCCATACTCCACCCCAGGCCGAACGTCGCACCATTTCTGCAGACTCTCAAAAGAAGAGGAGCCAAGCTAGGAATACTCTCCAACTGTGACGAGAGAGAGTTTCGTGAATGGCCGAATTCCCCCCTTGCACCCCTCTTTGACACAGTCTGTGTATCCTATGACATCGGATGGCGGAAACCCGACCTGAGAGCATACCTGACAATCCTGGAAAGGCTAGGAGGTCATGCTTACGAAGACGTGTTTGTCGGGGACGGTGGTGACCAAGAGCTTGAGGGAGCAAAGGCCGCTGGCTTCGGGCGTGTCATCTTCATGAGAGGCTTCGTATCCAGAAATGGTCTCCGGACGCCCTCAGAGCTAGCCTCCACCCAAACGCACGCTGACACGACAGTAGACGCATTGGAAGAACTGGTTCCCCTGTTAGACGGTCTGAAGGCTTGAGCGGGTTCGGGACAGGGAGTCTGGCTCCTCCTTAACAGACAGGTCGCGTATCTAGTACGCCGAGGGTGCTGTTGGAGTACAGTGCATAATGGTCTTAACGGCCTGAAACTTCTCCCTCTTCTCTCACACCAGACTGGTTAATAGAGGGGATCCGGACAAGGCCGCCAAAATACATTCGTTGAAGGTAGAAGGTCAACGCGAAGGCCAACCCGGTAAACAATAGAACATTGCCCACATATCTGGCATAGAACGTGTTGAACATGCCGAGTGAACTATTCATCACGTAGACTAGGACGCCCAATAGGAACACGGCTAATCCGGCCTTAGCCCAGCCCCTCGGAATATCATAACCGACCCTGACAACTCTAGAGCATTTGGGGCAAGCAAGGCTCTCGGGTCCGAACACCACTACCTCGCCACCGTCCCTGCCACACACCGAGGGCGATTCCTTCCCGGCTTGTCCAAGCCAGTAGCCGAGGCTCAAGAATCCGTAGCCTCCCCACGCATCCAGAAGACCCCCAAAGCCAAACCCTAGAACCGCCAAAGCATAACAGTGCCTTCCCAACCCCACTGACATAGCCGACTTGCCCGACAAGTAGACAATCCCCGAATAAACAGCAATCAACATGGCATAAACCTCCAGCCCAAGAGTCCAAAGGCCTCCGCCAAACGAGGGAAACAGAACAGAAAACGCTCCCGCGAAAACTATCAAGAGCACCGCATTAGCCACGTAGAGGAGAAACATCCTCCGCAGAATCGGAGAGGCCTGTTTGAAAATCACTTCTCTCACAGTTGGTGGTTGAGCTTCAGTCTGGGACATCTCCCACCACACCAGGCCAGTCATTCCTCCCACTTTCCAACTTAATAATCGAGCGATACCCTTCATCCAGCCGTGCTGGGCCGCCGATACGTTCCGATGAACCCTGAGGATCAGGGGATTGTCGATATTGCGAGAGAACTCTGCCAGCGGCTCGGCATCACCAGAATTCATCCGCAGACAGTATCGTGGAGAGAGAAGCGGGGGCTGGTGAGGGTCCCGCCTGACCTAGTTTTCTTCGCGATGGACAACATCATGCTCCCGAAAAATCTGATGGGAAAACTAGAACCAGAGGAATGGAAGCCATTGCTAGCTTCAAGTCTCATCTATCACTGGAAGTCGCAATCGAAGGTTGCGCAAGGAATGATTGTCCGGACAATCCCAATCGTCCTCCTACTACCGGTAGGTCTCGTCCTTCTCGACCGAATTCTCAGCAACCAGTTCGGCCTCTTACGGATAATCCTGCTAGCCGTCTACCTACCATTGAGCCTCATCGCCGTCGTCTATTCTCAGATTCTCTCTCTCCGGAACATGAAGCGAGTGCGGCTTGACTGTGACCGGCGGGCAGCCGAGCTGGCGGGACCAGAGAATCTCCTGCGCGCCTTGAGAAAAATAGAATCCCTAGGCATTGAAAAACCAAGGAGGCTCGCCCACTTGGTGAGGCCGAGCATCCAACAGAGAATAAACCATCTACAAGCCCTAGGACCAGCGTGGTGCCTAGACAAGACGGCACCTAAGTTAGACGCCGTATCACGGTGACTACTGGCAATCTTGTCGAACGGCTTAGATAGAGATTCAACCGCCCGCCCTCAGCATGAGAATATCAGGTGATGTCGTCGCGGCCATTGGAAATACGCCGATGGTCCAGCTCCGCAAAGTCGTACCCCATGGCTCAGCCCGAGTACTTGCCAAGCTTGAGTTCGCGAATCCGACCGGAAGCATGAAGGATCGAGTGGCCAAGGCAATGGTGGAAGCAGCCACGGCCGATGGAAGGTTGAAACCTGGCGGGACAGTCGTCGAGTATACTGCCGGAACAACGGGGATTTCGCTTGCCCTGGTTTGCGCGGCAAAGGGTTTCCGTTCTCACATGGTCTACTCCGACGCGTTCAGCCAGGAAAAGCGCCTGACCATGCAAGCATTCGGGGCCGAGATTACTATCGTAAAGAGCGACAGCAAAAAGATCACCGAGAAACTTATCAAAGAAATGATCGACACGGCGGCCCAGATAAGCAAAAGGCCGAACCACTGGTACTCTGACCAGTTGACGAACAAAGATGCAGTAGCGGGTTACTTTCCATTAGGAGAAGAAATCTGGAACCAGACCGAAGGCAAGTTGGAGGCTTTTGTTCAAGCCGTAGGAACAGCCCACTCGATTCACGGCGCGACAAAGGCTCTATGGAAACATGACCCCACCATACATGTTGCAGCCGTAGAACCAGCCGAATCCGCGGTTCTCTCAGGAGAGCCGACCGGTTCTCACAAAATTGAAGGAGTCGGCATAGGCTTCATTCCACCACTTTGGGAGCGAGACCTTGTAAACGAAATAGTCAAGGTCAAGACAGAAGAGGCTAAGGAAATGACCCGGCGGCTGGCAAGGGACGAAGGTCTCTTCGTAGGAACCTCGTCTGGAGCTAACATGGTAGCCTCATTGAGAGTCGCAAAAAAACTGGGGCCCGACGCAATCGTCGTCACGATCATGGTTGATTCGGGTCTCAGGTACCTAAGCACAGGGCTATTTGGCACCGTCTAAGCAGGGAATAGCAAGAATCGGGCCTAGAATGTAACCGACTGTCGAGCCATTATCGTACCAGTTTGCTTACATGCCCCCGAACCGTCAACCTTCCCATCAAGGTTAGACACTCCCTTGCCTGTGAAGACCCATTCAGGCGCCACCGAAACCTGGAGGTGCGACGCCTGCGGCGCCTACAATGATGAACCTCTCCAAATTTGCAGCGACTGCACGGCCAAAAGACTAGTAGTGCCGAGGCTGTCGAAGGGCAACAAGGCAAAAGGGAAAGAGAAAGGGCTGAAGGGTAAGAAGGCCAAGACAAAAGCGGCCAAGAAGAACGAGCCTAAGAACAAAGAGGTCAAGTCCGAAGAACCCGAACAGCAAGATGTTGAAGTCGGCCTTGACAAGGCAACGCCAATGGAGCCAGTATTATCTGAACCGTCATTGTTTGAAGAATCGCTTCCCGAGCCATCCATTGAGGTTGAAAGCAGCCCGGAAACAGAAGAAGAGAGAAAAGAGCACGAGTCATACTCGGAACCCTCCTCAGTGGTTGCAGGAATCAGTGAACCAAAGGATCAGGCCCAGGAAGAGAACAAAATCGAAGAGCCTCAACCAACACCAGAGGCCAGAGCTGATTCCAACTTAGAAGAGCCTCCGATCACCCCCCAGTTCTCCTTCTCCCAGCCCAGCTCAGCACCCACCGGACCGGCCCCGAACTGCCTGGTTTTTGTCAGCTCTCCCGCCCAGTCACTAATCAAGTCCAAGGTTCAGATAAACT
>WNGK01007526.1_pt1 | contig 13677 bp, 11 predicted proteins | sample 5400601 | NCBI WGS metagenome assembly WNGK01 (sample SAMN13153376, study PRJNA577476) | soil metagenome | isolation source: 60 cm soil or saprolite under Garry oak tree replicate 1 | place: USA:California | collected 2016-06-15 | reverse complement strand
GCCCGAACCGATGATGATGAAATCGTAATCGCCGTTGTCCATACGCCAATTCGTCGGCACGAGTGCCGAATCCTTACACGATCCTTTTGTGTAAGGAGTCCGGGGGGCGAATCGACGAATCCGGATGCAACCAAGCTTTCAGATGAATGTCCTGACCGGCGGGACAGTTCGGCCCGCTTTTTATTCCCATCGTTCTTGGCACGGCGCGCCCGGGCCGAATGAGCGAGCACACTGCGTTTGTCTTCGGCGAAACGCGAAACAACCCGGCGTCGAGACGGAGTACGTGGATATTCGGACATTGAAGATCTGGACATCCGACGCGGGTGAAGCCGTGAAAGATCATCGTCTTCCGCGCTCGTTTCCCGCGCCGACGGTGTCGTGCTTGTTGTGCCGGAATACAATCACAGTTTTCCCGGGCTGCTGAAGCACCTCCTCGATTCCAACTAAGAATACATCATCCACAAGGCGGTCGGAATCGGCGGCGTTTCCGCCGGCGGTTTTGGCGGCACGCGCGTCCTCCAGAGTTTGCTGCCGGTCCTGCGCGAGCTTGGTTTGCTTAGCACTTTCTGGGACGGCAACTTCTCGAAAGTTTCCGACCTCTTCGATGAGAATAGTCAGATCAACGATCCGGCATATCCGGGACAGATTGACGAATTCCCCAAGGATTTAATGTGGATTTGGTTTTGGTGTCGCTGCGATACGGCCGGAAGAACGTTCCGCTTCGTTAAAATTGTTGAAATGGCTGAAGCCAATCCAATGATTTGCCCTGACTGCGGCGTCCCGATGAATCATCACGCTGATAAGGTCCGAAAAGAGACGCATCCCGACGACGTATCGGCGTTCGATAGCGGCCTTGGCGGCGTAATCGAAGAATTTCACACCTGCCCGGAATGCGGCAAAACGCAGTCGCGCCGCGCCCCCCACAGCGAAACGAGTTAATCAGCCCACGCTTTCAGTGGGCCTTTTTTGTTCATCTCGGAAAAGTTAATGCCCGGGTGGTCGCGAAGTATTCCATCGAAGGCAAACGCCCGGCGACTTCGCCGAGATTACAAAGTATTCCAGAGCCAATGGTGTTTCCGATCAGAACGCGTGTTCTTCGGGCTAGGTCGAAAACCGATTACTCTTTCGAACTCCGAATGGGACGAGCAGCAAGGTCGATCGTGCGCCAGGCACGATAGCTAACGATGCTAATCCGGGTGTCTCTCAAGTAAAGGCGCGCTCCGCGCGCCGTTCTACCAACTCTCGACCAGTATGTTTTGTAAGGAATCGCACTCTGTCGCGACGAATGTGCAAAACCAAAAAATCCTATGCCAGCCCAAGCACCCACATACCGCCCGAAGCCGAAAATGCCTCATGCCCAGGGTTTCATCGACTTGCCAAAGCCGGTCGTGCCCAAAACCGAACATCGCAAACTGCTGAAGGGACAGAAGGCAATCGTCACTGGTGCCAGCTCCGGCATAGGTCGCTCAATTGCCTTGGCGCTCGGCCATGCCGGCGCCGGTGTCTGCATCAATTATGTCGCCGGCGAAGACAAAGCGCAGGCCATGGTCGACGAACTGCGCGGTCACGGCCACACTGCGTTCGCTTATCGTGCCGACGTTTCGAATGAAGATGATGTCGCCAAGATGTTCCAGGCCGTGCGCGATGAGTTCGGCACCGTGGACATCTTGATTAATAACGCCGGCCTCCAGCAGGACGCGCCGGTTGATCAGATGACGCTGGCGCAATGGAACAAAGTGATCAGCGTCAATCTCACTGGACAATTTCTCTGCTCGCGCGAAGCCATCCGTGAATTCAAAAGGCGTGGCGTGAAACCGGAAGTTTCCTGTTGTGCCGGAAAAATCATCTGCGTCAGCTCGGTGCACGAAGTGATCCCTTGGGCTGGTCACGTGAATTACGCAGCTTCCAAAGGGGGCGTGATGTTGATGATGAAAAGCATCGCGCAGGAAGTCGCACCGTTCCGCATCCGCGTGAATTCGATCGCGCCGGGCGCGATCCGCACTCCGATCAACATGCAGGCGTGGGACACTCCGGAGCATTACAACGAGCTGCTCAAATTGATTCCCTACAAACGCATCGGCGAGCCTGAGGAAATCGGGCGCGTCGCTGTTTGGCTGGCTAGCGACGAGTCGGATTACATACAGGGCGCGACGCTCTTCGTCGATGGCGGCATGACACTTTATCCTGGCTTTGAAACTGGAGGTTAAACCCGTGACAATCGTGATCGTATCCGCGCTGGTTATTTTGCTGTTCCGCATCGATTCCGCTCGGCGTAATCGTACGCTGGACAGGGTCAGCCGAAAAGAACAGGCTGGGCGGCCCAGCCACTTGACTCAAGTGGCTGCCCTCCGGGCGCAGAGCGGGCCGAGTGGCTTGAAGCGGACGGCTTGGGCGGATTCGCGAGTGGAACGGTCTCGGGAATCCGCACGCGTCGTTATCACGCGCTGCTGTTGACCGCAACCACGCCGCCTGCGGGACGAATGGTGCTGGTAAACGGCTTCGACGCATGGGTGGAGACGCTGCGCGGCACGTTTGCGATTTCGTCGCAACGTTACGGCCCCGATATAATTCATCCCGATGGCGCATCGCGCATCGAATCATTCGAATACGAGCCGTGGCCGCGTTGGCGTTACAAGATCGACAACGATTTCATGATCGAGCAGGAACTATTTGTTCCTAAGGGGGAATCAGTCACATTCATCTCGTGGCGCGTAGTAACCGGGATCGTTGATCCCGATCTCAAATTGAAGGTGCGACCGTTTCTTTCGGGTCGCGATTTTCATTCTACGCATCACGAGAACGGCTCGTTTCGGTTCGAAGCCGCGCAGGATGGCGAATGTGTAACGTTTCGATCTTATGAAGGCGTGCCCGCGGTCATTGCATATTCGAACGGGCGCTACGCGCACGAGCCGACGTGGTATCGCAATTTCCTCTATTCCGAAGAACAAGCGCGCGGGCTCAATGCTGTGGAAGATCTCGCGTCGCCAGGCGTCTTCGAATTTTCACTTTCCCAAAAACCGGCGGTGCTCATGCTCGCGGCTGAAGGACACGCGATCACCAACATCGAATCCATCGAAGCGCGTCATGCCCGGGTCAGGACGATCGAGCAAGCCCGCCGGCAATATTTCTCCAGCCCGCGCGAGCGCGCCGCCGATGCGTATCTCGTAAAACGCGGCAAAGGCAAGACTCTCATCGCAGGCTATCCATGGTTCGGCGATTGGGGACGCGATACGTTTATCGCGCTGCGCGGTCTCTGCATCGCGACTGGTCATCTCGAAGAAGCACGTGACATATTGCTGCAATGGGCAGGCACCGTTTCTCAAGGCATGTTGCCGAATCGGTTTCCCGATCAGGGCGAGCAACCGGAATTCAATTCTGTCGATGCGTCGCTTTGGTACATCATTGTTGTAAACGATTATCTTCTCGCCGCCGAGAAACAGCCGTCAATCACGGACGATTGTCACACCAAGAAACTGCGAGCAGCAGTCGAAGCAATTCTTGCGGGTTACAATGAAGGAACGCGCTATGGCATTCGTGCCGACCGGGACGGGTTACTCTCAGCTGGCGAACACGGCCAGCAGCTCACCTGGATGGATGCGCGGGTGGACGGTCGTGAGATCACTCCACGTATCGGGAAGCCGGTGGAAATTCAGGCGCTATGGCTAAACGCGCTTGCGATTGGCACGAAGTTTTCCGCGCATTGGGAAACCCTTTTCGAGACAGGTCGCGCAGCATTTGAAGGCAAATTTTGGAACGAGCACGCCGGTTATCTCGCCGATGTGATCGATTGCAATCATCAACCCGGCGTTGTCGATCTCACATTTCGACCGAACCAAATCTTCGCCGTTGGCGGATTGCCGCTCCTGCTGCTCTCGAAAGAGAAAGCGCGTCGGGTCGTTGATGCCGCGGAAGCGCTTTTGCTCACGCCGGTTGGTTTGCGCTCGCTCGCTCCGGGCGAACCGGGATATGCGCCGCATTATCAGGGCGACTCGCGCGCGCGAGATTCCGTTTATCATCAAGGCACGGTCTGGCCATGGTTAATTGGCCCGTTCGTTGAAGCGTGGGTGCGCGTGCGGAGCTCCACCGCCAAAGCGAAAAAGCAGGCGCGCGAACGATTTCTTCCTCCGCTCTATGAGCATCTAAATCACGCTGGACTGGGTCATGTCTCGGAAATTTGCGACGCCGAACCGCCTCACACGCCGCGAGGCTGCCCGTTCCAAGCGTGGTCGCTCGGCGAGTTACTCCGGCTCGAGCGCAGCGTTCTGTAATCAATATAAATGAGCGATAAGACGCGTGTCCTCATTCTTGGCGGTGGATTCGGCGGGCTTTACGCGGCGCTCGAGTTTGAGAAACGCCGAGATCCGCGGTTTGAAGTCACGGTGGTGAATCGCGAGAACTTTTTTCTGTTCACGCCGATGCTGCACGAGATCGCGGCGAGCGATCTGGATTTGACAAACATCGTTAATCCGGTCCGCAAAATGATTCGGCACGTGAATTTTTTCTGCGGCGACGTGGACAAGATCGACATCGACAAAAAAGAAGTCGTTGTCTCACATGGCTTCGATCGGCATTCGCATACGCTCGAATACGATCATCTGGTTCTCGCGCTCGGATCGGTAACCAATTTCTTCGGCTTGCCCGGAGTCGCAGAGCGCGCACTGACAATGAAATCGCTCGGCGACGCAATCCAGTTGCGTAATCGGCTAATCGCACACTTGGAGGAGGCTGATACCGAATGCGCACGTGCAGAACGTCCGCCACTATTGACGTTCGTCGTTGCCGGTGGCGGTTTCGCTGGCGTCGAAACCATTGCGAGCATCAATGATTTCCTGCGGGACGCACTGCCATTCTATCCAAACCTCAAAGAGGAAATGCTCCGGATCGTGCTGGTGCATCCGGGCGAATACATCTTGCCGGAGCTGGGCGAAAAGCTCGGCCGTTATGCTGATAAAAAACTCCGTGAGCGCGGAGTGGAAATTTACCCGAAGACCAAAGTCGCGGCCGTGCGGCCAAATGAAATCGGACTCAGCAATGGCGAAAAGATCGTCAGTTCAACGCTGGTCTGGACCGCTGGAATATCGCCGAATCCGATTCTCGATCTTGTCCCGTGCCCAAAAGAACGCGGTCGGATCAAAGTAAATGCGAATCTCGAGGTGGAAAGCGTGGATGGTTTGTGGGCGCTGGGTGACTGCGCATTGGTGCCCGATCCCGCGACTGGCAAATATTGTCCGCCGACCGCGCAACATGCATCTCGCGAAGGCAAAGTCGTCGCTCAAAACATTATCGCGAGCGTTTACGGAGCGCCGAAAAAGCCGTTCAGTTTCAAAACGCTCGGAGCGCTGGCTGCGATCGGGACGGCGCACCGGTGTCGCGCGAATCCTTGGCGTGAACTTTTCCGGGTTCCTGGCTTGGTTTCTCTGGCGCGGAATTTACTGGAGCAAACTGCCGCGCATGGAAAAGAAAGTGCGCGTGGCGATCGATTGGGCGCTGGATGTTCTTTTCACAAAAGATTTCGTGCAATTTCTCGACCAACGCGCGCTTGCCCACACGCAGACCGAGACCGGGGCTGCACCGTGGAATCGTGAGCATCTTTCCACTGCGGAAAAGATCAATAATCGCGTCACGGCGTAAGGAATTGCCCGCACACTCGACCAATCGACATGGTTGCAACCGCTACCGCAGAGCATCAGCGACTTCAGGAAGACGCAGCACGCACCAAGAACTGGAAACGGTGGGGCCCGTACTTGTCGGAACGCCAATGGGCCACGGTGCGCGAAGATTATTCGCCTTACGGAAATTGCTGGGATTATTTTCCGCATGATCACGCTCGCAGCCGCGCTTACCGCTGGGGGGAGGACGGTTTACTCGGCATTACCGATCGGCAATGCCGGCTGTGTTTCGCTCTCGCGCTTTGGAACGGTAAGGACCCGATTTTGAAGGAGCGACTGTTCGGTTTAACTGGCTCGGAAGGCAATCACGGCGAGGACGTGAAGGAACTTTATTTCTACCTCGACTCAACGCCGACGCACTCTTACATGAAGGCGCTCTACAAATATCCGCAGGCCGAATATCCTTATGGATGGCTGCTCGAGGAAAATCGGCGGAGCGGCCTGGGCGCGTCCGAATTTGAATTGATCGATACCGGCGTCTTTAATGAGGATCGCTACTTCGATGTGTTCGCCGAATACGCCAAAGCTTCCGAGAACGACATTCTCATTCGCCTGACGATTGCGAATCGCGGCCCGGAAAAGGCGACGTTGCACCTCTTGCCGACGCTTTGGTTTCGGAACACGTGGTCGTGGGGCGAAATCCCGGAGGACTGCACGACCAAGCCATTAATCGCGCTGGAACGTGACGGCCTCGCCCATGTTCACCACGATCAGCTTGGCGAATATCAATTTGCTTACCAAGGCAACGCGACGGCGCTCTTCACTGAGAACGAGACGAACGCTCTGCGTCTTCACGGTTATGCGAACGGTCGGCCCTTTGTGAAAGACGCGTTTCACGAATATGTCGTGCATGGGCGGGCAGACGCGGTGAATCCCGCACAAACCGGCACAAAATTTGCGCCGCATTACGTCCTGGAGATCGAACCAGGACAATCGCAGATCGTGAAGTTGCGGCTTTCCGCAAAGGACGAAGCGTCGGCGAATCCATTTGCTGATTTCGATCGGATTCTCGCTCAGCGGATTAAAGAGGCGGACGAATTTTATGACACGCTTATTCCCTCGGAGATGGATAAGGAGTCGAAGAAAGTCGCGCGCCAGGGTTACGCCGGACTGCTCTGGAGCAAACAATTTTATAATTACGTCATTCGCGACTGGCTGGCAGGCGACCCGGCGCAGCCACTGCCTCCTCCGGAGCGAAAGTTCGGTCGGAACCGGGAGTGGACGCATCTTTTCAACCGGGACGTCATCTCGATGCCGGACAAGTGGGAATATCCGTGGTTCGCCGCCTGGGATCTGGCGTTCCACATGATTCCATTTTCGAAAATCGATCCGCATTTTGCAAAGAAGCAGCTCAATCTTTTTCTCCGCGAATGGTACATGCATCCAAATGGGCAGATTCCCGCTTACGAATTCGCGTTTGGCGATGTGAATCCTCCCGTGCACGCATGGGCGGCATGGCGCGTTTACAAAATGACTGGCCCACGCGGCCAGCGCGATCGCGCTTTCCTTGAAAGCACATTTCAAAAGCTGATGCTCAACTTCACCTGGTGGGTGAATCGCAAAGACGCGGAAGGCAATAATCTTTTCTCGGGTGGTTTTCTCGGACTCGACAACATTGGTGTCTTCGATCGTTCGAAGCCGCTGCCAACTGGTGGATTCCTGCAACAGGCCGACGGCACCGCGTGGATGGGCTTTTATTGTCTCACGATGCTCTCCATGGCCATCGAGCTGGCGGAAACCAATCCGGCGTACGAAGACATGGCCTCCAAGTTCTTTGAGCACTTCATCGGCATCACTGACGCCATGAACTCGCTCGGAGGAACGGGTCTGTGGGACGAGGAAGACGGCTTCTACTACGACCAGCTAAAGCATGACGGCCAAATGATTCCGCTGCGGACGCGGTCGCTCGTCGGGCTCCTACCGTTGATCGCCGTGGAAAATCTCGAGACCGCGAAGATTAACAAACTTCCCGGATTCAAGAAGCGAATGGAGTGGTTCCTCAATTACCGCAAGGACCTCGCATTTCTCGTCACTTATTGCGAAGTCTGCCCCTTCACGGGGAACCGGATGCTAGCAATCCCAACGCGGGAGCGGCTGCGGCGCGCACTCCGCTACATGCTAGATGAAAATGAATTTTTCTCACCTTATGGACTGCGCTCCGTCTCGCGCGTCCATGGTGACAAACCGTACGTCTTCCGCGTAGGCAACGAAGAATACCGGGTCGATTACGTTCCGGGCGAGGGAAACAGTTATCTCTTCGGTGGCAACTCGAACTGGCGCGGCCCGATTTGGTTCCCGATCAACTTTCTGATCGTCGAAGCGCTTGAACGTTACCACCTGTTTTACGGCCAATCGTTCAGAGTGGAATGCCCCACGGGTTCCGGAAATATGGCCACGCTCCAGGAGGTATCGCGTGAACTGGCACGCCGGCTTGGGAGCATCTTTTTGCCTAACGAGAAGGGCGCGCGCCCGTGTCATGGCGAGATTGGGAAATACGCGAACGATCCGCACTGGCGCGATCTCGTTCTTTTCTACGAATATTTCCACGGCGAAACCGGCCGCGGCTGCGGCGCCAGCCATCAAACCGGCTGGACGGCGCTCGCAGTAAAACTACTGGAGAACACGATTGAACACACTGACCGAAGCGAACAGGTCCGTCGAGACGTGGAGAACGACGCGTCCGAGGTACGCGGTGCGACTGGCGCGAAGCGCGGACGAAGTGCGTCGCGCCCAGCGGTTGCGGTTTGAGATTTTCAATCTCGAACTCGGCGAAGGACTGGCCGAATCGCACGTGACTGGTCTCGATGTCGATCCTTTCGACCAATTTTGCGATCATCTGATCGTTGAGCATATGGCGACAGGCGAGGTTGTCGGCACGTACAGGTTGCAGACCGGTCAACTTGCAGCGGCGAACCTCGGCTATTACAGCGAGCGGGAATTTGATTTCGCTCCGTACGAATCGCTTCGCTGCGAAATGATCGAGCTTGGCCGCGCCTGCGTGCACGCGGCGCATCGCAACTTCAATTTGTTGCATCTGCTTTGGCGCGGCATCGCCACGTACTCGATCGAACGGAGAGCGCGATTTCTCATTGGATGCAGTTCACTCACTTCACAGAACCCGCTGGAAGGCGCGGCGGTGTATCAGAAACTCTGGAATCATCTCGTGAAACCCGCGCTTCGCACACAGCCACGAGCGGAATTCAGGGTTGTCGCCGAGGAGGGTAATCTCGGCGTCGGACGACGCCCTGTCACACGTCCGCCGGGATCACCGATCCCGGCTACAGCTGGCGCTTCATCAAAGCTATTGCACGCGTATCTGGCTATTGGCGCAAAAATCTGCGGTCCGCCTGCAATCGATCGCGAATTCGGCACAATCGATTTCCTCACCTTGCTCGACCTTCATACGCCGCCCGCGATTGTTCGCGCGCATTTTCTCCGATGAAAGATGCCGCTGTAGCCGGAATCCCTGATTCCAGGTTTATTGGAGACCAGCGGGATCGACGATCCCGGCTACAACGATGAGCACGGCATTTCTCGGAGTCTGGCGCGCATGCGCCGTTGTATTTTTCTCGCTCTGCGCGCTCATTGAGAATGCGATCACGATTCCGTTCTTTGCTCGAGCACAACGTCTTCGCGCGCGATCTGTATGGCTCCATCGCTGGTCACAATTTGCCTGTCGCGTTCTCGGGATCCGCACAACGATCCGCGGATCGATGCCGCGCTCCGGGCTTTTGGTGTGTAATCACCTGAGCTATCTCGATGTCGTTGTGCTCAGCTCGATTCGGCCGTGCGTGTTCGTCGCCAAGCGCGATGTCGCGGCGTGGCCGCTGTTCGGATGGCTGGCTCGCGCGGGAGGCACAATCTTCGTCGATCGCGAGCATCGATTGTCCAGCTCAGCGGTTGTCGATCTTGTCCAAGATGCGATCGCCAGCGGCTCAGTCGTTGTGCTTTTTCCTGAAGGCACAAGTTCAGATGGCACGACGGTCCTGCCATTCAAGTCGGCCTTGCTGGAATCAGCCGTGGAACTACGCTGTCCGGTTGCGGCTGCGGCCATCGAATATGCGCTCGATGAAGGTTCGGTCGCCCATGAAGTCTGCTACTGGCGGGACATGATCCTGGTGCCGCATTTACTTAATCTTTTCTTCAAACGCGAAATCCGATCGAACTGCTCCTTTTCTGTTCCGAAAATTCCGTCCGGCGGTCGCAAAGAGATCGCGCGCGAGCTGCATGACGAGGTCGTGTCGATCCGGTCATGATGCAAGAGGAGCGAGGAATGCATAAACAGTTGATTCGCGTTCTGGCAAAGGCGACGAGTCAGCAGTCGGTGGTTTCTCTGACAAGGTTCGGCGAATCAAATTATGGCCAATGCCCAAACTCGCCGAGTCGGAAATAAAAAGCATATCGCTCTGGATACTCGTGATGGTTGCTGTGTTCGGCGGACTATTCGCCGGATTTCTCGGTGGCGGCGCCGGCTACGTGCGCATGCCATTGCTGGTGTACGTGCTTAGCGTGCCGACGAAGGTTGCCGTGGGCACGGACCTTTTCGAAGTGGTAATCTCAGCCAGCTACGGAACAATATCACACGCCATCAACGGAAATGTGGATATTATGATTGCGCTGGTGATGCACACCGGCGCAGCCGTTGGAGCGCAGATCGGAGCGTCTTGAGTCAATTCTTTCGCGGCCCGCGGATCCAATTAGCCTTTTCGCCGTTGCCACTGATCGGTGCAGCTTTGGTTGTTTACGGCTTGGTCACCGGACACCAGATGAAGTAATCCAAAGTGAATGGTGACTAGTGATAAATGATTGGCGGTTGGTCACCGAATCGCGGCCCCCCGGCATTTACCAGACATATGGGATCAGCCGGTAGCGGACTTTCTGCGTGTAGGCTTTGTAGCCTTCGAGTTCCCGTTTCAAAAATCGTTCCTCAAATACGCTCCGCACCGCCAGCACTGCGATAGGAAGGATCGCTATCAAAGCGGCAGCGGACGATTCCAGCCACAACGCCGGACCGATGACCATCGGCGCAAAGCCCGCATACATCGGATGCCGCACCACGGCATAAGCGCCCGTGTCGATAACTCGCTGATGTCTTTCTTCCTGCAGCCTCACCACCGGCACAGCGAACGGATTGACTTTCATCGCAAGGGTCAAGATCCACCAGCCGCCGACGAAAAGTGCGAGCCCGAAAAATGAAACGAGCGGGCCGGGCCTAAGCATGAAGTGGAAACGGAATACGTCGAGCGGAATAAAGCTAATTTGCCCGACATACGAGACGACTAGCAAGATCACGAGAATTCTGTCCCACAGCGGCTGTCCTTTTTGGATGAGTCCTCTGTAGCGCTCCGAGAGCAAGCCGGCATTATCGGGAAAAATGCTCAACACGGCCGCGGCCGTGACGATCAGCGTTACAGCAAGGAACACCCATGCACGCCACCAGTGCAACGTGCTGGCGGGCACAAAGAGCAGGAGCGCGTAAAAGGCTACGTTGAAAACAAGGCCAACGCTGAGTTTGAAAATGGACACCAGGTGTTCAGAAAGTGAATTGTGATAAGGGAGAAGTGATTCGTGGAAACGGTCAACTTCTAACTTCTCACCAATCACTTTCACTTCCCAGTCCAGCGACGCTCGTGATCTAATAACCACTTCTTGCGCCATAGCCCCCCGCCGTAACCGCACAACGTTCCGTCCGCGCGGATCACGCGATGACATGGGATCATGATGCAAATCATATTCGTGCCGTTTGCCCGCCCGACAGCGCGACGCGCATTTTCATCTCCTAGACGCTTCGCCATCCAGGAGTACGAACGCGTTTCGCCGACTGGGATGGATTGCAAGATTTTCCAAGCGCGCAATTGAAATGGCGAGCCAACCGGCGCCAGCGGAATATTAAATTCAAAGTTTTTGCCGGAGAAGTAATCCGCCAATTGCGAACGAACCGCTTCCAGATGCCGATGTTCTCCCGGCACTACATTTGTTCGCAATCGTTTTCGCAAGGTCGACAACTCGCGTTCGGTCGCGCGGCGGTCGATAAACTCGAGCAAGCGCAAACCTTCGTCGTCAGCCGCGGCGATCATAGCTCCCAGGGGCGTATCGATTCGCTCCGCAAGCAGAGGCGCGCGCGCCTTCGCATTCGTTGGCGGTTCGCCAAAAATCTTCGTAAACGCTTCTCGAAAACCGCTCTCAGATTCAAAGCCGCTGCCGTTTCGCGCCTCTTCCACGCGGCCACCTTGCCGCACCTGGCTCAACGCAAGGCCCATTCGGCGCGCGCGATGATAAGCTTGAAAGGTCATTCCATAATGCCGTTTGAATTGACGGCGCGCGGTAGAGGGATCGATCGCCAGCGCCGCCAGTTCCTTGTCTGTGAGCCGCCCGCCCGGGGCGCGCTCGACCTCCGTACGGAGACGCTCGATCAATTTGGGCGGACGCTTGTTTGGATCCATCGGGTGGCAGCGCAGACAGGGACGATAACCGCTGACCAACGCCTCACTCGGTGTCGCGAAGAAATTGACGTTCTCGCGTGCTGGCTTTTTCGCCGTACAGGTAGGCCGGCAGAAAATTCCCGTCGTACGCACTCCGACAAAAAATATGCCTTCAAAACTCGGATCGCGGTTCACCAACGCGCGATACATCGTTTCGGTCGGAGGAAGAAGTTCCATTGTTTTCATGTATAAAGATTAAGCACTCGCGCGCGTTGACGCATCGACGAAATTCGGGCAGGAAATTCCTGTAGCCGCCTTACGTGTCGAGGCGCTTTGCGAACTGCCACCGGGCACAGCGACACAGCGCCGTGGCTACATTTACCGTCGACGGTTCGCGGTCTTTTCATGCGCGTTGGATTCGGAACGTAAAACAGCCGCGAGTGACGCTGCGCGCATCCACGAATGCGGTGTCTGGATTTTGAAACAGCTTTTCAATCACTGCTTCCAGTTCGTTCCCGTTCGCGACCTCTGCATCGATCATGTTGTAATTTGCATTATAGGCACGAAACACGCGTCCACTGCGAAATTCTGCCGGGTATTCCCGTGTCGCGCCGTAACGTTCGCATGGCTCAGCATGAACGAAGATTGGACCAGTCTCTGAGTACGGATGACCGGCAGGAATCGAAGCGTAGGGAAATAGAATGACACGCTCGCCAGGTTGTGCCCAACGCAAACAGTGGCGGCACGGATAACCAGTCGCCGAATCCACCATGATGACAGTGTGGTCCTCTGCGCCGGACTGTACTGCACGTCGTGCTTCCTCCGCGACTTCGGTGGGAAGAGGAACAATGCGAAGTGTTGATGTTTTCATGAATGAGATCTAAGCGCGCTTTCCGAATTGCGCATCGGCGAAATTCGGGCAGCGAATTCTTGGCAGGGTCAGCGCATTGCACCGACCGGACGCGCAACGCGGCGTCCCTACCATCGGTGATGCGCGGGATGGCCTTCTTTCACTGCGACGAAAATTCCGCGGCAGGTTGCGCAAGTTTTTCCGCCCGCGCTCAGTGTTCCTTCGACGGTCGCGCGATCATCGGTCAGATCGACAACCTTGGCGGAAAGAAACACCGCATCATTCGTCGGAGTTGGCCGGAGCAATTTGATCGCATATTCCGCAGTGACCGTGCATGGCGGGTGCTCCTCCTTCGCAAGCTTCATCAGATGATAGGCGGCTGTCCAATTACAATGGCAATCGAGCAACGTGCCAATGACACCGCCATTCAAAACGCCCTCGAAGGCTTCGTATTTTCTATCCGGTTTCCATTCCGCGACGACTTCACCATTTCTTGGGAAGCTCCGGATATGTAGCCCTTCGGGATTCGCCGGCCCACAGCCCCAGCAGGCATTGTTCGGTGCGTACTTTTCCTGAAGTGACTGCGATTCTTTCATTGTAGCGGCGCTCTACGAGCGCCGAAAAATACTAAGCCCGACGGTCACAAACCGCCGTTACAGCTCGAAGTGTCACGCGCTCTTGCCAGACGCTTCCGCATATGGGCGTAATTCATGCCCAACGTAAAGCGAACGCGGCC
>WNGK01013037.1_pt1 | contig 13678 bp, 14 predicted proteins | sample 5400601 | NCBI WGS metagenome assembly WNGK01 (sample SAMN13153376, study PRJNA577476) | soil metagenome | isolation source: 60 cm soil or saprolite under Garry oak tree replicate 1 | place: USA:California | collected 2016-06-15 | reverse complement strand
CTCAACATCGTTGAGCGTGCCACCTTAATTGAGTTAAACCAGCAGGCAGGTACACTCAAGGGGTCCGGCACGCCGGTGGGGCCTGAACACCAACACCTGCTTGGTTTCTTCCAGCGTATCAATGAAGATCGTACCATCTACATTGAACGCTTACTCCCCGAGACACTGTTCCAGGCCGTTGCAGCACATGAGCTGGCGCATGCCTGGCAATCATTTCATGCGCCCTCAACGCAAACGCTTCAGATTGTCGAAGGATTCGCCGAATGGGTAGCTTATCGTGTATTGCTGGCTTTGGGCCAGCAGCGTGATGCCGCTCGTCTAACGCGGCGGGATGATCTCTACGGTAAAGGACTACAATACTTCATTGCCCTCGAACATCGCAGTGGACAACAGGGTGTGCTGCAACGCGCAAGGCAGGCGTAAATAGTGAAGAATAAGTATATATTCTAAATATTCAACCCTTAACGCAAAAAGAGCAAATTTCAACCTGCTTACAACCATTTTAGTACGCCAAAGTTTACCAGGCTATGGCATAATGAGATCAAAATAGGCACCTGTGATGATGGGAGGATGTAGAAGGATGCAGTCGGATGAAATATTATGGTGTCTTTCATGGAGTGCGGCACTAACGCCAGATTTGCCAATGATCCCCAATAGAAACGTCTTCTTATGCGCCCCACACGGGCGTTCGCTCACTGCAACAGTCGAGGGCGTCCCTGGCCTGTTGCTCTCTTTCTCTGCTTCTTCTGTGGCTGGTAGGTTGTGCGGAGGGGTTGAAAATGCTTTTACAACATCCACAAACAATTTCAGGAAAACATAGCGTTATACGTCCAGGTGTTTGGCGATTGAGCGCTGCAGGCTGCTCTTTTGTGCTGAGCACTGCTGCCGCGGTACTGATCGCACGCACTCTGGGTCCCGGTGACTTTGGTATCTATATGTTTGTGTTCTGGCTGGCGACAGTAGCAGTACCCGTCGTTGGTGTAGGTATGTCGATGATGACAAGCCGTCACATGGCTGAAATCCAGGGTCGAGAAGAGCCTCGCCTGGTGGCAGGCATCTTTTACTTCGTTTGGAAGCGACAATACCGCAGGATCTTACTCTATTGTTTGCTATACCTGCTGCTGGCGTTTCCCCTATCCTGGGTCTTTGGAGCAAGTGCGCCTGTTTTACTCTTGTTTCTGGCAGGGCTAACTGCTCTCCTCCTCTTGTTGAGCGGTGTTGCCGGCATAACATTGCGCAGCCTTCGTCGCTTTGATCTCCTGGCAATCATAAATCTCTTTGGAGCAGTAACTAGCTTGTTTCTGATACTTATAGCCATTCAGTTACAGGGTGATCAGGTTGGCATATTCCTGCTCGCCTCCGCCATAGCAGGTACACTTACGCTGGTTGCTGCACTTCTCTGCATCATGCGCTTACAGCCTATGAGACAGGCCATGAAGCCAGGAACACTTTTGCTGGATCGACTGACGCGAGGGCTGAACAATTCGCTGCTGCTCTTCACTCTGGATGTTATCGTCTGGCAACGTAGCGAGATGCTGCTTTTAGCCCATGGACATAGCTCTGCTGAACTCGGTTTTTATGCATTGAGTTCTGCTATAAGTGCGCGCGTCATAGATATCTCGCCCGCACTGCTCTCCACCTGTGTATTGCCGCTTCTCCTGCGTTATGTGCCAGGCCAGCGCTATACCAGTGCCTCCGGCGCCTTCGTCAAAACATCACTGTATGTCGCGTGCCTGGCTATTCCGTTAAGCATAGGCGCAATTTTGTTCTGTCCCACTGTCATTTCGTATTGCTTTGGAGATGCCTATCTGCCCGTGGTGACTCCCTTGCGCATCCTGCTTATTTCCGCAGCGTTTGGTAGTGTCGCGACTGTCAGCCTGACTCATCTCGCTGACGGTGATCGCAAACGCGCACAGATAAGGCTTGGTACAGGTGCGGCACTCTTAAATATTATCTTAGCCCTGCCATGTATTGCGTTCTGGGGAACAACTGGCGCAGCGCTTGCCAGCGCGACAGCACAGATTGTTTCTGCCACTGGCTCAATTCTAATTTGTAGGAAGTTGATCTTTGGATAAGCTTTGGGTGGACGAGATAAGGACTTCGCCGCGTTTTAGCATCATTCTCTGCACCTACAACCGTTGCAATCTTGTGCTTTCGGCGTTGGCGAGCCTGCGTCGCCAAACGCTGGCATATCACCAATTCGAGGTGATTGTTATAGATAATGGTTCTACAGATGGTACGCTCAGCGCTGTTTGTACGTATGTGAGTGCAGGACTCCAGTCAGGCAGAAAGTCAGAAGAGACCTGGCAGGTACAGTGCCTGGCAGAACCTCAGAACGGATTGGCCCATGCGCGTCATACAGGACTGCTGGCAGCAGCGGGCGAAATCGCCGTCTTTCTGGATGATGATACGCTAGCAGACCCGTATTTCCTCGAACGCTTGTTGCAGGCCTATGACGAAACAGGGGCAGACGCCATCGGCGGACGAGTTGAACTGCGCTGGGAGGCACCACGCCCGCACTGGCTAACCGATGATTTATTAGACATGCTAGGCTACTTTGCCCCCGCACCTCACCGAGCGCAGTTGCAAGAAGATACAAGCTTTAGCAGCAGTAGCTTTTCTGTAAGGATCGAGGCACTGCGGAGCATTGGCTATTTCTCGCCTTTTCTCAGCAAGCGCTTGCATGTACCTACCAGTATGGAGGTACAGGACTTATGCCATCGTCTCTCTAAAGCTGGCTATAGGCTCTGGTATGAACCGGGAGCTGTGGTTGCACACCGCGCTCCTGCTGCTCGCTTGCATCGTGCATACTTTGTTGGTCGGGCCTACTGGCGAGGACGCTCTGAAGAACTGGCTCAGTATGCAATCAAACTCCAAAATGGAGATACCAGCCATCAATCTTATACAGGGATACTACGAACAATCTTGCCAGAACTGCGTGAGATTGGCTACCTGGCACTTCTCCATCGCCCACTTCTCTGGCTGGCAAGCCGTTCAACAAATGAGCGTTTGGAGGCAGCAATGGCACAGGCGAGAAGTTGGGGGCGCTTGCTGCAGCAGCTCCAGTTCCTCGAACATGTGCCGGTAGAGGTGACAACGCCTGCTGTACTCCTTGTCCGTTCTCCTGAACCTGATGCTACAGCAGATTTGTTGGCGCATGCTCTTAGTCTGCAAGATGTTTCCTGCACACAAGTGGCCGCTGATATTCCTATACCCTGGCTCTGGCGACACCGCTCATACCAGGGACAAGCAATGGGCATCGTCCACTTTTACCGGCCAGGAGCATTACCCTTGACGTATCGACAACGCCAGCGACTCTGGTTTTGCCTCTGGTTGGCCCGCTGTTGGAGCATACGGATTGTGACTACAGACACAGGTGGATGGTGGCAGAGCACGCGCAATCTGCGCTTCCTCTCACGTCGTACTTTTGAGCGCAATTTGCTCTATATAAGTGATATTGTACTTGCCTTTACACGGCAACCCGAACAACTTTATCCTGATAAGAAGCTACATCGACGTATCCGCTGCCTGCCACATCCCGGCTTCCGCGGTTACTATGCGCAACCTGTAACACGTATAGAGGCGCACAGGCAGCTAGGGCTACCTGAAGAGGCAAGTTTCGTCTATCTCTGCCTGGCTTATACCCATACCGAACGAGAGCTTATCCAATTAATCGAAGCGTTTGCCGAAGTGAAAAAAAGAGAAAAATCAACACCAGCTCAATTAGTGCTCGCCGGGTCACCCATCGATAAGAAAGGGCCGGCACGTTTCTTAAAGCTAGCTGCTCTCAACTCGTCTGTGCATCTCTGCCTGGCAGCGCCCGGGCAGGCAGAGATGCCTCTATACCTAGGTGCAGCCGATGCACTTGTGTTGCCACATTTTGCCAGGCAGACGGCTGGCACACTGGAAACAGCTCTCATTGCTCTTTCTTATGGGCGTGTTGTGGTAGCGCCCAGCCTTCCGCATTTTAATGGCATGCTGCCACCTTACGCCAGTATGCTCTATGATCCGGCCAGCCGCGCGTCATTGGTAGAGGCGTTGCTCAAAGTGCAAACCCTGAATTATTCTCTGAACAAGAAAGAGGCGGCCAGGCTGGATGCTGAAAGTGGCTGGGGGCAGTACGCTCACCGTGTACGCAAGATTTATAAACAACTGCTCAGTAGTTAGTGAAGATTAGCTGCATCTATTTGACTACCTGCCGCCCCCATTCTAACTGCTAACAATCGCGTTAGCGTATCGATGAACGTGCGTGTCTCAATTGGCTTGGGAATGTAACCAGCACAACCGGCCTCGCGGGCTTTTTGCTCGTCCACTTTCATGGCATAGGCTGTAAGAGCCACGATGATAATATCGCATGTCGCAGGATCAGCCTTGAGTCGCCGCGTCAACGTCAGCCCATCTATGCCGGGCAGCTGAATGTCCATCAGAATCAGGTGCGGGTGCACTCTCTCGAGGAGCGCCAGGGCCTCATCGGCATCTGTAGCGGTATAGACCTCGTAGCCTTTTTTCATGAGTAACACCCGCACAAGCTTCAGATTCACCGGGTTGTCGTCCACGACCATGATCAGTTCACCACCCATAGTCTTCCCGCTTTCTGCTCATCTTTCTTCCCTGTTGGTGAGCAATCTCCAACAACTTTGCTCATTCAGTACTACCTCTCACCGGGCCACTATTGATCCCGGTACCCTCCAGAACGACAAGGAATTCCTCCGGCTTGCTCAACACGTCCTATTTACCATCACGATCACTCTGGCTTGATTGACAGTGATCAGGGCGTCAGGCGAAATGTCCAGGAACTGGAGCAAGCCGGTAGAAGTTGTTTGTATTTGCGCAGACGAGAGAAATTCACGTGTATTATGTGATTTTAGCGATTTAGACATCAGTGCATGCTCACTTGTGTGTGGCTCATACGCGTAGGGTCAGCAGTACCTAAATTGAGTATAGCCACTCCACCAAATTGCCGGTTAGACCTTATTAACCGGTGAAAGGTCCAGGACGGAGCTTGAAAGAAGAAGCGTTCAAGGATGCGCTTAAGGGGATGGGCGGAGGAGGTGGGATTCGAACCCACGAAGGCTATTCACCTTACACGATTTCCAGTCGTGCTCACTAGGCCACTATGAGACTCCTCCAGTGCGGCGGAGAGAGTGGGATTCGAACCCACGAGGGCTTGCACCCTACCGCTTTTCGAGAGCGGCACTTTCGACCACTCAGACATCTCTCCACGGCGGAGTATAGCATATCACGGTAGTCATCGGCCTGGCGCTGGTGCATTTCTGCGTTCTCATAGAGATGTTCTCGTAAATTGAGTAGTTTCGCAGCCTGTTCCCACGCAAACCCCATCTCAATGAGATAATCTATGAGCATGCGCTCTTGAGATGTACCAATAGTAGAAGTTTCTATTTCCTCGTGTTGCACAGCTTGTTCGTTGTGCTCTGAAAATCCTCCCATGGATGGTTGTGGTTTGTTTTTCATGGCATCTCCCCTCAAAACCTCTAGATGGGAGAAGGTATCTCTATCGATTACCCTCTCGCAGCCTGTTTGTATATAGCATTTCTATCGGCCCCTGGAGAATAAACTGTAGGTTTACCCGGCTACCTGTTGTTAGGGACTTTTGTCTATCAAACAAGCGACCAATGACAATATCTATCCCTTCAAAATCTAGCTACACTGGAAACACCACATGGAGGTGCTTGTATGGCTGAAGGCAGTGGGATAAGTGCTGCGTGCTGAAAGGGGTATCACATGGGTCCATCAGTAATAATAGATGATATTTGGGCGGAATTTGTTGTAACTCGCCATTCACAGTTGCGTGATGAATTAGTTACAGAATATGCTCCTCTCGTGCGTTTTGTGGTAAGCAGGTTGGGCATACCTTCTACCACCCTTCTGGAAGCTGATGACCTGATCAGTTACGGGCTGATAGGGCTTATTAATGCTATTGACCGTTTTGATCCATCCCGCGGTGTGCGCTTTGAAGCCTTCGCCACTTCAAGAATTCGAGGGGCGGTTATAGATCAATTACGTGTGCTCAATTGGCTGCCGCGCTCGGCAGTTGCACGAGTTCGGCAAATTGAGAATGCGCTCGCTAACTTAGAACAACGTTTTGGGAGGCCTGCAAAAGAGCAAGAGGCGGCGGCGGAGGTGGGCGTGTCTACTGATCGTTACCGCCAGATGTTGCTCGAGGTGGGGATTGTGATTCTCTCTCTTGATGCGCCTCTTGGCTCGCTCATGCAAGATGATGAGGTCGCCTCGTTGAGTGACTTGCTCGAAGACCCTGATACCATGGGACCCGCTGAGCAAGTTGAACAACAGGAATTGATAACGTTTCTCACTACTGCTATTGATCGCTTGCCTGAACGTGAGCGCCTGCTGCTCTCCTTATATTATCATGAAGAGCTGACAATGAAGGAAATTAGCAAAGTGATGGGAGTTTCTGAATCTCGTGTTTGCCAGTTGCATATGCAGGCCGTGTTGCGCTTACGTGCATCTATGAATGTTCAGCAGGACTGCGAGGATACAACACGATCGAAGCAGCGGCAAGTGACAACTGCTGGAAGGAGACACTCTAAGCAGAAGATTAATAGTATATCGTAGTTAATCAACTGCCATTGGTTCCCTATTGTGACGCGCGTTCGTGCCGATAGTACAGGGTAAGATTAGTGGGATGATACATGGAATGGGTATTTACTACAAAACTACGTTTTTATATTGTGAGGTAACTTAATGCAAACAGACGTGGGCACTATTGAGACTGATCTATTGGGTGGTAAAGTGAAAAAATCACTTCGATCAAAGCGAAGTGGCAGGCAGGATGCCAGGACTACATCTTGGAAAAACCACTTTGCGACCCCAGAAAAACAAGCCATGGTCATGCATGGCATGCAGACAGCAGAGCGCTGGTCAGAGGCGCGTGCCGATCGCGTTGAAGAACTGCGGGCGCAGTTCGAAGCGGGTACTTATAAAGTCGATTCTACGGCAATTGCGGAAAGTATGCTGCAGAACCAGACTCACTTTCTAGACGAAGCTATGTAATAGCCTCCGGGAGCCTTGCTATGCTTGTATTGCGACGAAAAGTCGGTGAAAGTATTATTCTTGATGGTGTTATAAGCATTTCGGTGCTAGCTGTCGAAGGTGAGCGCGTGAAGATTGGCATTAACGCCCCACCGGATGTGATAATTGTACGTGAAGAACTACTGAAAGTGCTTGGTCCAGACTTACCAAATCATAGTGAGCCAGCGCCACAACGGTAATACTTTTTAACGGAGTAATATAAAAAATTTCAGCGGACACAACAGCCTGCAGGCTGTTGTGTCCGCTGAAATTTTTTATAAAGAAAAGTGACAGATGATGCTCCTATTACGTACTATTTTGTGACAATAGCTGCTATTTCTTAATTTCTGCTGTCTGTAGCCCGTTTGGGCTACAGAATTTCTTAAGGATTAGTAACAATCGTTACAATTACGTGTGGCAGGCTGTTCTATTGTGAGGTTGAGCAAATACAACAGTACGTTGAGGTTTGCAACCACTTCTTCACTCTTTAACAACATGTTTCACTCATCAAAGATGATATGCTCAATATCGCTAACATTGCTGGCTTCTCTTTGCTGAGGAATATGCAATAGAAAAAAGCATTGAGTGTACGAAATGTATTGATGTTGGTTCTCTCCGCCCTTTACTGAGCGTGGATAGGAGCCACTCGATATCTTGCCCGCTCGAGCTATACCCGGAGCAAATTCTGTGTATATAGCGGGTGGAGTTGCGGATGTTTTTCACCGCAACCATGTATGACATTTTATTAGGAAGGCTTTTATTCATGAGTCGGCGAAATAAAGTCCTGGTGATTGGACTGGATTGTGCTCCACCAGAACTGGTTTTCGATCAATGGCGCGATGAATTGCCGAATTTCAAACGGGTCATGGATGATGGTGTATGGGGCCAGCTGGAAAGCTGTATTCCTGCGATTACCGTTCCCGCTTGGAGTTCGATGATGTCGAGCAAAGATCCAGGTACCCTGGGGTTTTATGGTTTTCGCAATCGTGGTGACTACTCCTATGAGAAAAACACACTGGCAAATTCAAATTCAGTGAAAACTGATCGTGTGTGGGATATTCTCTCACGTGCAGGTAAGAAAGTTATTACCGTTGGTGTACCCCAAACCTATCCACCAAAGCCTGTCAACGGCATTCAGGTAGGCTGCTTCCTCTCACCTTCAACGAAGAATCCTGATAAGCCTTACACTTATCCTGCTTCTGTCATGAAGGAGATTGAAGCCACCGTCGGCGATTATTTGGTGGACGTGCCCAATTTTCGTACTGATGATAAAGAGTACCTGTTGCGCCAGATTTATACTATGACCGAGAAGCGATTTAAGCTGGTCAAAAAATGGATTGCAGAAAAGGATTGGGATTTCTTCATGTTCGTCGAGATGGGTACAGACCGTATTCATCACGGTTTATGGAAGTACCATGATCCTACTCACCACAAATATGAGGTCAACCCGGCGCTCAACCGCAGTATTCATGACTATTACCGCTACATTGATAGCGAGATTGGTCAAATCCTGGACCTGGTAGACAACGATACAACGGTGTTCATTGTCTCAGATCATGGGGCCAAGAAGATGGATGGGGGCATCTGTGTCAACGAATGGCTTATTCGCGAAGGATATCTTACGCTGAAGACACAGCCCACTACTTTGACCGCGATCGACAAGTGCGAGATTGACTGGAGCAAGACCAGGGTCTGGGGAGATGGTGGTTACTATGCACGTATCTTCCTTAATGTTGAGGGACGCGAACCACAGGGTATCGTCAAACCCCAGGAGGTTGAGGCTTTACGCGATGAGCTTAAAGCGAAGTTTGAGGCACTGGTAGACCACAACGGCGTCAATATCGGTACAAAGGTTTTCAAACCCAGAGAGATTTATAGAGAAGTAAAAGGTGTGCCACCTGACCTGATTGTCTACTTTGGCGACCTCTTCTGGCGCTCAGTAGGCACGGTGGGTCACGGCTCTATATACACTTTCGATAACGACACCGGCCCTGATGATTGTAACCATGCGCAATTCGGTATCGTCATCAAGCATGACCCCGATAAGCATGAAGGTCCGGGGGGACGTGAACTGACCGGACTACAATTGATGGATATGGCACCAACGATCCTGGAACAACTGGGTGTTCCTGTTCCCACTGATATGCAGGGGAAAGCATTCTAACTGGAGGGGCAGCATGCAATGCCCATTAGAGGGGGCCAAATTTTCGCGCCCACTTATCAATGCACACAAGAGGAGATTTCATAAATGATGAACACTGGCTTTACTATCTGGTTTACAGGCCTTTCCGGTTCTGGCAAAAGCACACTTTCTGAGGTTATTGAACAGCGGATGAAGGCGCTTGGACGCAATGTTGAAGTACTCGATGGCGATATTGTCCGCACACATTTGAGTAAAGGTCTTGGCTTCAGTCGCGAGGACCGCGACACCAACATCAAGCGTATCGGTTTTGTCTGTAATTTGCTAACACGCAACGGTGTGATCTGCATCTCCGCCGCTATTGCTCCCTACCGCGATGCACGCGACTGGGCACGTAAAGAGATTGGCAATTTTATTGAAGTTTATGTCAGATGCCCCATTGATGTCTGCCGCCAGCGTGATGTCAAGGGCCTCTACAAGCTCGTTGATGAAGGAAAGATTAAGAATTTCACCGGCGTAGATGATCCCTACGAAGAGCCACTGCATCCTGAACTTATCGTCGAGACCGACAAAGAGACGGTTGAAGAGAGCGTGGCACGCATTTTCGCGAAGCTGACCCAGCTAGGCTACCTTGAGGCCGAAGATGACCATGAGGATGAGTCGAAAGTTGTTGTGGATCGCCTGGCTGCTCTGGGCTACCTGTAGATCAGACTGCGTAAGGGCGTGAGTAATCGCGCCCACTAGAAATAGGTGTACATACAAATGATAAATCAATTAATTGCTCCTCATGGAGGAGAACTTGTATTGAATATGGCAGGGGAGAACGAGCGTGCAGAGCTGCAGGAACGCGCCAGGAGTCTGCCACAGATACTGGTAGGTTCACGCCAGTTAGCCGACCTGGAAATGCTAGCCATTGGTGCCTATAGCCCTCTAGGTGGCTTTATGAAGCGGGCCGATTACCTGGGTGTGGTCAACGATATGCACCTGGCAAATGGCTTGCCCTGGACGGTACCGATTACTCTCTCGACGACTTCGGAACAGGCTGCTACCTTGAAAGAAGGCTCTCAGGTTGCCCTGCTCAATGAGCATGGTACGCTCCAGGCCGTCATGACGATTGAAGAGAAGTATGGCTACGATAAGCAGCACGAGGCAAGCAAAGTCTATCGCACAACAGAAGAAGCGCATCCGGGCGTGAATGCGATGTACCAGCAGGGTGATATCCTCCTCGGTGGTCCGGTACGCGTGGTTGCCTTGCAAAATCAGGCCTTTGCCCAGTATCGCTACACCCCTGGCCAATCGCGCCAGTTGTTTGTAGAACGTGGTTGGAAACGTGTTGTTGGTTTCCAGACACGCAATCCTGTGCACCGTGCGCATGAATACATTCAGAAGTGTGCCCTGGAAACGGTGGATGGCCTCTACCTGCACCCTCTCGTGGGAGATACCAAGGGCGATGATATTCCCGCTCATGTACGTATGCGTTGTTATGAAGTTTTGCTGGCGAACTACTACCCAACTGATCGTGTTATCCTGGGTGTGCTTCCTGCTGCCATGCGCTACGCTGGTCCACGCGAAGCAATCTTCCATGCCCTGATGCGTAAAAACTATGGTTGTTCGCATTTCATCGTAGGACGCGATCATGCAGGTGTAGGGAATTACTACGGCACCTATGATGCCCACCACATCTTTGCAGAGTTCGACCCGGCCAGGTTAGGCATCACACCTATGTTCTTTGACCACACCTTCTTCTGTCGTTCCTGTGACTCGATGGCGTCCTCGAAGACCTGCCCGCACGGCGATGATCACCATGTAACATTGAGTGGCACAAAGGTGCGCCAGATGTTGCAAGCTGGTGAGATTCCACCTCGTGAATTCTCACGTCCAGAGGTGGCAAAAGTACTAATTGAAGCGATGCGCCAACCTGTAGCGTAATGAGCTGTAGATGTAGAAGGTTACTCTTCTTGATTTCTCGCTGCCTGCGGCGACTCGCCCATGCAAACACTTGCAAACTGCCGTAGGTAGTGAGAAGATAAGAAGAGTAGAAAGAGGAGAGAAGAAAATGTTAATTGCTAGAGCTCCGATGCGCATCAGCTTTGGTGGTGGTGGTACAGACCTTGAGGCATACTATGCCAAATATGGTGGGCTGGTAATCAGTACAGCTATCAATAAGTACTTTTATGCTGTTATCACAACAGATGAGTCTGACGACCTGCAAGTCATCTCGGCTGATTATCGTTCGCTTTTCCGCCATTCACCATACAATGATCTGTTCTGGGATGGGGATCTCGCTCTCCCTAAAGCTATTCTGCATCATTTTGGTATTCGTCGTGGTATCAATCTCTTTGTGGCCAGCGAGGTGCCTCCTGGCACAGGACTGGGCTCATCAAGTGCAGCTGCCGTAACAATGGTGCGGGCTATCTCAACGTTAGTTGAGCAGCCCATGACCAAGCAACAAGTAGCAGAACTTGCCTCGTATATTGAGATAGGCAAAATGGGGATGCCCATCGGTAAACAGGATCAATACGCATCGGCCTTTGGAGGATTGAATAAGATCATCTTTACCAGCGGCGGTGTTACTGTTGAGCCATTGAAAGTAGATTCTGAAGTAAGACGCACATTGGAGCGGCGCTTGATGCTCTTCTTCACGGGCAGTTCGCGTGAATCCACATCTATTCTGAAGCACCAGCGCAAGTCAACTGAAGAGAGGGATGAATCGGTCCTACAGGCGCTGCACAATATCAAGCAAGTAGCCGTAGAGGTGCAGGCGTGCCTGGAGCGTGGAGACCTCGATGAGTTTGGGCGCCTCCTGGATTATTCGTGGCAAGAGAAACGCCGGCTTGCCCCTGGTCTCTCTACAGGCTTTATTGATGAATGTTATACTCTTGCTCTCAAGAATGGAGCCTTGGCGGGTAAGATTACTGGTGCCGGTGGTGGCGGCTTCCTCATGCTCTACTGTCATGAACACGCACAGGATGCTGTGACAAAGGCTTTAGAGAAGCACGGATTAAAGCGTATGAATTTCCGCTTTGACCATCAAGGTGCAAGCGTGGTGTTAAATGTTGCCAGCTTTAGCCAGCACTGGATAGCACCTTATGCCGAGCCGGAACCACAGTTTCAACCTCGCTAGAAGCGGGTGCAATCCCCATTCCCATTTGTGTAATGTACTCATAGGGGTGCAGGGGGCGAAGCCCCTTGCCGGGGGCGCGGGGGTGTCCCCCGAAACTCCTTCTCTTTTTTTGTGTAATGTACTAAGGAAGAAGGAAACTAGAAAGTGGAGCCAATAAACAGGTACTTTTCAGAGCTGGAGCAGATGCTGCAAGCCATCTCGCTGTCACATCTGGAAACAGTTCTAGGCTTGCTTGAAGAAGCCTATCGCAATGGGCGCCGCATCTTCATCATGGGCAATGGAGGCAGCGCTGCCACAGCCTCGCATTTTGCTCTTGACCTGGCAAAGAACACCATCATGCCGGGCGCACCACGCCTCAAAGCTATTTCACTGACAGATCACGTACCGTTAATCACTGCCTGGAGCAACGACATCGCCTATGAACACATTTTTTCAGAGCAACTGGCAAATATGATCGAACCGGGAGACGTGGTTATTGGTATTAGCACGAGTGGTAATTCACCCAATGTGATCAATGCTCTGAACCTGGCAAAGCAGTACAGGGCTACTACAGTTGGTTTGCTAGGAGCGAAGGGGGGTAAGATGAAGGATATGGTGGATGCATACATACTTGCCCCTGGCCAGAATATCGAGCAAGAGGAAGACGCTCATATGATCTTAGCGCATGTCATTACACGTCACATGCGTGAAGTGGTGCGTTCATATGCCGCCTCGCTAACAGTGGTTGGTACCAATTAATTTCATTCATAAATAAAAAGAGAGGTGCAGAGACCTCTCTTTTTATTTATGAATGAAATTCTAGCTTTTTTGTTCTCTAAAGAAATCCACCGTCGCCTTAATTCCCTCTTGCAGATCCACTTCCGCTTTCCATCCCAGGATGCGTGCCGCCTTGCCGCAATTGAAATAGGCCAGGTGAATATCACCAGGACGTTTAGGCGCCTTAACAATTTCGGGTGAGTAGCCAATAATCTCTTCCAACGCCCTGTAGATCTCGTTGACCGAGGTGCCTTTGCCCGTACCGATACAGAAGATGTCATTATCTCCTGAATCGAGCGCTATGAGGTTGGCACGAGCCACATCTCCCACATACACATAATCTTTCTGTTGCTCACCGTCCCAATCGATGCGTACCGCTTCGTGATTAAGGAAGCGCTTGGCAAAGATAGCTATAACTCCTGCCTCTCCATTGGGGTCCTGGCGGGGTCCATAGACATTCCCATAGCGCAGTGCTGTATAGGTAAGGTCATGTGCCTCTTGCCAGTAGCGTAGATAATATTCTGTCACCATTTTAGTGATACCATAAGGGGACTCAGGACGTTGGGGTACATCTTCGTCAATAGGCAAACGGACAGGGGTACCATATG
>WNGK01007139.1_pt1 | contig 13678 bp, 9 predicted proteins | sample 5400601 | NCBI WGS metagenome assembly WNGK01 (sample SAMN13153376, study PRJNA577476) | soil metagenome | isolation source: 60 cm soil or saprolite under Garry oak tree replicate 1 | place: USA:California | collected 2016-06-15 | reverse complement strand
CGCTCCTTCAGGGTTTCCCCCATTGAGAAAAATTCTCGACTGCTGCCACCCGTAGGTGTCTGGGCCGTGTCTCAGTCCCAGTGTGACTGGTCGTCCTCTCAGACCAGCTACCCGTCATAGCCTTGGTGAGCCGTTACCTCACCAACAAGCTGATAGGCCGCGGGCTCCTCAAAAAGCGGTAGCTTGCGCCACCTTTGATTTCGGAGCGATGTCGCCCCTGATCACATGCGGTATTAATTCGGCTTTCGCCGAGCTATCCCCCACTTTAAGGCAGATTGCCCACGTGTTACGCACCCGTTCGCCACTAGACTTTTTCCTGTATTGCTACAGGAAAAAATCCCGCTCGACTTGCATGTCTTATCCACGCCGCCAGCGTTCGTTCTGAGCCAGAATCAAACTCTCCGTTAAAAACGTGAACCGGCCGGTCTCAGCAGACCAAACCAGTAAAGTTTGAAAACCGACGCCGCTATAGCATCGGTTGATCTGACTTTGTATACCGCGTGACGAATCGATTTCTCGATCCGTTTACGCGGGTTCGTCGATCTACTAAATATTTCGATCAAAGAAACCAACAACCCAGGCCGCTAAGCCTGAGTTTGGTAACGCACAATTCAATTTTCGCTGACTTCACCATTCCGGATTTCACACGTCGTGTGTGCCTTTTTGAAATCCGAAACCAAACTATCAAAGATCTACCGCTCTTCTTCGGTACACGACAAAGCTTCGACCTCATCACTGCTGATCAAGATCGGCTCAGCCCTGAGCCAGGAAGAACGCCAGCCGCTCGATCGCTGCTGGCCCGTTATCACGGAACAGACAACATATAGGATGTTGCAGATTGTGCAACCGAGAATCTTGCGATTTCTTGGCAGAATTTTGACCCAACCCGCCTGTGGGTTTGCCCATTCGCGGGACTCGCTCCTGCGAGATTACTCGTTCCAGGCAGGCGCCGTAGTGCGGGTCGCTCATAACTCCTGCCTTAGCAAACGCGTCGGGTGAACTGCCGCTGCCCTGCTTTTAGCTTTCTTGGAGGCTCGCATTCAGCCGAGCGTGTTAACTGCCAATATTCACCGACTGACCTTTTCTGATCGCGCCGCCGCCGCCGAGAACAGCAACGCGACTTGAGAAAACGGCAACGCCGTTTTGACTCTTGGCAGTCCGCTTCGTGTAAAAAGGCAACCACTGGGCCTTCAAGAGTTGAAACGCACAAGTTGAGGCGAACCGATGACGGCTTAATCTTCCAGGCATAACACGGCGGCAATTTTTGCGTGCGACGACGACTGGCGGCGCGATCGTTTTGGCGGGGGGGCTGCCGAGACTCGCAATGGCAGCGGCGGAATCTACCGTGAGTAAAACGTTTTCAATCGGCGGAGATCTTACAGTCAATCGGCTCGGCTTCGGCGCGATGCGGATCACGGGCCTGGGAATCTGGGGCTGGCCTCCTGATCGCGAGAACGCGAAGAACGTTTTGCGGCGCGCCATCGAGCTTGGAGTGAATTTGATCGATACCGCCGATGCCTACGGGCCGGAGACGAGCGAGTTCCTGATTGCGGAAGCGTTGCACCCGTATCCGAAGGGTTTGCTCATCGCGACCAAGGGCGGTCTCACCCGACCGGGGCCGGGCAGCTGGGTGCCAGACTGTCGGCCCGAGCGCCTGTCACAATGCGTGGATAAAAGTCTGAAGCGATTGAAGCTGGACCGGATCGACCTCTATCAACTGCACACCGTCGATCGCAAAGTGCCGATCGAAGATTCCGTCGGCGCGCTCAAGAAGGCGCAGGACGCCGGCAAAATCCGGCACGTTGGGTTATCGAACGTCTCGGTCAAAGAGATCGAGCGGGCGAAGAAAGTGGTGCCGATCGTCAGCATCCAGAACCGGTACAACCTCACCGACCGCGACTCACAGGACGTGCTCGATTATTGCGAGAAAGAGAAGATGGGATTTTCAACCCAGTGCAACTTGCCCTTGCCTGGCTGCTGCAGAAATCGCCCGTGATGCTGCCTATCCCGGGCACAGCCAACATCGCCCATCTGGAAGAAAACATGGCCGCCGCCAAGATCCAGCTCACGCCGGAGGATTGGAAGAAGATCGAGGGAGGGGCTTAAGAACAGTCGGCAAGTGCTCTTGGCAGAATGCCGCGGCGTGAAATTGAGCACGAGACCGAGACCCCGACTGATCGCGGCAGGGAAAACCACCAAGGAAATCGCGGCCCAACTCGACCTCAGCATCAAAACCGTCGAGCACCATCGCGAAAAACTCTTCTCCAAACTACGGGTCAACTCCGCCGTCAGCCTCATCTTCCAGGCGTGCTCTACGCCTTGCTGGACTAGTGAGTGGGCGTGCGGTTGTGAAAGTGCCCGAACCGAGAAGTGACCACTTCGGTTATCCTGACCCCTTCAGTCATCCTGCAGGCCGATCAAGAAGAAAAAAAGCATATCAACTCTGGAGTAGCGAAACGTTCGACCTGACAGTGCCTATTGTGCATTGTCGCAGGGCAGATTTTCTTTGCGAACGTGACTGTTTAACAGGCCGTTGCTGTTTCTCTTTGCGTCCGCCCTGCCTAAGGAGTGACCGTTATCGTCGTTGATTTCACCGTCGAGGTGTAATTCGCAGTGACCGTGACTATCGTTTTCGAAGATACCTTCGAAGTCGTGACGCTGAATGACCTTTCTTGACTGCCAGCCGGGACCGTCACCGACGTCGGCACGGACGCGACGCTGGGATTGCTGCTGATCAGGCTTACTTTAACGCCGCCAATCGGCGCAACATTGGAAAGCGTTACCGTGCCGCTGGCACGTTTGCCGCCCACTATGGTAGATGGAGCGACCGTGAATGTTGAGAGTGTGGGGAGCGCGGCGTTGACTAGGAACAACTGCCCGGAATCGGTCCGAAAAGCGATGTTGTCAGTTTTCCATTTTACTAAGCTGGACGGTTTTTCGTTAAGCCCCGGCAGGGAAAAGGCAGCGATTTGCAGGAACGTCTTTGGGTCGTAGAGGCGGAGGACGAAATTATGGAAGTCACTCGTGTCAATGAAGTAGACTTTTCCATCAGGCAGATTGGGGAGCACCACTGTTTCATAACCCAGGCCGGGGAAGGTACCCGCCAAGGTGCGGGCCTCGGCATGGATGACTGTGCCATTGCTAGCGAACACCAAGCCACCCTGATAAGTAATCTCGGTGTAGTAGTCGGAAATCAGGTTGCTCGTGCTATCGCGAAGCGTAATTCCACTCGCATCGATATTAAATCGGGTGAACTGGAAGCCGCTGGACTCGTTATCGTAACCATACAGGCGGCCGGCGGAGGCGCCTGCGGTGATGCTTTCTGCATCGGGATATCCGGTATAAACGTTCGGGCGCGGAACGGCGTCGTCGTAGATCGGAATACCGTCGAACGATGTGGAAATGCCCGGACGAGATCGTGAGATGGCGAGGGCATGCGGCTCGCCCGGTAGCACGACGAGCTTGGCCGGATAGTACGGGCCGTAGAGGGGTTCATTTCCAAGAGAGTACTGCAGCTCCGCGGTGTGCGTGGACGGGTCGAAACGGCGGATAGCGGCCGCCCCATTAAGACCCGCGTAAATAAACGATCCGTCGCTCGAGATCGCCAGGCGGGTTGGCTCACTCCCGACAAAGACCGACGCACCGAAGGTCCCACTCGCCGGATCAAGAGCGGTAATGCTGTTGCCAAAGCCGATCTCGTTACTGGGCACGCTGGCATAGATCAGCTTGTCCAACGGATTAAAGACCAAATCGTTCGTGGTGAGGTGGAGCACCCTTATGTTCGCCGGATATACGCTGGTAGTGGCGGAGGAAACAACCTGGAGGGAGCGCTTAATCGATTCCGCACCATAAGTGGCAGTCACGATCACATCTTGCTTGACGCCACTATTCGTTAACATGGAAAAGGAAGCGCTTGTCTGGCCTGCCGGGATGGTGACACTGGGCGGTGGGATAACGAAACCGGAATTGTCGGTGCTGAAGAAGATGACGGCGCCGCCCGCCGGTGCCGCTCGATTGAGCGTAACGGTGCCGGTCACCGTAGCGCCGCCGATCACATTCGTGGCATCGAGCTGAAAGTCCGCCAGCCCCGTGAAGGTGCGTCCGTTTACGAACCAGAGTTGGCCCTCGCTGGTGCGAAAGGCGAGGCCGTCATTGCCCCAGGGAACAAGATCAGCGGCATAACTCGGATAATCGGAGGCCGGGAGGACGTTCGGAATCACCAGGGAACCGGTCGGCATAAACGTAGCCAAATCGAAAGCTTCTACTACCACGCTCGTTTCCTGGTGATTCTGGTCGTAAATGAGGAAGAACACCCGATGGTTGGCGGTATCGGGAACAACGCCACCGACGGCTCCAGCTGGGTTGCCTGCGTAAGTGTAGGCTCGTCGAGCCTGCGAGAACGCGCCCACCAACGCGGAAGTCTTCGGGTTTACAGCACCGGAATTTGTGTCGAAGACCAGCCCCGTACGCGGGTCAAACACGATCGGTCCTCCAAAATCACCCCATAACCTACTGATCCTATTGCTTACGCTTACCCCTTTTGAGTTGATGGCCAACGTATAGAAGAATCCTCCTGAGTCCCCGGTGTCTTGCGCATAGAGCACCGCCGCGGACTTGGAGAACGCCAGACAATCCATGGAACCGTTGGCGATGTTTGGCCGCTGTACCCCGTCATCAAAAATCGCTACGTCGGTGGTGCCAAGAGCGCCGGAGAAACCACGAGATACCGCGAGCGAATGAGGCGCTCCCGGAAGCACCTTAAGGTCGACGGCGCTATAGATATTGCCCGGTGAGAACTGCAAGCCGGCGGTGTGGGTGGCTATTGTGTAGCGTCGTATCGCACCGGGTCCGTCGAGGCCGACATAGAGGAACTGGCCATCGTCCGAGGCCGCCAATGGATTCGGCTCGTTGCCGATAAAGACGTAGCGCGAGACGGTGGCGTTCACTGGGTCGATGGTAGCGACGCTGTTGCGGTGCGTTCCCGCGCTGCTCGGCACGCTGGCGTAGATTTTGCCGGAAACCGGTTCGTAAATGATCCGGTTAGCGAGAAGGTTCAACGAGCGGACAGTCTGCGCGCGTACAGTTGTCGTTAGCATGAGAGCGCAGAAGGCGCCGGATAGGATGGATCGGGGATTCACGATGGCTCCTTTGTGAGCCGAAGCGGGAAGTCATTCCAGCCGATGCACCCGTTGCCATTGGCGACGGAATGGCCTAACCGATTCGGATGACGGCGATGCTGCGAAATTAATTGTCCGGTGTCAAGACCCTTACCTTTCGCAAAAACAAACTGGTAACCGGAGGCGTACTGACTATGCGCCAATCTCGATGACCACCAACCCAAGCGGATAGACGTCGTGAAAATCTCTTCTCCAAACTACAGGTCAACTCCGCCGTAAACTTGATCGCTAGAAGCCTAATAGGGGTCAGTCTGTGAATCTTGGCAGCTTAACGAGATAAACTCGTATTCGTCTAAATCGCCGCTTTAGGAGCGCTCAAGCTCTTACTGTAGAACCCAGACCGGTCGAAGCAACAGACGCGTCGCTTCCCGGCCGCGAGCATGGAGCAGGCATTTTTGATCCGGCGCGTGCGCGTCTCTGGCTGCTTGGCGGAGGTGATCCAGTGGATCCAATCCCGGCGCGCGATGGGCGTGATGTCCGACCACAACGCCCGCGCCTTCGGTGCGGCGGTCGCGAGCGCCTTGCGCAGATCTGCCGGGATGGTGGGTTCCGATTCCTCGGCCGCCGGCGCGATCTCGAGGGTGACAATGTCCCCTGCGTCGGCGCCCGCGGCTTCGCGCAGCTTCCGGTCCACCTTGAGCCAGTGGCTTTTTTGGCCGTCGGGCTCGAGCGTGGCTTGAAAAGGGAAGCCATTGAGGGTGCCTTCGATCGCGGTCATGCCACGCGAGGGCAGCTTGGCGCTGGCGTTTTTTGGCAGGGTGAGAAAGGTCCATGAGCCGGCCTTCTCGCTCTCGGCCGGCCGGAAGAGTTTGGCTTTGAAACGGATCGTTTTGGTCATTGCTTAACAACACTAATAGGAATGCGCTTTTTGAAAAAAATCTAGGAGTCAGTCTGTGAATCGCGACGGCGTCAGTCCTAACTTTTGACACAACACAAAATCGCTGACGCTCGTGATTAGCCGCTTGCCTGGCACAGCTCTCATTTGCAAGATTGCGCAGTATGAGCACCTATCCGACAAGCCCGAGAGAGATGACGCGCGGGATGGCTTACTTCCCGCGGATGCTTGATAAGATCCGGCTGCATGCGCGCGGGGAGTTGGGGACCGATTATCACGAGAACCTCGGTCACGCGACGGCGCTGGATGGCGCGTGCTGTAATTTTTTGCGCGTGAATTATGAAGAGCTGCGCGAGCGCGTGCTCCAGGGCGGGAGCGATGAAGAGATTCTGGAGTGGTGCTTCGAGAAAGGTCGCCGACTCAATGAAGGCGATCTCTTTGTCTGGAATGGATTCGCGACCAAGCTGGGCTGGCGCGATCGGGTGACGCCGAGGCTGGAGTCGCGCAAGAAAGCGTTGGGCGTGACAGACAGGAAGGACATCGCCTGCATTCCAGACCTGATCGATTTCGACGAAAAACGCCTGAGTTAACAAGCTGGCGAGTTCACCGTCTTATTCCCGCACGATCTTCTCTTTGCCCGAGCTAGCCAAATCTGGCTCGATGCTTACAATCGGCGTCGAAAAAAAAGCCGGCATGGTAACCTTAGGATTTCAATTTTTTTCCGCTTCTAATGCCCGTGCGGCTAGCGACAGAACTTCGTGGTTGATAGTTAGTGGTTGAGAGTTGAGAGACAACAGAATGTTTGGTGTGCATAGACACGTGTTCTCCTGGTTGCCCGTTGTCTGGGCGATCTTACTCGGCCCGTGGCACGCGTACGCAGCGGACCTCGAAATTTCGATTCCGATTCAGTTGACTCATGCGCAGAACTTCGATGCGGCGTCGTCGCCGGATGGCAAGAAACTGGTCTTCATTTCGATGCTATCCGGAAAGGAACAATTGTTCACGATGGATGCCGACGGCAAGAACATCGCGCAGCTCACGCGCGATGATGCCGATCACGAAGATCCGGCCTGGTCGCCGGATGGCAAGAAGATCGCGTTTGTTCTCATCACCAAGGAACGGACCAGCATCGCGGTGATGAATGCGGACGGCAGCAACGTCGATGTGCTCACGCCGAAGGAGCACAATACGATTCACCCCAACTGGTCGGCGGACAGCAAACAGGTGATCTATTGCACGAATGACGATCTTGCGCCGCCGAAGAAGAACGAGGCGCAGATTAACGTTGTCGATCTTGCGACCAAGAAGATCACGCCGGTCATCACCGGCGGGATCAATACGTATGGCTCGTGGTCGCCCGACATGAAACAGATCGCGTTCCGCAAAATCATCGGCGAAGAGAACTCGGAAGTTTTTGCGGCCAACGCCGACGGCTCGAATCCGCGGAATTTATCTAACAATCCGTTCTTCGATGGCTGGCCGGCGTGGTCGCCCGACGGGAAGAAGATCGCGTTCGCATCCAATCGTCGCAGTCATGGCTACCAGATTTTTGTGATGGACGCCGACGGCGCCAATGTGCGTCTCATCGCCAACACCGAAGGGCGCGGCACCGCGCCGCGCTGGTCGCCGGACGGGAAGACGATCTACTTCACAAATTGCGTGGAGAAAGATTACGGAACGGATTGCGAGATCTTAATGGCGCGATCCGAGCCGCAACCTTTGAAGGCGAACTGATCCGAGCACCTGGCTGCTTCCTGTCATGTGGTTTCGCTCAATTCGAATATTTCTAAGCGTGGTCGTGGCATGCACCGTTTGTTACGGTCAAACTAAGAAACGCTCGGCCATTCAGTGGAAGCCGTCGGATTGCACCAGTCCGTTGATGTTACCGGAAGGTCTCTACGATCTCTCGCAGTTCGGCAAGGGACAGTACCGAATCGACGGCAAAATGTCGGCCGGTCATTTCAACTGCATCTATTTTATCTTTCAGCCAAACGCTGCGCTCAATCCCCAGGCCGTCGCTGGAGCGACCGAATCGTCATTTGTGGTCAAGGACACGAAAGTTACCTGGCGCAGCTACAAGACTATCGTCGAAGGTCATCCCGTCATTCGCAAGGAAACGGTCATGCCGAATATTCTGCCGCATGAAAAGCAGGGCAATGGTTCGGATTACATCTGGATTCGAATGGATGCTGATTCGCAGCAGCTCCTTGATCAACTCACGCCCGCGGCCGAGGAAATCCTGCGCGATTTGGCGCACGGCTGAGGAGGTCGGAGATCACAGGTCAGACGTCGGAGATCAGAGTGCTGCCACCTCCCGCTCAACGACAGTTCTTCTCGCCTACCTAGGCCCCCATGAGCTCACCAGCGTCTCAAAGCGAGGGTCGCCGCGCAGCGAATCCCAATCGGGGCTTTGTTTAAGCTCGCCGTAGGTGACGCCGTCTGGGAGCTTGCACGAAGTCGCGAGCTGTTCCAACGCCGCGTCTTTCTCGCCGCACCAGGCGTAAATCGCCGCGAGATTCGTCACCCATACCGGGCCGACCCAAGAGTCCTTGGAGTAGGGAAGAATTTCACAGGCGCGTTTCCCTTCCTGAATTGCTTCGTCGCGCTGGCCCAGCATCGCGTCGGTCAACCCAAGATAACTCCAGGCTTGAGCGTAATCGGGTTGTTCTTGAGTCGTCCGCTGAAAAATCGCGCGCGCAGCACCAAGAGCTGACTTCGCCGGGTTCTTGTCGCCGAAAAGCCATGCCGTTCGCCCTACACAGTACTCTCGAGGCACGGCTGCTTCGTCGAAACTGTTAGCAATCCCTTCAGCCGGAATCAGAGCGACCGCCTTTTCAGCTGCAACCCGATCTCGCTGCATCCAGCTGCAAACCAGAAGTGGAAAGGCAATGTCACGCGCCGCCTCGTTACCCTGCCTTGCGACAAAATCGAGCTGCCCTCGCCAGGCTGCCAAATCACCCGTCGTCGCAAACGAACTGAATCCCAGCAAATTACGAGCGAAAGGGTCGTTAGGCAGAATCTCCAATGCTCGTTCATAAAAACGCTTCGCTTCGTCAAACCGACGCGTGCCTGCGAAGGTAGAGGCTGCTTCGAGCAGGACGAAGAAGTTACGCGGATCGAGTTCAACAGCCCGGTTGAAATTAGCCTCCGCTTCCGCCCACCGGGCGGTTCGACGGTCAATTGCACCCATGACCACGTAAACTCTAGCTTCGTTAGGCAGAAGCCGTTTCGCCTGCTCGAGCTCGGCCAAGGCACGGTCGTAATCGCGAAATCCGTGGTAGGCGTATAGGCCTTTCTGCCAATGGACTTCGCCGGCATCCGCCTGGATCTCTTCAGCATGTTGTAAGGCAATCCGAGCCAATTCCCGCCGCGCATCGGTGTGATCAAAACCTTCCCAGTAAAGATCGAGGTGGGTTTCACACATCAGGCAGTAGGCGCGCAGGAATTTTGGGTCGCGCCGGACTGCTTCTTCCAGGAGCGTAATCCCCTGAAGTAAACTTCCCTTCGCGTTCGGGTCGTTCGAAAGATCATCCAGGTCCCTCGCTCGCAGATACAGATCGTAGGCCACCAGGTCGTTGGTCGGCGGTTTGGCGATCTGCTGTTTTTCAACCGAAGACAAATGGACGGCTAACTGTTGTGTGATGACGCCGGCAATTTCGCTCTGGATCGCGAATACATCGGCTAGATCGCGATCATAACTTTGCGCCCAGAGATGCGCATCATTCCGCGCATCAATCAACTGAGCGTTTACCCGCACCTTGTTGCCGACGCGTTGCACGCTTCCTTCCAGCACGTGAGCAACGCCCAATCGTTGGCCGATTTCACGCAGGTTACGCTCCGCCGCGTTCCGGTATTGCATGACACTGGTGCGACTGATGACCTTGAGATCTGCGAGTTTCGCTAGAGCGGTCAGGATCTCGTCCTGGACACCGTCGGTGAAGAAGGCGTTCTGCTTGTCATCGCTGAGATTTTCGAAAGGCAGAACTGCAATGCTCTTTGCTGAAATCGGTCCACCGGAAGGTTCGTTAGGCGAACTGCGCGCGTTTTTAGTGCGAAAGCGAACAATTCCCGACAGAAACAGCGCCGCTAAAATCGCAGCTATCGCGATCGCACCGGCAATTGCGAGGAAAGGTTTGCGTCGTTCTGCGAACCACCCGTCGCTTTCACGCTCTTTCGCCCTAAGTTTGTCCGGCACCGCGGGATTGCCGGCGTCGTCGGTGTATAGATTGACTAACGAGACCCGAACACCATGTTTCACCTCGCACTCGCCCAATTCGTGCAGATACGGCTGCCAGCGAGGATAGTGCTCAAGGTCTTCCGCGACATGGCGTGAAAGCAGAATGTGGCCAGCGTTACCGCAATCCATCACCCGCTGGGCGATGTTAATTCCAGCGCCAGCAATGTTGGCCTGCTCGTTTAAGTCAGTGATGGCATTAACCGGGCCGCTGTGGATGCCCATGCGAATGCGCAGCTCCGGATGATTCTTCATTTCCTTGCTGATCTCCAGTGCGCAAAGCACCGGCGCTTCCGGCGTGTTTCGGAAAACAAGCGCGCCGCCGTCGCCGGTGGGTAAGCGAAGCAGTTTCCCTTCTGCTTCCGCGGCCCGGAACTGCTGTGTCGCGCGCACAATCTTTCTTAAAGTGCCAAGCTGCTCACTTTGCTGGTTAATCAGCAGCTTTGAGTAGCCGACAATATCGATGAACAAGACATGGCCTATCTCGAATTTGACTTCCGCGGAAGACTCGGCCGGCATCAGTTCTTGCTAGCTGAAAATCCGCGATTTACGAGTCGATTTCGATTGAAAAGAGCTCTTTTCAGGAACCGGTGAAGAAAGAAAGTGAATTGGTCCAAACAAGCGAACGCATATTATAGCACCACGTCGGAGATCAGGAGTTTACGGAATGAGTTTCCACGTATCACCCAACGGCACTTCGCTGTTTTGGCCGCCGAAGATAATCACATGGCCCAGCGTCGGGTCATAAGCCATTCCCGCCCCTTCACGCGCCGGAGGCCGTCGCGCAGTTCGCAATTGTTGCCAATCGGATCCCGTCCATTCCCATGTCGTGTTTTGGTCTACGCCACCGCTTCCGCCGCCAAAGAGAACCACCGCGTTTAGGTTCGGATCGAAAGCGGCCGAGGCTGAGTACACCCATAAAGGTTGGGTGGGCGGAAATTGCAGCGTCCATGTCGTGCCATCATAAGTCCAGGTATTGACCGGATTGATGTCAGCAAGACCACCAAATAAAACAACCTCGCCGGTGATACCATTCACCCCAACCGCAGCTGACGAGCGAGCATACGGCAGCATGACGAGAGACAATTGGTTCCAGTCGGAACCGGTCCATTGCCACATTGAGTATTGGTAAAAACGTCCATCAAATCCGCCATACACATCGACGCTCCCATTCGGATCCGCGAACACCATTGGACTCGTGACAGGCGGGGGCGAATGCGCGGGCTGGGCCCGACTCCATCGCAAAGTCTTGCCGTTCCAAATCCAAGTATCGCCCAGATACCTTGTCCCGTTGTATCCGCCGAAGAGCACGACCTTCTGGGTCGAAGCATCGTAAGCTATCTGCGCGGCCGCCCGCCGGGGAGGCGAGATAGGTGTTGCCACTTGCGACCAGGTAGTTCCATCGAATGTCCAGGTGTCGTTAAGATATCCAGTACCGTCGTATCCGCCAAACATCACTATTTTCCCGCTGGCGGGGTCGTACGTCATCGCCAGGTACGAGCGTGCCGGAGGAGAAGTCGCCGGGGAAAGCCGCACCCAACGTTCGGGACGCCGGCCAACGGCAGTTGCGCTCGAGGCGATCGATACGACAACGCAACATCCGATGATGCTGGCGAGAAACCAATGCCTCCGAGTTCGTCCGTTGCCTCGCGCTAAAGCGTTAGAACAAGTTTCTTCGGCTCGCCCGAGTAAAAAATCTCCAAATTGATTTTGCTTCATCGGACGGGAGTTAAACTACTGAACATGCATGCCGTCAAATCGATCGAACGACAACAGAACGGGTATCAGACACAGCGCGGTGTAACGGCCACCACACTCCAAATTCATACGCGGGTTGGCCCCCTTTTTGTCATTCCGAGTGAAGTCGAGGAATCTCTAATTTTTTTGGCGAAGGAATAGCAAGAGATGTCTCGACTTTCGCTCGACATGACAAAGTGAATTCCTCGGCGACGCAAGAGGCCGCGGATCGATTTCATTGCATGAAAAAGCTTCCCAGAAAAAAACTACGAGCGGTCATAATACGAACTACTAACGACGATAGTCAGTCGCTCTTAACCGCACGAAAGATTTGCTCTAAAATTTCGCGCAGTCCGAAGCGAAATTTCCACTGCGGATAATGTGATTGAAATTTCCGCACATCACTGATCCACCAGATGTGATCGCCGATGCGGTTGGTCTCCTCATAATGCCAGGTGAGCTTGCGGCTGCTGATTTCTTCACACAGCGAAATCGCTTCCAGCATCGAGCAATTGCAAAAGCGCCCACCGCCCATGTTGTAAACTTCCGCGACTCGCGGCTTATCGATGAAGGCAGCAAAGGTTTCCACCAGATCGAAACTGTGAATGTTATCGCGCACCTGCTTGCCCTTGTAACCGAAGACGCGATAAGGCCGGCCGATGACGCAACACTTCATCAGGTAGGCAAGAAAACCGTGCAGCTCGGCGCCGGCGTGCGCCGGTCCGGTCAAACAGCCGCCGCGAAAACAGGCCGTTGGCATTCCGAAATAGCGGCCATATTCCTGCACCAAAATATCCGCCGCGGCTTTCGAGGCCCCGAAAAGTGAATGCTTGGTCGCATCGATACTCATGGTCTCGGGAATCCCCGGTTCGTATTCGTGACCGGGCTCGATTTCCCAGCGCGCTTTGAGTTCGCGCAGCGGCAGACGATTCGGAGTGTCGCCATAGACTTTATTCGTTGACGTAAAAACGAACGGTGCCTCGGGACAATTTTCCCGCGCCGCCTCGAGCAAATTCAGGGTGCCGTTGGCGTTGACAGTGAAATCGGTCTGCGGATCGCGGGCCGCCCAATCGTGTGAGGGTTGCGCAGCTGTGTGCACCACCGCGCGAATCTTGCCGCGATGTTTGGCAAAAAGAGCGCCGATGGATTTGGCATCGCGAATGTCGAGTTCGTGATGTTCATATGCAGGCAAGTTTTTCACTAGCTCGTCACGCGTTGCTTTAGTAGAAGCCTCCGCCCCGAAAAACTGTGCCCGCATGTCATTATCGATGCCAACGACGCGCAGCCCTTCTCGCACAAAACGTTTCGCCGTTTCCGAACCGATCAGGCCGGATGACCCGGTGACGATAATTGTCTGCATTCAGGCCGAGTTTAGATCAATTGGACGACAGCCGCTTCAGGGAATCGGCGCGACATCGTCGCCTCGACGCCGGCCCGGCGTCAACGCGCCGGCGATAGTTCACGATTTCTGTTCGATAATCCAGGTTACGCTTTTCGCGTTCTGATCCACGCGTACGGCCGGAAGAGCACAGTCTCCGGAAAAAATGCGCTCGATTAATTTCGGATCTTTGTTCGCGCCGATAAGAAAACAAACCGCCCGGGCCGCAAAGATTAATGGGAAAGTGAAGGTCAGCCGCCATGAATTCAATTTGGAAACGTAATTTGCCATGACACGCCGCTCCGTTTCCGAGAGCG
>WNGK01005634.1_pt1 | contig 13679 bp, 12 predicted proteins | sample 5400601 | NCBI WGS metagenome assembly WNGK01 (sample SAMN13153376, study PRJNA577476) | soil metagenome | isolation source: 60 cm soil or saprolite under Garry oak tree replicate 1 | place: USA:California | collected 2016-06-15 | reverse complement strand
CTGACCGCCGGCTCGCTGCTCACCTTCGGCAGCCTGCTGACCTTCCCCGTGGACCGCGGCATCGAGGAGGCCTGGTGGGGACCCGCCCCCGCCGCCACCGCCGACGACGACACTACCACCGGCCCTGCACCCGACGCGGATGTCGATGCCGTGCTCCGCCAGGCCGGCATCGCCCAGGCCGACCTGCTATCCCTCCTCGACCACGAGGAGGCGCCAGCCCCGCCCAACGCCCTGGCCAGACCACCCGCACGGGCACGGCGCCGGCCACCAGCAACATCCCCGCGCCCGGGCCGGCGCGCCAGCAACCGGAGCGGTGCCTGATGCACATCGATGTCCTGGACGAGCCGGAACTGGAATTCGGCGGCGCGCAGCGCCACGTTGATCCCCGGTTCGGCATAGCAGCCTACGGGCCAGCCGACCTAGGGCACGACGGCGCGCCGACCGCCATCCGGCTCGGCCTGGTCGGCCCGGTAACCAGCTCGACGGCATCCGGCGGTGGATCGACCGGTGCCGCAGCCCGATCGACGCCAAGGACGACAAGTACCCGCACCTGTTCCCCGGATTCCCCGGCTGCGACAGCGACACCGGGCTGTGCACCACCCTGACAATCGCCGGGCGCAACTGCCGGGAGCTGCCCAGCGGCGAGCTGGAGCGCGCCAGCGGACTGCTCGGCGAGCTAGCCGTCCAGGCGATGGTCCAGGCGTACTTGGACGAACTCGAAGCACTCGCCGAAGGCAACCGGGCAGACGTCATCATCGTGGCACGCCCGGACACGCTCGACGACGTTCATCTCGCCGCCCAGGCCCCGGCCGATCGGTCGCAGGACGGCGCCCCGCCGCCGGTGAGCGCCAACTTCCACGACCTTCTCAAGGCCCGCGCGCTCCGGCTGGGCATTCCCCTGCAGATCCTGCGGCGCAGCACCTGGGACGAGTCCGCGCCCCCCCGCCCCGGCGTAGCCGCCAGGACGAGGCGACCCGCGCGTGGAACCTGCACGTCGCGCTGTACTACAAGGCCGGCGGGGTCCCCTGGCGGCTGCAGCGCGCGTCCACTGACCTGCACACCTGCTACGTCGGCATCTCGTTCTACCGCGCAGCGGCCTCTGACGCCCTGGAAACCACCGTCGCGCACATCTTCAACGAGCGCGGCGAGGGAGTAATCGTCCGAGGCGGGACCGCGCACGTCAGCAGCGAGGACCGCCAGCCGCACCTGCTCGCCGCCGACGCCAGCAGCCTGCTGGCCAACGCACTTGCCGTGTACAAGCGCGAGCACCACACCCTGCCGGCCCGCGTGGTGATCCACAAGTCATCCCGGTTCACCGCCGGGGAGAACGACGGATTCACCGCCGCAGCAGATGACCGGGACCTTCACGCCCTGGACCTGGTCTGGGTCACCAGCAGCGAGGACGCCATGATTTTCCGGCCCGGGAACGCGCCGCCCCTGCGCGGGACCTTCATGACACTCGGCCCGGATGAGCACCTGATCTACACCAAAGGCAGCGTCGACTTCTACTCCACCTACCCCGGCATGTACGTCCCCCGGCCGCTCGGCCTGCGGCCCGCCCGGCTGACCATCAGCCCCCGCGAATTCGGCACCGAGGTACTCGCCCTGAGCAAGATGAACTGGAACCAGTCCCGACTCGACGCCCGCCTCCCCATCACTCTCAAGACCGCCGACCAGGTCAAGCACATCCTGCGGTTCTGCGACCCTGCCCAGCAGATCGCCAGCCGATACGCGGAGTACATGTGAATCCCCGGGAAGCCGCCTCAAACCGCTTGGTGCAGCCCAGGGCGCCCCGCAGGCGCTGGGCCGAGCGATTCGCTGGTCGGCACCAAGCTCATGCAGGCAACGGTCAAGCCCGGCCCGCCGCTGGCCTACTGTGGCAGCCCGAAGTAGACGCCGAGCGAAGTCTGTCGCCCTGATGGAACTCTTCAGGGGAGCGATCGGCCTGTTCGGAACCGTCCAGCCACAGGCAGGTCAACTTCTCCGACGCCGCCAAGCCCGCAGGTCGGCGCCGCTTGCCGATCTGCTCCCGCAGCTCCTCCGACCAGGTCGGGCGGCACATGTCAGCACCGAGGACAAGAATGATAATTCCCGGCAGGTCCACGCTAGGTATATCGCAGGTCTACCGGAGGTCAACTGCTATTAGCAGTTGACCTCCGGCTAGCCTGCGATCCGCGCCATGAGCTTCAGCGCCGTCCTGGATGACCGGGGCACATCTACCTGGCATCCATGCCAGCGGCGGCAATTACGGACCGTATCTGCCACGTCCGCTGACTCTGTGCCGCCGGACGGCCCCGGAGACACGGCTGCCCCCCGCACCGGTCCAAGATCGGCCACGGCCATGTTTGCTCCATGTTTGCTCGGATGTCCCGGTACGGGCCGGTAGCAGGCGGCACCACGCGGCAGCCGGTCTCCCGGTTCGCCGTACAGCCCGGCACGTCATAGCATTTCGCGGCACTATCCGGCACGGTTAGATTGGCAGAGCAGCGGACTCTTAATCCGCGGGTTCGGGGTTCAAGTCCCTGGCGGCGCACCGGTCCTGACCTGGGGTGATACCCATCCTGGCCCACTCGTGAAGGCCGTTTCCCGGCCATGCTTGCTCCACGTTTGCTCGTCAGTCCGGACCTAGTCCCGCGGGCCGCCCTTGTCGCGTGGGTGCCGAGGAACGGCGCGGGTGGGATTCGCAGCCGCCTCAGCACCCGCCGCACCTCACGGTGCGGCAACTGCCTCTGCACCCTCCGCACCGTGACGCGCCGACCCGGATGCCCAGGCCGGGCAGCTCTCCCTGGATCCGCCGGTAGCCCCAGCCCGGGTTCTCCCGCGCCAGCTGTCCGATCAGCGCCGCGATCCGCGGATCCGCTCGCGGTCTGCCGCTTGCATTGCGATAGGCCCACCGCCAGCGGACCAGCCGCCGGTGCCAGCGCAGCAACGGGTCCGGCGTCACCAGGCCATGGGGTTCCAAAACCATGTCACAGTCTCTGACCTTCAGCGTCGCGGCTGAGCGGTGGTGGTCATGCTGACCGTTTGTCCATGGTCATTGATGCGTCCGCCCAGGTCCAGTGCCCCGGGCAGGTGGCGGACGGCGAGGGCGTGCCGGAGGTGGCCAATGCCTCAAGGAGGTTGCTCTACCGGCGGCGGAATGCGGCGTCCAGCGCCGTCGTGCCGAAGTTCCACATGTTGTCGGCGACGTTGATGGTGACTCCGGGAGGCACGATCTGGTCGATGCGGTCGAGCAGATCGCAGGACAGGTCGATGCCGTCGGCGGCGAGGTAGCCGTCCAGGTGCTCCATGGTGCGCGGGCCGATGATCGCTGAGGTAACCGCGGGGTGGCGGGTCACGAACGCGATCGCCATCTGGATGAGGGTGATCCCGGTCTCGTCGGCGAGCGCGCCGAGCGCGTCGGCGGCGTCGAGCTTGGCGGCGTTCGACGGGTCGCTGGCGTCATAGCGCGCTGGGAGGCGACGCGACCGCATCACGGAGCCTGGCCCACTGACCTCCTGGCCCTTGCGGTATTTTGCCTGACAGCCAGCCGCCTGCCAGCGGGCTGTAGGTCAGCACGCCCATTCCGTGGCGCTGGCAGGCCGGCAGCACGTCGTATTCGATCGCCCGAGTCAGCATGGAGTAGGGGGGCTGTTCGGTGCGAAACCGTCCGTGGCCGCGGCGATCGGCGACCCATTGAGCCTCGACGATCTCGGAGGCGGGGACCTTTGACGCGCCGAAGGATCGGATCTTGCCCGCCTGCACGAGGTCAGTCAGGGCGCTGAGGGTCTCGTCGATATAGGTGTTCGGGTCGGGAACGCCGACTTGGTAGAGGTCGATCCAGTCGGTTTGAAGCCGGCGCAGCGAGCCCTCGACCCCTTCGGTGATCCACCGGCGCGACGCTCCGCGGTGGTTGGGATCCTCGTCGAAAGGAGGGCCGAACTTAACCGCGAGCACCACGTTCTCGCGCCGTCCGCCCGCCAGCGCCTTGCCGACGATCTCTTCTGACTCGCCGGCGGAGTAGCCATCGGCTGTGTCGATGAAATTGATCCCGGCGTCCAGGGCGCGGTGGATGATCTCGATCGACGCGTCATGATCGGGGTTGCCAAAGGCGCCGAACATCATCGCGCCCAGGCACATCTGGCTGACCGAGACGCCGGTGCGTCCCAGAGGCCGGTAGTCCATGAAGAAGCTCCCTGAGCCGCCGCGAGTCAGTCGCGGTAGGTGGGTAGGATAAGACGCGCCAGCAGGCGGAGAGCCTGTCCACTTCACTCTAGCGACTATCGGATAGCCTGTCCAATTGGATTGCCAATGCCCCTGGACCAGTTCCCATCGCCGACGAGACGAGCCGACGCCGAGCGCAACCGCGACAAGATCCTCGCGGCCGCCCGTTCCGCGTTCGCCGATCCTGAGGCCGAAATATCGATGGCCGAGATCTCGCGACGCGCGAGAGTCGGCATGGCGACTCTGTACCGGAACTTCCCCGGACGCCGAGAGCTCCTCGAGGCCCTCTACACCGACGAGGTCAACGCCGTCTGCAAGGCCGCCAAGACCGTCGAAGGCGAGACGCACGGAGCGATTCTCACGGCTTGGCTGCACCGGTTCTTCACCTTTGTCACCAGCAAGCGCCACATCGCCTCCGAGCTGCTCAAGCACACAGACCGCAGCAACCCCCTATTCGACGACAACCGCGCCCGGGTGATCGCCGCCGGCCGGCCGCTCCTCGCCGCCGCGCAGCGCGCTCACGAGATCCGCGACGACCTCGCCCTCGAGCAGGTCCTCGACATGGTCATTGCCATCGCCACGATCCACGGCGACACCCGCTACCTCGAACCAATCCTCCAGACCGCACTCGACGGCCTGCGCCCCCCGACCGATGTGTAGCCCGCACAGAGCAGCCGGTCGGCGCGCTGCGGTGGTCGAAGCCGCCACACGCCTGACCGGCACATCAGCCGCTAGCGAGGCGGCTGGCCGGGGACGACCAGGCCGCTCTCGTAGGCGATGACCACTAGCTGAGTCCGGTCCCGGGCGTCGAGCTTGGTAAGGATCCTCGACACGTGCGACTTGCAGGTCAGCGGGCTGATGAACAGCCGGGCGGCGATCTCGGAGTTGGTCAGGCCGCCGGCGATCAGCGCGAGGATCTCCAGCTCCCGCGAGGTGAGGGAGCCCGGGAGCGCGAGCTTGGCCGCCGCGGCCTGATCGGCGTGCTGCTGATGGACATAGGCCTCGATCAGGCGCCGGGTGGCCCCCGGCTCCAGCAGCGCGTCCCCCCGGGCGACGGTCCGCACCGCCTCGACCAGCACCGCCGGTTCGGCTCCCTTGAGCAGGAACCCGCTCGCTCCCGCCTGCAGCGCCCCGAACACGTACTCATCCAGGTCGAACGTGGTGAGGACCACCACGCGGGTCCGGCGCAGCCGCGGATCGGAGGTGATTAGCCGGGTCGCCTCCAGGCCGTCCAGCTCGGGCATCCGGATATCCATCAGCACGACATCGGGTGCTTCGTCCCGGGCCAGCGTCACCGCCTCGGCGCCATTCCTGGCCTCGCCCACGACGGTGATGTCGCTCTCGATGCTCAGCACCGACTGGAATCCGGCCCGGACCAGCGAATGGTCGTCCGCGATGAGAACCCTGATCAGCTCGGTCAACGCTGCCCCTCGTCGATCGGTATCCGGGCCCGGACCCGCCAGCCGCCGCCGGGCACCTGTCCGGCCTCGCAGCTGCCGCCCAGCGCCGCGGCGCGCTCACGCATGCCCAGCAGGCCGTGGCCGCCGCCGCCAGTGCCGGTCGCGGCCCTCGTCTGCCCGTTGTCGAGGATCTCGACCAGCAGCGCGCCCTCGTCCTGGCCGATCCGGACGCTGGCGTGCTGGGCGGTCGAATGGCGCAGCACGTTGGTCAGGCCCTCCTGCACGATCCGGTAGCCGGCGTGGCCGATCGCCGGAGGTACCGCCTCGATGGCCGCCATGTCCAGCTCGACGGTCAGGCCTGCTCCCTTGACGCCGACGATCAGGTCATCCAGGTCCGCGAGCCCGGCCCCGGCCGGCCGCAACGGCACGCCTTCGCCCTCGTCGCTGCGCAGGCCCTTCAGCGCGGTGCGCAGCTCACCTAGCGCCTCGGCCGAGGTCGACGCGATTTCCTCGAGCGCGGTGACCGGGCTGACTCCCTCTTGCCGGCGAGCGAGGTGGGCTGCGGCGGAAGCCCGCACGTTGATCGCCACCAGGGCATGCCCGACGACGTCGTGCAGCTCGTGGGCGTAGCGCAGCCGCTGCTCGTCGAAGCGGTGCTGCGCGAGAGCGGCGCGTTCGCGTTCGGCCTCCTCGGCCAGAACCCGGACGAGCTCCTGCCTGGCGCGGACGGCATCGCCCGCCACCAGCGCCCCCAGGACCAGGGCTAGGTACGCGACCGCCTCGGCCACCGAATCGCCGCCGAGGCGGTGGCTGGTGATCAGCACTCCGGCCGCCACGACCGGCGCCATCAGCGCCCCGACGACCCGCGCGCGGGCCCGGTGACCGTGCAGGCCGACGGTGAAGACGACCACCATCACGATGCCGGCCGCCGCCCGGTCGGGATGGAAGACGGCCAGGCACACCAGCAGCAAGGGCACGATGGCGACCAGCACGCCGAGCGGGTACCGGCGCCTCAGCACCAGCGGCACGGCCGTCACGAGGGCGAGACCGGCATCGAGCGGCGTCAGCTCCTTCACCTGACTGGTGGCGAGAGGATCGATGAGCAGCACGGCGAACGCGATGAACGCCAGCACCACGTCGACATCAGGTCCGCGCAGCATCCGGCGCAGCGCCGAGCGCACCGAGGGGACCCAGGCCATCATCGCGACTTCTTCCATTCACCGGTCAGGTGACCGCACCCACTATAGGAGTCCGCTGCCAGCCGAAACATCGGCCGCGCGAACGCTGCCCGGGCCGCCGCGACGGCGGCACTGCACCTGGAGAGTTAACTCTCCCGGACGAGGCGGCGTACCGGCCCGCTGGGATGGGCTCGATCAGGCCAGGGCTTCCGTAGCCAGCGCTACCTCCGCAGGAGCAGACGGCTGCCATCGAAGGGTTCTGATGGCTGACGACTTGCCGGACCCGCCGGCCCGATGCTTGCTTCGGAGATTTCCGGCTGGCCGGGATCATGAGGAGGCGGAAAATGAACGAGGCATGTGATCGATGCGGACCTGCGGTCCGCCTGCAGAGATGTGCACCACCACGTTCTCAGCGCAGGTCGAAGTACTCGCGGTGGATGCGCCGACTGGCTACGCCCGCGCGGCGGAAGTCTTTGCAGAAGCTGCTGACCATGCCGGCCGGGCCGCAGAGGAAGACCGACAGCGTGTCCGGGTCCGCGTCGGCGGTGGCCAGGGCCTCCTCGGCGGTCAGGCGCCTTTCGCGGCTGTTGACGACGTGCGCGCGCATCATGTTGTGGCCTCCGGCGAGCGCCTTGATTTCCTCGGCGTAGGGCGGGTCGGCGCTGTGGGAGGTGTAGAAGAAGTCGACCGGGCCGCGCAGTGACTGGCCGTCCAGGGCGCGCAGCCAGCTGAGGAACGGGGTGACCCCGATACCGCCGGCGATCCAGACCTGGCGGTGAGTGCCCTTCTGGTGGCTGAACCGGCCGAACGGCCCACCGACCACCGCGGGCATGCCTGGCCTGAGGACCTCCCGGAGGCGGGAGGTATCGTCGCCGAGGGCCTTGATCGCGAAGCGCAGGACAGAGTCGGCAGGGGAACTGGCGATGGTGAACGGATGCCGGTGCCAGCCGTCTATTCCCTCCAGGAAGAGCATGGCGAACTGGCCGGGAGCGAAGGCGACCGGCCGTCCGAGCGGCCTGAGCGCGATCTCGGCTATCCCCGGGCCGACGTCCAGGACGCTGACGATCTGGTAGTCCAGCAGGGGCACGAAGTGGCGGGCCAGCACCTCACGGTAAAGGTAAAAGGCCAGGCCAGCCCCGCCGATGGCGACGAAGCTCCAGCGCAGCAAGGGGGCGTGGCTGAACGGCGTGCCGTCCAGCAGGCCGTGGGCGAAGCCGGCGGCGACGAACAGGCCGGTCAGCCGGTGGAAGGAGCGCCACCGCGCGTACCGGCCGGCCATCATGCGCAGCCGGCGGATCCCCGGGACGTTGCGCATGGCCAGCAATGGCCCGTGCAGGACGGCAGGGACCAGCGAGCGCCACCGGGGCAAGATGGCCCACCCGGCGAGGATGAACAGGCCCGCCACGCCGGCCACGGCCAGCGGCACGCCCAGGCCTGACTTGCGCGGGTTAGCCGAGAGCAGGAAGTGCGGTACCAGCAGGATCATCGCGCTGAGCGCGACCCGCCGGTGCCAGATCGCGGCGTGGTCGATACCGTCGAACCACGTCTCGACCCAGGGCAGCGTGCTGATCAGCACCAGCCCGATCGACAGCAGCAGCACCGCTTCCGCCCCGAGGAACTGCCCGACATAGGAAACCGTCGGCTGCCCGGCCGGGCGGGCCGCGAACCACACGGCGGCGTACCCAGCCACCAGGACGACGATAGCGATGGGCCCGACCCGCCGTGCAGGCGGCAACGCGACAGCACGCAACACGCCAGAACACCTCCGGCCGCAACGAATAGGCGCAGTATGGCATAGAAAATATGCTATAGCAAGATTCCTACCCGACGAGGGCGAAGGGCGGTTCGGTCACGGGCCGGCTGGATCAGGTATCGGGCCGCTCGTTCAGCGCCGGGTCCGCATCCCCGCGATCGGGTCCGGGTAGGCGCTGTCCTCGCGGTCGGGTCCGGGTAGGCGGCCTGCGCCCGCCGCTCGAGCCGGCCCATCCAGCGCCGCGCCAGCACGATCCCCGCCGCGGTCAGCACCGCGCTGAGCCCCAGTCCGACGAGGATGATCGCCTGCCCTACGCCCGTGGCGGCCGCGCCCAGACCGAACGCGCCGAACGCGCAAACGGCGGACCAGGCCACGCCCCCCGCCGCGTTGAAGGCGGTGAAGCGCGGCCAGCGCATCTCGTTCAGGCCGGCCAAGAACGCAGCGTAGGTCCGCAGCACGGTCACGAAACGCCCGGCGAACACCACCGTGCCGCCGTGCCGCGCGAACAGGCACCGGCCGATCTTCAGCTTCGTGGCGTCCAGGCGCACCAGGCGCCCGTAGCGGCCCACGAGCCGCTGGCCTGCGGACCGGCCGAGCCAGTACCCGGCGTTGTCCCCTCCGATCGCCGCCACGGCGGCGACCAGGAAGACGACGCCGATGTTGAGGCGATGGGCGGAACCCGCATAGACAGCCGCCGCGATCAGCGCCGTCTCGCCGGGCAGCGGAAGTCCCAGGCTCTCCAGCGCGATGAACACGAACACCGCCAGGTAGCCGTAGGACTGCAGCAGGTGGTTGATCAGGCTGAGGCTCATGAGCTGTCCCGTCCGTGGTCGCGTGACCGACCGCCAAGACCAGCGGCCGCTCTCCGGTCACGATCGCGCCAACCGCGAGCGGTGGCATCGGCCGGGAGAGGGCGCTCGAGGCGCCGGCCCGGCCGGGAGAGGTAGCCCGCGGGGTGCACTGCTCCGGGCGTACCTCCGGCGGACTAGCCCGCCGCGGAATAGGCATCTGGCGGCCGACGCGGGGCCGGGGGCGCGGTTCTTAGCGTCGGTAGCGCGGTTCCCGGCAAGCGGGGACCACCATCGGAGGCCCTCATGAGATCGGTAGCCCGCTGGTGTTACCAGCGTCGTTTCCTCGTGCTCGGCGCGTGGATAGTGGTCCTCGCGGCCGCGTTCTTCGGCGCGTCGAGCACCGGCTCCAATTACGCGGCCGGCACCCAGCTATCCGGCACCCCCAGCGCGCAGGCCGCGGCCCTGCTGCAGCGCGCCGCCCCGTCGGTCTCGGGTGACACCGAGACGATCGTCTTCCAGACCAAGACCGGCCACGTGACCGACCCCGCGGTCAGGACCCAGATCCAGCAGATGCTCGCCAAGGTCTCGCACCTGCACTACGTGGGCAGCATCACCTCGCCCTACACCGCGGCCGGCGCCAGGCAGGTCAGCGCCAGCGGCACGATCGCGTTCGCCCAGGTGAACTTCATCAGGGCCGACACCGCCATCCCGGCGGCCGAGGCCACCCAGCTGGTCAGCCTGGCCCGGGCGCCTAATTCGCCGCACCTGCAGGTCGACGTGGTCGGCAGCGTCGCCGCCTCGACGAACCCGTCCAGCAGCAACGGCACCTTCATCGGCATCGGCGCCGCGCTCATCGTGCTGCTCATCGTGTTCGGTGCCGTGTTTCCCGCCCTGCTCCCGCTGATCAGCACGGGGATCGCGCTGTTCGCCGGGCTGTCCGTCATCGCCATCCTGTCCAATTCCATTTCCATGGCGTCCTTCACCTCCCAGCTGTGCACGCTGATCGGCCTCGGCGTCGGCATCGACTACTCGCTGTTCATCCTGACCCGCGTCCGCAGCGGGATCCGCCGCGGGCTCAGCGTGCAGGACGCCGTCGTCACGGCCGCGGGCACCGCGGGACGGGCGGTCATGTTCGCCGGGATCACCGTGTGCGTCGCCCTGCTCGGGATGCTTACCGTCGGCGTCAGCGTGCTGTCCGGGGCGGCCATCGCCGCCTCCGTCGCGGTGCTGTTCCCGATGATGGCCGCGCAGACGCTGCTGCCCGCTCTGGTCCGGATCGTCGGCAAGCGGACCCTGACTCGTCGTCAGCGCGCCGCGCTCGCCCGCGGCGAGACCGACATTCCCGAGGCCTCTCGCAGGTGGCTCGGCTGGGCCAAGCGGGTCGAGGCGCACCGCGTCATGTACGCCGCCGGCGTGCTGGCCACCCTGGTCGCCCTCGGCGTGCCGTTCTTCTCGATGCGCCAGGGATCGGCTGACTACAGCACCGACCCCACCAGCACCACGACCACCACCTACCGGGGGTACGAGATGCTCGTCCAGGGCTTCGGGCCCGGCTTCAGCGGGCCGCTGCAGCTGGTGGCAGCCGTCAACGGACCCGCCGACCAGGCCGCGTTCGCCAAGGTCGTCACCGCCGCGGCGCACACCCCAGGGGTGGCGGGCATCGCCGGACCGCACCTGCTTCCCGCCGGGCCAGGACACCCTGCCGTCGATGTCGCCAACGTGTATCCGACCGGCTCGCCGCAGGACGCCTCGACCTCGGCCCTGATCGGCCAGCTGCGCGGCACCGTCATCCCCGCAGCCTTGCACGGAAGCAAGCTCGACGTGCTCGTCGGCGGGCAGACGGCCCTGTCCGACGACTTCGCCGGCCAGCTGTCGGCCAAGCTCCCGTTGTTCGTCGTCATGGTCGTGGCCCTGTCGTTCATCTTGCTGATGATCCTGTTCCGGAGCCTGATCATCCCGGCGACGGCGGCGATCATGAACCTGTTCTCGGCCGCAGCCGCGTTCGGGGTGATCGTCGGGGTGTTCCAGTTCGGCTGGCTGAAGGGCCTGGTCGGGGTGACCCACACCGGGCCGATCACCCCGCTGGTGCCGATCTTGATGTTCGCGGTGCTCTTCGGGCTCTCCATGGACTACGAGGTCTTCCTGGTCAGCCGCATGCACGAGGAATGGCTCAAGCTGCGCGACAACGACGCCGCCGTCCGGATCGGCCAGGCCATCACGGGCAAGACCATCAGCGCGGCGGCCGCCATCATGATCGTGGTCTTCTCCTCGTTCGTGATCACCACCGACCGCACCATCAAGATGATCGGCCTGGGCATGGCCGTCGCGATCCTCATCGACGCCCTGCTCATCCGCACCGTGCTGGTCCCGGCCGTCATGCACACCTTCGGCAGGATGAACTGGGCCCTGCCCGCCTTCCTGGACCGGCGGCTGCCCCGCCTCAGCGTCGAAGGCGGCGAGCCGGCCGACGAGACGCCGGAGGCCCGGCCCCTCGACCCGGTCGCGGCGCCGTAGGACATGCGGCGGAGGCCCGTCCCGGGACGGGCCTCCGCCGCACGGTCCGGCTGTCACCATCCCTTTCTCCAGACCGAGGAGTCCCCGTGTCCACCCGGCGAAGTTCCCTCACCCGGCGGGCGTTCCGGCTCACCGTCACCGGCCCCGCACCCGGCACGGCCCCGCCCGCGCACCGGCGCGTCATGACCGCCGGCCTGGCCGCGGCGATCCTCTCGCTCGCGGCCGACGTCGTGCTCGTGACCATCGGCCGGGCGGCGCAAGTTCGCCTTCGGCACCTACGCCCTGCTCACCGCGCTCGGCGTGGCCGGAGCCACGCTCGCCTGGGACGCGGTGAGCAGGCTGAGCTGCCGGCCGAACTGGCTGCTCACCCGGCTCGCGGCGCTCGTCACGGCGCTGCTGCTCATCCCGGACTTCCTGCTGCTGGGCACCCCCGGCAACCCCACCGGCCCGGTGGTGATCCTCATGCTCATGCACCTGGCCATCGCGGTCGTCACCTACACCGCGCTGATCAAGGTCGCGCCGGTCCGCGGCCGCACGCACGTCACCCACGCCGGCCCTCGGTAAGGCGACCACCCCGGCGCCCGCTCCGGCGGGCCGACCCGAGCACCACCGCCCGTTCCGGCGAAAGATCTTTTATTTGCCGAACGGGCGGTGGTGCATGTCGTCCGCCAGGCAGACCGGCCCGTGAAATACGGCCGGTGCCGCGCCGTGGGGCGTTACTGGGCTAATCGAGGTCGGCGAGGAGAAGCTCGACTCCCAGGGTGGCGTGGCGGCGGAAGACCTGCTCCACCAGGTCCGGATCGCGCTTGCGGAACGCCGCCAGTATGTCGCGGTGGCCCTGGACCCGGCGCCGGCCCGCGTCCGGATGCAGCCACATGAATTGCGCGTACTGAGCCCGCCGCTCCTGACCGATGATGGACAGGCTGACGATCATGCTCCGCAGCGTCGGGTTGTCGGCCGCGCGCTCGATCTCCAGGTCGAATTCGCGGGCGATCCGCATGCGCTCCGGAGTGTCCATCTCGCCCCCGCTGGCCAGGGCTTCCACCAGCGCCGCCATCCGGTCGAGCGCCGCATCGGTGATCTTGTGGGTCGCGAACTGGGCCTCCATGGCCCGGAGCGCCGCGCCGGTCAGCAGGTCGCCAGGCCGCGTTCTGTGACCCGTTCGCCGGGGCTGAACAGGCCGGTCGCGATGCCCTCACGGATCGCCCGGTACGCCTGCTCGGCGAGTGACTCCGCGCGGAACAGGGATGGCAGATCCGATGCCGTAGTCATGGGCTCCCTGAAGAGTTGGGCAGACCACCTCCAGATAGATGCAACCTAACACTTGTTATGGCAAGTGGCGAAACTTGGCTGCTCTATTACGGGGCGACCAGTGAGTCCGGCGGATATCTTGCTCTCGCGCGGATGACATGTTTACTATAGCATACAGCTTAAGTCGCCTCGCCGACTGTGGCACCGGGTACGGGCAGGTGCACGCGGCCAGTGGGTCCTGCTCGCCGACCGATCTGGACTCGTTCCGGCCGACCCGGCCAGCCTCGGTCGAGGGCTCACTTCGCGTAGCGGGCCGTCGAAGGCTCTCTTCGCGTGGAGGATCATAGCGATCATTGATGCTATAGCAAGTATGCTGTAGTGAACAGGAGGCTCACGTGCCCGCTTCGCTGAAAATCAGCGCCCTGGCGGCCGCCGCCGCTCTGACGGCCACCCTGGCCAGTTGCTCTACCGGCGGCGTATCCCCGGCGTCGTCCTCGTCGGTGTCCTTGTCACACAAGCCGCTTTCGGCCCTGAAGCAGCAGGCGCGGAGGGAACACGGCCTGGTGATCTACGGCAACGTGCCGCCGCA
>WNGK01029536.1_pt1 | contig 13682 bp, 18 predicted proteins | sample 5400601 | NCBI WGS metagenome assembly WNGK01 (sample SAMN13153376, study PRJNA577476) | soil metagenome | isolation source: 60 cm soil or saprolite under Garry oak tree replicate 1 | place: USA:California | collected 2016-06-15 | reverse complement strand
CCTGGTGTCCATGATCATGGCACCGCCCTGGCCGGGACCGGAATTGGCAAGCCCGAGGAACAGGTACTGCAGCTTCGCCGCTGCTGCGACATGGGTGAGCGTGACCTTCGGCGGCGTCAGGTCGGGCCGGGAGACGAAAATGCTGGACGTCCTTCGCGAGATGGCCGCTCTTACGCTGGATGGCACCGCCAGTCCCGCAGCCCGCCAGACCCAGCCCGGCTGCGGCGGTCGTGCTCAGCAGCTGCTGTCGACGGCGAGCGCGGTCCTCGAGCTGGCCAGCGCCCGGTCGTGGACCAGCTAGGCAGCCGCCGCGGCAAGGAGGTAAGCCAGGGCGGGCACCGGGATGAGGAGGTAGCCGCGGCGCCATTCGACGGCGAGCGCCGCGGCGGCGGTGCCCGCGATCAGCAGCCAGCCGAGGATCATGCCCGGGGACCGGCCGACCGCCATAGTCAGAACCGAACCCAGGGCCGCGGCGCCGGCTCGTATCACAGCGGAATCTCCTCTCCTCCAGCGCGGTTAGTGGTGGGCGGTGACGGGTTCGTGGTGGGCGGAGCGGTCGGCGCTGTCGGGTTCTGCGTGCACGATCGCGGCGGTCAGCCGCGGGACGGCGTGGATGAGCCGGTGTTCGGCGTTGTGGGCGACGCCGTGTGCCTGGATGATGGTGGCGTCGTCGGCGACGGTGATTTCGCATTCGGCGCGGAGCTGGTGGCCGATCCATCGCAGCCGGACGTCTCCCACGCCGCGGACATCGGGGGTGTCGCGCAGGGTGTGCTCGACCTGGTCGACGAGGGCCGGGTCGACGGCGTCCATCAGCCGCCGGTAGATCTCGCGGGCGGCGTCCTTGAGGACGAACAGGATCGCCACGGTGATCAGCAGCCCGACGGCGGGGTCGGCCCAGCGCCATCCGATCGCGACCCCTCCGGCGCCAAGCAGGACCGCCAGGGAGGTGAACCCGTCGGTGCGGGCGTGCAGCCCGTCGGCCACCAGGGCGGCGGACCCGATCCGGCGGCCGACGATGATCCGGTACCGGGCGACGAGCTCGTTGCCGGCGAACCCGATCAGCGCCGCGGCGGCGACGTAGGGCAGGTGCGACACCGTCGCAGGATGCAGCAGCCGCCGGATCGCTTCGTAGCCGGCCAGCGCGGATGAGGCGGCGATGAGCACGACGATCAGGATGCCGGCGAGGTCTTCGGCGCGTCCGTAGCCGTAGGTGTAGCGCCGGGTCGCGGCCCGCCGTCCCAGCGCGAACGCGATCCCGAGCGGGACGGCGGTCAGGGCGTCGGCGACGTTGTGCAGGCTGTCGCCCAGCAATGCCACCGAGTGGGACAGGACGACCACGGCGGCTTGCAGGACCGCGGTCGCGCCGAGGACCGCGAGGGAGATCCACAGGGCGCGGATCCCGTCGCGTGAGGTCTCCATCGCCTGATCGACCTTGCCTGCCGAGTCATGCGAATGCGGCCTGATCAGGTGGCTGATCTTGTGCCGCCACGCCGCAGGGCCGCCGTGCGCATCGCCGGACCCGGCGGCATGGTCGTGATCGTGGTGGTCATCAGCGGCTGGCTCGCGGTACGGAGCGCCGCCGCTGCCGTCGGTCTGTTCGTCGTCGTGGTGGTGGTGGTCGCTGGTCATCGGGGCGGGCTCCGGGCTGGTTGCGGGAGATCCGTTCAGCAGGCAGTATAGGTGCTCATGTACGCACGCGACGATGATGCAACTGCCAGCCGTTCGCAACAGGTGCTCCCGGACGCCGCTCAGGTCGACGCGGCGGTTACCGCGCTGCGGATGCTGGCCGATGGCACCCGGCTGCGCTTGATGTGGCTGCTGCGCGATGGCGAGGATGACGTGACCAGCCTGGTCGCCGCGGTAGGCGCGGCCCGCCCGGCGGTGTCGCAGCACCTGGCCAAGCTCCTGCTCGCGGGTCTGGTGACCGTTCGCCGCGACGGGCGGCGGGCCCTGTATGCCGCCAAAGGGGGTCACGTGCGGCGCCTGGTCACCGAGGCGCTCAACGCCGCGGATCATCATGTCTCCGGCGCGGCGGACCACGACTGAGCGCCGCGGCCTCGAGTGCTGTAGACGCGCATGCTCTGTAACGCGCGCGCCGCCGGTGATAGCCACGCCGACCCGGGCGCAGCGGGCAGTGCGGTCATCCACGATCCGGTCACCGTGAGGCGGCGGCGGTTAGTGCAGCAGGATGCCGGCGATGGCGCCGAGCGCGACGAGGACTGGTTCGGGGATCTTGCGCCAGAGCAGCAGGCCGAGGGAAACGGCAGCGATAGCGGCGGTGGGGATATCGGTGATGGTCTGGCGGGACAGGACGACGACCGCGCCGGCGATGGCTCCGGCGACGGCCAGGACAAGGAGGAAAGAGGGAGCGATGAACGCGGCGGCCGTGGCGAGCGCGCCGGCCCAGCCCTTGCGGAGGAAGCCGGCCCACATGACGACCTGGGCGGCCAGCGGGCCTGGCATCGTCTGGCCGAGCGCGACGCCGTCGAGGAACTCGGCCTCGCTCAGCCAGCCCCGGCGTTCGACCAGGTCCCGCTGCATGTACCCGACACTGGCGATGGGGCCGCCGAATCCCCACGTGCCCAGGCCCAGGAAGTACCGCAGGTACGCCCCGAACCCCGGCGCGCTCGCCGGACCGGCGCGATCATCGGCTCCGGGGCCTGCCGCGGGGAGCGACAGCGGGCTCGGCTGCGGGCTGGGCCGCGGACCGGCGGAGCCTGGGGTTGCGCATCGATACTCCTGTCAGGACGGCTCGCGGCCGAGCAGCATCGCTTGGCGGCAGAACTGGTAGATCCCGTCGAACACCGGGCCGGTGATGGCCAGGATGTCCTCGTCGCCGCGGATCATGGCCAGGCCGCGCAGGACCATGTCCAGGCCCCGGGCCTCTGGGGCGTCGTACCGTGGCCGCGAGGCCGTCATGCTGCGCGGGATGGGTGCAGGCAGCAGCCGACCTCAACGACCGGGCATTCGATCGGGCGGTTCCGCGAGACCGTCACCAGGGCTAGTTCACGCAGGGAATGCCGGACGATGCGCGCACCGCTCCGCCCTGCGGTCCGGTCGTGGGAGTGGCTGCCGGCCGCGAGTGCGGCTTGGCGGAAGCGCCGACGGCCGGGACGACCGCGCTGGCGCCGAGCAGGATCTCCACGTGGCCGGCGGCGACCGACGTGCCCGGGGCGGCGGTGACGCCGAACGCCGCCGCGATCTTGCCCGCGTTCGCCGCCTCGCCCTGGCCGTACAGGACCGCCGTGCTGGTGCGGTAGCTCGTGTTCCCGACCTGGCCGGCCCGGTACCCGGCGCTGGTGACGGCAGCGGAGACGCGCCCGGCAAGCCCGGCCGTGCTGCCGCCGTTGAGGACGTCCACCGTCGTGGCCCCGGCCCGCACTGCGGGCGGCTGGTGCCCGGCGTGCCCGCTGCCGGGCGCGTGCCGGCTGCGGGGCGCGGGGTAGAACGCGGCGCGGACGATCGCCTTGAGGGCGGCAGGATCGACGATGTTGACGTCCTGGCCGCCGATCACGCCGTAGCGCTTGATCGGCAGCGTGCGGAACGTCATGTTGGCGCCGGTCAGGCAGCCGGCGGGAGTTCGGCGCCTGCCTGCGGGCCGTGTCGGAGGAGGGAACCGTGCACGAGCCTGGCTCCGGCCGGCGGGCGGCCAACGGGCGCCTGGTCATGCGGGCACTGCGCCACGGCGTCGCGCCCGGGCCGTGGATGGACGAGCTGGAGATGCCCTCGAACATGGCGGTCTTCGGCGCATCGGCTCGGCCCGGGCACCACCCGCAACGCGGGCTTGGCCGGCTCGTCCGCCGCTGGCTGGCGCGCCGCCGCCACCGCCGACCCGGAAGAGGGCACGGGCCATCAGGCACCCTGATGCTGCCCTGACAGCCCGCAGGAGCGCCGGTGCTGTGGCGCTGCGCCGCCGCCCCGTCTGCCATCTGGCCCGTCAGGCGACGGCTGGTCCGGGACCCGGACGTCTGCGCCGGGCACGACACGGCGGGGCTGACGGCCCAGGAGCTCGCGACCTGGCATGCCATGTTCGCGGGGATGCGCCAGTTCGCGGCCGAGCCCGCGGTCAGCCCGGCAGTCAGGACGGCAGGCATCGGCCGTGATTTCCCCGGGCCCGGCGCGGCCTCCCGCGATCACGTGAAGTGATCGCGTGCTTACTGTCGGTTCGCTCGGTAGTCACGGGTAAGCCCATGCTTGAAATAAAGCACTATTCATATGGAGGCTAGCGCTCGGTGGTGTCTAGCCGCTCCAAGCGTTGACGACTGACAGCCAGGTCGCGCTGCCATTGCGTGTTGCGGGGCCGGCGCTGGCGGGCCGCGCGGCCGTGTCGAGGCTGGCCTGGTAGGCGGTGCGGGCGGCGGTCAGGTCCCCGGCCGCGACGACGACGGCGCCGAACCTGTCGTGGCTGACGGCCAGGTCGCGCTGCATGCGTGACAGCGTTTTGTTCTCGACCTGCGCGACAGGCCTCGCGGCGGCTTAGGGGTAGGTTCGGCTGGCCTGGCTGTACCCGGCTTCCTGGGACCACCGGTGGACGGTCATCAAGGCGCGCTCGATGTCCCGTTCGATGAACACTGCATGGTCGATGCGCAGCGAGAACACGATGGCCCTGTCAGGGGGCCAGGCCGACCACCACGCATCGGACATTGCGCCGTGAAGGTGCGGCCCGGCCCGCATGGCCGATCCGTACAGTTTGAGTTCCCCCTCGCCGGAGTCCGGCCCGGTCACGGCGCTGTGCAGGACGAACCGCGGGTCTCGCCGCAGGTCGGCTGCCTTTCTCGACCACGCGATGGCGCCCACCAGCAGCTGGCCCTCCGCGACGTGCGGCTCGACCGGGCTGATGCGAGGCGATCCATCGGGGCGCAACGTGCCCAGCATCGCGACCCGCGCCGCGTTGATACGGTCCCTGCCCAGCCGCGCGATCTGCGGTGCGCCCAGCTCCAGGTCCCGCCAGGTCCCCGGCACACGAGTCAAGATAGCGCTGCCCCCAGTCCTTCGACCAGCACGCACCTGCCGCGGACAGGGCACCTGCGCAGGCTGGGCTCATGTGTCAGTGGCACGCCGGAACGGCGGAATGTCCTGGCAGCGCGAGGCCCTCGTCCTGGTTACCCGACACAATGCTGGCATGACCGGCCGAGTCCTGTACCTCGTCGGCGGTGCCCCCCGGGTGGGTAAGTCCGCGCTGGCGCAGCAGCTGCTCGCGGCTGACGGGATCCCGTGGCTGCCGACCGACGTGGTGCGGACGGTGCTGCGCCGCGTCATGCCGGAACTCGACGCGATCGACCAGGATCCGGTCGACGCCGCGCGGCTTGCCGAAGTGATGTACCCCCATATCGAGCAAGCCGCGGAGGTATGCGCCGAGGAAGCCGAGCAGTTCCTCATCGAGGGCTTCGACGTGTCGCCCTCCTACCCCGCGCGCCTGCAGGCTGCGCTGGCGGGAGTCACTGTCCGGGCATGCTTCCTCGGTCACGGCACCTTCTCCGCCGCAGACCTTGTCTCCTACCGCGGCCCCAAACCCCAGCACGAGCGGGAGGCATCGACAGCGGAACTCAACGAGGCCGCCGCCTGGATCCGGCGGCGGAGCCATCAGCTGCGCCACGAGTGCCAGGCGGAAGGCTTGCCGTACGTCGACGTGGGCGCACTTGGCTTTCACGACGCCATGCAGCAGGCGCGCCGCCGCCTGCTCGACCGCAGCGGCCCTGGCTCGTGAGAAGAACGCGTCACCGTCTGTGCAGGGAGCAGGCCTGCGAAGGTCTGAGACTAGGGGGCTGCGGCCACCCAAGGCCCGCCGCCGTGCGCGCAGAGCGGGACTGCGCGTCAAGGCCGGGTACAGCGCTGACCACAGCGAGTGACCGAGCGATCGACATCTCCAACGCCGGATGGCCGACTCGGAGCGGCTGGTGACCGCGCTGTCCGGGTTCATGACCGCACGCAGATCTGCCGATTCTGGACGTCGACTCCAGGCGGATCGCTGCCTCTGCGGGCGAGGACCTCGGCCGCGGGTTTGACCTGCTCGCTGACGGCCTGCCGAACGACGGCGGGCGAGCTCTGACAGGCACTGGCCTGGCCGGGTTCTCAGCCGCGCTGCGCACCCTGTCCGCCGTCTCTGAGGACGTCTCTGTGAGGGCTGGTTTCCGTCACTGACGGTGTCGTCGTGGTGTGAGTTGAGCTATGTGACGGGCGCGTTGTGGTGGACGGCGTCACCGTGGCCGTGTCGGCGAAAAGGGAACGGCCCTCCCTGAACCTTGACACGGATGCCGGGAGGGCCGTGCGAGCGGTGCCGGAGGCACCCCGTGGTCACGGTACGAGGTTCTTCTGAGTCTGTCGAGGCCCGGCTTGGAGCCGGGGAGCTGGCGTGCTGGTGCGGCGGGAAGCTGCAGCCGTGGGGACACGCCCGGCCGCGAGCGGTGGCGACGTTCGCCGGCCCGGCGGTGGTTCGGCCGCGGCGGGGCAGGTGCGCCGGCTGCAGGCGCACCCACGTGCTGTTGCCGGCCTGGCTGCTGTCGCGCCGCAGGTACGCGGCACCGGTGATCTTCGCGGCGCTGGCGCTGCGGGCGGCGGGGCTGAAAGTCGCTGCGGCGGCGGCCCGGCTGCGGCTGCCCTCGCCGGGCGGCGGGTGGCGGGGTGTGCCGGCGTCGACGGCGGGCTCGTGGCTGGCCAGGTTCACCTCCCGGGCCGGCGCGCTGAGCCGGCTGTTCCTGGGGGTGCCACGGTGGCGGCGCATGAGGTGGCCGCGCACCTGACCGGCGGGATGCTGCTGGCCCCTCGCTGCCGGGCCTGGCGGGCAACACGAGCCTGTCCGGGCTGGCCGCCGCCGGCTCTTCCTGACTGCCGGGAGCGCCCGGCAGGGTCGTCATGGAGTGTTTCCAGGCGATCTGGACGGAGGAAGGCATGACCCAGGCAGACCGGGACGCCGCTGCCAGGCGGCAGCGGGCGCAGACGATCGCGTTGTGGCGGTGGTCGCTGATCGAGCCGGCGATGGACCCTGCGCTGAGCTCGCGTCAGCGCGGCAAGGTGGTGCGCGATATCGCCGCCCGCGAGCACGCGGGCCCGTTCGGCGCACGGGTCAGCCTGTCGCGCAAGACGGTGGACAGGTGGATCACCGCGCGGCGGGCCGGCGGGTTTGACGCGCTGGTCCCCGCGCCGCGGCAGTCGTTGCCGCGCACCGACCCGCAGGTGGTGGAGCTGGCGGTCGGACTGAAGAAGGAGAACCCGGCCCGCACCGCGGCGCAGGTCCGCCGGGTCCTGGCCGCGCAGCTGGGCTGGGCGCCCTCAGAGCGGGCGATCCAGCGGTGGTTTGAGGCCCGGGAGCTGCGTGCCCGCCCGGACGGGCAGCCGCCGCAGGCATACGGGCGTTTCGAGGCCTCCGCGGTGAACGAGATCTGGACGGCGGACCTGATGAACGGCCCGAAGCTCGCCGGCCGGGCCACGTACCTGGCCGGCATCATCGACGACCACTCCAGGTTCCTGACCGGGCACCAGTTCGTCCGCCGCCCGGACGCGGTCCGCTTCGCCGCCGTGCTGCGTGAGGCGATCCGCCGCCATGGCGTGCCCTCGGTTTTGTATACCGATAACGGCTCGTGCTTTGCCGATGCCTCGCTGCAGAGGACGTGCGCGATGCTGGGCATCAAGCTGACTCACTCCCAGCCAGGGCGGCCCCCCTTAACCGGCCAATACCTGAAGGTGTGGAGCGGTGTTTGAGGTGATCACTAGCAGAAGGTCCCAGCTAGCAGCGGGTTACGGCGTGTCGTCTTGACCTGGGCGGGTCAGATCCGGTTACTGGTGTTCCATGCCTGATGCGGACTGTCTGAAGGTGGCCGGGAGCGGGGAGCGCTGGCGGATCGACGGCGCGCGGGACGCCGCGGGCTTGCAGTTGTGCAACGACTACCTGGGCTACCTGGCCGACCGGCGGTACTCGCCGGCCAGCGTGCGCTCTTACGCGTTCGACCTGCTGCACTTCGCCCGGTGGCTGGCCGGGCTGGGCCTTGCGCTGCAGGACGTGGACACTGACGCGCTGCTGCGTTACCTGGCCGCGTGCCGGGCCGAGCGGCGTCCCGGCCAGCACGACAACGTGATCTGGCTGGCCAGCGGCCGCGCAAGCGGGTTCGCCCCGGCCACGATCAACCGGCGGCTGGCGGCGATCTCGGGCTTGTTCAGCTTCCGGTCGATGCGCGACCCGGCCGCCGCTAATCCGATGCCACGGGGGCCGGCGGCGCGGCGCGCTGCGGCCGGGCAGCGGGCCGGGCTGCTGGCTCACCTGGACAAGCCGAAGCCGCGGTCGAGGCTGCGGGTCCGCGAGCCCCGGCGGCTGCCCCGCGGGCTGGACCGGGCCGAGACTGCCGCGCTGCTGGGCAGCTTCCGCACCGACCGGGACCGGGCGATGGCCGGGCTGATGCTGCTGTCGGGGCTGCGCAGCGCTGAGGTGCTCGGCCTGCGGGTCGCTGATGTCGATATCGGGCGGGGCTGGGTGCGGGTGACCGGTAAGGGCGACAAGGAGCGCCGGGTCCCGGTCGACCCGGACGTTTCGGGGCTGATCCAGTCCTGCCTGCTGGCCGAGCGCCCCGAAACCTGCTCGCCGGCGCTGTTCGCCGTCGCTAAGGGGCCGCACCGGGGACAGCCGCTGACCTCGGCCGGCCTGCGCCGGGTGTTCCGTTACCACCGGGAGGTCTCCGGGGCGGCCGCCGGGCACCCGCACGCGCTGCGGCACACGTTCGGCACTGCCCTGGCGGAGGCGGGGGTGGACCTGCCGGTGCTGCAGGCGCTGATGGGGCACGACCACGTCGATTCGTCGGCGGCCTATATCCATCTGGCGCCCGCGCACGTGCGCGCCGCCTACGACGCCGCGCGGGAACGGCAGCGGGCCTGGCCGCAGGCGGGCCGCTGATGCCGCCGGCGAAGACGGCGGTGCCGCCGCAGGCCGTCCCGGTTTACGACGCCTACCTGGCCTGCCTGGCGGCCCGCGGGGTGGGCAACAAGACCTTCGACTCCGGCGCGCGCTGTTTCCTGGCCCGGTTTCCCGACCCGCAGGCCTGGGCGGACCAGCCGCTGGCGGCCCGGCTGGCGGGCACCCGGCCGCACCTGCAGCCGCTGCTGAACTTCCTGATGCTGCACGGGCACCTGCGGCCCGGCTATGACTACCTGCTGGAACGCAAGCTGACCGTGATCTTGCGGGAGGCCGCGGCCAGCCCGCTCGCCCCCGACGTCAGGCGATTCCTGGCCGGTGCCGAGGCGCTGGGCTACTCGGTGCGGGCCCGCGCCGGCATGGCCTCCGAAGTCGCAGCCCGCGTGCTGATCCAGACCGGGCGGCCGCTGGCGGAGCTGACCGACGCCGACTTCGCCGAGTTCACGACCGCGATCACCGAGCGGGAGGCGCGGCTGGGCCGGGAACTCAAGCACTATCACCACGCGGTCTACGCCTCCCGCGCCGTGGTCTATCACCTCGGCGCGCCGGCCGAGCCGGTGCCCAGGCGGTCCACCCCAGGACGGTGGAGCTGGGAACGTCACCTGGACGGCGTGCCCCCGCAGGTCCGCCGGCCGATGACCGCCTACCTGGAACGGCTGCAGGGCACGCACGCCCGCTCCTCGGTGCAGGGCACCGCCTCCGAGCTGGCGCACTTCGGCCGGTTCCTGGCCCGGCACGACCCGGGCCTGTCCTCGCTGGCGCTGCTGGACCGGCGGCAGCACATCGAGCCGTACCTGAACGAGGTCGCCGTGGCGGTCAACCACCGCACCGGCCAGCCCATCGCCGCGTCCACCGCCAAGCAGCGGATCCAGACGGTCGGCAGCTTCCTGGACGCCATCGCCGGGTGGGACTGGCCCGAGGCCCCGGCCCGGCGGCTGGTCTTCCCCCGCGATGCGCCCAGGCTGCCGCACCCGCTGCCCCGCTACCTGCCCCCCGATCAGGAACGGGCGCTGCTGGCCGCGCTGGAAGCATCACCGAACCGGCTTTATGCTGATGCGCTGCTGCTGCTGCGGGCCACCGGCATGCGGATCGGCGAGCTCGTCGACCTCGAGCTGGACTGCGTGCACGAGGTCCCCGGCTCCGGCGCGTGGCTGAAGATCCCGCTGGGCAAGCTGCTGACCGAGCGGATGGTGCCCATCGACGAGGAGACCCTCGCGCTGATCGACCGGATCACCGTCCACCGCTCCCCGGGCCGGCCGCTGCGCCACCCCCGCACCGGCCAGCTCGCCGACTTCCTGCTCACCCACCAGGGCCGCCGAGTCTCGGCATACACCCTGCGCGACGAACTGCACCGGGCCGCCGCCGACGCGGGCCTGGACGGCGTGGTGCCCCACCAGCTGCGCCACACCTACGCCACCGCCCTGGTCAACGCCGGCTGCTCGCTGCAGGCCCTGATGGCGCTGCTCGGCCACGTGTCCGCAACAATGAGCCTGCGCTACGGGCGGCTGTTCGACGCCACCGTCCGCGACGAGTACACCCGCGCCCTCACGCTGGCCAAGGCCCAGCTCGGCCCGGCCCTGCCCGGCGAGCGCACCCAGCTGCCCCTGGCCGCGCTCACCGGCACCAGCTGGCGGGACGCGCCGCTGATCAAATCCCGGCTTTCCGGCGGCTACTGCCTGCGCACCGCGGCGCAGGGCTCCTGCGCCTACGCCAACATCTGCGAGCACTGCCTGAACTTCCGCTCCGAGACCAGCTTCCTGCCCGTGCTCCAGCTGCAGCGCGCCGACGCCGAAGCCCTCGCCGCCGACGCCCAGCAGCGCGGCTGGGGCGACGAGGCCGCCCGGCACCGCCGCCTCATCGAACGGCTCGACCTGCTCATCACCCAGGCCCATGCCAGCTGACCAGCAACCCGGCGAGATCGCCAGGGTCGAGGCCGCCTGCGCCGCCCTCGCCGCCGGCGGCAAGCCCGTCACCTTCGGCCAGGTCGCCGCGCGCGCCGGCATCAGCCGCACCACCCTCTACCGTCGCACCGACCTGCGCGCCGTCATCGACGAGCACCGCGCCCGCGGACGCGACGCCACCGCGCTCACCGGCCTGACCGTCCAGATCGACCAGCTGCGCCGCAGCCTCGAAGCCGTCGCCGCCAAAGTCCGCCACCACGAAGAACAGCTCCGCCACCTGGAACGCGCACGCCGCCAGGACCCCGGCTAACACCCTGCCGCATCCCGGTTATCCACAAGATGATCTTCGATTGGCCGGTTAACCAGCCGGCCGGGGCAAGATCGAAAGAGTGTTCGAGACTATTCAGCAGCAGTTCCAGGTCGAGGTGACCGGCCAGGGCGGCGACCCGGCCCGGCATCAGGTGGCCGGCCTGGAGGAGCTCAACAACCTGCTGGATCACTGGGTCCGCAAGGCCTGCCACCAGCGGATCCACTCCGAGACCGGGCAACCCCCGCAGGCACGGCACCAGGCGGCCGGCCCGGCCGCCTCGCCGGCCCCGGCAGCGCTGAAGGCGGCGTTCTCCTGGTCGGCGGTGCGGCTGGTCCGCAAGACGGCAACCGTTGAGCTGGAGGGAAACGTGTACTCGGTGGATCCGTTTCTCACCGGCCGCAAAGTAGAGCTGGTCTTCGAGCCCTTCGACCTCACGAAACTGGAAGGCTGGTGGGCCGGGCGGAAAGTCGGTGCGGCCATCCCGCAGGTCATCGGCCGGCACGCCCACCCCAAGGCACCGCCGGATGAGGACCCCCAGCCCGTGCAGTACACCGGCGTCGACTACCTCGGCCTGGTCGCCGCCGCCGGGCACGCCGGCGACGGCGAGCAGCTGCGCCTGTCCAACATGACCGGCGGCGGCGGGCACGACGACCACGCCGGACCCGGCGAGCAGGAGGACGGGCAGTGAGCGCCCCGGCCATGCCGGCCGCGCAGCTGGCGCTGCTGCTGGAAGACACCGCCGCCGGGATCTGCGCCGACACCGCCGCCGCCGGCCTGATCGCCCGCCACGGGCACTTCCTGCGGCAGGAAGCCTTCCGGCGCATCATCGCCGCCGGGTCGTCCATCGTGCGCGCGGTGCTCGGCGGCCTCGACCGGCGCAACATCGCCCTGGTCACCGCCGCGATCGCCGCCGCCAACGGCTGCTGACACACCGGAGGAACCCGATGATAGAGACCCTGCAGTCGCACTGGGGCTTCACCGTCATGCCGTTCACCGCGGCCGTCCCCGTGCCGGGCCTGTTCGGCTCCGCAGCCCACAAGGAAGCCGTCGCCCGGCTGCGCTGGCTGATCTCCGCGCGCGGCCTGGGGGTGCTGACCGGAGAAGCCGGCTCCGGGAAGACCGTGGCCGTCCGCGCCGCCACCGCCGGGCTGGACGCCTCCCGCCACACCCTCATTTACCTGCCTAACCCGCAGGTGGGGGTGCGCGGCCTGCACGGCGCTGCCGCAACCGCGCTGGGCCAGGCGCCCCGCTTCCACCACGCCACATTGATCCCGCAGGTCGAGGCCGCCCTTGCCGCCGAGGCCAGCGAGCGCAACCGCAACGTCATCCTTGCCATCGATGAATCGCACCTGCTGACCGGCGAGCAGCTGGAGGCGGTCCGCATGATGACCAATCACGATCTTGACTCTGGGTCGCCGCTGACCATCGTTCTCATCGGCCAGCCCACCCTGCGCCGGCGCCTGCGGGTTGGTGACATGGCGGCCCTGGACCAGCGCGTGCAGCTGAGGTTCCACATCCCCTCGCCGGCGCTCACCCAGGCCGAGACCAGCGGGTACATCCGCAGGCACCTCGAGCAGGCCGGCCGGTCCGACACACTTTTTTCAGATGATGCCGTGCGCGTCATCCACGGCCAGGCCCGCGGCCTGCCCCGCGCGGTCAACCGGCTCGCCATCACCGCGCTGCTGGCCGCATACTCGGCCGGCAAGACCATCGTGGACGAGTCGTCCGCCCGCACCGCCATCGCCGAGGAAGCCGCCGCGACAGACTGACCACCACCCCGGCACCCTGTCCTCAAAGCCCCGCCCGGCACCCAGCCCGGCGGGGCTTTTCACGTCCCGGGCATCCCCAGCTACAGCGTCGCCGTCATGGACATCCTGAGCGGCGGGGAACAGCACCCCGCGCGTTGTGGTGGCGCGCCGGCTTTACGGGGTGGGGGCGGCGAGGTGGTGCTGGTAGGCGTAGCGGACGGCCTGGGCGCGGTCGCGGGCGCCGGTCTTGGCGAAGATCCGGTTGATGTGCCTCTTGACGGTGGCGTGGCTGAGGTAGAGGCGCTGGGCGATCTCGGTGTTGCTCAGGCCGGACGCGAGCAAGGTGAGGACCTCGGCTTCCCGGGCGGTGAGCCCGCCCGGGAGTTGTCGGCCGGGGGCGGTGGGGCCAGCGGCCGGGGGCTGGCTGGTGATAGCGGCCACCAGGCGTTCCTGGACGACGGGGTCGAGGTGGGTCTGGCCGGCGTGGACCGCGCGGATCGCGGTTTCGATCTGCTCGGCACTGGCGTCCTTGGTCAGGTAGCCGAGCGCGCCCGCCCGCAGCGCGGGCACGATCGCTGCCTCGTCGGCGTAGGTTGTCAGCACCAGGACCCGGGCAGCGGGCAGCCGCTGGCGCAGGTCCGCGGTCGCGGTGATGCCGTCGGTGCCCGGCATACGCAGGTCCATCAGGATCACGTCCGGGCGCTGTGCCTGGGCGAGCCGGACGGCTTCGGCTCCGTCGCTGGCGATGCCGACGACGTCGACGCCGTCGATGAGCCCGACCAGCATCGCCAGCCCGTCGCGCACGACCCGCTGGTCATCGGCGA
>WNGK01015065.1_pt1 | contig 13683 bp, 12 predicted proteins | sample 5400601 | NCBI WGS metagenome assembly WNGK01 (sample SAMN13153376, study PRJNA577476) | soil metagenome | isolation source: 60 cm soil or saprolite under Garry oak tree replicate 1 | place: USA:California | collected 2016-06-15 | reverse complement strand
CTCCGCCGCCCGCGCCTGCTGCAGCGCCAGCGGCTCCTGCGCCGGGGAGGGATTGTCGAAGCCGGGCACCGGCTTCCTCTGATCGGCGTCGAGCTTGATGGCGTAGACGACGGCGGTCGTGACCGCGACCGAGGCCGCGAACCAGGCGATGAGATTTTCGAGCCGGGATTCGAGGCGGGAATGGTTCATGTGCCGTTAACCGGAGGGACGCCATGGCGGCACGGAATCAACGGCGTCAGGCGCGTTCGGTTTCATCCACGCGTCTCCCTTTTTCCGCCTGCGATCCCGACCCGTTGGACATCCGGCGGCTTCCCCTTCCCTGCCCTGCGATTCTGGTCTAAAGACCGCCCGCGCGCCGGGCTGCCCTCGGCGACGCAAGTCGGTCTTGACCGACTTGCGCAGTTAGCATCTTGATCCCGAGTGAATCCGAGATCAGGCGCGGGACCGAAGGACGCGCAGCAGCGCGCCCTTTTTTTGTGAGTTCGTCGCGAGCCAGGATGCCCAAGCGCACCGACATTTCCTCGATCCTGATCATCGGTGCCGGCCCGATCGTCATCGGCCAGGCCTGCGAGTTCGACTATTCCGGCACCCAGGCCTGCAAGGCGCTCAAGGAGGACGGCTATCGGATCGTGCTGGTGAACTCCAATCCGGCGACGATCATGACCGATCCGGAGTTCGCCGACGCGACCTATATCGAGCCGATCACGCCCGAGATCGTCGCCAAGATCATCGAGAAGGAGCGGCCGGACGCGCTGCTTCCCACCATGGGCGGGCAGACCGCGCTCAACACCGCGCTGTCGCTGCGGCGGATGGGCGTGCTGGACAAATTCGGCGTCAAGATGATCGGTGCATCCGCGGACGCCATCGACAAGGCCGAGGATCGCGAGCTTTTTCGCGAGGCGATGAAGAAGATCGGCCTGGAAACGCCGAAATCCTCGCTCGCCAACGCCTCGGATCTCAAGCAGGCCGATCGCGCGCTCTATGCCGCCGAGGTCGAGAAAATCAAGGCGCGCGGCTTGTCCGCCGCCGCCGAGGAGGCGGCGCTCGACGCCTTCGAGGCGCGCTGGAGCGCGCGCGAGCCCGACCGCAAGAAGCGCTACATCGAGAAGGGGCTGATCGAGGCGCTCGAGGCGCTCCCGAATGTCGGCCTGCCGGCGATCATCCGGCCCTCGTTCACGCTCGCGGGCACCGGCGGCGGCATCGCCTACAACAAGGCCGAGTTCATCGAGATCGTCGAGCGCGGGCTCGATGCCTCGCCCACCACCGAAGTGCTGATCGAGGAATCGGTGCTCGGCTGGAAGGAATTCGAGATGGAGGTCGTTCGCGACCGGAACGACAACGCCATCATCATCTGCTCGATCGAGAATCTCGACCCGATGGGCGTGCACACCGGCGACTCGATCACCATCGCGCCGGCGCTCACGCTCACCGACAAGGAATACCAGGTCATGCGCGACGCCTCGATCGCGGTGCTGCGCGAGATCGGGGTCGAGACCGGCGGCTCGAATGTGCAGTTCGCGGTCAATCCGGCGGACGGCCGGCTGCTGATCATCGAGATGAACCCGCGGGTGTCGCGCTCCTCCGCGCTCGCCTCCAAGGCCACCGGCTTCCCGATCGCCAAGGTCGCGGCCAAGCTCGCGGTCGGCTACACGCTCGACGAGATCGCCAACGACATCACCGGCGGCGCGACGCCGGCCTCCTTCGAGCCGACGATCGACTATGTCGTCACCAAGGTGCCGCGCTTCGCGTTCGAGAAGTTTCCCGGCGCCGACCCCGTGCTCACCACGCAGATGAAGTCGGTCGGCGAGGCGATGGCGATCGGCCGCACCTTCCAGGAGAGCCTGCAGAAGGCGCTGCGCTCGCTCGAAACCGGCCTCACCGGTCTCGACGAGATCGCGATCGAGGGCCTTGGCGCCAGCGAAAGCGAAAACCGCAACGCCATCCGCGCCGCGCTCGGCACGCCCACGCCCGACCGCATCCTCGCGATCGCGCAAGCGATGCGCCACGGCCTGACCGACGCCCAGATTTACGCCGCCTGCAAGATCGATCCCTGGTTCCTGGCCGAAATCCGCGGCATCGTCGAGGTGGAGGGAGAGATCAAGGCGAAGGGCCTGCCGAGGAGCGCCGGAGCGCTGCGCCGGCTCAAGTCCATGGGCTTCTCCGATGCCCGCCTTGCGGTGCTTGCGCGCCGCAGCGAGGCCGAGGTCACGGCTCTGCGGCGCACCCTCGGGGTGCGGCCGGCATTCAAGCGTATCGACACCTGTGCCGCCGAGTTCGCCTCGCCCACCGCCTACATGTATTCGACCTACCAAGTGCCCTTTGCCGGCCTCATCGCCTGCGAAGCCGCTCCTTCCACGCGCAAGAAGGTGGTCATCCTCGGCGGCGGGCCGAACCGGATCGGCCAGGGCATCGAGTTCGACTATTGCTGCTGTCATGCCGCCTTCGCGCTGCGCGAGGTCGGCTACGAGACCATCATGGTCAACTGCAATCCGGAGACGGTCTCAACCGACTATGACACCTCCGACCGGCTCTATTTCGAGCCGCTCACCGCCGAGGACGTGATCGAAATCATCGACACCGAGCGCGGCAACGGCACGCTCCATGGCGTGATCGTGCAATTCGGCGGCCAGACCCCGCTCAAGCTTGCCGACGCGCTCGAAAAGGCCCACGTGCCGATCCTCGGCACCTCGCCCGACGCCATCGATCTCGCCGAGGATCGCGACCGCTTCAAGCATCTCCTGGACAAGCTCGGGCTCAAGCAACCGAAGAACGGCATTGCCTATTCGGTCGAGCAGGCGCGGCTAATCGCGGCGGAGCTCGATTTTCCGCTGGTGGTGCGGCCCTCCTACGTGCTGGGCGGGCGGGCGATGCAAATCATCCGCGAGGAAGACCAGCTCGGCGATTACCTCCTGGGCACCCTGCCCGAGCTCGTTCCCCACGATGTCAAGGCGCGCTACCCCAACGACAAGACCGGCCAGATCAACACCGTCCTGGGCAGGAATCCGCTCCTCTTCGACCGCTATCTCTCCGACGCGATCGAGATCGACGTGGACTGCCTTGCCGACGGCAAGGATACCGCCATTGCCGGGATCATGGAGCACATCGAGGAGGCGGGCATCCATTCCGGCGATTCCGCCTGCGCGCTGCCGCCGCACTCGCTGAACGAGGCGACCATCGCCGAGCTCGGCCGCCAGACCCGCGAGCTTGCGCTCGCGCTCAATGTCGGCGGGCTGATGAACGTGCAATATGCCATCAAGGACGGCGACATCTACGTGCTCGAGGTCAATCCGCGCGCCTCGCGCACGGTGCCCTTCGTCGCCAAGGTGATCGGCGTGCCGGTCGCCAAGATCGCGGCCCGGATCATGGCCGGCGAGACGCTCGCGAGCTTGGGCTTCAAGCCGCCCCGCTTCGACCATATCGGGGTGAAGGAGGCGGTCTTTCCGTTCGCGCGTTTCCCCGGGGTCGACACGGTGCTCGGCCCGGAGATGAAATCGACCGGCGAGGTGATGGGCATCGACCGCTCCTTCGCGATCGCCTTTGCCAAGAGCCAGATCGGCGGCGGCTCGCGGCTGCCGCGCGAGGGCACCGTGTTCGTCTCGGTCCGCGACGCCGACAAGCCGCGGATCCTCGAGGCGGTGCGGCTTCTGGCCGCCCTCGGCTTCCGGGTGATCGCGACCGGGGGGACCCGGCGCTACCTGGTCGAGCAAGGGATCGAGGCCGAGAAGGTCAACAAGGTGGCCGAAGGCCGCCCCCATATCGTCGATGCGATCCGCAATGGCGAGGTCCAGCTCGTCTTCAACACCACCGAGGGGGCGATCGCGCTTGCCGACAGCCGGTCATTGCGGCGCGCTGCCCTCTTGCATAAAGTACCGTACTACACCACTCTTTCAGGGGCCGTCGCCGCGGCGCTGGGAATCAAAGCCTATCTCGGGGGCGACCTCGAGGTGCGTGCGCTGCAGAGCTATTTTGGCGGCAGGGGCTGACACCGGGAAGCCGGGGCCACCCGCCGGACGGTTAAGGTTTGGGACAGAGTTCCTTGGATCGCGGGGCCGGAGATTTTCGGCCCGCGATCCGAATTTTGTCTCTGTGTGAAAGGTCGGAGGCACCAGGACCAATGGAGAAGATCCCGATGACGGCGGCGGGCTATGCCGTGCTCGAGGACGAGCTCAAGCACCGCCAACAGGTCGAGCGGCCGCGCATCATCCAGCAGATCACCGATGCGCGCACGCACGGCGACCTGTCGGAGAATGCGGAATATCACGCCGCCAAGGAGCAGCAGTCGATCAACGAGGGCCGCATCGCGGAGCTCGAGGACAGGCTTGCGCGCGCGGAAGTCATCGATGTGTCGAAGCTCTCCGGCGACACCATCAAGTTCGGCGCGACCGTCACGCTCGTCGACGAGGATACCGACGAGAAGCGGGTCTGGCAGATCGTCGGGGAACCCGAGGCCGATGCGAAGAAGGGCAGGATCTCGATCACCTCCCCGCTCGCCCGCGCCCTGATGGGCAAGGCCAAGGGCGCGAGCGTCGAGGTCGTCACCCCCGGCGGCGCCAAGGCCTACGAGGTGAAGAAGATCGAGTGGCGTTAGCACATATGTGGGCCTCGCCACCAGTTTTCGAGTTCGACGATAGGGAAACCGAAATTCGCGGCATGGGTAACGGACGGCCCGAAACTTCAATCCGGTCTATTCTTGATCGTTGTTTAATATAAGTCCCATCGCGCGGTAAATGTCGCGCCCGCCATAGAGCACGCGATCAATCGTAACGGTGTTGGTCTCGACGTGAAATGCGATGGTAATTCGACGCTCAAAGCCAACAACGCGCAAACCGGGACGGATGTCGTCGCGTCGCGTTCCGCGCTCGCCGGCCACGTCGAAGCCCATGCAATACGCCTCTATCCGGGCAATGTAGCCTATGGCGCGAGCAGGACCGGAATTTCTTTCGATGTAGTCGTGGAGAGCCGTGAGGTCGGCCTGTGCTTCCGGCGAAAAGAAGACCTCACGTCTTTCCACGACGTCTCGCCCTCAGCCGCACCCCATGACGCGCCCGGATCTTGGCAAAAACTTTCTTGGCAGGAATGGCACGCGAGGGGTCAGCCTTCATGGCGTCGTAGACCGGAGCGACATCCTCGCGCAGCCAGCGTTCGATTGCGGCGTCACGTTCCTGCAAGGCTCGTAGACCCGCACGAACAACTTCGCTGCCCGATGCATAGGCTCCTGACGCAACCTGAGCGTCAATGAATTTCGCGTGTTCGGGGGGGAGGCTGAATGTGCGCTTTGCGACCAAGGCCATCGGCGTTTCTCCAAACGATTGGCCGATGGTATGACGAATTCATACCGCAGCAAAGATGCTCATTCATTGCCTCCCGGTGATGCCTCGAAGGGCACCATCGCGGCATCCTTGGAGTTGCGCAGCGTGAGCGAGGTCTTGACATTGAGCACATGCGGGGCGGCGGTGAGCTCGGCGACGAAAGCCTGGAAGGTCTTGAGATCGGGCGCGACGCATTTGAGGATGAAGTCGATTTCGCCCGAGAGCATCCAGCATTCGCGCACCAGCGGCTCCTTGCGCACGAAGTCCTCGAAGGCCTTGAGGTCGGCCTCGGCCTGGCTCGAGAGATGCACCATGGCGAAGACGGTCACCTCGTAGCCGAGCCGCTTCTCGTCGAGCAGCGCCCGGTAGCCCTTGATGTAGCCCGCCTGTTCGAGCGCGCGCACGCGGCGCAGGCAGGGCGGCGGCGAAATCCCGACCCGGCGCGCGAGCTCCACATTGGTGATGCGGCCGTCGCCCTGCAGCTCCTTGAGAATGTGCTGGTCGATGGAATCGAGTCGGACGGGCACGCAGGCCTCCGGCAAATCTCCGGCACATTCTTACTCCTGTCCCGGCCGTCACGAAACAATATTGCGCGCTAACGGTAACAGAATAGGGAGAGCCCACGCTGTTGTGGCATCCCGCTCTGCATCTATTGCATAGCTTGGCAGAAGCCATACATTGGTGCCCGGCATCATGGCCGAGGCGCGCTCGCGGCCTCCGGCGCCCAAGAACATCCGCATGCGGGGGCTTTGATGGGCAAAACCAGCCACGCCAAGGTCGTCATCATTGGCTCGGGTCCGGCCGGCTATACGGCGGCGATCTATGCGGCCCGCGCCATGCTGGAGCCGGTCCTGATCCAGGGCATCCAGCCCGGCGGGCAGCTCACCATCACGACCGACGTCGAGAACTATCCGGGCTTCGCCGACGTGATCCAGGGACCCTGGCTGATGGAGCAGATGCAGAAGCAGGCCGAGCACGTCGGCACCACCCTTGTCACCGACCACGTGAGCAAGGTCGAGCTCGCCCGCCGGCCATTCCGGCTCACATGCGATTCGGGCGATGTCTATCTCACCGACGCCCTGATCCTTGCCACCGGCGCGCAGGCGCGCTGGCTCGAATTGCCGTCGGAGCAGAAGTTCAAGGGCTATGGCGTGTCCGCCTGCGCCACCTGCGATGGCTTCTTCTATCGCGGCAAGGACGTGATCGTGATCGGCGGCGGCAATACCGCGGTCGAGGAGGCGCTGTTTCTCACCAATTTCGCTTCCACGGTCACGGTCGTGCACCGGCGCGACAGTTTTCGCGCCGAGAAGATTCTGCAGGAGCGGCTGTTCAGGAACCCGAAGATTTCGGTGCTCTGGGACACGGTGCTCGAGGAAGTGGCCGGCGCCGAGCACCCGCTCAAGGTCAAGGGCGTGATCCTGCGCAACGTGAAGACCGGCGCCTTCACCGAGAAGCTCGCCGACGGCGTGTTCGTCGCCATTGGCCACACGCCTGCCTCCGAGCTGGTCGCGGGCCAGGTCGAGATGAAGCCGTCAGGCTACATCAAGACCGCTCCCTTTTCGACCGCAACTTCGGTGCCAGGCGTGTTCGCCGCCGGCGATGTCACCGATGATGTCTATCGCCAGGCGGTGACCGCCGCCGGCCAGGGCTGCATGGCCGCGCTCGAAGCCGAGCACTTCCTTGCCGCCCATGGGGAGGCAGAGCCGAGCCTCGCCGCCGAGTGAGTAATGCTTTCCCTCCCCTTGGGCCAGGGAGAAGGTTCGAGGGATGGACTGGGACAAGCTCAAGGTTTTCCACGCCGCCGCCGAGGCCGGCAGCTTCACGCATGCGGGCGAGCAGCTCGGGCTGTCGCAGTCGGCGGTATCGCGGCAGGTCTCGGCGCTCGAACAGGAGCTGGGCGTCTCGCTCTTTCACCGCCACGCGCGCGGGCTGATCCTGACCGAGCAGGGCGAACTCCTTCACCGCACCGCCCACGAGGTGTTCATGAAGCTCGAGGCCGCGCGAGCAAAGCTCACCGACAGCCGCGAGCGGCCGAACGGCGAACTGCGGATCACGACCACGCCCGGCATCGGCGTGCACTGGCTAACCCCGCGCCTCGGCGAGTTCATCGACCTCTATCCCGACATCCGCATCACGCTGATCACCACCGAGGAAGAACTCGACCTCGCGATGCGCGAGGCCGATGTCGCGATCAGGCTGCGGCAGCCGACCCAGCCCGATCTCATCCAGCGCAAGCTGTTCTCGCTGCACTTCCATGCCTGCGGATCGCCGGAATATCTCAAGCGGTTCGGCACCCCGCGGTCGGTGGAAGAACTCGACAACCACCAATTGGCTGCTCGCGACCGGGCGCCCGGAGCGCGACCCGCGTCTGCCCTGGCTCACCATCAACAACGTGCTCGGCGTGCTACGGGCCTGCCAGCGCGGTCTCGGCATCGCCATGCTGCCGGACTATCTGGTCGAGGAGAACGGCGGCCTCCTGCAGCTGTTCGGCGACACCAGCTCGCTCGCCTACGATTGCTATTTCGTCTATCCCGAAGAGCTGAAATCGGTGGCGCGCGTGCAGGTTTTCCGCGATTTCCTGGTCGCGAAGGCGCAGCGCTGGCATTTTTGACCCCTCATCGCAGGAGTTCGCCCGGCGCGATGATGCGAACGCGCGAACGGTGCGGATGTCCCGCTGCCGGTAACGTAACCTTTGCGTAATTTTCCGCCCGCGCGTTGCCCTTCCTGACACATGCCGCGTGACGAAATGGGCGAACGCCGCTCCCGCACGACATATGATTGCGCCTTCCGCATGGCTGGCATGCGACCCTTTGTGTTGCTCGACTCGCGAAGCGGAGCATACTGCACAGGTCGCTGCCGGCGACGGTTGCCCATCCTCCCAGATCGCAATCGACCCGCCGGCAGCTGTTCCCCTCTGGAAGGTGATGGTCGGCCCCCGCGCCGACGAACTCAAACCGGACCCGCAAGGGTCCGGTTTTTCTCTCTTGGTCCGGGAAGGCTGCGCGAAGCAGCGCGGGGAAAGCGAGATTGGATCAGAACTTGATCATGTCGCTGCGCGTGAGCGTCACCTGCTCGGTAATGATCGCGGGTCCGCCCTTGTACAGGTGCCAGGCCGCATATTGCTCCATGTAGGGATCTTCGGACGACAGGCCGTCGACCGGGACGATGACCTTGTAGCCGCGCTGCGCCGAACCGCTGCCGGTTCCGATTCCCACCCCTTGAGCGGAGGTGCCGGTGACGATGACGGTCTTGATGCCGCGGGCTTTGAGCTTTTCATCGAGGCCCGAGCCGAGGAACTTGTCCGGCCCGCGCTGGAAGACCCATTCGCCCTCACGCGGCGCGATGCCGGGGTCGACGACGTCGGCCGCGGTGACGGTCGGAGCGCCGACCAACGTGTAGAACACCATCGCGCCGGCCGCGCGCGCCGCATCATGCAGCCTCTTCACGTTCGGGACCGTGGCGAGGCAGCGCGGCCGGGCGCTGCATCCGGCCTTCATCATATCGAGGATCAGGAGCGCGGTGGTCTTGCCTTCGAGCGTCACCGGTTTGAGCTCGGGCGCCGGCGGTGCCTTCACCGTCGCCCATTCGGCGATGATGTCGGCGGCGCGGGCCTGCGGGGCGAGCGCAGCGACCGCGAATGCGGCGGTGACGAGAGCGGTGCGGAGAAAGTAACTTCGAATGTTCGGCATGATGTCCTCCATTCTTGAGCCCGGCATTCCCTCATGGTGAATAACGAACAGCCGTCAAATTATGGGTTGGGGACGTGTCGTTTGGTAATAGCCGTGGTCTTCGTGATCCCCTCAGTCGTCACACTCTTGACAACGTAGGGCATGTAGCTGGCCGGATTGTTCCTCTTTCGATGAATGGGGCAAGCAGCGCAAGCGGGCGGTGGCGTAGCCGAGTTCACGACCGCTCGGAAATGCTGGTAAGCAGGTCCGTTCCAAATCTCCTCCATCGATTGCTCGTGGAGATTCCCCATGCGCATGCCCGCCCCCGGTACGCAGCAAACATTAACGTCGCCGTTTCCAAGCACGACGGCGCCCTGCCATGGTTCAGGGCAGTATCGATGTCCATGTCGCTCTGGACGAGGTTCAAAAGCCTGTTCGATGCTGAGTTCAATTCCCAAATCAGCAGCGACAGCAATCGCTTGATCTCTTGCTTTGTTAAATCCTAGTTGATCCCACCAACAACTCTCCTCGGCCATGTCCGCGGTGTAAGCTTCTAGATGACGTGCAATAACCATGTCAAAACCAGTGTCTCTTGCGAGCACAATTATCTCCGAAAGCTCGGCCAAGGTGGACCGCATAATCGTGAAACTTAAGGAAAGTCGCACCTCGCAGCGACGAGCACTCCTACGTTCCTCTGCTACACCGCGTACGTTGGCTATGACCTGCTCCAATGGCGGCGCACCCTTTCTCACGCGGCGATATGATTCATCGCGCGCTGCGTCCAGAGACACATTTAACGATACGATACGGGAACTCATAAGCCGCCTTGCCACGTCTCGAGTGAGGTGGGTACCACTTGTGTTCAAATTGAAGGGAATGTCGAGCCCGAGAAAAAAATCAAGGTCTCCCCCAAATCGGCTATCGGACCACAATATATCGCCGCTGTAGTCGGTGTCGGCAAATTTGAGAAGTCCTTCATCGCACCAACGCTTGATCTGCAACCGAATCTCTGGAGAAAGGCGATCTACGCGATTACGTGTCCAACGCGAAACGCAATGAATGCAGTTAAGGTTACATTGAGTTGTTGTGCTGATAAGCAAGTATTGTGGAATCCGATTGTCGGAAATTGGGCTGGCGTATCCGACATGTGCCATTACACCAAAATCTCCTTGATCGCTGCCTCCAACCGAGCACCAGACGTGGCCACCGATTCGATTAGCATCGTCGCACAACCAAATCGTGGAAGAGTTTCCAGGCACTCCGTCGGGCGAAGACATTTTCAATAAATAGAGCTTCCCACCTGAAGCTTGGTCCGTTTCAAGAAAGAGATCGAGGGGAGAGCCATCGTAGACGGCATTGCAGCACTCCTGTGTTTCCCCAACGACAGACTTCTCTACAAGCGACAGAAGTCTGCGGGCAGCCAAGTGTGCTATCCAACGCCAAAGTCGAGACGTTGGTCTACTGACATGGCGGTTTCGCAAGTAAAGAAGGCGGGCGAGCGCTTTCTCGGCCTTCTGGTCCAGTTCATGCAGTGAAATTCTGAGATGGCTGGTTTGCACCGATCGGTAAGTTGCGATCACCGGAGAAATAACCGACAAACAATTGCTCGTGGCGCGAAACACCTGAAGTACTTTACGGCCACAGATCATTTCACCGGCTGGTTTTTGTGCCATGATAATACTCCAAAAGTTGAATTGATGTGTGTCCGATTCATTCACCCGTAGCGTCACCGATCATTGCTGGTCGCGGCCGGCGATCTCCGCCTGCCAGGGCGCAACCCGGCGTTCGACCACGCCGATGAGGAAATTGAGCCCGACCGCCATCAGCATGATGACGATGATAGGCACAAATGTGGTGGCAGTGTCGAAATTGTTGGCCGAGGTGATGATGATCGCGCCGAGGCCCGAAATCGAGGTGAAGAACTCGGCGATCACCATGGCCACGACCGCGCGCCCGACCGCAAGCCTGATCCCCGCCATGATGTAAGGCAGCGTCGCCGGCAGGATGATGCGGCGCAGGATCACGGAATCGGGCGCGACAAAGGATTTTCCCACCTCGATCAGGGTTCTCGGCACCGCGGTGACGCCGAGCCAGGTATTGATGCAGATCGGGAACACCGACAGCAGGAAGATGATCGCGACCTTGACCTTGAAACCGAGGCCGAGCCACAGAACGAGCAGCGGCACCAAGGCCACCAGGGGCATGGCATAGCCGGCGGTGACATAGATGCCGAGCGCCGCTTCAAGCGGCCGGAAGCGGCCGATCACGAGGCCGAGCGGCACGCCGATCACGATCGCCAGCGCATAGCCCACCGCGAACGGCTGCAGGCTGTCGGCGAGGGCAGCCATGAGCTTGCCGGAGCGCGCGAGAGTCCAGAACGCCTGGGCGATCGCGCTCGGATAGGAGCCGAACACCGGATTGATGTCGCGGCCGAAGACTTCCCAGACCATGAGCGCGTCGGCGACCGAAAGGCTCGTGATCAGCCAGGCCGGAATCGCCGCCACCGCAGCGGCAGCCTCGATCGGGTCGGCGCCATATCGGTTTGCGCCTGGCGTACCTTGCAAAAGACCGAGGTCGACCAGGAGAACAAGGCCGGGCAGCAGCCAGGGAGAATACCGAAGATACGCGCCGCCCGCGCCCTCCGACGACGGGAGCAAACCGAAATAACCGACTGCGAGTAAAAGCAGGACCATCACCAGGCAGATGCCGATGAGCCATGTCGGCCGGTCGCGATCGTGGCCGCGCTTCACGCTGACCGCGAAAGCCGGATAGAGGAAAACCACGATCAGGATGGCATCATTGATGTGGGCGCCGAACACAGGTTCGCCGATCAGGAGATCGAGAAATTTCCCGACCAAGGCGATCTGCGCGAGGATCAGCACCCCGATCCAGAACAGTTGCCGGTGGATGCGTCCCTCGAAGCTCGTCAGCAGCGGAAGAAGCGACGTCCAATCCGGCGGACGCGCCTCCGCCTGCGACTCGGCTTGCGGTGGAGTGCTGCCGGCGATCTCGGCCATGACGCTTTTTTCCCGCGGCGGATCGAGCTTCAATGCAGGGTCGTCGCGCCGGCGTGCAGCGCCTGCCAGACGCGGTACCTCGTCGCGGCGAACTCGGGCATGCCGCGCACCAGGCCGAGATCGGGCCGCGGCCGCGGCAGCGGCACCTTCATGATTTCCTCCACCTTGCCGTCTTTCAAGACCACGATCCGGTCGGCGATCAGCACGGCCTCGTCGAGATCGTGGGTGACGAACAGGATGGTCTTGCCGGTGCGGGCATGGAGATCGAGCAGCTCGGCCTGCATGGTCTCGCGCGTCTGCGCGTCGAGCGCGCCGAACGGCTCGTCCATCAGCAGCACTTTTGGATCGACGGCGAGCGCGCGGGCGATGCCGACGCGCTGCTTCATGCCGCCGGAGAGCTGGTGGGGTCGCCGATTGAGGGAGTCCCGCGGTCGAAGCCGCAGCCCTTCACCTCGCGGCCGTCGACCGTGACCTTGCCGCCCGAGGCCGTCTCCAGCCCCATGGCCACGCGCAGCGCGGTGGTCTTGCCGCAGCCCGAGGGCCCGATGAGCGAGACGATCTCGCCGTCGTGGACGGTGAAGCTCACATGGCTCAGCGCGTCGACGACCTGGACGTTGCCCTCGACCCGCAGCGTGAAGCGCTTCGACACGTCGAGGAGGCTCACCTCACCCATCACGAACTCCTTGCATGTTTCGGTCGATTTGATACGGCCACTGTGTACTAGATTCGTCATCGCCGGGCTTGACCCGGCGATCCATCGCATAAAAACCTTATGCGAAGAAGATGGATTGCCGGGTCAAGCCCGGCAATGACGACCGAGTGGCTACGTCCAATCGAGTGAACATGCTCTAGCGTCGGAACCTGGCCGCCCGGCAACGTCATTTGTCGATGCGCCGCAAAGCCTCGGCGCGGATTTCGCCATTGACCATCTTGGTCACGTCGCCCGCTTTCGGAATCTGACCGAGCTCGACCATCTGTTCCTGCATCCACGCGAGATTCTCGAGCGGGAGCGGAAAATCCGGTTTCACGATCCCCGAATGAAGCGCATCGTCGTAGATGAAGGCCGGGCGCGGGTCGTTCGCCTTGGCATCGGTCACTTCGATCGTGACCCTGATGGTCTCGTCGCGGTTCGCCATCGCGTAGCGGAAGGCCTTGATCTCGGCGACCATGAAGCGGACCGCGTCCTCGCGTCGCGCGGCGAGGGTTTTTCCGGTCATCTGGGTACAGAAGCGGATCGATTTTGGTAGCGCCTCCTTGCCCTCGATCAGCACTTTGAGGTCCTTCGAGGACGGCAGCGGGATGTACTCGTTCGACACCACGGCCGCGTCGACCACTCCGCCAAGGAGCGCCGCATAGCGATCGCGATCGCCGCCGACCGCGGCGAGCCTCACGCCGCCGACCGGCACCTTGGCAAGCGCAAGCGAGGCGCGCGCCATCATCTCGGGCGGCGTGCCGGGCGCCGAGGCGGCGATGGACTTGCCCTTGAGGTCCTCCATCTTGCTGATGCCCGGCCGCGCAAAGATGACATAGGGAACGCCGTGCCAGGGACAGCCGACGAACTTCACATCGGCGCCGCGCACCGCGGCTGCGATCGCGCCGGCGGTGCCTTCGTAACTGTCGACCTCGCCCGACAGCAGCGCCTTGGTGCCGATCGTGTCGTCCTTGACCTCGAGGATGTCGACCTTGAGG
>WNGK01005308.1_pt1 | contig 13684 bp, 12 predicted proteins | sample 5400601 | NCBI WGS metagenome assembly WNGK01 (sample SAMN13153376, study PRJNA577476) | soil metagenome | isolation source: 60 cm soil or saprolite under Garry oak tree replicate 1 | place: USA:California | collected 2016-06-15 | reverse complement strand
ATTTTGTCGCGCTGCCACAACTCACCGGCGCGAGCGAGTTTCGACTTTTTGTGGACGAGCAGAATCAACGGCAGCTCGAGCAACGGTCGCGCTTGAATTCCGCTGCGCGATTTTTTTTCGATAAGCGTGATGGCAAGGTCGACATCTCGGGCTAAAAGCAATCTCTCCGCGTCGGCCCGCCCCGCTTCATGCAGGTAAAGCCGAAAAGTCGGAACCTTCGCACGAACCCTTTGCAACAACTCCGGGACGTAATCGTGCAGCACGATCGAGGGCGCAGCGATTCGCAATTGCGGTGAAGCATTCTTTCGGAGTTTTTCGGCAACGGTCTCGATGTTGCCGAAGAAAGGTTTGATGAACTCGAACAGTTCCGCGCCAGCGCGCGATAGCGCAAATGGCCGCCGCTGGAATAACTTCGTGCCGAGCGACTCCTCCAGTTTTGCGATCTGTCCGCTCACGGCAGGTTGCTGGATACCGTAAGGGATGTTCCGCACCGCGGCTGCGATTCCGCCGTGTTTAGCGACAAAATAAAACAGCTCAAGGTGGTGGACGTTCATGATCGAAAGAAACGATGAAGTCCCCAACTTTTATCAATTAACATCCGAGGAGCAAAGCAGGTATCATCCCTCACAAAGCCGAATTACACGGCTGAATCTAACAGACAAATGGAACTCTTAGTCCTCCTTCTAATCGGTCTCTCGATCTTGATCGTCGTGCTGCCCTTTGTCGCGATGTCCAAAGCGAGCGCGGCGAAGCGTAGCGTTGATGATTTATTCACGCGGTTATTATCGGTTGAAAACGACGTGCGCACTTTGCGGCGGCAAAACGGTTCCGCCGCAATAACGCCGCAGGCGCAGTCTTCGGAAACTGCCGCACGAGCCGAGACCTCGCCACCTCCGCTTCCGGCGATTTCAGTTCAGCCGACGGCCGAACAGGCCAAGGTCCCTGCGGAGCCACCCAAGCCGGTTGAGGCCAAGCCCCCGCCGCCACCGACTCCGGTTCCAGCGCCGATCGATTGGGAGCAGTTCATGGGCGCGAAACTCTTCGCGTGGATCGGCGGGCTTGCGCTTTTTCTCGGCGTCGCGTTTTTCGTGAAGTATTCGTTCGAGCATAATCTCATTCCGGCGGAACTGCGGGTGGCGATTGGCTTCGTCGTTGGCGTCGGCCTTCTCGTCGGCGGCGTCCTGCTCAAACGCAAGGAAAACGCGGTCACCGCGCAAACGCTCTGCGCCACCGGTGTGCTCGTGCTCTATGCCGTTACCTTTGCGTGTCGGTCTTACTATCACTTCGCGTTCTTCGGTCTCATCCCGACGTTTTTGCTGATGGCATTGATCACGGTGGTCGCGTTCCTGCTTGCGGTACGACTGAATGCGATTGTCATCGCCATTCTCGGCATCGCGGGTGGCTTCCTTACACCGGTGCTGATTTCAACCGGGCAGGATTATCCACTGGGACTCTTCGTTTACATCGCGCTTCTCGATAGCGGTCTGCTTGCTGTCTCGCAACGGCAACGATGGAGTGTCCTGCCGATTCTCGGCGCAGCCGGAACTGTCTTGATACAGGTCGGATGGGTCGAGGCATTTTTCGTTCCTAAAAAATATTTCATCGGCAACAAAGTGCTCGTTGTGATGGCGGTGTTCGCGGGATTTCAAGCCCTGTTTCTAGCGGCAGTGGCTTGGACAAAATGCACCGGAAAAATGAACCGCGAGCTTTCCGCTTGCGCGCTTGGACTGGCGGCCGTCGCCGTTTCGTCGGCGTTTTACTTGCTCTCGTTCCAAACACTCGGGCAGCGGCCTGCGCTTTTGTTCAGCTACATTTTTCTTGTCGATCTTGGCCTGCTCGCTCTCACGCTGCTCGACGCCAAATTCGCTGTCGTCGCAGCGCTCGCCGGGCTTGCGGCGTTTACCTTTCTCGGTGCGTGGACCGGCAACTATCTCACTAGCGAGCATCTTTATACCGCGCTGGCGTTTTATTTTGTCTTCGCGCTGTTTCATTCGGCGACGCCGCTCGCGCTGCAGCGACCGCGCAAAATCACACCGCCGTGGTGGTGTCACGCATTTCCCGCGCTAGCGCTGGCGCTGGTGTTGATGCCGATCTTCAACCTGACTGAGCTTTCAATTCTCGTCTGGCCGTTCGTGTTAATTGTCGATCTTCTCGCCCTTGTTCTTGCCGTGATGACGGCGACGCTTCTGCCGATTCTCGCAGTGCTCCTGCTCACGCTGCTTGCAATGGGGGCGTGGTTATTTCGCATTCCGACCGAGCTAACCGGTTTGCCGACGGCCCTGCTTCTGCTCGGCGGTTTTGCGATTTTCTTTCTTGTGGCGGCGGCATGGGCTTGCCGTCAACTGCTGGCTGAACCGGGCACCGCCAGTGCGCGCGCGCCGAGTCTTTTCGGCGGCATCGCCGATCCGGCAAATCTCTCTGTTCAACTTCCTGCTTTGTCGGCCACGCTGCCGTTTCTTCTGCTCATCATGGTCACTCTGCGGCTGCCGGTCGCGGATCCCTCGGCAGTGTTCGGCCTGGCGCTGTTGCTAATCGTTTTGCTTCTCGGAATGACGACACTTTTCTCGCTCGACGTGCTGCCCGCGGTGGGACTTGTCTCGGTGCTGGCGCTCGAGCATGCCTGGCATTTTCAACATTTCGATCCGGCGCGCGCTACACTGCCGTTGATTTGGTACCTCGTGTTTTATGCAATGTTCAGCGTGTTTCCGTTTATTTTTCATCGGAGATTCCCGGGAAAAATAACGCCGTGGGCAACGGCGGCGCTCGCGGGACCGTTGCACTTTTATCTGGTGTATCAGCTCATTCGCGTTGCGCATCCGAACGGTGTCCTCGGTTTGGTGCCTACGGCATTTGCGCTGCCGTCGCTCCTCGGCCTTTTCGTGCTTCTCAAGCGCACGCCGCTCGACAGCCCGGCGCGCAATGCGCTGCTCGCGCTTTTTGGCGGCGCGGCGTTGTTTTTCATCACGCTGATTTTCCCGATCCAATTTGACCGCCAGTGGATCACTGTTGGCTGGGCGCTGGAAGGTGCGGCGCTCTGCTGGCTCTTCCATCGCGTGCCGCATCCGGGATTGCGTCTCGCAGGCGTCGGCCTGCTCGTCGTGGTGTTTGCGCGCCTTGCGCTAAACCCGGCCGTGCTCAGCTATCATCCACGAGCCACGGCCCCGATTTTCAACTGGTATCTATATACCTACGGCATCACCACTGTTTGTCTTTTCGCCGGCGCGCGATTGCTGGCGCCGCCGCGCCAGCTCGTACTCGGTCGAAATTCGCTGCCGTTGCTTTACACACTGGGCACGGTGCTGGCTTTCCTGCTCGTGAACATCGAGATCGCGGATTACTTTAGCTCGCCCGGCGCAGCCGCACTGACATTCCAGTTCTCGGGAAATTTCGCGCGAGACATGAGCTACAGCATCGCGTGGGCGTTGTTTGCCTTGTTGCTGCTCATTGTCGGCATGCAGAAGAAAACCGCGCCCGTGCGGTACGCCAGTCTCGGATTGCTCGGCGTCACTGTGATCAAACTTTTCTTTCACGACCTTTCGCAGCTCGATCAACTTTATCGTATCGGCGCGTTCGTCGTCGTCGCCGTCATTGCGATTCTCGCATCGTTTCTGTACCAGCGGTTTCTCGCCGCTGTGGAGAAAAATAATGAAGCCAAATCCGCGATTCCACCCGCACCGTAAACTCTGCAACGTCGTCGCGTTCGTTACGTTTCTCTGCGCGACATCGCTTTTGGCATTTGAGCCAAACGAATGGCGTCAGACACAGGCACTCAAAGTTCCCGCATCTGGTCTGGTGCGGGTAAATCTTCCAGCCCTAACGTTGGACGCCGCACAGCCGGACCTCGAAGACCTGCGAATTGTGGACGCTGCTGGCAACCAAGTGCCTTATCTAATCGAGCGACCTGCGCCCGAAGCCGAGTCAACGCTGCGGCCAAAAGAATTTCGCAGCACAATCGAAGGGGGCACAACTCGGCTCGTTCTCGAAACAGGGACGACCGTGCCAATCGCCGGCGTCAGTCCCGAAACGCCCGCCTCGCAGTTCGTCAAAGCCGTGGAAGTGGAAGGATCGCACGACGGCGCGAATTGGAGGAAACTCGCTGGGGGAGAACCGATTTTCCAACTGCCCGGTGGCGCTGCGAAGTTGCGCGTCTCATTCCCGGAAGGCGGCTGGAAATTTTTGCGGCTCACCGTTGACGGCCGGCGTTCGGATCCGGTGCCATTCAACGGCGCGCAACTGCACAGGGCGCGCTCCACCGCGCCCGCGGAAGCAGTTTCCATCAGGATCAAATCGCGCGACGAAAGCTTCGGCGTCACACGGCTTGCCCTCGATCTTGGCGCATCGAACTTGCCACTGGCGTCGCTACGTATCGACACAAGCGAGCCGTTGTTTACGCGTTCTGTTACTCTTGCCATTCCAGAGATTGCCGAAGACGGCATCCGCGAACGGACACTTGGCGAAGCGGTAGTCTATCGCGTAGATGTCAATGGAAAAAGCGAGGCGCGTCTCGATATCCCGGTCGAGCAAAAAATTAAGCCGCGCGAGTTGTTCCTGCTGATCCGTAATCAAGACAGTCCGCCGCTTTCGATCGATGCCGTGCGCGGCGAGCGCCGGCTCGCGCGACTGATCTTTTTCGCACATCGACCAGGCCGTTACTCGCTCCTTAGCGGGAACAGCCAATGCGCTCCGCCGCGGTACGACCTTTCCGCGTTAAGCGAACAACTAAAAAATGCAACGGCAACCGAAGTGGAGCCGTCATCACTCGCTCCCAATCCTAAATACACAGCGCCGGAAGCGCTCGCGGCCCTCACCCTGATTGGGGCGAAGATCGACGTCGCGAAGTGGAAATTTCGCAAACTCGTTCCGCTGACTCAAAGCGGTGCGCAACAAATCGAGCTCGATCCCGACCTGCTCGCCCACGCGTTGCCCGATCAGCGCGACCTCCGTCTCGTCCGCGAAGAACGGCAGATCCCATTCTTAATGGAGCAAACATCCATATCGCGGCCGATCCAGTTGAACGCCGCGCCGGCCAACAATGTAAAAACACCCACGCTCTCGCGCTGGTCGCTCAAAATGCCGCAAGCAGCGTTGCCGATCACGCGGGTTGTCTGCGCATCTGCTTCACCGCTTTTCCATCGCGAAATGCGGTTATGGGAAGAAGTCACGGGCGAGCGGGGCGACAAATTTCCGCGCGAGCTCGGTCGCGCCACGTGGGACCAAACGCCAGCGAAAGCAACGCGCGAGTTTATCATTCAACTCAACGCACGGCCGCAAAGCGACACGCTATTTCTCGAAACCAATAATGGCGACAACCCCGCAATCGAACTGCGCGAATTCCGCTGCTACTATCCGGTGACGCGCGTCGTGTTCAAAGCCGTGCCCGACTCGACGCACCCAGTCTGGCTCTACTACGGCAATCGCGAAGCGAGCGCTCCGCACTACGATCTCAGTCTGGTGGCCGGCGAGCTCTTGCGCGCGGACCGCGCAACTGTCGTTTCCGGAGGCGAAGAAAACCTTTCCTCAAAAGCCGAGCGCGTGGGCGAAACGCTCACTGGATCTGCCCGCTACATTTTTTGGGGCGCGCTTGGTCTCGTCGTTGTGGTTTTATTGGGCCTTATCTCGCGCTTCTTGCCCAAACCACAGCAATGATCAACCGATCTTTTTCCGAAACCGCAGAGCACAAAGAATAAAAAGCAATATCGACATTAAAATGAGCACCACGAGATGGGGCCAGTATTCGAAAAAATATGCGCCGCGGAGAATGATTGCGCGCATGAGCGAGATGAAATAGGTGGTCGGGAAAAGCGCGCCGAGGGCGTAAAAAATCCAGGGCATGGTTTCGCGCGGGAAAATAAAGCCGGAAAAGAAAACGCTCGGCAAAAGGAAAACCATCGACATCTGCAACGCTTGCATTTGATTCTCGGCTTTCGTTCCAACGAGTAGGCCGAGACTGAGGAGCGCGAAGACATAAACGAGTGTCGAAAACATCATCGCTCCAATATTTCCGGCGATCGGCACGCTGAAGACGAAGCGCATAATGATGAAGAGGACCGCCGCCATGGTCATGCCGATGCACAGGTAGGGGACGAGTTTACCGAGCATGAGGCCCGCGCGGCTCAACGGACTCACGAGCAATTGCTCGAGAGTTCCGCGTTCGCGTTCACGGACGAGAGCCATGGCGGTAGCGACAGTTGTGCCGATTTGCAAAACAATCCCGATGACACCTGGAACATAGAAGTTCGGGCTGCGCATCGCCGGGTTGTAAAGCATTTGCGGACGCACATCGATTGGGACTCCGTGTCGGCCGGTTTCACGCAACAGCGATTCGACCGATTGCGTCAAGGCGACTCCTAACGCCGTGTTGAGCGCTTGCAGCGCGGTCGTGGAATTCGAACCGTCCACCAGCAACTGGACCTGGGCCGAATTGCCCGCGTGCAGATCGCGAGTGAACGTGGGGGGAATTTGTAGCCCAACGTAAGCACGACCTCTTCGAATCTCACTGGTGAGTTGATCCAGACTTTGAACTTCGCCGACGACGCGAAACGTTTCCGTGTTCACGAAGCGATCGATTAACTGGCGACTCTCGACGGTGCGATCCTCGTTGTAGATAATCATGGCCATGTGCTTGACGTCGGTATCGAGCGCGTAACCAAACGCGACCATCTCGATTAGCGGCGGAAAAAACATGAAGAAAAGCGTCATCGGATCGCGCCAGACCACGATGAATTCTTTAAAGAGGATGGCACCGAGTCCGCGGAAAGGCTTGTGTTTCATTATTTTTCAGTGGGGTCATCCCGATCCCGCAGGCGCGGGAGAGGGACCCCGCATATGCTGAAAAAGCATTGGCGATAAATCCGCCCACTTCGGATTCATCCTCTCCACCAACGCGTTTTTCTTACTGCGCCGCCACCCTTTGATTTCCTTTTCCCGTGCAATTGCGTCTCGAGGATCATTGAAGCGTTCGTAATAGATCAGTCGGTTAACCCTGTAAGTCTTGGTGAAACCTTCTATTTCGCTGTTCTGATGTTGCCAGACTCGTCGCATTAAACTGTTTGTTATTCCGGTATAGAGCACGACTCGGCTGCGATTGGTCATCATGTAAACGTAGAAGGTCTTGGTCATTTTGTGAGGTCCTTCGCTTCGCTCAGGATGACATTCATCTCACGCAGCCTTCTGTTGTTCCCCCGCGTGTTTCGCCGAAAGTTCGACAAAAACGTCTTCAAGCGACGGCCCGATCGCATGAATCTCTGCATGGCTGATACCGGCGCTGTGCAACTTTTCTTCAATGTGCGCGCGCTTGACGCTTTCATCGACAAGCAAATGCATCGATTGACCAAACACGGTCGCGCTCCGCACGCCGCGGAGTTGATGAACAGCCTGAAGCGCCGTCGTGACATGATCGCAGGTCACATCGAGCCGCCGTGTCCCCGGCGGATTTACCTCGGGCATTTGCTTTAATTCATCCGGCTCTCCGCAGACGATCAGTTTCGACATGTAAATGTAGCCGACGTGATCGCAGCGTTCTGCTTCATCCATGTAATGCGTCGTGACAAAAAGCGTCATGCCCTGGCCGGCGAATTCGAAAAGCAAATCCCATAGCTCGCGCCGCGCCACTGGATCAATCCCTGCCGTCGGCTCATCCAGAAACAACACCGTTGGTTTATGCATGAGCGAACACGCCATCGCCAGGCGCTGCCGCCATCCGCCGGAGAGCTGCGATGCCCGCCTGCCGATGTACGGCTCCAAATGAGTGATCGCGATCAATTCATCGCGACGCTGGATCAATGCGTGTCCGCTTAAACCGTACAGTTTGCCAGAGAAGATAAGGTTTTCATTCACCGTCAGTTCGTCGTAGAGGGAAAATTTCTGCGACATATAGCCGATCATGTCCTTGATCGATTCCGTATCCTTCACTACGTCGTGCCCGCCGATCCGCGCCGTGCCCTCAGTCGGCTCGAGAATTCCGCACAGCATTCGGATTACAGTCGATTTGCCGGAACCATTTGGCCCGAGAAAGCCGAAGATCGACCCTTTTCCGACGGAAAACGAAACGTGATCGACGGCCGTGAACGTGCCGAAACGCTTTGTCAGGCCTTCACACTCAATCATCGCATCCATTGTAGATCATGGTGATTGTCGACTTTTTCTAGCACGTCATCCCGAGTCGCGCACACGACGAGGGACCTCCCACTGATGAAAGATCACACAAATGGCCATTCGCGTATCCATCTTGCCTGTGTGAGTTCCCTCACTTCGTTCGGGATGACAATCATTTCACATTCGGAAAATAAACATCGGCTGACATCCCCGCGCGCAATCGATCCTCGGTGTTCGGCAAACGAATCTTCACGCCGAATACCTGCCGGATCCGATCTGCTACCGTTTGCACGTTGCGTGGCGTGAATTCGGCCTGGCGATTAATTTGCTCTACTGTTCCCTCAAAATCCTTGCCTGGGAAAGAATCAACCCGAACACGAACCGGATCGCCCACTTTTATTAAGCCGAGCCACGGTTCCGGCACATAGACTCGCACCCACAAATGATTTGTGAGAAGCAATGTCGCGACTTCGCGATTGGCTGGCAGGACGTCGCCTACTTTGACGCTGAGCACTTCCAGAACCGAATCGGCCGGCGCAACCACTTGCATTTCGGCAAGCTGCGCATCGATGTCGGCAAGCTGTGCACGCGCCTGGGTGATGCGCATCCGGGCGGCCTCGACATTTTTCTCCTGCGATCTGGCTGCGCTGTCCGCGCGCTGGGCGTCGCTAGGCGAGACCACCTTGCGTTGCAGTAAATCTTTTTGCCGCTTCGCGTCGTCGCGCAAGAATTGGACCTGCGCTTCTTGCGAGTCGGCGTCGCGGATCGCGGTATTAATCTGCGCTTCGGCAAGATTGCGTCGGGCATGCAATTCGGAAGCATCCAGTTCCGCGATCGGCTGTCCGGCTCGCAAAGTGTCCCCTTCCCACGCGAAAATCTTTTCTACCCGTCCGCCACTGCGCGGGCCTACATGCACTTCGTCCACTTCGATTGTTCCGGAGACGGAGTTGCTTCGCTTCTGGCAGCCTGACAGAAAGATCGACAATGCGATCAGAGTGGCGGCACAAAACCGGCCTCGAAAGAACTCGCGAGCCCCAGTTGTTTCGGGGTTGTCGATCTTATTTGGCACGAAGAACATTAGGAAACGGGATTTGGCCTTGTTGTGCAAGCGATTGAACCGCGACGCAAAGTAAATGAGTGTGACCAATGACGACACGACATTTTGATCATATTGATTTGCGAGTAAGGGACATGGAAGTGGCCAAGGGATTTTACGGAAAATTATTACAGGAGCTCGGATTCGCTCACGAAAGTCCAGGCGAAGATTTCCATACCTTTTATTCCGCCGGAGGCGACAAGCCCTCGGAGTTTTTCGGTTTCACCGAAGATAAAAATCATCGACCCAACGGAACGCGAATCGCGTTTTGGGCGGAGACGCGTGCCGAAGTCGATCGGATTGCGCGGCTGGTCCACGAAATCGGCGGCAAGAATTTGGAGGGGCCGGAAGTTTGTGTCGATTACAGTCCCGGCTACTACGCATTTTTCTTCGAAGATCCTGACGGCAACAAATTGGAAATCTGCTGCCGGGAAAGTCCGATCATTGCGCAATGAGCGAATTTCGGCGAAGAGTTGGGTGATGAGTAATCCGGCGCACGTTCCGGCGATTCTGCAGGAGCCGCGTCGCCATCGCTATCTTAAGCTCATCGCGCTCTTCAAAATCGGCAAAGGCGTCCTGCTGCTGTTGCTTGGTGTTTCACTGCTTTTCCTCAACGCGCGCACCCGCTGGATGGATTTGCTTTCGAATTGGGCCGCAGACGAAATCCTGATGGAGCACAGCAAGCCAGTGGCCTTTTTGCTCCACAAACTTCAGGTTGTGCTTGCGGGCGGAACGTTACGCGCCACCGGTTTTTTGGCGCTGTTTTATACGGCGATTCTTTTTACCGAAGGAATTGGCGTCTATCTGGAACAGCGGTGGGCGGAATTATTGATGATTTTTGCGACTGCGTCCCTGATCCCACTCGAGGTGCGTCACATCTGGCACCGCCCAGGCTTGGTGGGCGTGCTCATCTTGCTGGCAAACTGTTTCATCGTTTGGTTCCTCTACCGCGTGCTCAAGCGCGACAAAGCGAAACCCTCCACCTCGCAACCCCAGGAATTAGTCGAGACGCGTTAGGCTCATTTCGGGCCGCAGGGACTGCCGATTCAATCGAGCGGACTCTTCACACCGAGGCCCGGCTTGTTGAGCACGTGCGTATAAATCATCGTCGTGCTCACGTCCTTTACCCCGTGAGATATCTTCGCAACGTCGTTTTGATGTAACGCTTACCCCAGGCCGTCTTTAGATACTTCTCGCGCTGAGCCGCATCACTCTGGTTCAAACAACCCTCCCAATAAACAAGCTCAAATGGTCTGCGCCGTCTAGTCGACGGAATCAGGCCTTTGTTATGCGCTTGTAGCCGCGCTCGCAAATCTCTGGTTAAGCCAACATAGAATTGATGGTCTCCGAGCGAACGCAAGACATACACGTAACAACACTCTGGCATACGTTGTTATCTCACGGGGTGAATGTCCGAGTAACTCCTGCACCGTGCGAATGTCATGACCCGCTGACAACAGCTCCGTGGCAAACGAATGCCGAAGCGTGTGACAACTGGCCGGTTTTGCGATGCCCGCAAGGCGTACCGCCTTGTTCAATGCTTTTTGAACCGAATTCTCGTGCAGGTGATGCCGCCGGCGTTGGCCCGTGCGCGGATCCGTCGAGAGCGTAGCGGCTGGAAAAACGTACTGCCATGTCCATTCGCGATTTGCGTTGGGAAATTTGCGCTCCAGCGCGTCGGGCAAATAGACGCGACCATTACCTGAGGCCACGTCTCGGCCGTGAATTTCCATCACACGCGCCAAATGCTTTTCCAAATCAGGTTTGACCCTTTGCGGCAACATCGTAACTCGATCCTTCCAGCCTTTGCCGTCCCGCACGACAATTTGATTGATCGCAAGATCGACATCCTTCACCCGCAGGCGCAAGCATTCCAGCAGCCGCATCCCCGTGCCGAACAGAAGCGTTGCGATCAACTGATGCGTCCCGCTCATGACGCGCAAAATCTGCTCCACCTCGTTCTTGCTGAGCACAAGTGGCCGACGCTGCGGCTTCTTCGGTCGCGAAATATCGCGGAATTGGCCCAGCGGTTTTTGCAGCACTCGGTGGTAAAGAAAAACTAGCGCGTTGAGCGCCTGCTTCTGTGTGTTGGTGGAAACCTTCTCTCCCACAGCCAGATGCGTCAGATAAAGCTCCACTTCCAAAGCCCCCACTTCCCGGGGATGCTTTTTGCTGTGATAAAGAATAAATCGCCGAATCCATCCCACGTACGCCTCTTCGGTCCGCACCGAATAATGATTTACCCGCAGCACATCGCGGACGTGATCGAGCAACTTGCGCGGCTGCGGCGCCGGCCCGCAAAATTACTTTTCTTCCCTCAGGAAAGAGTCTATTTTGGCCGGACAAACCCCCGAAAAATGCCGACTCCTCTTCTGCATTTGCAGCCGATGTTAGAGGCAACCTCAAGAAATAGGCAGAAAAAATTCTGCTTATTACGATGTTAGACCTATAGCACCATTGCATGCCAAACTGTGTGGACAAAGCAGCAGCGTATCAGGTCGGGCAACTCGCGCAACATATGGTGCGGGGTTACCTAGCGCACATCGCTGCAGTCCGTAGTGTTCCACGGATGGATAGCAACGCGCTTGTCCGCCTGATCGCGGACTGGCCGAGTGACTTTATACAACGCAAGGATGGAACCAAATGGTCGTTCGACACCCAGGATGCTCTGGTTGATCTGGCGGATAAGGCGATCGACACGGAACTTCCCCGCGTGTGGCTGACGGGTTCACTCCTAGCGCTAGGGGATGCGTTGAAGGATCATGGTTACTTCGACCATGCGCCTGCATTGGAACTTGTATACCATCTTCGCAATGGCATTGCGCACGGTAACCGGTTCAACCTTACGGCTACTGGGCTCGAACGGCTCAACCAGTATCCCGCCCACAACCGAGAGGCATGGTTTAAGAAGATGACTTTCGAAATCGCTCCGGCACTGAACGGACAGATGGTTCTATTCGACTTTATGGGTGCAGGTGATGTGCTCGATCTCTTGTCCTCGGTGGGCGGCCAGTTAAAGGATCTAACCAATCGATGAAGCCGTGGCAACGAGATCTCGGAATTGTGTTTCTGGTGACGCTCGCAGCCATCGTCATCGGAGCCTTTCTGATTCGCGATCAAGCTAGCCTCGATCAATACGTCGGGTGGGTGTTCCGCTTCGGGGTTGTCTTGTTTATCTTCAGGACTGTTTCGCGGATACGTAGAGCTAGGCAGCAGCAACCAAAGTCAATCGCTGCGGCCGAAAGTGCCCGCTATGACCAGCCTATCAAGACTGTAGCACGTTCGCTCGATGACTGTGAGCAGCAGCGTAGCCCGCAGGGACCATTAGCCGCCCCGATTCCGCCATCTTCCAGCCCTACATCGGTGGAGAATGAGCTGCGAAGTCTTGCAGCACTGAAAGCCGACGGAATTATCTCAGAGGAAGAATTCGCCGCGAAGAAACGCGCAATTCTTGGATTGTAGCGGCGAAAGGGTCTAACCATGCGCTGCAGCCAACGGCTCCACTGCGCCATGCATTCAATGTCGATCTTAGCTAGTGTGATCCAATCAGCTGCCACTTGCGCCTGCCGGAGCCGTGGCTGAGCTTGGTCTCGTTAGATGATCCTCCGCGCTCATACCTTTTTGTTAGCGCTCTTGTTCGCGTGCGTGACCGTTTATCCGATTTCGGCTGCGGCTCATGCGAACGCGACAGATCAGTCGGCGGTTCTTCAGTCCGTGCTCGACTACCCGCAGCTTCAGGCATTCCTCCATCCCAAGTCGCCTGGAAGAGTTCCGGTCAGCGTTTTCGTGCGAGGCGCAGCATTAGGCATCCGCGCCGAGAAATTCGGCGCGGCTGTGCACATTCTCACGAAAGACTCGCGTCTTGCACCGACGGTCATTCGTCTGACGCAGTTCAGCATTGGTGATGACACCGCAGAGGTTGCGCTGCACTATCCCGTGGAAGGTATAGACGGCCGATTCTCGCTCCGATGCGATGGCAAAGTGTGGCGAGTCACTCGCGCTAACATCCATGAGACTTGATCCGGCTATTCACGCCCATCATCTAACCATGCGATGGAGCTAACCGCGAGCCGCCGTGTTACCCAGTTTTCCATGACTTCAATCCACCAATTCGCAGCGACGCGCGCCCTCGCTCGCGGTAGCTCATCTTGTTCTCGTTAGATGCTAATGCGCGTCGTTGCCGTCATGTTATTGCTGTCCGCGGGCATCGCTGCTGAGGCGGTGTCATACTCGTTTGTTTCTAAGGCGAGTGGGCGATTGGGCGGGCCGATCCGCTTCGACTTTTACCATGATTCGACCACACGTCCGAAGACCGATATCGAGTCATTCACCGTTTCTATGCGGACCGCCGATGACCGGTGGAAGGCGATGTGGTCCATCTTGAGCGGCCGTGGTCTGACACAGTCGATCCAGTACGGAGTGACGCCTCCTGGTTTTACCACGATGATTCAACCGCAGAAGCTCATTCCCGGTCGCGTTTACGCCGGGTTCGCT
>WNGK01022389.1_pt1 | contig 13685 bp, 16 predicted proteins | sample 5400601 | NCBI WGS metagenome assembly WNGK01 (sample SAMN13153376, study PRJNA577476) | soil metagenome | isolation source: 60 cm soil or saprolite under Garry oak tree replicate 1 | place: USA:California | collected 2016-06-15 | reverse complement strand
CCGGGGGTCGCCGTCATCGATGCGATCACCCGGCGTGTGGACCCCGAGGCGCCGTACGATCGCGACGGTGAGCGCGCGCGCCGTGGCCGGCCAGTGGCCAAGCTCCTCGAGGAGCTGCTGGCGGATCCCTATTTCGATCAGCCGCCGCCCAAGAGCACGGGGCGCGAGCGGTTCGGGATCGAATACGCCGACAAGGTGCTGGCGCGAGTGAAGAAAGCCGGCGGCTCCGACAATGACGCGATCGCCACGGCCACCGCGCTCACGGCGGAATCGATCGGACGCGCGATCGCCCGCTGGGGGAAGAATGACGGCGCCGAGGTCGTGATCTCGGGGGGCGGCGCGAAGAATCCCGCGCTGCTCGAGCGGCTCGCGGCGAAGATCCAGCCGCGCTCCGTGGTGCTGTTCGATCAAGTCTTCTTCAACGGCGAGGCGAAAGAGGCGGTCGCGTTCGCGTTTCTCGGCATGCAGACCGTGTCCGGCAAGCCGGGCAATCTGCCGGCGGCGACGGGGGCGCGCGGGCCGCGCGTGCTGGGACACATCACTCCCGCATGATCCCCACCTCCACCAGGTTTTCGCGCTTGCGACGCTGGGGTTACACGTTGTTGATGATCGTGGCAGTCCTCCGGATTCCCACCCAGGCCCATTTTCGCCTCTACGTGCCCGCCTGCGACCTGGGGCTCTCCTTGGACAACCTGCGCGTTTCCCTCACAAAGGTTCCGCATTTCGTGTTCTTCGGCGTGTTCTTTCTGTTCACCGCGTGGCAATTCGATCGCCTCGACCGCAGGACCTTTTCCTGGTCGCTCATCGCGACGCTGGCGCTTGGGCTCCTCGTGGAGCTCGAAGAGGGAGTAACTCGCACCGGCGACTGCCGGCTCGCGGATCTCCTGCCCGATCTCGGCGGTGGGCTCATTGCCATGAGCTTGCTCCTGGCGCTGATCCTGCTCCGCAATCGCCCTGCTAGACAGACTCCCCCCGCATGATTCCCACCCATGCGCGCCTCGTCTGTCCGGCGCTGCGCTGGCGGCGAGGATCGTTCAGGTCCGAACGAGCAAAGATCGAGCAGGCGCTGGCCGCTGGAGTGGGCGGATTCATTCTCTTTGGCGGCACGCGCGCCGCGGTCACGGCGCTCACGAGTGCGTTGCGTGACCTTGCCGGCCGTCCGCTCCTGCTCGGCTCGGATTTCGAGCGTGGGCCAGGGCAGCAGGTGAAGGGTCTCAGCGAGCTCCCGCCGCCCGCCGCGCTCGGGTATCTCAACGATCTCGATGCGACCTACGCCTGCGGGCAGATCACCGGAACTGAGGCGCGTGCGGTCGGGCTCAACTGGATATTCGCGCCGGTCTGTGATCTCGACATCGAACCGAAGAATCCGATCGTGCAGACGCGCTCGTTCGGCGTTGATCCGGAGCGCGTGGCGGCACATGCGGCCGCCTGGATTCGCGGTTGCCAGGAGCATGGCGCACTCGCGTGCGCCAAGCACTACCCGGGACATGGGCGGACCACGACGGACTCGCACGAGGGTCTTCCCATTGTCGAGGCGTTAGGCGACGACGTGCAGCGCACCGATGTCGCGCCGTTCAAAGCGGCGGTGGATGCCGGAGTCGGGAGCGTCATGCCGGCATTCGTCGCCTATCCGCGCTGGGACGCGAGCGGATCCGCTGCGACGTTTTCGCCGATCATACTCGGGTATTTGCGCGACACGCTAAGGTTTAGCGGGCTCACGGTCACGGACGCGTTCATCATGGGCGGCGCGACTGCGGCGGCGCCGGAGGGCGAGGCGGCGGCGGCGGCGATCGCCGCCGGGTGCGACATGCTGCTGTACCCGACCGATTGGGCTGGTGTCGTGAGGTCGTTGGAGCGGGTGCCGGCAGATCGTGCCGAAGCGGCGCTCGCGCGGTATCACGACGCGCTCTCGAAATGGGGTCTCGGCGAAGGAGGCATCCTCGATGACGCCATGCTCGCCGAGCATCAGAAGTTCGCGGATGGGTTGGCGGATCGCGCGCTGCATCTGGTGCGGGGCGAGAAACCGCACCTCGGTACATCGATTGCGGTCGCCACCGTTGATGATGACGTGGGTGGTCCCTACGCGATCCCTCCCCGTGACGTATTTCAGACGACGCTGCAGGATCTCGGCGTGCGCACCACGCGATACTCGACAACCGATAGCCGAGAGCACATTGTGCTCGTCTACGCCGAGCCGAGATCTTGGAAGGGCCGCGGAGACCTCGGCTCGCAGTCGGTCGCACGGCTCGAGCGGCTTGTTCCCGGCGCGGCGCTCGTAGTCCTCTTCGCCCACCCGCGACTCGCTGCGCAGGTACCCGGTGATGTCGCGGTGCTGTGCGCCTGGCATGGGCAGGCGTTGATGCAACGGGCGGCGGCCCGGTGGGTACTAGCGAGGCGATAGACCGCCAGCGCCTTCCATCCACGATTGTTCGACAGGGAGCGAAAACATGAGACTCACGAAGAATCTCGGCATGCTCCTACTGGGCATCTGGCTCACGATACAGGGTCTTGAGGGGCTGGTGGGACTCAGCTTCAGAGGACTCGGAACTATACAGGCCATCCTCGCTCTCGTCGCGGGGATCCTCATCATGGTCGGGCGGTAGCTCCAGCTCGGCGCGTGGTAACAGGTAGTTCCACTCTGATGACCGACCTGCACGCCAGTTAGGCACGTGGACCGCATCGAGCCGACGGAGGCGCTCCACGGGCATCTCGTGGATGCGCTGCGACTGTGGACCTACCGTGTTCCGAATACGCGCACGGCTGTCCTTCCGCCACACACGCAGCATCCCAATCCGCTGGTTATCGGTGATTCCGTCGTCGCGTCCGTGTTTTCTCCCGGCGCCATCTACTCCGTGCACAAAGCGACCGGCGAGCTGCAGTGGTTTTCCCCGTTGGACACATTCGCCGGGGCACAAGTGGTTTCCGCCGACGGGCGAATCTTCGCCAAGTCCAGCAGGACGTTGTATTGCCTCGACACTGCGCGCGGCACTCCACTCTGGTCCTTTTCGCCACTCCCGAACAGTCGGGAGACGATCTACTCCTGCCCGACATATCACGACGGTCGAGTCTTCATCGGCGACCGTGCCGGCATGTTTCATTGTCTCGATGCCGCATCGGGCCGTTTGCTCTGGGCCAACAAACTCTCGACAGAGCGCAACAATCAAGTCAACGCGACCGCCGCGATCCAAGCCGAAATCGTCGTGGTCGCCTGCAATGCCGGCGTCATCGCGGCATACGATATCTCGACGGGCCACATGGTCTGGCAGCAGTCGATCGACGGGCCGTGCATCACCGAAATCCTGGCGCAGGGCGGCGAGGTCTTTGCGCCAACCCCGAATTCGATCTACGCGCTGGATGCCGCCACCGGGCAGATCGCGTTTCGCAAGCACTGGCCCTCGTTCGACGTGGGCGCAGTCACGCTCTGCCGGGAATCCGTGGTCAGCGTCCTCCTCGATCGGACGCGGAGGGACGCGGAGAGACCGCGTGCGGAGCTGACGGCGTTCCAAGGGACGTCAGACCTCTTCCACGTCCCGGCGGCCGAGTTCGTCGTAGGAATTCGTTTTCACCAGGACTCGGGACTGATATTCGAGTCTCGGCTGGATGGGCTGGGAATCGTCGACCCTGCAACGGGACGGAGGCTGCACAACGTCTATCGCGACGATGATCTGTTTGGTTGCGGGCTTGTGGATGTCCACGAAGACAGGATTTACGCGATGGATATGGAGGGGACGATCTACGCCCTTCGATCGCCCATGGCTGATGATGTAGCGGCCACGCAACGAAACTCGCCTGGACGGTTGTGACCTCCCCAACTGCCCAAGGGTACTTGTTATTGATGAGTGTATTGAGACGACTCGGCATCCTCCCGTGTGTTGTCCTCACATTTGGCTGCAGCGAATCGCTGAGCCCGGCGGATATTGCGGGAACGTACCTATTGCGGCGCGTTGCCAACGACACGTTGCCCGCGGTTGTGTATTCCTTCAACGGCATGACCGTCCGCGTTATCGCAGAGACGCTGCAGTTTACACCGAATCTTCGCGGTAGACTGAGCACGATCAGGGAACGCGAATCAGCGACTGGCGGACCGATCGATCCGGCCAGTTGGGCGACCGTATTTGTGTACGACGTCGTCGACGACCGCATCGAGGTGGGGTTCGTGTGCGGGCCAGCCGCGAATTGCGTACCCCCACCGCATCTCGTGCTCCGCCAGACGGCGGATGGGCTGCGGGCCGATTACGCCGTGGGGACGCGAACACCCCTGGTGTATGCACGTCTGCCCTAAGCTCTATCTCTTCCGCATGATCGCCCGCGCCGGCGCTCCCTCGTGCCCTTTGACCTTGATCGGTAACACGATCAGATCGTAGTCGCCCGCCCGCACGGGTCGCAGGTCCAGTCCCTCCACGATGGGAATCCCCCGGCCCAGCAGAATCTGATGCGTCCGCGGCGCCGCCGCGCCGAATTGCTCGGCCGAGATGTAGTCCACGCCGACGAGCACGACGCCGGCGTCCGCGAGGAGCTGCGCCGCGTCCGGAGCGATGTACGCGAAGTCCCTGTGAAAGGCCGAGTCCATCCAGCCGCGCAGCGAGCTCCGCGTGCGAAACAACACACGCTTCGCGCCCCGCCAATCGTGCTTGTTGAGCTCCGCCGCATCGATCGCCTGCACGCTGTCGGCGATCGCGATCACGCGCGCCGCGCCGATCAGCGGCTCGAGCGGCACCTCATCGATCGGTGCACCATTCGCGATGAAATGCATCGGCGCGTCGATGTGCGTCCCACTGTGCGCGCCCATCGAGTACGCGGACAAGGTGAGCTTATCACCCTGCTTCATGTTCTTGAGAAAAACAAATCGCATCGGCGCATCATAGATCGGCGTGCGCGCGGGATCGAGCGTCGCCGTCACATCGATCCATCCCTGAGCGCTCAACTCCTGTTCGCGAGGAGCACACCCCGCCACCAGGCTGAGCACCAACGTGAACCCCAATCCCGCGATGCCGATGATGGTCTCGGCGACGGTCCACGTCTTCAATGTTTGCGGCACGGTCATGTTGAAGAACTCCTTGATGAGCCAGAACCCCGAATCGTTTACGTGCGACAGCACCAGCGAGCCGGCGCCCGTCGCAAGCACGAGCAGCTCGGCATTCGAGCCCGGCGTCATCGCAGCGATCGGCGCGACGATGCCGGCGCTCGTCGTCATCGCTACGGTCGCCGAGCCGGTTGCCACCCGGATCAGCGCCGCCACGATCCATGCGAGCAGGAGGGGCGACGCGTGCGATCCCACGGCCAGATCGGCGACGGCTTTGCCCACGCCGCTCTCGAGCAGCACGCGGTTGAACCCACCGCCCGCGCCGATCACCAGCAGAATCGTTGCAGTCGGACCCAGGCAGTCGTTCGCGAACTTGAGGATCTGATCGCGCGTAAAGTGCTGCTTGGATCCCAGCGACCAAAAGGAGAAGAGCAGGGCGATGAGCAGTGCGACGATTGGGCTCCCGACGAAATCGAATGTGGCACGAAGGGCGCTGGTTGTATCGAGCGCAACATCGGCGACACTCGCGGCGAGCATCAGGATCACCGGGAGCAGCACCGTGAAGAGCGTGAGTCCAAAGCCCGGCATCTCCCGTGACGGTTCGCCCGACAACTGCGTGGCCATCGGGTTCTCGGCGGGAAGCTGGATACGCGGCGCAATCCACGAGGCGAAGATCGGGCCCGCCAGGGCCGCGGTCGGCAGCCCGACCAGGATGGCGTAGGCAATCGTGCGCCCGATGTCGGCGTGGTACGCACCGACCGCGAGCATCGCCGCGGGATGCGGTGGCACCATGCCATGTACGACTGACAGCCCGGCGACAAGCGGAATCCCGATCTTCACGACCGACAGTCCGGACCGCCGCGCAATCGTGAACACCAGGGGAATCAACAGCATGAAGCCGACTTGAAAGAAAACGGGAATGCCGACGATGAACGCGACGACCATGATTGCCCAATGCACTCGGGCGTAGCCGAAGAGCGCGATGAGCGTGGTCGCGATGCGCGTCGCACCGCCGGACTCCGCCATCATCTTGCCCAGCATCGTGCCGAGGGCGACCACGATCGCAACGAATCCCAGGACGCCGCCGACGCCGTCTTGGAACGCTTTCACGACGCTGGGCAGGGGCATCCCCGCCACCGCGCCCAGGGCAAGGGACACCGCGACCAACACGACAAACGGATGAAGTTTGAAGCCCGCGATCAGGACGATCAGCGCAACCACCGCCAGGAAGGCGTAGACCAGCAGGAGCGTGTTCGCACTCATGCCGCGCGCTTCACCAGGTCGGCGACGATCGCGTCAGGCGCCTCGCGGATATCGCACACCCACGTGTGCTCGTCCGGTGCTGGTTCTTCTAGCGTCGTGAGCTGGCTATCGAGCAGGGCCGGCGGCATGAAATGGTCGCGCCGGTTGGCCAGGCGTTCGGCGAGGATTGCGCGGGTTCCCTTGAGATAGACGAAGCGCACGTCTGCGGCCCCGACGGAGCGCAGCAGGTCACGATAGCTGCGTTTGAGCGCCGAACACGTGAGGACGAGACCCATGCCCGCGCGCTTTGCATCGCGCAATTGACCCGCGATCGCGAGTAACCAAGGGCGACGGTCGTCATCGGTCAGCGGGATTCCAGCCGCCATTCGCTCCACATTTTGAGCTGGGTGCAGGTCGTCTCCTTCGAGGAACGCGAGATTGAGCGCGCGCGCGAGCTTCGCTCCGATCGTAGTTTTTCCGGAGCCCGAGACGCCCATGATTACATAGAGCCCTGTGTGCACAGCGTGGCCCAATGCTATCCCGCGAATGGATTCGGTGCTACGCTTACCGCGACGCCTTCTTGGAGACCGAAAACGATGCAATTGGCGATGATCGGATTGGGTCGTATGGGTGGTAACATGGCGCGGCGGTTGGCTCAGGGAGGACACGAGCTGATCGTGTACGACCAGAACGCACAGGCAGTGAAGGGGCACATCGGCAAGAGCGTCAGGAAGGCGGACGACCTGGCCGACGTCGCGCGGCAGCTCTCTCCCCGGCGCGTCGTCTGGGTGATGTTGCCTGCTGGCGCGCCGGTGGAGAGCGCCATCGAGCAGCTCGTGCCCCGACTCAGCCGCGGCGACATCGTCATCGATGGGGGCAACTCAAATTTCCGCGACTCGCTGCGCCGCGCCGCGGCGCTCCACGCCAAGGGAATCGAGTTCATCGACGTCGGGACTAGCGGCGGCATCTGGGGCCTCGAGAACGGTTACTGTCTCATGGTCGGTGCCTCGCCCGCGGCGTTCCAGCATAGCGAGCCGATTCTTCGGACGCTGGCGGCGCCGGACGGCTACGCCCACGTCGGTCCGCCCGGGGCGGGGCACTATGTGAAGATGGTGCACAACGGGATCGAGTACGGCATGCTCCAAGCGTATGCAGAGGGGTATGAGATTCTGCACGCTTCGCAGGATTTCAAGTTCGATTTGCGCCAGATTGCAAAGCTGTGGAACCACGGCAGCGTGGTGCGCTCCTGGCTGAACGAGCTTGCCGAACGGGCGCTGGCGCGCGACGGCCGGCTGTCCGGGATTCGTGGCCACGTTGAGGACTCCGGCGCGGGGCGTTGGACGGTCGAGGAAGCGATGCGCCTGGACGTTCCAGCGCCGGTCATCACGTTGTCGCTGCTCGCGCGGCTCAGGTCGCGCCAGGATGAGTCGTTCGGTGCCAAGTTGATCGCCGCACTGCGCCATGAGTTTGGCGGACATGCGATAAAGGAGCTTGCGTGAAATTCATACTCGTGATTTACAACGACCCTGAGTTGTACGACGCGCTACCCCAAACCGAGACGGATGGAATGATGCGGGACTGTCTCGCGCACGCCGACGAGCTCCACCAGGATGGACGGCTCATCGAGTCTCAGATGCTCGAGGGCGCGGAACGGGCGAAGTCGGTGCGGATCCGTAACGGACGGACCAAAGTCACGGACGGTCCGTTTAGCGAGGCCAAGGAGGTGTTGGGCGGCTTCAATCTGATCGAGGCCAAAGACATCGACGAGGCGGTGCAGATTGCCGCGGCATTCCCCTGGGCGCGCACCGGGTGCGTGGAGGTTCGTCCGGTCCGGGATATCGCGGAGGTGCGGCGCCGCGTCGGTGCCCCCGCCGGCCACCTGTCGGCGCGTTAGTAGCTCGCATCGGCTTTTCGAGGCTACCCCTTGAAGTGCATCTTCTGCGATATCGTCGCGGGGAGAGCACCGGTGAGTGTGATCTATCGCGACGCGATCGTCATGGCGTTCATGGCGATCCGGCCCACGGCACCGGGAGAGTGTCTCGTGATTCCGCAGGCGCACGTCGATCACTTTACTGACATGGACGACGACCTCGCGCAGCATGTGATGCTCATCGGGCAGCGCATCGGTCGCCGGCTGCGCGAGGTGTTCAACCCGTTGCGGGTCGGAATGGTTGTGCACGGTTTTGGCGTGCCGCATGCGCACCTGATTCTTGTGCCGCAGCACGGTCCCCATCACATCACGTCCAACCGTTTTGCGATCATTCGTGATGGGCGGATCGTCTTCACCGAAAGCGCGGTCCTTGCGGTCGATCGGAAGGAATTGGATGAGCACGCTCGCCGCTTGGCGATCGATTAGCGGTCGCTCCATCGTCTGACGGTGCGCGCGAGCCGGATCGAGTTGCGCGCTCCACGGGCCCACGATGCTGCCGAGTACATCGCGCTCAACCGGCGCAGCAAGCGGCTCCATGCCGGGCTGGTCTCACCGCCAAGCAGCGATGCGGCGTTTCGTCAGCTCTTGCGTCGCAGTCGCAATCCGCACTGCCGGTGCTGGTTCATCGTACGGCGCGCCGATAGGGCATTGATCGGCGCCGTCGAGATCAGCCAGATCGCCGGGGGCAACTTCCGGAGCGCCTACCTCGGCTACCACATCGGCGCGCCGTACGCGCGCCAAGGCTACATGCGCGAGGCGCTCACCGCGGTCTTATCGCTCGCATTTGGGCGCCTGCGCCTCCATCGCGTGGAGGCCAACATTCAACCTCACAATCGCGCGTCAATTCGCCTAGTGCAGAGTCTCGGCTTCCACCGCGAAGGGTACTCGCCACGGTACTTGAAGATTGCGGGTCGGTGGCGGGACCGTGAGCGCTGGGCGCTATTGCGCGAGGAGTGGCGCGTTTAGCAATCTTCAATCATGACCGAGCGTCGCTACAACGATAAGGAAATCGCCGCGATCTTTCGCGCGGCGGCGGAAGCGCAGCAGAACCCACCGCACGATGTCCCGCGCGACGAAGGCTTCACCCTCACCGATCTCCAGGCGATCGGTCGCGAGGTTGGCATTCCATCGGAAGCCGTCGCGCGGGCCGCGCAGGCACTCGACGTGCGCCTCGGCGCCACCTCCCGCACGGTCCTCGGCCTGCCGATCGGCGTGGCTCGAACGGTCGACCTCAATCGCCGGTTGACGGACGAGGAGTGGGAGCGCCTGGTCGTGCAGCTCCGTGAGGTGTTCAACGCGCGTGGCCGCACCCGGACTGAGGGCTCGCTGCGGCAGTGGACCAACGGAAACCTGCAGGTCCTCCTCGAGCCCACGGCGACCGGTCATCGCCTGCGTTTCGGCACGATGCACGGCGCCGCTCGGGCCGCGATTGGCGCAGGGTTTATGGCATTGGGCGTGACGGCGATTGTCGCGCTTGCGAGTGCCGTGGGCGGGTACTTCACCGAAGCCATCCCCGGAATGGCGTTCCTACTCTTCGCCGGTGTCGGCATGATTGCCAGCGGTGCGCTGCGGCTGCCGCGGTGGGCGCGGCAGCGCGAGCGGCAAATGGAGGCGTTGGCAGCGCAGGTCGCGCTGCCGCCGGATTCTTCATCGCCGCCGGCAGCGCTCCCGCCCAAATAGCGTCGCTTACTACGGTCGAGGCTTAGCCGTCCGTTCGCCGGAGCCCGAACTCGAGCTGGAGCTGGTGGAGCTTCCGGACCATCCGCTGGGAGTTACTGTCCCCCAGTCCTTCGAGCGTGGCATCGCATCCGCACTCGTTCCCGCCCCTTCCTTGTAACCCTGGCCGTTCACCACGCGCCCGTGCGATCGCGAGCTCGGGGTGAACACGATCGTCACCGGATAGTTGCCCGGATACCACCCGTACGCGGATCCATATCCATAGCCATATCCTGGGTAGAGCCCGGCGCAGTCGTACGGCACATAGGCGTACAAGAGGTACAAGAGCGAGCACGAATTCAGCGGCGAGTACGCGCCGAGCGGGGTCCCTCCGTATCCAGATCCCCCGCCACCCTGACCCACGATGGTCCGCGGCCGCCGCTCACCTGCGCGCGCCGCGGTGTTGATGGCGAACACTTTGGGATACGACAGCGCCACCATGAGGTCGGTGACGCGCCCTGGCACTCCCGCATCGGCGAGCTTGACGAGTTGCTTCGCATCGAGCGCGAACGGCTCCCCACGCTCCACGAGCCAGGTTTCGAGTACGGGGGTGTCCAGGTGCCGCGACGCTTCGATGACCTCATCAATCCCGACGGGCAGGGCGGCGGCGGCGCGTGCCTGCATGGTGGACGTGACATCCCTTGGCAGCGCATCCTTCACATCATCCGGCAAGGAGAACTCGCCCGACACCTCGCGATAGCGCTGCGCGCGGACGCCGGTTTGCCCCTGCAGCGTCATGGCCTGGATGTACAGCCACTCGTGACCATCGGGGGCCATTGCGATGAGACCCGTGCCCGTCCTGTCGCCGGTGGGGGGGAGGCACGTGTCGCCTGAACGCAAGAAGAGACGCGCGCCAGTGCTGGACCATTCGGCACTCTGCCAGCCGGTGCAGTCATCGTGGCGGGTCGCGACGCGCTCGCCGCTGGGGGTGATACGCTCGCGGGTGACGACCTGCCCTTTCGTGATCGTGACGAGATCGACTGGCGGGCCGGCGCGGCGCCGGCGCCCAGAAGCGCGGCGGCGACGAATAGCGTTTGGATTCGCGTACGCATGGGACGATCCTTCCTAGAGTCTGAGCGAAAGGCCCGCTGTGACCGCCAGGCCTGACAGGTCGATACGCTTGAAACCGACATAATCCCGGCTCATGGGCCCGCGGGCCCAGGTGTACCGTGCCTCACCATTCAGCAGGAGAAAGCGCCCGAGCCCCAGGTCCAGCCCAGCGAGTGCGTGCAGGACCGGAGTCCACGCCTTGGATTCGAACTCGTCCGGGAAGACGTTGAGCGTCTGGAAGTCAACGAAATCACCGACTTGATGGAACCGGTACTGCATCAGGCCGGCCCCGAGGCCCACATAGGTATCGCGGGCGGCGGGGATCCACGCGAACCGTCCGATCGAGCGGCCGCGCGAGGAGAGGTAGTGCCTGACGCCCAGCGTGACCGGCACCCGGCGCAACGACGTCGTCTGCTCGATCGGCTGGTTGTTCTGATCGACCCAGTCGCGGAATTCAGAGCGGCGGGAGACGTTGCTAAAACCCACATCGAACACGATATCGTTCGCTGGTGACACGCGCACGGCCACGTTGGTGCCGAACGTCGCCGAGCTGAAGTTCGAGCGGTCGAGGGTGAGTTGTTTGGTGACGAAGTTGAAGATGTCCCCGCTCGCGAACGCGTGATCGAACCCGCCCCGCACGCTCCACGTTCCGACCGGGACGCGGAACAGAAAGCCGTCGCCTGCGCTTTGCGCGTGCGACGGCCGCGGGATCGTAGCCACTGCGCTGGCGGTCAGGAGCAGCACAGCGTAACGGGCAGTCATGAGCCACCCCACCTTTCTCTCCCCTATTCTACCCTACGCACGAGTTATGGCTTGCGTCAACCACCAGACGGGGAGGACCGGGCGAGTTGTGACTCCTGGGGCGGACAGTCGCGCTCTAGCCACAGGGTCCCGCCCCCCTAGATTGCTCGGGAACTGCAGGACTTTGGGCCTGCGCCTCCAGATCGTCACTGTCGGACAACGGGCCGACGTCAGATCCCGCAATCGCCGGAGGCATTGTGTCGGACTTCTCCGAAGGTCCCCTCTTAATCGCGTTCATTGACTTCACCCGATTTGCCGTCGAGGCGGAGCGGCGCGCTGACGCGGAGATTGCCCGCGTGATGGACGCTTACTACGAGCTGGCCGGCGCCATCGTGACCGCAGGCGGTGGCCGGGTCGTGAAGTTCATCGGGGATGCGACCCTGACGGTGTTTCCGCCCGAGGCCGTCGATCGCGGCGTGGCGGCACTGCTCGAGCTCAAGGATGCCGCCGATCAGCTGATGCTCGATCGGGGCTGGGATTGTCGCCTCCTGCTCAAGGTGCATTTCGGGCCGGTCGTCGCGGGTCAGTTCGGCGTGGCGTCGGACAAGCGGTACGACGTGCTCGGCAAGACCGTGAACGTGACGGCGCGATTGCAGGCGAACGAAGTCGCGCTATCGGCTGAAGCGTTCCGGCGACTTGGAGCGGAGATGCGCCGGCGCTTCAAGAAGCATACGCCGCCAGTGACGTACATCCGCGTCGAGGATTCGCATCGTCATGCCCACTAGCCCGAGCTTTCGCACGTTCGTCATGGATCAGTTGAGTCGCATCGTGCCACGGGTGCGCGCGCGCCCGATGTTCGGCGGCGTCGGTATCTACGCGGGCGAGTTGTTCTTCGCGCTCATTGCGAACGACACGCTCTACTTCAAGGTGGACGATTCCAATCGGCCCGACTTCGAGAAGCTGGGGATGAAACCGTTCCAGCCCTACGGGGAAGGGAGCGAAGCGATGAAGTACTACGCCGTGCCGGAGGATCTACTCGAAGATCCAGATGCGCTGCGACCTTGGGCGGAGAAGTCCATTGCCGTCGCGGCGCAACAGAAGAAAGGAAAGCGGCCAACTAGCTAAGCCCTGAAGCGCAATCCATCTTGCTCCATGGCGGATTTCCATGCCACGCTGCGCGCCGCGCTGGCCAAGCGGTACGTCATCGAGCGAGAGCTCGGCCGCGGCGGCATGGCGACGGTTTACCTGGCGCGCGATCTCAAGCACGGCCGCTTCGTTGCGCTGAAGGTGCTAAGTCCTGCCCTCGCGGCCTCCCTTGGCGCCGATCGCTTCCTGCGTGAAATCGAGCTCGCGGCGCGACTCCAGCACCCCCACATCGTTCCGGTCTTCGACTCCGGCGCAGCGGCGGGCGTCCTCTGGTACACGATGCCATTCGTCGAAGGCGAAACGCTGCGCGCGCGTCTGGAGCGCGAGCGCCAGCTGCCGCTCGACCAGGCCGTACGTATCGCGTCCGAAGCCGCCCGCGCGCTCGAGTACGCGCACCAGCACGGCGTCCTGCATCGCGACGTCAAGCCCGAGAACCTGCTGCTCACGACCGACGGATCGACCCTCGTCGCCGACTTCGGCATCGCACGACCGTGGAACGAGACGGGCGGCTTGACCGACACCGGGCTGGTCGTGGGCACGCCGGGCTATATGAGCCCGGAGCAGGCCGCCGGCGAGCGCACCCTCGATGCGCGCTCCGACGTCTACGCGCTGGGGTGCGTGTTGTATGAGATGCTCGCGGGCGAGTTGCCGTACTCGGGACCCAATGCGCAGGCCATTCTCGCCAAACGGCTGAGTGAGCCGGTCCCGCGCGTCGGCACCACGCGCGATGTCCCCGTCGCAGTCGAGCAGACCGTCAGCCGCGCGCTCGCCCGCGTGCCGGCGGACCGTTTCGCCACGGCGGCCGAGTTCCTGCGCGCCCTGCAAGGCATCGAGTTG
>WNGK01005307.1_pt1 | contig 13686 bp, 6 predicted proteins | sample 5400601 | NCBI WGS metagenome assembly WNGK01 (sample SAMN13153376, study PRJNA577476) | soil metagenome | isolation source: 60 cm soil or saprolite under Garry oak tree replicate 1 | place: USA:California | collected 2016-06-15 | reverse complement strand
AAGCTGTACCTGAACCACCCGGAATTCTTCTGTCCGAAGGTTTGATCGACACGGACGGTGAACTCATTCTGCGTTTGCGTGAGGGGAGTGGTGTCGATGGCATTGTCGCCGTTCGAGTCAAAGACCGGGCCTGCTGCCGGGAAAACGAATTGGGCGTAGGCCACCATCGCAGGATTTGGTGTGATCTGGTTGTTCGGATAAGGGTCGCGAGTGTAGCTGCCGGGATTGGCGGGATCAGGTCGCGTGGTGAACGGGTTGTAAATCTGTGGAGCCCCGCTCTCATCGCCGGCAAGTTGTGCCGCAGTCGGTACTTTGAGCAAGTTGTTGGTGGTCTGCGAATAGCGGAAACCCTGGTATGAGCCGAAGAAGAAAGTCTTGTTGTGGCCGTTGTACAGTTTGGGAATCACGAGGGGTCCGCCGACCGAGCCACCGAACTGGTTCTGGTGGTAGGCCGCTTTTTTTGCGGTTTTGGGAAGGAAGTAGGTACGAGCATCAAACGCGTCGTTGCGGATGTACTCCCAGGCTGACCCGTGAATGTTATTTGTGCCCGACTTGGTGACGACGTTGACCACACCGCCGAGCACAGAGCCGAATTCAGCACCATCGGTGTGCGAGACCACTTTGAATTCCTGAATAGCGTCGATGATGGGCGGTACGGCGTAAGTGCTCAGGAGGCTGCCGTAGTTATCCAAGCCGTCGGTCAGGAAGAAATTGCTTCGGTTGGTGCCGCCGTTGATGGCTGGGAACGTAAACGATGAGCCCTGCGCAACCGGGGCCGAAAATCCGCCGTTGCGGCCGCCCATCGAGTTCTGCCCCGTGCTGACAGGGGAAACTCCGGGAGTGAGCGACAGCAGTTGGGTGAAGTTGCGCCCGTTGAGAGGGAGGTCTTCCACCTGTTTTTCAGCGATCACGGTGCCGAGATCCGCATTTGAGACTTCCAATTGCGCCGACTCCGCCTCGACGTTCACAACCTGGCTCGATGAGCCGATCTGGAGCGTGAAGTCGAACGTGGCGATCTGACTCACTGCCAGAGTGAATGGTTGGATTCTCTGTGGATTGAAGCCGGATGCCTTGGCCTCGATCGTGTATCTTCCCGGGGTCACACTGGTAAACGTGTATGCCCCCGAGTCGTTGGTTGGCACGGTGTGATCGACTGAGGTGTCGACGTTACGCAGCATTACCTCTGCTCCGCGCACGACCGCGCCGCTGGGATCTCTTACGACCCCATTGACGGAAGCTGCGGACAATTGGCCTGACGCATTCTTGCCTGAAATGGCAAGTAGCAGCGTCAGGAATGCCGCCACGCAAAGCGCTGCGCTGCGACCTCGGAACGCGTCCGTTAGACGGTGCATAGAACCTCCTGATTTAAGCCTTGTCTTACTTGGAATCGTTCTCTCGGCTCGAGAACCGCGGTCTAATTTTTTGGGGAACCGCTTTTTTTGACTCGGGGAAATGCTGTCTTCGATTCAAGTATCGGCAACTTGTACGTTTCAGTTACCGTTACCCTAAATGGCGCTGAAGTGCTCTTTTTTGGCTTGCATGAGACAGCGAAGAACGTATATAAAACTCTCGGTTAACTTGTCAAGAAATATTTGGAAGTGTTGATTTTACAAGTGCCTGAGCGGCAGAGCGGACCGAGGTCGATGACCGATTTCATTGAGCAGGAGAATTTCGAGTCCGACCCTGTTTGTGACGCAAAGGGCTCGCTGAGCAGCGCTCTGGTTGGTTCGACAGGCAGCGGTTGGATTGTCGGAATTGTAATGGCGCTCGCGCTGCGCGGAGGAGTTGCCGGCCAGCTACCCGTTTCGCGACCGCCAGTCCAGGCTGCGCGTACGCAGGTCGAAGCACAGGGCGTCAATCAGCCCCCGGGCGGGTCGAAATCGGACGGCTATGTTGGGTCCCAGTCCTGTTCACTATGCCACTCAGATGTGTACAAGAAGTTCTTGCAGACCAGTATGGGCCGCTCCATGTCGGAGATATCTCCCGCAACGTTGAGAGCCCTGTCTCTACCCGCGGCCATCGACGATCCAAAGATTGACCGGCACTTTGAGGTATTCAAACGCGATGGAAAACTCTACGAGTCGGAATCGCAGGCCGGGGCGAACGGCAAGGAAATTTTTAACGATACCCATGAGATCTCCTGGATCATCGGAGCTGGGACGAACGGTCTCGGCACGGTGATCCGGCAGAAGGACTATCTTTTCCAGGGGCCACTTTCCTTTTATTCGCGGACCAGCAGTTGGGGGCTTTCTCCGGGTTATGAGTTCGGTGACTACGGATTCAATCGACCGATTCTGGCTGGTTGCATTGGCTGCCACGCGGGCCGGCCGCGGCCCGTGCCCGCGACCAACGGCCGTTACGAGGATCAGGCGTTTTCGCAACTCGCGATTGGTTGTGAAAACTGCCATGGGCCGGGGAGCGAACATCTTGCTTTGATGAAGGAGGGCAAGCGTATTCCCAAGTCGGGGCATCTTGCGATCGTGAATCCCGCGAGCCTGACACCGGCCCTTGCGAATGATATATGCATGTCGTGCCATCAGATGGGAGATTTGCGTGTCTTCAAAGAAGGCAAGAGTTATTCCGATTTCAGACCGGGCAAACCACTGAATGAGACACTGGCGATCTTGCTGGTGCCACCGAAGCGCGAGTCGCCGCCCGACGTGGATCATCTGGAGCACTACTACTCGATGACGCTCAGCAAGTGCTATCGAGCGAGCGAGGGGCGATTGACATGCATCAACTGTCATGATCCTCATATCGAACCCTCGCGCGAAGAGGCACCGGCCTACTTTGCGAAGAAGTGCATGACATGCCACAACGAGAAGAGCTGCACGGCGCCGATGGAGGTTCGTCAAAAACAGAACCCCCCAGATAATTGCGTCGAATGTCATATGCCGAAGCGTGATGTGCAGACCATTCAGCATGCCAGCATCACAAACCATCGCATCCTTGCGCGTCCTGGCGAGGCGTTTCCTGAAGCAGCTTTCAATCAGACCACGAAGACGCTTCCGGATTTGATTCAGCTTGATCCGATTCCGGGAAAGAGGGAAGTGGCGCCGCCGCTCGTGACTCTCCTTCAGGCCTATGGGGAACTGCTTGATACAAAGCCAGAGTATGCGGAGCGCTACTCTGCTGTGCTGAGCCAACTGGAGCATACAGAGCTGAAGAGCGCCCTGGTGCAGTCGGCGCTGGGCCGGCGGGACCTTAGAAGCGGCAAGTATGAGGAGGCCATTGCTCACCTGCAGAGAGCGGTTGCGATTGGCCCATCACAAGCTGTAACCTATGCAGACCTTGGCGAAGCCTGCATCAAGCTTGGACGGCCTGCTGAGGCACTTGCTTATCAGCAAAAGGCGGTCTCTCTCGATCCATTCAACCCTCAACTACAGAAATCCGAGATTGTGTCCTACATCAACCTGAAACAGTATGCCGATGCAAAAGCAGCACTGGAACGCTACCTGAAAGTGTTTCCCCAGGATTCGTTCATGCGCCAGATGCTTGAGCGGGCCACGTCGGGAGCGGGCGTTAAGTGAAGAGCAGGCTCACGAAAAGGATGCTGCTCCAGCGGATTGTAGCGGCGGTGCTGTGGGAGTTCGTGTTTGCTGTATTCATTGCGCTAGCCGCCGAAACTCCGCATAGGGCACAGATTCGATTTGAAGATCGCCAGGTGCAGAGCGGAGTCAAGTTCGTACTCGATAACGGGACGACGGATGACAAACCGATCATCGACGCGGTGCCCGGTGGGGTTGCACTTCTGGATTATGACAACGATGGCTACCTGGATATTCTTTTTACCAACGGCGCGCATATTCCGGATCTCGTGAAAAGCGGCCCCGCCTTTTCTAATCGGCTATTTCACAATAATCGCGACGGCACGTTCACCGACGTGACGGAACGCGCGGGACTGGAAGGCGCCGGTTACAGTATGGGTGTGGCGGCCGCGGACTTCGATAACGACGGTTGGGCGGACCTCTATGTAACCGGGGTGAATCGGAACATTCTCTACCACAATAACGGCAATGGCACATTCACTGACGTGACGGATCACGCGGGCGTAACAGGGGTGAGTCACGGAAAAAAGCTTCTTTCGGTGTCTGCTGCTTGGGTTGATTACGACAACGATGGACTGCTTGATCTCTTTGTGACGAACTACCTTGACTGGTCTGCAGAGACGTCGCGCGTCTGTGGTGAACCTGGAAAGCGCCTCACCTGCCCGCCTTCGCTCTACAAGGGTGAACCAAACATTCTTTACCACAACAATGGCGACGGCACGTTTACCGATGTGTCTGAGGCAATGGGGGTCGCATCGCAAATCGGCAAAGGGATGGGTGTCGCCATCGCAGATTTTGACGGGGATGGATGGACGGACATCTTTGTGGCCAACGACAACGAAAGGAACTTTCTGTTTAGAAATCGCGCCGGCAAGGGATTCGACGAAGTGGCCGTCGAGTCCTCGGTCGCTTACACCGACAATGGGATTCCGCTGTCGAGCATGGGGGTAGATTTTCGCGACTGGGGCAACGATGGCAAGCCAGGTCTCTTCGTCACCGCTTTGGGAGGCGAGACTTTCCCGCTGTTTCGAAATGAGGGCAACGGGTTTTTCGAAATGGAGACCTATGGGTCGAAGATAGGCTTTCCCAGCTTCAGGATGAGCGGGTGGGGCGCGGGAATCGTCGACTTTAACAATGACGGGTGGAAGGATCTTTTTTCAGCCAATTCGCATGTGAGCGAAAATGCGAACCTCGATCCTCAGCAGCACTACCGCCAGGCGAATGCGATTTTCATGAATCTCGGGAACGGAACCTTTGAGGACGCCAGCGACAAAGTGGGATTGAACGCGATGCCTGTAGCTGCGCATCGAGGTTGCGCGTTTGGCGACCTCAACAACGACGGCAAGGTGGATGTGGTGGTCTCCGCAATCGGCAGCCCAGCGGAGATTCTTTACAACAGCTCTACCGGCGGAAATCACTGGTTGGCGATCGAGACGCGAGGGGTCAAGAGCAATCGCGACGGAATCGGCACCCGGATCAAGGTGACTGGCCAGTCCGGACTGGTGCAATACAACCACGTCACCACGGCCGGCAGCTATGCAAGCTCGTCGGATCGGCGGGTTCACTTCGGACTGGGCGCAGACACGGTGGCGAAGGAGATAGAGCTTCGTTGGCCCAGTGGAACGGTTCAGGTGCTGCACAATGTGAAGGTGGACCAGATTTTGAAAGTGGCGGAGGAGTAGGGATGAAGGCCGGTTTTGTTCTCCTGCTCGTTGCACTCGGCAATTCGCCATTGCTGCTTGGCGATAGCTGTCCAGCATCAGTTGCCGCCAAACTTTCTCAAGTGTCTCGGTATCTGGATCACGGTGACTTTGACCCTGCTGAAGCGGCCCTGAAGCAGGGGCCGGCTTCATCTTCGGATTGCCCGGAACTTGTGTTGCTCAGGGCACGGATCGCCGCTGGGAAAGACGACTCTTCAGGGGCCGCGGACCTTTTTGCCCGTTACTTGCAGGCAGCACCTGAGGATCCGAAAGGATACGCGTATTTTGCGCGGATGCTCATTGATTCGGGTGATTATGCGCGTGCGGATGAGATGTCTGCGATTGCGATCGAAATGTCGTCGAGCGATTCGGCCGCACTTGCGGTCAGAGGCCAGATACTTGCGATGAGGGGCGATAAACAGCGGGGAGTAGAGCTCCTCAGCCAGGCCTGCAGGCTTGATCCCGAGGATGCTGAGGCTGCGTTCCAGCTTGGATCAATTTATGATCGCGCCAAGCTCCCAGAGGACGCGATCAAGTATTTCAAGCAGGCGGCGGAGCTTGATCCGGAAGATGCGCGAGCCTGGGATTATCTGGCATTGAACCTGGAACCGCTGGGACGGATCAAGGAAGCCGATGATGCATACACAAAGGCTTTGAAGGTGAATCGCGAGGGCCCGCACTATGATGCGTTTGCCGATTACAACTACGGACGCTTTTTAATGAAGGCGGGAAACCTGTCCGCAAGCAAAGCCCACCTTGATCGTGCCGTGCAACTAGTGCCGGACATGCGAGCGACATGGTACGAGCGCGCAAAGCTGGATCTGCTGATGAAGGATTTCCAGGCAGGACGCCGCGACGCGGAGAAGGCAGCGAGCCTTGCCGATGCAGACGGCATTATTATCGACCTGCAAGTTTACACCATCCTGGAGCGAATCTATCGTCGTCTGGGCGAAACGGATTTGGCCAACAAATACGCGGAGTTGGAGCGCACTACTCCTCCGCCGGTTCGTGGAGAACGCCACTAGGTATTCATGAGAATCGATCGCAGGAAATTCCTCACCTGGTCGTTGGCCGCAGCCAATCCTTTTCGCTCGATCGTGGCCGGTGCTGAATTGCTGATCGCTCCAACTCCGGCGAAATTAACGCAGCCTCCGCTCCCTGTCTTTGCCGACGTGACCGCACAGTCAGGCATTCGTTTCAGGCATCAGGCGAGCAAGACCAGCCGCAAATATCTTCCGGAATCGATGGGGGCGGGCGTGGCGATGTTTGATTACAACAACGACGGATTGCTCGATCTATTTTTTGTGAACGGAGCAGCTCTTCGCGATCCCATGCCAGAAGGAGCGGTGCCGGACAAGACCGAGCCACGGTACTGGAACAGGCTCTATCGCAACAATGGCGACGGGACCTTCACTGCCGTAACCGAGAAGGCCGGTGTGCAGGGCCACGGATACGGTATGGGAGTGGCCACGGGCGACTTTAATAACGATGGCAATGTTGACCTGCTGGTTACAAATTCGAACGGCAACATTCTTTATCGCAACAACGGAGACGGAACATTCACGGATGTGACCGCGAAGTCAGGTGTTGGGGGGAGTGGCTGGTGCACTGGAGCCGCCTTTGTGGATTACGACAGGGACGGCCGCCTGGATCTCGTGGTAACGCGCTATGTCGAGTGGAACTTCGGAATGGATGTATATTGCGGAGAACATCGCGCCGGCTACCGTGCCTATTGTCATCCGAATCAGTTCAAGCCGCTTGCCGCGCTGGTGTTTCACAATAACGGTGATGGCACGTTTACCGATGTCTCCGATCGCTCCGGCATTGCATCATCGCCGGGCAAAGCTCTCGGCATTGCCGTGAACGACTTTGATCGGGATGGCTGGCCGGACATTTTCATTGCCAATGATTCTGTGCCAGAGCAACTCTTCCGCAACAACCGGAATGGAACGTTTACTGAAGTGGCGCTGATATCCGGGGCGGCTTACGGTCAAAATGGGGGAGTCTTTGCGGGAATGGGCACAGACTTTGCGGACTACAACAATGACGGCTGGCCGGATATTTTTGTGAACGCATTGGCCAATCAGAAGTACACGCTTTTTGAAAACAACAAGGGCGGATTTGAAGACGCGAGCGATCGCACCGGCATTGGAGGCATTACCATGCTGCACTCCGGCTGGGGAACAATGATGATGGACTACGACAACGACGGCTGGCGCGATATCTTCGTCGCGCAAAGTCATGTGATGGACAACATTGAGCTGACTGAGCCCGGTCTTCGCTATCGCGAGCAGTTACTGCTGATGAGAAACAATCGCGGAGTATTCCAGGATGTGTCAGGTAAAAGCGGAACCCCCTTCGCAGCGACTATGGCAGCGCGCGGAGCGGCCTTCGGCGATCTGGATAACGATGGTTTCATCGATGTGGCGATCAACTGCAACGATGGCAATGCAGTGATTCTGCGGAATCGTGGCGGGACTGGCAATCACTGGCTTACGCTGCACCTGGTTGGCGCGAGCAGCAATCGCGATGGGATCGGCGCGAGCATTCGGATGGTAGCGGAAGACGGTAGCGAGCAGTTTGCCTTTGTCACCACCGCTGGAAGTTACTTGTCGGCGAGCGACCCGCGTGTTCACTTCGGGCTGGCCAACTGCAAGAGGGTCAAGCTGATCGAGGTTCATTGGCCAAGCGGCATTGTGCAGCGGCTAGAGTCGATTACGGCGGACCAGATTCTGACAGTGCATGAGCCCGCACACTAGATCATCCAGCGATTGCTTTGGGTTTATTTGGGCACTCGGGTGAACGGCTGCTTTTTCAATATTCCCCGGCTCTCTTGAATGGTCACGATTTGTCCCGATTTCACATCGGAGAACGTTTCTGTCTTGCCATCGATCCAACGCACGGAAACCGAGACCGATGTAGCTTTTCCCACTCCGAAGTGGAGGCGCATGTCGCTTTGAGACATGAATGATCCTCCGCTGCGCACTTCATCCATCTGCTTCATATTTTCAGTAGTGAGAATTACCCGAGCGCCGATTGCGTCCGCACCGGAATCGGTAATTGCCCGCACAAGCAGGGAATTACCAAGGCGTGGGGCAAAGTTCTTGAGGAGCGTCGGCAGCTCACCCATGTTCAGAATGACAATTTCCTGATCGCCGTCATTGTCCAGATCTCCGACTGCGAGACCTCGGGAGGAGTGTGTCGCGAGAATCCCCGGGCCGCCAAGGGAAGACATGTCGAAGAACTGCCCGTCGCGACGATTCCAGTAGAGGAGACGCTGTTGTTTGAATCGCTCCCCGGTCGCGGCGTTATCAACCTCGGGATAGACGTGGCCATCAGCGAGAATCAGATCGGGCCAGCCGTCATTATCAAAATCGAGAAAGGCCGTGCCCCAGCCTAAATACCGGGTGTTTACGGCCAGGCCGGTGTCCACGGTTCGGTCAGAGAAATCATTCTTGCCATTGTTTTTGTAAAGTGTGTGGGTGTCGTCGGCGAAGTTTGTCTTGAAGATGTCGAAGAAGCCGGTGTGATTGTAGTCTCCCGCAGTGACACCCATGCCGGCCTGCTCGCGCCCATCTTCGTTATAGGAAACGCCAGCGCTGGCGCCGATCTCTTCAAAGGCCGTTCCCTTCAGATTGTGATAGTAGAGATTGGCTGTGGAGTCGCACGCGACGTAGATGTCTGGCCACCCATCGTTGTCGAAGTCGGCGACCAGCGGGGTGAAGGCGTAGTAATTTTTTGGTGTCGTGATATGCATTGGATCGGAGACGTCGGTGAAGTGCCCATGGCCGTCGTTCTCGTAGAGCGATATGGTTTCTGCTGGAAGACCGCGCGGCCCGCAGAGCACGGGCAATCCCTTCCAGATGCATTGGGACTTGTCTCCGGCGCGCGGTGTTTTGCTGATGTCCAGCTCAACGTAATGCGCAACTACCAGGTCGAGATGTCCGTCGCGATTGAAATCGAAAAAAGCGCATCCAGTGCTCCATCGCGCGTGGGTTGTTGCGAACCCTCGTAACTTCGCTTCGTCGCGAAACGTTCCATTGCCCTGGTTGTGATAGAGGGCGTTCTGACCCCAGCGGGTTATGAAGACATCGGTATTGCCATCGTTATCGATATCGCCCGCGCAAACGCCTTGGCCCCAGCCACCGTCTGCCATGCCCGCCCTCGTGGTGACATCCTCAAACTTCAGCCCCCCAAGATTGCGATAGAGGTGCGGTGTTGGAGGGGGAATCTTTTCGTCGAGATAGTTGCCATTGATGAGAAGTATGTCGGGAAGGCCGTCGTTGTCGTAGTCGAAGATCGCTATGCCATTTCCTGTGGTCTCCACGATATACTGCTTGTCGTGGTCGGCCCCGGAGATATTTACTCCTTTCAATCCGGCATCGGCGGCGATGTCCTTATAGTCGACAACAGGCGGTTTCATGCCGGGGGGCAGAGGCCTGGCCGGAGCAGCGACGCCATTGCCGGTAGCCACACCCATCTGCTGTGCCTGGCAGAATGCAGCGGTACATGCGGTGAACATGCCGAGCCCAACCAGCACCACAGAAAAGCGAGTTGCAGACCGCAGGGGAAGTCTCCAATGAACAGCTTTCATCAGCGCTACGATACCATACGTTTGTTTTGTGGCGCCTGTGTGACCATTTCCGTTTCTGAAAACTCGGCTCTGCAGTTTCGCAGCACGGCGCACGTCTTTCGCGGCGTTGTTGCGATCGCTCTGATGCTGTGCAGCATCTCCTGCTTCGCGCAGCAAGCCCCAGGTTGCAAGGGGCCGGCGGAACTGGACCGAGCGCTTGCAGTGCATCCTTCCGCCGCTGTTTACGACGCGCTCGGCGCCTACTTTGCGAAGCACAGTCAGAGGTCTTGCGCAATCTCTTCTTTCGAATCTGCGGTGCGGCTGTCTCCAGATTCCTGGGAAGCTCATTACAACCTGGGTATTGCTTTTTACAACGAAGGGAAAACGGAACGCGCGATTTCGGAGCTGAAGGCGGCGCTTCGGCTGAAGCCTGCGACGGTGCAGGTGCGCCTGGCGCTTGCCACTGCGCTGAGTTCGATCAACAGAAATGATGAAGCTGCGGAAGAGTTCAATGCAGTACTCAAGGGCGATCCAAAATCGATTCCGGCGCTGGACGGCCTGGCCAAGATATTGACTACGAGTGGGCGTTATTCTGCGGCGACTGCGCTGCTGCGCGACGCTCCTGCAGACGAGGTACTGCAGGTGGATCTGGCGATTGCCTATTCGAAGAACGGAGATCTGGCGAAAGCCATTGCGACGCTCTCGGCGATCGTTAAGGCGCACCCCGACTATCCGCAAGCGCACACAAATCTCGGAATCGTCTACACCCAGCAGAACGAATACCGCGAAGCAGCCCGGGAGTTCGAAGAGGCTCTTCGTCTCAACACTGCAGACGACGAGGTGCGCTCCTCGTATGTAAAGGCGCTGGTGATTCTTGCTCAGTTCAACACCGCGGAACCTGTTGTCGCGGAGTATCTAAAGCGCAAGCCGGGTGACTTTGACGCTTTGTATCTTTCTGGCGTGGTCGATCGTGGATTAGGGAAATATACCGACGCCGAGAGGCTGTTGCAGCATGCCGTCAAATTGAATCCGAGACACTCCGACGCTCACTACAATCTTGGTTTCGTGCTGGCGAGACTGAGCAAACCGGCGGAAGCGCGCGACCAGTTCGAGGAGGCGCTGAAGCTGAATCCTGACGCCAGCGAGGCGCGCTTTCAGCTTGCAGCCGTACTTCGCACTCTCGGCGAGCAGGATAAGGCTCGCGAGGAACTCAACGCTTTTCAGCAAAAGAAACAGGAGAGCGTAAACCAGGATATTGCAGGCACGAAGGCGAACCAGGCGAACCAATTTCTGGAATCCGGCGAGGTGCAAAAAGCCATCGACCTTTATCGCGCATCACTGGCCGCAGATCCTAACAATGGCCGAACCTACTATGATCTGGCCTTGGCACTCGACCGGCAAAAGGATTACGCGGCAGAGCGCGAGGCGCTGCAAAAATCAACATCTCTTGATCAGAAGTTTGCACCGGCTCACAACCAGCTCGGGTTTCTCTGCCTGCAGTCAGGCCAATCGGCTGAGGCCGAGAAGGAGTTGAAACTCGCGGTGTCGCTCGACCCGCAGTATGCCGAAGCGCAGAGCAATCTCGGCGTGCTTTATGCTCAGCAGGGAAACAACAGCGAGGCCGAACGCCTTTTCCGGCAGGCAACCGAAAACAATCCTCAGTATGCGCAAGCCTTCGTGAACCTTGGATTGACTCTTGCTGCGGAATCGCGCTTCGAAGATGCAGACCAGGCGCTCCAAAACGCGCTCAGAATTCAGCCCGCTAACCCGTCCGCACTCACCGCACATGGGATGGTCCTGGTGCGCCTGAAGAAGGCTCCTGAGGCTATCGCCGCTTTCCGCAAAGTGATCGAACTAGACCCTAAATCAGAGGGCGCGCACCTGAATCTTGGAATTGCTCTCGCTGATCAATTTGACCTGGTTGGCGCTCTCGCGGAATTTACCGAGGCCGTGAACCTCAATCCCAACTCAGCTCCAGCTCATTACAACAAAGGCCGAGTGCTCGTGGATCTTCGGCGCAACATCGAGGCCAAGCCCGAGCTCGAAGCTGCCTGCCGGCTTGATCCAACACTGGCTGATCCCTGGTATTTGCTCGGTTTGATCGCTAAGCAGAACGGAAGTCCCCAGGAGGCGATCTCGCTTTTCAAGAAAAATACGGCACTCGACCCCGACAATGCCGACGCACATTATTTGTTGGGTCAGGAGTTGCTGCGCATTGGTGACGCGAACGGAGCTATTGGCGAGTGGCGCAAGTCCCTGCAGATTCATCCCGACTATGGAGAAGCGCTCTATAACCTTTCCCGATTGCTCAGCAAGACCGATCCGGAAGAGGCGAAGCGGTTGAATGCGCAGTTTCAAAAACTGCAGGCGGACGAACACGTGATGGATCGTGCGCAGACGCTGGGGAACTTCGGGTTGGCTGCGGCCGATGCTCGCAACTGGCCCCAAGCGATCGATCAGCTGAAAGAGGGCCTGCAACTCTGCGGAGATTGCAGCGCGAAGGCCCTGCTGCACAAGGACCTGGGTCTGATCTATTGCCGCTCCGGCGACCTGAAGAATGGACAGACGGAGTTGATGGAGGCGCGCAAGCTTTCGCCGAACGATCCTGACATCGCACAGGCACTTCAGATGCTCTCGGCGCACCTGAACTAAGCACGCGGTGGTTATGCCTGAGTTATTCAAGGCGCTTGATCGCGACGGATTTATCTGGGGTAGACGTGGTCTTCAATTCACGCCACGCGGTGATGACCCACTCTGCCGTCTTCTCTTTGTGGCAGACGAGACAAGCGTTCGGGCTCTCCTGCTGGCCAAATCGAAGCGTCATCTCTGCATTGGGAATGTCGTCGATCTGATGGGTGCGCGCGCTGAAGGTCAGGGCATCCATGATTCGCGGCATGTGACAGGAAACGCAGCGACTCCCCTCAGAAGCCACACTGTGATGGCTATGCGCGGCAACCGCGGTCTTGTCCTGAAACTTCGTATGGCACCCGGTGCACATCCTGTCCGGATCATCCTTGTATCTCAATGAGGTCTGGTTGGCGGAGAAGTCGCTACCATGCGGATCGTGACAAGTGCCGCAACTCACTTTGCCAACCTGAAAGCATTTAGTTCGGCTCAATGCTTCCACAATGAAAGTTGTCTGGCTGAAGCGCCCATCTTTATAGAAGCCTTTCCGGGTGAATTCGCCGAAGGGAACACTGGCGTTATGCAAGAAAAAGTTTCCGGTTGTGGAGTAGTTCAGCTCGCCGTGAGGTCCAGGCTCACGCAAGGTCGATTGCATATGACACTGTGCGCAGATGCTGACGTATTCAGTGTTGCTGATGTTGCGGAAGTTAACTGGGGGATCCTGTGGCGCCTTGCTGTAATAGTCCCCGCTCGCCATTGCGGCGACATGATCTGAGGAAGGCCCATGGCACATCTCACATCCGACTCCGGACTCTCGAAACTCCAAGCCGTCCGGCGCCAGTCCGCCGCCTGTCGTATTTCGGAGCTGACTTGTATGGCATACGGCGCACTTATCCTGATAACTTGTCGAGCTATCGAGTCTCTCGAAGTTATACGGGTCAGAGCGCTCTGTTCCGGGTCCGTCGAGCGATCGCCAGTAATTAATCCATCTCTTCTCAATCAAGCTGTATTGAATAGGAAAGACATGAATCTGGCCATTGGGCAGTTTGGTTGCGTACGCCTGCTGCCATTTGGATCCGATCGTGTAATCGACCGGATAGCGATGCCAGGTTCCGTCGGATTGCCTGATCTCAAAATAGTGCCGACCCGAGGATAGGACCATTCTTGCGAAGAGTTTATGCTCGACACCGGGCCTGGTTGTGAGTTTGCCGTGAACATACTGGACGTCATCTCCGGTGTA
>WNGK01008593.1_pt1 | contig 13688 bp, 7 predicted proteins | sample 5400601 | NCBI WGS metagenome assembly WNGK01 (sample SAMN13153376, study PRJNA577476) | soil metagenome | isolation source: 60 cm soil or saprolite under Garry oak tree replicate 1 | place: USA:California | collected 2016-06-15 | reverse complement strand
TCTTGCAAACCTGCTCGACAACGCGCTGCGCTTCACGCCGGAGAACGGTTCAATTCAAATCACGCTTTCCGACCACGAAGCTGATTTCGAAGTCGCAGTGAGCGATAGCGGCTGCGGAATAGCTCCAGAACATTTGCCCCGTGTGTTTGATCGATTTTACCGCGCCGAGTCGTCGCGCAGCTCCGATGGAGCAGGTCTTGGTCTGGCTCTGGTAAAATCTATTGTCGATCTCCACGGCGGATCCGCCACCATCCAAAGCCAGGTTGGTCACGGCACAACGGTCACGCTGCGATTTCCGAAGCAACCAGTCGGAACATAGGCATAGTGCCTGTGAGACCAGCCCTGAAAGCTTTCGGGGGGTGCTGTAGCCGGGATCGGCGATCCCGGCGTGGCAACGACATCACGATAAACTACAGGGATCATCGATCCCGGGCTACAGCCAAAAATTCACCTTGCCAATCATTACAATTTTGTAATGATACGCGCGACCTATGAGGAAAACATCCTTTTTTTATAGAGTTCGGCGGCTCATCCCGCTGATGGCGTGCGTGGGTTTGCTATTTTCTGCAGTCCACAATTCGCTTCTCGCCCAGACAACGACCGAGGAGGAGATTGTTGTCACGGCCGAGGAAGTGCCCAGTGCCTACGGTGCACCCCCCGGACTTTCCCGCAGCCGCCTTTCTAATACAACGCAAGCCTATGTATTGCCGCCATGGTCATTTTTCTTCGGCGAAATTTTTGAAGGCCAGGGCTTCCGCCACGGTCCGCCCGATTACCTTTTCACCCAAGAGATCGAAATGGGTTTGCCCTATCGTTTTGGCGTTGCCGCGGAATCAAAGTTCGAACGATTTAACGGTGGCGGCGGCGCGGAGACAGTGAGCTTGGAAGCACGATGGGCTCTTGCCGACTGGAACAAGATTCCGCTCAACCCAACACTCTTCGCCGAATACAAATTCGGTGTCGGCACTATTCGACACGAAGAAGTTCCACCCCCTCCCGGGGGAGGAGAAGAAGAAGAGGAAGAAGGCGGCCCGCCCAAAGTTCCCGACGCGTATGAATTTCGTTTGCTCCTGGCCCAGGAGTTCGGCGGACGTTTTGAGTGGGCCATGAACTGGTTCTTCGAGAAAGAAAATGCCGGCGACCGTGGCCGCGAATGGGGTTTTTCCCAGGCCGTGATGACTCCTGTTCTCCTGCCCAACGAGCGCCTGAAAGTCGGGTTAGAAATGGAATACAAGAATGTCACCACGAAAGACACGCGCGGCGATCCCCTGAACAGTTTTGTCATCGGTCCAACCCTCGCGTGGAAGCCGACAGCAAGCACGCGCCTTGACGTTTCGCCGCTGTTCGGCTGCACCGACGACTCACCAGTGGCTGACGTGTTCGTTGTCTTTTCCTGGCTCTTTGGTGGCGAACGCGCTGAAGCCGAAGCGCCCGTGTCCACACGGTTCCGTTACTACTCCGACGTTGCCTTCGCCGATCCCAAGTCGGGAAAAGAAACGAAACAGGTCGCGCTGGCGCCGTGTCCGCAATGGTACGCCGACTTCGAATGGAATGTGAATCTCTTTGGCACCTATGCTTTTACCAGCACCGAGTACAATCCCAACCTTTGGCTGATAGATGTGGTTCAAAGTACGAGTGAAGGCAATCCTGTGCCCGGCACCTACGACAGATACATTGGTGGCGATCACGCGTGGGGCGGCGGCGGCGACATAAAATATTTCTTCTGTCGCTATTTTGGCGTAGGCATTGAAGGATTTGTCCTCGACGGCAGCAAAAACGGTTTCGATATCTTCGAGGACCCGACGATCCCCATTTTTACTCGTGAAAGGATCAATCACGACCACACCATTGGCACTGTTTTAGGAACATTTACATTGCGGTATCCAATTCCGTGCACCCGTTTTGCGCCCTACGCCTGGGCTGGCGTCGGTGCGATTTTCGGCGGCGGCGAAAGGGACGTTCTCCACACCCAGGGACCGCCCGACGCGTTCGCTGTCCATGCCCAGACGGATCATTTCGGTAGTGAAACCAAATTGCTGGGCCAATTCGGGGCCGGTCTCGAATTCCGAATCGCGCGGCACTTCGGTTGGACTAACGACTTGAGTTTTGGCGTGATTGATGGGCCGAAAAATAATTTCGGAATGTTCCGCAGCGGCCTGAATATCGCCTTCTAAGAATCTGTGGGGTCACACCCTCAGGGCTAAAGCCGCGGCTGTTTCCGCGGTTTGCTGGGGTCACACCCTCAGGGCTAAAGCCGCGGCTGTTTCCGCGGTTTGCTGAAGTGGAGATGCCGCAGCCCGTGTGGAGCGGGCTGCGGCTACACTTCTTGAGTTGTAGAGACGCTTGTGTCAAGCGCCTACTTCTTTGCAATGCGCGTCTGGCGCAGCGCCACCATTCTTGCGCATTTCTTGACCACCGTTCGTCGCATCGATAACTTCGTTGTCGGAAAGGAGTTTGTCGGTGAAGACCGAAGTCTCGATCGAATATTGCGTCGTTTGAAACTACACGCCGAAGGCCGTCAGTTTGGCGGCCAAAATTCTCGAGCTCGGCGAGCGCATCAAGTCGCTTACGCTGATTCCCTCGAGCGGCGGCGCTTTCGAGATTCGCGCCAATGGCAAACTGCTCCATTCCAAACTCGACACCGGCGACTGGCCGGATTTCGACGCCATCGTCAAAGCAATTAAGAAAGCAAAATAGTTCGACACAGGTTTTTGTAATTCGGTGTTCGATGTTGGACGTTGGACGTTCGACGTTTTCTTCTTATGGGAGAGTGAAGGGTGCCTGGTGGCCCTCGCGGTCTTCAAAACCGCCGTCGCCGCGCAAGTGGCGAGGTAGGTTCGATTCCTATCCTCTCCGCCTATTTCTTGTAAATCCTGTAGCCGTTTCGCTGTGCGAAACGCGCGCGTCGCTCATAGGGCGACGGCTACAACAGCCGCAATGGAAAGGGGGTGAACCGCATGTCGCGTGAACAAATCCGACAACTCACTTCGCTTTCATCGTGCGCCGGGTGAGCTTCCAAATTGAGCCAACAGGCCCTGCGACAAGTTTTGCCGCAGCTTCCCATTTTATTAGACCGCAACGTGCTCGTGAGCTCGAAAACTTTCGTTGACCGCTCTCAACATCGTCGGTTTCCCTGCTGATCTGGTTCCACCAAGAGTGGTTTCTGCCATTTTGCGCGGCGGTCTTGCCAAGGCAGCCGAGGTCGGATGCGTGATTATCGGCGGCCATTCCATTCGTAATCCCGAACCGATTTATGGGCTTGCCGTCACAGGGATTGTCGACGTTCGGCACGTAACGACGAACGCAAATGCGCGCTCCGGCGATTTGCTCGTGCTGACGAAACCGCTCGGCACCGGCATCGCCACCACTGCGATCAAACGTGGAATCGCTTCGCGCGCTCTTCGGAAAAAAGTGGTCGCCCTGATGTCGAAGATCAACACCGCTGGCGCTAAACTTGCAGAGCTTCGCCTTGTCCGTGCTGCCACCGATATAACCGGCTACGGATTGATGGGACATCTGGTCTCGTTGTGTCGCGCCAGTCGCGTCTGTGCCGATATCGATCCCGCCGCCGTGCCGATGATCAGCGAGGAGATCGGAGACCTCATTGAGCTGGGCTGCGTCCCGGAAGGAAGCCGTCAAAATCTTTTGGACACAACGGTGGTCGTGGATTGGAAGAATACGAATGACGGCCGCAGATTTCTTTTAACCGATGCCCAGACCAGCGGCGGATTGCTCCTTTGCGTCGCCGAAGCGAATCTTGAGAACGTGCTAAACATCCTGCGAAAAGCGGACACACCCTCCGCTGCCGTGATCGGAAAAATCGTACGCCGCCGGCGCCGTGGTCCATTGATATGCATGACCGGGTAAAATTGCGCGCGCGGCGGCAAATTCCCGCCGTCAACAGGATCCTCGATGCAGTGGGCCATTGTGATTTGCCGCGGCCTGTTATTGTCGATCTTGTCCGTCGCAAACTTTCAGAAATTCGGGCAGCGCGGTCGGTACCCAAATTTGAATCAATTATGGCTCTTGTCCGCCGGTCGCTCGACGAACTTCGCGCCAGCAAACTTCAGCCGATCATCAACGGAACCGGAATCGTAATTCATACAAATTTCGGGCGCGCCCCGCTGCCGCGCGACGCGATCTGTCCACTGGACGGAATAGGATCAGGTTATTCGAATCTTGAATACGATCTTGCAGCAGGTGAACGCGGCCGGCGCGGCAGTTATGTCGAGACTGCGCTCGGACTGCTCTGCGAAGCAGAAGCGGCCACGGTGGTCAACAATTGCGCAGCGGCTCTAGTGCTTATCGTTCGACATTTCACCAGAACCAAAACCGACGTCGTTATTTCTCGTGGCGAATTGGTGCAGATCGGCGGCGGCTTCCGCATTGGCGAAATCATCGAAGCGACTGGCGCGAAGCTGCGCGAGGTCGGCGCCACCAACAAAACGACGGTCAATGATTACGCGCGAGCCATCGGTCCGAACACGGCAATGATCCTAAAGGTTCATCGCAGTAATTTTTTCATGAGCGGTTTTGTAGAATCACCTTCGCCGGAGGAGATCAGCGCGCTGGCGCAGAAGAAACGGATTCCGTTTATCGAAGATTTGGGAAGCGGAGCCGTTGTCGCAACCGAAGAGTTGGGAATTGCCGAGCACGAGCCGACGCCCGCCGAGGCGTTGAAAAGCAGCGTCGATCTTGTTTGTTTTAGCGGCGACAAGTTATTCGGCGGCCCTCAAGCAGGAATCATCGCGGGCAAAGAGCGATTAATCGCCGCGTTGAAACGCGAACCGCTGTTTCGCGCGCTACGGTGCGACAAACTCTCTCTCGCTGCGCTGCAAGCGACGGTTGATCTTCACCTCAATCAAAGAACCGGCGAAATCCCGACACTCGCGCTCCTGCAAATTTCAGAGGATGAATTGCGCGCTCGAGCTGCGGCAATTTGCGATCAACTGGCTAAAAGGTGCTCTAAGCTGCAAATCGCCAGCGGTCGCGGCACCGCCAAAACCGGCGGTGGTACTTTGCCGAAGTCGAATCTGCCGTCGGTCACGATCGACATCGTTACGAAAAATTCATTGCTAGCCGACTTTGCTTCAACGCTGCGCGCATGGAATCCGCCGGTCATCGGCTACATTGCAGGCGACCGATTCAAACTCGATCTGCGCACAATTTTCCCGCACCAGGACGGCCTTGTCATTCAGGCGATCAGCGCAGCGTGCACGAAGTGACCACTCGGCATTTCATTATCGCCACGGCAGGTCACGTCGATCACGGCAAAAGCGCGCTGGTAAAAGCGCTCACGGGAACGGATCCGGATCGTTTGCCGGAGGAAAAGAGGAGACAGATCACCATCGATCTCGGCTTCGCCGAATTAAATCTGACTGCACCGAGCGGCGACAAAATTCACGCCGGCATTGTGGATGTTCCCGGTCACGAAGATTTCGTACGGAACATGATCGCGGGCGTCGGCTCAATTGACCTCGCGCTGCTCGTTATCGCCGCGGACGACGGCTGGATGCCGCAAACGGAAGAGCATTTGCAGATTTTGACGTATCTCGGCGTGCAACGAGCCGTGATCGCCCTCGCGAAAAGCGATTTGGGAAAGGTTGAGCGCGTTACCGAACAAATTCTAACTCGTCTGCGCGAAACCGTTCTTGCGAAATCGCCAGTAATTCCAACTTCGGTGCGCACCGGTGAGGGAATTGAAAATCTCAAGAAGACGCTCGTCCTGGAGCTCGCAACGATGCCGACACAACGCGATTTCGGTAAGTCGCGCCTGTTTGTTGATCGCGCATTCACACTGCGCGGCGTGGGCACAGTGGTCACTGGAACTTTGACTGGCGGACGACTCCATCGTGGCCAGAGCATCAGCGTTCAACCACAAAACGTTCGGGCGCGGATCCGTTCCATCCAAAGTCACGGGGTCGAAATAGATTCCGCACAGCCGAGTATGCGCACTGCGCTCAGTCTCCCCGATCTCCCGATCAATCAGGTAAAGCGCGGTGATGTGATCACTGACACCAACTTTGCGCCGACTTCGGCTCTCATTGCGCAGGTCGAGAAATCGCCGCGACTCACTGCTAAAGAACCGGGTGCGCGCCCGCTTAAGAACGGAAGCTCAGTTTATCTTCATCACGGCACGTCGCGAGTGGCCGCACGGATCACTTTGCTTGAAAAAAACGAGCTCGAGCCCGGCCAAAAAACGATCGCGCATTTGAAGCTCGCGTCTCCGGTCGTTGCATTCGTCGGAGACCGCTTTGTCATTCGCGATGCGTCGGAACAGAACACCATCGCCGGCGGCGTCGTGCTTGATCCGGACGGCGCAAGTTTTCGCGATGCACTGGATTTAAGACTGTTGTCGATGTGGGCGACCGCTCCGGACGACATTGATCTTTGCGTTCGTTCTGAAATTGCACGACGCGGATTCGTGCCGAGAAAAACGCTCTTGAATAAGTCGCACTTTAGCGCCGCCGAAATCTCTGAAGCACTAATGCGGCTGCAACAGGATAACGAAATTGTACTCTTCGAGGAAATCGCGGCGGATCGCGAGTTTTGGCGGATGCTGCGCAACCAGGCGATTGCCTTAATTGACAACGCCCACAAACAGAAGCCGGAACGCCCTGGCCTTGATTTAAGCGAGCTTCGTTCTGTGTTATGCGATCAGCCGGAAAATGTTTTCGAGGCTCTCGTTACAGAGCTGTGCGCCAACGATTTTGTTCGCAAAGGTTCGGCTATAGCGCGCATTTCCCACCAGCCAATGTTACCGGCCAAACTTCAACCAGTTGAGAGAAAAATCCGCGAAGCGCTCTCGCAGAAACCATTCGATCCCCCGCCACGACGTGAGATCGAAGTGGACCGAGGCTCGCAGCATGTTCTCCGCTTTTTGATCGAGAGAGATGAAGTGATCGAATTGGGTTCAGGTGCAATTTTGTTGCGCAAAAATTTCGAGCGCATGAGGGCGAGAATCATCGAATTCATTTCCAAGAACGGACCGGCCACTGTGAGCGAGCTGCGCCAGGCGCTGGAGAGTTCGCGGCGCATTATGGTACCTTTGTTGGAAAAGCTCGATCGCGAGGGGTTCACTCGACGCATGGGGGACAAGCGCAGCTTGCCATAGATAGGACGTATGTGACAGATGAGAGTATGTCCGGCGATGCGAGCGAAGGGTTTAGTTCCATTCGTCCCACGCGCGTTTTCCTTCACCTGGCCACTTCATTTGATGCCGCATGGGAAAGCGTGTTCCTCCCGTGGTTCGAAGCAGTAGCTCTCCGCGCCGTCGGAGAGCCCGCCCCGGTTGCCGTGGTCACTCCCTTTCGCAGCCATGCACATCTCTTGCGGAGCAGACTTCTCGCCCACGACATTTCGCTTTTGGGCGTCCGCTTTCTCGTGCCTGCCCAATTGCGCGAAATTTTACTGCGCAACAGCGGATTAAATATTCCGTTGCGGGAACATCTGCGATTGCTTTTGGCGATTGCGGCCGAAGAGATCGCGGCGAAGATCGAGAGCGACCAATCCGGGCATCTCATCGCGAGATCGGTCGCGCGCGATCCCGACTACTTTCTGCGTATTTTTGACGAACTGAATGCCGCTGGGTGGAGCCTAGCGGACATCGACCAGCCAGCGCTGAGCGCAACCGCCGAGCGCTTCGACAAAATCTGTCGCGAATGCGACTTCGCATTTGTTCACGAAGCCGACCGGCTGGCAGTCGCGAACGCGGAGAAATTGCCTGTGCGATTCAGCGGCTTGCTGGTCATGGGGTTTAACGGGACGCACTGGCCGCTGTGGCCGTTGTTGCACGCCGCGGTAAAATCTTCACTGCAAGCGGCAGTCGTCTTAAACGACCCTCGGGACGAAGCGCGCGATGTCGATGAAACCTGGGTCGGCACTTGGGAAGAAGTTTTCGGCGAGGCGGAGCCGGTGGGCGAACCGCAGGGCGGCACGGGAGATCACTCCCCCAGCGTTCATTTTGTAGTCGGACGCGACACGACCGATCAAGCGCGTGCCATTGTCGCTTTGACAGCGAAGTTTCTTTGCGAGAAGAATTGCGAGCGCATCGGCATCCTGTTCCCACAAAAAGACGCGCTGCCGCGACTCGTAGCCAGATTTCTTGGGTCAGCACAGATCGCGCATAACGACGGAATTGCGCATTTGAGTCCGAGCGTCTTCGACAATGACGCTTGGCGTGTGTGGTTGGAGCTGCAGGAAAATCCGCGGTTGAAATCTCTTTCCCAATTTCTCCACGCCATCGACGCGGAGATTTTCGCGCAGATGTCGATTTTGGAAGTCGAAGAAAAGTTGCGCGACGCATACAGCGGCGTCCTCATCGATGACATCGAAGTCCTCCGCGAATTTTGCGCCCGCTCGAAAGACAAAACGGAGATGGCACGCGGTCTCGAGACGATTCAGTTTCTGCCACCGGCGGCGACGTTCTCTGAATTTCTTCAACAGACCAAAAACATTTTTGCGCAGTTTGGTTGGAAACAACGCTGGAATGAAGTGGAGCGACTCAGCCGGAACTGGGCGGAGCGCGTTCCGCAGCGTTTTTCAAGGACCAATTATCTGCGTTGGCTGCGCGAAATTCTCAGCGCACCGTCGCTCAGCCGCGATGAATACGGCGCGCATCCGTACAGTCGCGTTCATTTGCTTCCGTACTCTGAAGCGGAGGCGCAATCGTGGACCCATCTGATTTTCGCTGGCTTAAACGAAGGAGCTTGGCCGGCGCTCGACGAGGAATTCGTCGCCGATCGGCAGATCGACGAGTTCAACCGGCAGAACAAGATCTTGAACCGACGCTCGGTAAAACGCGGCCGTCATGGCGAAGGCCAATGGAGTATCATTGAAGGAAAAACGTTTCTGCTGGGATCGTCCGAGCGTCGCCAGATTCGCCGACGGCAGCTTCGGAATTTGATCGAATCGGCCACAGCAGGAGTCGGTGTAACGGCGAATCTTTACTCTGAGAGTTCGCCTGGCCGAATTGCTAATCCGACAGACTTCTTCTCGCGCCTTTATTTTGATGCGCGCGGACGCGGCGTTTCCCAACAAACTCTCCAAGCGTTGGAGGGAAAAACGCGAGAGTGGCTGGGCGATTGGTCGCCGGTTGACGCACAGAAAACCGATTCGATCAGCGTTGGTCGAACCCGCTACGCTTACGACCTGCGCCGGCAATCGCGCGCATTCGGCGAATATGAGCTCGCGTTGCGATCGGCACCGGAGCGGCCGGTCACGTTGCGTGTGACCGATTGGGAGGCCGCAGTGAAATGGCCCGCGATTCGCTGGATGCAGATTTTTCTCGGGGTCGATCCTGATAGCGAAAACGGTGACGCGTGGGCGACTGCGACAGGGCAATGGGTGCACCGCTGGCTGGCAGATGCCGTATGCGTGACGCAGACAGGATTGCCTGCGTCACCTGCGGGCAACGCCTTCATCGAGCTCCGCGAAGTCGATGAAATTCGTGCGCGGCTGATTGAACACGCGCGCCAATTTCACGATTGGGTCCGCGATCTTTGCTTCGCGGTTGGACGGGCATTACCCGACTGGTGGGTGTCGGGTTGGAGTAACGCGCTTTACGTTGCCGATTGTCTGGCCGCAAAATTGTCCGGGCTGGCGGGCGACTGGACACACATGGCACCGGAGTGGCCGCTGGATTCGCCGACGAACATTCCACTGGGCACAAATGAATCGCTGCGAGTGCGCGGTCGCATCGACTTGATCCTGGCGCGCGGAGAACGTACGCGCTCGCGACTTGGGTTCGCCGACTTATGGTTGATCGACTACAAGACGGGACGACAACGCGGGCTCAATCTGCATGAGAGGCGTTCCAGGGAAGCGTCAGCAGAAAAATTTCGGAAGCTGCTGATAAAGGGTCGCGGTGTGCAGCTTGCCTTGTACGCGCTGGCCACGCATGCGCTTAGTGCCGCGAACGTGCAGCTCGCGTTGCTGGGCTTGGCGGATGAATTGGAGCCGCAATTTCATTTGGCGGACGCGCTGGCCCAAAAGGATTTTTGGCAGGAACTCTATCGAATGCAGGAGACCGGGGTTTTCGGAATGCTCGGTCCCGTCCATGCGCAATACGGTTTTGCTCACGATTACCCACTGGCCACGCTCGGGATCGATGAAGAGCTGTTGAAAGAAAAGTGGGCGCTAACGCATCCCGCGCTGGCGGTTGAGGAGGGGGAACATTCATGAGTGGCCTCGTTGACGAAAAGGTCCGCCAACGGTTCGCGTGCGATCTGAGCCGGAACTTCTCGGTAGTTGCGTCAGCTGGTTCGGGCAAGACACGTGCGATCACCGATCGGGTCGTTGAAATCGCGAGGAGCCGGCAGGCGCTGGAATGGCTGCCGCAACTTGTCGTGGTCACCTACACCAACCGTGCCGCGGATGAAATGCAGCAGCGCGCCCGGCAGCAAATTCTGGAGGATGTGAAGCTTTCAAAAAACCCGGAGGTGATCGAGGCATTCAACCGCGCGTTTTTCGGAACGATTCACAGCTTTTGCATGAAGTTGCTCGCGGCGCACGGGCATGACCTCGGTTTACCACGGAATCTCGAACTCATCGCCGACGAGGCAGACCTTTGGAACCAGTTTGTGCAGCAATACACGACGATCGGTCGTTCATTGAGCGAGCAGAACCGGCGCATCCTGCTGCGGCACGTCCAGGCGCGGCAATTAATGGAGCTGGCGCGCAACGCAAAAGTCGATCTTCGCGCTGCCGAACCGGAAAGACAGTGTTCTGACACAGGCTTTGCTGAAGTTTATGCCGCCAACGAAAAGCCCTCGCTGAATATCGCGAAGGCGAAAGCGGAACTGACGCGCTGGGAAAAACGATGGCGCGAAACGGACGAGTTCGTTGCGTGGCCTGCCTGCGCAACAACTTCGAAACAATTTGTTGGCATCTGGCGCGAAGCGTTTCGACCGCTGCGCGACTGGGTGAACGCGTGTGCGCTTTGCGTCGCTGCCGAAGTGCAACGCGATTACCGCGAGTTTCGACTCGAACGCGGTTTGATGACGTACGCCGATCAAGTCGCGCTCGCCGGAGAACTGATGCGGCTTCCGGATGTAGCCCGGCGCATTCGCGAAAAAACCTATCGCGTTATTCTCGATGAAGCGCAGGACACGGATCCGCAGCAATTTTTTGTGCTCCTGGAAATCGCGCGGCCTCCCGCCGCCGCCGAGACTACGGCGGGCAGGCCGGAAGCGAGCGGCGCTTGGTTGGAAAATCCATCCAGCTCAGCCGGACCGCGACCCGGTCATTTCTGCATGGTGGGCGATTTCCAGCAATCGATCTACCGGGACCCGGCCGATCTCGCGCGCTATCGCGAACTGCACGAATTGCTCGTCACAATGGGCGCCGCGGAGGAACTGAAGTTTTCCGTGACGTTTCGGCTGGACACCGCGCAGCTCGATTTCGTCAACGCCACGTTTGGTGAAATTCTCAACAATCAGGATGGACAAGTCGAGTTTGTGGAGTTGAATCCGCGTCCCGAAGTTTTGCCCGGGCAAGTGATCCGCTTTGATTTCCATTGCGACGTCGACGGTGATTTGCCGGAACTGCAGCGTGCGATGTTGGAAGCGCGCGAACTCGCTGCGTGCCTCCGCGATACCGGCCTCGAAAACTTGCGCGCAGAATCGTGGCGGCAGGTCGCAATTTTGTGTCCGCGCAAAGCGTGGCTGCGGCCGTTGCGCGACGCGCTGGTCGATATTCATCTGCCGGTGGAAGTTCACTCGGAAACCGATCGGGAAGGAGAAAGCCCGGCATACGCCTGGCCGACGGCGCTCCTCACAATCATGGCCAATCCGAACGCCAGTTACGAAATTGTCGGGGTACTGCGCGAAATTTTTGGTCTGTCCGATGACGACCTCCATCGATTTTCACAAGGGCACGGCGCTCGGTTTCAAATTACTGAGCGCACGCGCGGGCGGGGCTCGGTTGCTGACACGTTGAACCGCCTAGTCCGAATTCGCGAAGCGATCGCGCAACAACCATTGTTCAGCGCAGTGCAGGAAATCGTTCGCACGACGCAATTGCGCGAACGCATGCTGTCGCTTCCGGAGGAGGAATTTGGCGATTTAGACAGCGAACTCGACGCGCTGCTCAGCGCTGCCGCAACCGCCGAAGCGCGCGGATTTTCGCTCGCAGATTTCGGGCAAAGCCTGCGAGGGAACTTTCACGCCACACGTGAGACCCACCCGTCGCCGCGTGAAGCGATCCAATTGATCACCGCCCACAAAGCCAAGGGGTCCGAGTGGCACGCGGTGATCGTGCCGTTCCTTACGCGCGAAGTCCGCGACGCGCCGCCGCGATATCCATACGTGATTCGAAGTGTGAATGCACTCGAGACACAACTCGTTTTTGATCGAACAGATTTCGACGAATACAAAGACGAGCTTAAGCAAATCGAGCGACAGGAAATGGAGCGGCTGCTCTACGTGGCTCTCACGCGCGCGAAGCACACGTTGGTGCTCGCTTTTGATCGGCAATTTTTCCGAAACGCCAGAGGACAATTCCACCGCAGTTCGCAAATCAGTTGGCTCCGCGCCGGAGATGGCGAGTGCAACTGCGAAGTGCTGGCTGCGCTTTCAACTAACGCGCGGGAATGCACCGAGACTCGCGATAGACAAAAGTCGGCTCCGTGCGAGCAGGTTTCCGAGAATCTTGGGAAACGCGAACTCGGCTGGATCGACGATGCTCGCCAGCGCGCCGCGCGTTTCATTCATACGACCAACCCCAGCAAATTTGCTCCGGAAGAGGAAGTCGAGGCTGCGGAAGGGGTGGAGGTTTGGAGCGAGATTGAACCGGAACTGCGCCCAACGCGAATCGATAATCCTGCCACGCGATACGGCCTCTGGTGGCACGAGTTTGCGCAGGAGATTCCGTGGCGTTCGCAGACGGATGCATGGCAGGCAGCTTTTGACAAAAGTGTTGCGACGTCACCCGAGCCGGCACGCTCACGACGCGAATGGAAGTTGTTGAGCCAATTTGTTTCCGAGCGTCGGGACTTTTTAGCCGGAAATGTTTTCGTCGAAATGCCGTTCTTCTGGCGAATGAACGCGAATCAATGTTTGGAAGGCATTATCGATCTTGCCTTGTTCCGGCCAGGCGAAAAGGAGTGGTTTATTCTCGATTGGAAAACGAACCGGATCGAACGGAACGAAATCGGCAAGTTGCGCGCCGACTATCGGCCGCAGATTGCAGCATACTGGAAAGCGGTAACCGAAATGACGAAACAGCAAGTCGGTGGAGGAATTTTTTCGACCGCGACCGGCCAGCTAATCGTTTATGATCAAACCGAACTGGCGAACGAGTGGAAGCGGCTTCGAAATGTAGCGGGAATCGAAGCGATGCTCAGCTTTCGCGCTCGCCGCGGATGAATTGTTCGACACAGCGATATGCTTCGTCGTCGGTCATTTGCACGGGCGGATGCTTGGAGAAATAAGCAGAGGCGGAATGCAACACGCCACCGATCCCACGATCGAGCGCAAGTTTGCAGCAGCGAATTGCGTCGATCGCCACGCCTGCTGAGTTTGGTGAATCTTCGACGGAAAGCTTCAGATCAATTTCCATCGGCACATCGCCAAAGAGCCGGCCTTCAACCCGAATAAAGGCAATTTTATTGTCGAGTTGCCAGGGCACATAATCGCTCGGGCCAATGTGGATATTTTCGTCTGCCAGACGCTCACCAGTGACAGATTGCA
>WNGK01005306.1_pt1 | contig 13688 bp, 14 predicted proteins | sample 5400601 | NCBI WGS metagenome assembly WNGK01 (sample SAMN13153376, study PRJNA577476) | soil metagenome | isolation source: 60 cm soil or saprolite under Garry oak tree replicate 1 | place: USA:California | collected 2016-06-15 | reverse complement strand
CCCCCGCGCCCGCCTGCCGTTTCCTCGCAGCCTGCGATCACCTCATCGCCGCCGAGCGGCCCGGCAGCTGCTCCGCCGAACGCGCCCGGGTACGCCCCGGCACGGCCGACGCCGCCAAGTGCCGCAACTGAAACGCGCCGTGTTCCGGCGCCTCCGGGAGGGCCTGGCGTGGGCGAAGCCGCAGCACCCGCGCCGCCCGCGCAGGATCGCCGGCGCGAGATACGCGATGAACGCGGCGCTCCCCTGCCGCCTGCGGCAACCATCGCGAAACCGCCGGCGCCGCAACCCGCTCCCGCGCCTGAGGTAAAGCGCGTGCCTCCGCCTCCGCCGACGGTAGCGCCCGCGCCGCCTCCAGCAACCATCGCGAAACCGCCGGCGCCACAGCCCGCTCCCGCCGCTGAAGTAAGGCGCGTGCCTCCGCCTCCGCAGAACGCCGCGCCGCCGGCAAAGGCCGAGGGAGCGAAGCCCGAAGGGCGCGGCGCGCCGCGGCAGGAAGAAGGCAAGGCGAAACAGGAAGAAAAAGACAAAGAAAAGAAACAGGACACGAAGTAGCAAGCCGGGCGCGACCGCGTCGTTGCGATGCGGCCGCGCCGCCGGTACGTGACGCGCGTCAAATCATGTGCGCGACGGCACGTTTTCTGCTCGCTTGCGTACAGAGCCGGCGTCTGCCCGCGAGCCTCTCACCGACGCAGAAATATTTACCGAACAGCTGTAATTCTTGCGCCGCGCGCAGGATCGGTGAGCCGACACGTAAGCCAGCGGCTTTTGCGGTCGACCGGCAAAACGCATCCGATCTTCGCAGGAGAGAGAATGACGCCCATCATCGCGGGGCGATTCGAGCAGGACGCGCAGGCGCACCAAGCGGTCGAGGCGCTTCAGCAGCAAGGATTCGCTGAAGACGACGTCACCACGTTCTATGTCAATCCCCTGGGACAGCATGGCGACGTCGAACCTTCGCCCGGCTCGACGCACGCGCACAGCGGCGCGATCAAGGGAGCCGCCGTCGGCGCGGCGGTCGGCCTCGGCGTCGGATTGGTCGCCGCGCCGGTGATGGGTCCCGCCGCAGCGGTCGTCGCCGCGAGCGCCGGCGCGTATGCCGGATCGCTCGCCGGGGCGCTGGAAGAAACCGAGGACAAGCCCACGCGCGATGAAGTCGATCCGGTTGCGGAGCCCATCGCTTCGCAACCGACCGCGGTCGCGGTCAAGCCGGTGCGCGGCGCGGGCCTCGTCGTCGGGGTGCGCGCACCCGAATTCGCCAAGCGCGTCGCGGCCGTCAACGTGCTGCGTGCTGCGGGCGCTCGCGACATCGAGCGCGCCGACGGCACGTGGGAGAAAGGAGCTTGGGTCGATTTCGACCCCTCGAAGCCTCCTTTGCTGGTTGATCTGCCCGGTCCCGAGCAGTATGCCGTTCGTGGCTAGGCGAATCCCGCCGTTAGCCTTGCCGTCCTATACCGATAAGGAATCCCGAATGAATATCAACATCACGCTGGGCCCGCTGATTGCCTTGATCGCAGGCGTTCTCATTCTGCTGGTGCCGAGGCTGTTGAATTACATCGTCGCCATCTACCTCATCATCGTCGGACTGATCGGCCTGTTCGGCGCGCACAACCTGCCGTTGCACGCTTAGCGCGCCAGGGAAGCTCTGCAAAAGCTACCCGTTCGCCCTGAGATTCGAAGGGCGATGGGGGCCGACTGATTTACGTGGATTACTGTCCGTTCATGGTTCAACAGGCTCACCACGAACGGACTTAAGCAGAGGTTCCCTAGACGACTTTCACCAGAATGTCGGGCAGGCCGTCCATGTGGGCCTGCATGACGTCGCCTTTGACTACGGGCACGACGTTTTCCGGCGTGCCCGAGATGATGTTGCCCGGCGCGAGCTCGAAGGCTTCCGAGAGCGCTTTCGCGGCGTCAGCGGCCCTTGGAGCTCGCCTTGGTTCGCGGCGCGATGCGCGGCACGGTCGGAAGCGCCGGCCGCTTGATCTGCGGAATCTGGATGGGCTGACCGGTCTTCGCATCGCGTCCGCGAAAACTTCCACCGCCCTTGCCTTTGCTCATGGCTGGCCTCGCTGAAGAGAATGGGACACGACAATGCTACTCGCCCGCCGGCGCCGCGAAAAGTCGTCGCCTAGCCTTCCGGGGTAAGCAGCGACACGCGCAGGCGCGCGCGTCTGGATACCCACGGGCTTGCGCGGTAGCGTGGGTCGCCGTACGCGCGAAACAACTCTTCCAGGATGCGTAGGACGCGTGGCGCGCCGATGACGTCGCCCCAGGCGAGCGGGCCCATCGGATACGCGAGCCCGATGCGCACGGCGAGATCGATGTCGGTGGGGCTTGCGATGCGCTGTTGCGCAATGTCGCAGGCGATGTTCACGATGTGAGCGAGGACACGCTGAACGACAAATCCGGGGCTGTCGTGAATGACATCGACGACGGCGCCGTCGGCGGCAAACAGCGCGTGTGCCGCGTCGCGCATCCCCGCATCGGTGACCGGCGTCGTCATGAGAGTGCGGTGCGCCGCGCTGTCCAGCAGCGTGTCGAAGGCGAGCGTGCGCGCCGGATCGATCGCCTCATCGAGAGCACACGTCGTCGCGTCGCGCCCCAGCGGAAGCACAAGGCACAGCGCGTCCGCGGGCGGCGTGCGCTCCTCGGCGACCGTGCCGCCGAGCTCGTTCACGAGAGCGGCAACGCGCTCGCGCGATGCGGGCTCCCTCGCGCTGATCCAGACGCGTTTCGCCGCCCCGCCGCGCGGAGCGGACGCCGCGACGCCGCTTCTTGCGCCGCCGTCCCCGTAGTCGTAGAAACCGCGTCCCGACTTGCGGCCGAGCAAGCCCGCGGCGAGCCGCTGCGCGGTGAGCGGCGAGGGGCGAAACCTCGGTTCTTCGTAGAATTGGCGATAGATCGATTCCATGACCGGGTGCGATACGTCGAGGCCCGTGAGATCGAGGAGCTCGAAGGGTCCCATGCGAAAACCGGCCTCGCCCTTGAGAATGCGGTCGACGGCGGCAAAATCGGCGATGCCTTCGCCGACGATGCGCAGCGCCTCTGTGCCGTAGCCGCGGCCGGCGTGGTTGACGATGAACCCCGGCGTGTCTTTCGCGCGAACCGCCGTGTGGCCGAGGGCGCGGGCGAATTCAAGAAGCCGCGTGACGACGTCAGGCGAGGTGAGCGCGCCATCGATAACTTCAACGAGCTTCATCAGCGGGACGGGACTGAAAAAATGCAGGCCGGCGACGCGTGAGGGCCCGGCGCACGCCGAGGCGATCGCGGTGACCGACAACGACGAGGTGTTGGTCGCGAGGATGCACGCGTCACCAACGACCGCGTCGAGCGACGCGAAGAGCGCCTGCTTGGCGTCGAGCCGTTCGACGATCGCTTCGATGACCAGGTCGACCCCGGCGAGCTCCTGCAGCGATGCAGGCAGCACGATGCAGGAGGCCGCGTGCTCCGCCGCGGCAGGCTCGATCTTCCCTTTTCGAGCCAGGGCCGTGAGCGTGTCGCCGATTGCGCTCGCGGTCTCAAGGGCGGCGCCAGCCTTGGCGTCGAACAGGCGCACCTCGAATCCGGCTTGCGCGGTGATTTGTGCGATGCCGCGACCCATGAGACCCGCACCGACGATGCCGACCGTTTTCACCGCGTGGCTTGCCCGTGTCATGCGCAACCCGGATGCAAACCGGTATTATGTCTTGAAACCATTACGGCGCGAGCTCGCGTCGCGCAATTCCGTCGCCGACATGATCCGAGATTCCGACACGCTCACCGCGCTCAGCGGCAACATCGCGCGCTTCGTCCGCGAGCGGCTGATTCCCAACGAGGCGATGGTCGCCGAGACGGACGCGATTCCCCCGGCGATCATCGGCGAGATGAAAGCGCTCGGGCTTTTCGGTCTGTGCATTCCCGAGGAGTACGGCGGGCTCGGGCTCACCATGGAAGAAGAAGTGTGCGTCGCGTTCGAGCTCGGTCGCACGTCGCCCGCGTTTCGCTCGCTGTTCGGGACCAACAACGGTATCGGCTCGCAGGGCATCGTCATCGACGGCACGCCGGAGCAGAAGTCGCGCTACCTGCCAAGACTTGCTTCGGGGGAGCTCGTCGCGTCGTTCGCGCTGACCGAGCCCGGCTCGGGCTCCGACGCGGCGTCGCTTGCCACTACCGCGCTCCGGCAGGGCGACTGTTACGTTCTCAACGGCACCAAGCGCTACATTACCAACGCGCCCGAAGCGGGAATCTTCACGGTGATGGCGCGCACCGACCCGGGCGACAAGGGCCCGCGGGGCATCTCCGCGTTCATTGTCGAGCGCGACTCCCCGGGGCTATCACTCGGCAAGGTCGACAAGAAGATGGGCCAGCGCGGCGCGCATACCTGCGATGTGATCTTAGAGGACTGCCGCGTTCCCGCTGGGCAGCTCATCGGCGGGCGCGAGGGTGTCGGCTTCAAGACCGCGATGAAGGTGCTCGACAAGGGCCGCTTGCACATCGCGGCGGTGTGCGTTGGCGTTGCGGAGCGCATGCTCGACGACGCGCTCGCCTACGCGCTGGAGCGCAGGCAGTTCGGACAGCCGATCGCCGAGTTCCAGCTCGTGCAGGCGATGCTCGCCGACAGCAAGACCGAGATCTATGCCGCGCGATCGATGGTCGTCGATGCCGCGCGCAAGCGCGACGAAGGCCGCGATGTCGGAACCGAAGCCGCGTGCTCCAAGCTCTTCGCCTCCGAAATGTGCGGCCGCGTTGCCGACCGTGCGGTGCAGATCCACGGCGGCGCCGGATACATCAGCGATTACGCGATCGAGCGCTTTTATCGGGACGTGCGGCTGTTTCGCATCTACGAAGGCACGAGCCAGATCCAGCAGCTTGTGATCGCGCGCAACATGATCCGCGAGGCGCGGCGTTGAGCGCGCGGCCGCTCGAGCGGGCACGGCGGCCACTGCAGTAAACTACGGACCCCGCCGATACGCCGTCACGTCGTCGATCCACGAGGCAAGCTAACTTGAATGCAATGAAGGAACCTCTGAATAAGCCCCGCGTGGTCCGTCCCTCCGGGTTTCGCCGCAAGGGCCTCATCTGCGTTGTTGCGCGGCTTGGCGATTGCATGAACTATTCGCTGCGCCCGCAGTTGGCAACTGAGGCCTAGCATCTGAAGCCATTGCGCCAGAAACGCGACTCATGTTGGACTTGTTCAGAGGTTCCCTAGATGACCCGCCGGCCGCCATTGTCACCGCGACGATCTGGATTTATTGGGTGAGAGTCGGGATCATGATCGTTCGCGCGCGCAAGCGCACGCATGATCTCGCTGGCCTCGTGCCCGAGCAGAGATTCGAGCGAATAATGTGGCTGGTGTTGGTGCCGGTCATCGTCGCCTGGATCGTCCTTCCCTTCCTCGCGCTCACCCGCACGCACCCTTTGCTTGCCGTGCCCGAGATCGCGAGGGAAGAGCCCGTCTATGCCGCGATGCGCTGGATCGCGGCGGTCTGCGGCGTGGTCTGCCTCGCGCTGACCGTGCGCTGCTGGTCGCGCATGGGCAAGCATTGGCGGATGGATGTTAGCGCACGCAAGGGCGAACTGATCACCGACGACCTTTTCGCGCACGCACGCCATCCCATCTACGCCTTGTCGATGGCATTGATGGTCTGCACCGCGATCATCGTCCCCACCTCGCCCATGCTCGCCGTCGCCGCGCTTCACATCGTCCTCATGAATCTCAAGGCCCGAAACGAGGAGCGCCACCTGCTCGCGGCTCACGGGGACGCGTATGCGCGTTACCTGGCGCGGACGGGCCGGTTCGTGCCCCGTCGCGGCGCCGCGAAGTAGCTCCGGATCCGGACGGCGATGCGCGGTCGTGTTGCTCTGGCGCCGCAGATGGCCGTCGCGGCGCTCGCGCTGGCGACAGGCGCGGCGCCGATGGCCTGGGCCGCGGCGGACGCGTCCGACGGCGCAAGGGCGTTGGCTCAGCCCATCGACGATGCGGTCGCCAAACGCCTTCTCGCGTTGGACCCCGAACTTATTTCCGCTGCCGACGTTCGCGACGTGCTCGCGCACGCGCCGGCTCCACGCATCATCAACGTGCAGGGCAGCTTCGCCCCGGTCACGATGCAGCCGTTCGCAGAGTTTCTCATCGCGATGGGCTATCCCGAGGCCAAGCTGAGCGATCCTGCCGACGGCAAACTCTCCTGGCCTAGCTTCGGCGACGGCGCCGAGCTCGCCGGCGCGCTGGCATGGTATTACGAGCATGAACGCATGATGCCGATGCTGATCGGCCACAGTCAGGGCGGCATGCTCGTCATCAAGGTCCTGCACGAGCTCGCCGGTTCCTTCGGCGACACGCTTGCGGTATGGAACCCGGCGACGCGCCGTTTCGAGCCGCGCACGTCGATCACCGACCCGTGGACCGGCGCGCAGCGTCCGGTGATCGGTCTCAAGGTGCCGTACGCCGCGGCGCTCGCGACCGGACGCCTGCCGAGAATCGTCCTCGGACAGTGGAACATGCTCGCGAAGCTCCGCGAGATACCGGATACGGTCGAGGAGTTCACCGGGTTCTCGATCGACTGGGATCCCATCGCCGGCACCGTTCCTGGCATCGATCCCTATCGCGCGGTGGGAACCGCCTCGGTGCGCAACGTCGCCTTGAGCGCGGCGACCAGCCATATCGCGATGCCGCAGGCACTCGAGCTCGGCCGGAACGCCGCGACGCGGGATTGGATCGATCGCTACAGGCCCGGCGAGGCGACGCTTCCGGACGTCCCCGGGATCGATCTGCGTAACATCGTCCACGCCGCGGACATCTGGTTCAGCATCAAGAAGCATTGGTGCATCGAAGCGCAGCGCTACGTCCGCGCCAGGCAAGGCGAACGGGGCGCCCAGCGGTGAGCGTCAAGCTGAATTTGTTTCAGGCGATGATGCTGTGCTGGCGCGATCTGTATCCGTACAGCGCGGTGCACGTCGTTCGAGTGACGGCGCCGCTCGACGCGGCGCGGCTCGCCCGGGTCGTGTCGATGCATTTGCAGGAACTGGGCTATACCGAGCTGAGGCTCGACCGCCGCCGGCGCCGCTATGAGTGGCTGGCCGGCGGGGGCGCTGTCGAGGTTGCGGTCGTGCCGGCGGGCGGCCGCGCGAGCGCCGTCATTCGCGACGAGATCGAACATCAGCTCAATATCGCGTTTCCGCGACAGGGCCGTTTTCGCCCGTTTCGTTTTTTTGCGATCGATACAGGCGGCGATTTTCATCTCGGGGTCGCCTACGATCACTTCGTTGCGGCGGGGGATTCGATCGTTCGCCTGCTCGGCGGCATCGTCGTGCGCTATGGCGGCGAGACCGCGCTGCCGGCGAGCGCGCTCATGCGCCGGCCCGCCGCCAGCTACACGGGGCTGCTTCGGCGGAATCCGCTGCCGCTGCTCAAGGGGCTCGCGAGCCTGCCGGCGCTTATTGCGCGCAGCCGCCGCTCGTTCCGGCCTCGTCTCAAGGTACCCGAGGAGGGCCGCAACGCCTTCACCTCGTTCCGCCTCGATGCGGAGGACAACGGCAAGCTGGTGCGCGCGGCAAGCGAATGGGGCGTGACGCACAACGATGTTTTCATCGCCCTGCTGCTGAAGGCCTTGTCACCGCTCGCACTCGGACGCCGCAGCGCCAGACGGCGCACCGAACTCGCCGTGGCGTCGATCGTCAACGTTCGCCGCGACTTCGGCGCGGACGCCGACCAGGTGCTCGGGCCCTTGCTCGCGTCATTTCAGATATCGCATCGTGTCCCCGACGACATCGCGCTGGGAGCGCTGGCCCGGGTCGTGTCCGCCGAAACGGCGCGCATCAAGCGCGGGAAGCTTTATCTGCAGACCTTGCTGTTGCTGGCATACGCCGTCTGGCAGTGGCGTTTTCTGTCGCCGGAGCGGCGGCATCGTTTTTTCAACAAGCATCACCCGGTGTGGGCCGGTACGACGCCGCTCAACGTGACATCGCTCTGGACCTCCGCCGGTTTTCCGGGACCGCCTCACGAATACATACGCGGGGTGTCGACCGGCCCGCACACGCCGCTGGTCGTCGCGCTTTCGACCGCGGGGGAGGTGACACAGGTCGGGATTTCGTATAGAACCACGGCTTTTGAGCCCGGCGCGATCGATGCCCTCGTTGCCGACGTCCTGCGCAACATCAAGGGCCTTCGATGATCGTGACCCCCAAGGCAATACCCGCCGAGTCGCGCCGCGCACATCTGCGTTCGGCATTCACGTTGCTTGCGACGCTGCTCGCCGCTGCGTGCGCCGGTGTGGTGACGCTACCCTCCGATGCGCCGCGCATCCTCGCGTCCGAGGCGCCCCGAGCGTGGGACGCCGCGGTGGAAGAGCGCATCCTCGCGCTCGACCCTGAGCGCATCAGCGAGCGCGACGTGCGCACGACGCTCGCCGCTGGACCGACGCCGAGGATGATCCTTTTGCACGGCGCGATCTATCCCGCGTTTCTGATGATGACGTCGTTCGCAAAGTTTCTCGAGGGCATGGGCTATCCGTCCGACAGGCTTCTCGACCCGGCCGATCGCTCGTATTCGCAAAGCCCGTACGGCAGCAGCGAGCGTCTCGCCGGCGAGATCGCCTGGTATTACGAGCACGACGGCGTGCATCCCATGCTGATCGGCCAGAGCCTGGGCGGGATGCAGGCGGTCAAGGTGCTCTACGAGCTCCAGGGAACATTCAACGACAGGCTCGCGGTATGGAATCCGTACACCGACCGCGCCGAGGCGCGTTATTCCATCGTCGACCCTCTGAGCGGTCGCGAGCGGCCGGTGATCGGCGTGTCGGTCTCGCTCACGTCCGCGGTGGGCGCTGGCGGAACGGCATTCATGATCCCTAACCAGTGGAACATGCTGGATCGGCTGCGCACCATACCCGACACGACCGACGAGTTCGTCGGATTCGCCATTCCCGGCGACCTCGTCGCGCTGACTCTGCCCGGACCGCAGGGGGCGAGTGCTTATCGCCGCAACGGCGTCGCGACCGTGCGCAACGTGACGCTTCCCGTCGGTTACGATCACGTCACCGTTTCGGTCACCCACGCATTGGCCCTCGACGCCCGCACGCGCGCCTGGATCAACGACTATGTTCCCGATCCGACGGGCGAGCTGCGCGATCCGGTGGAGATCAACGGGCCCAATATTCTATGGGCGGCCGAAATGTGGTTCAGCGTCAAGAAGCACTGGTGTCTCGAAGCGCAGCAATTGATCCGCGCGCGCCGCGCGACCCATCACCGCGCCGATCCCGCGCCGGCCTCTCCGCCCGATCCGGTGACGTTGCTCTGAGCGCCGAAGCAGGCGATAATTACCGTTTGCCCGGAAAAGCGGCACACCAAGCCTCGCAGCCTTGTCGTCCCGCCGGGCATCCGGGCTTCAAAAATAGTCATCGATGTCGGGCCCCCTTGACGGTAAGGTCGCGCTTGTCACGGGCGCGTCGCGCGGCATCGGCCGCGCCATTGCGCGCAAGCTGGCGTCGGCCGGCTGCGACGTGGCGGCGAATTATTACAACAGCCACGACGAGGCCGAAGCTCTTTGCGCGGAGCTTCGCGCACTGGGCCGTCGCGCGTATGCGGTGCAGGGAAGCGTCGGCATTCCGGAAAGCGTCGACGACATGTTCGCCGAGTTCGTCAAGCATTTCGATCGCGTCGACATCGTCGTCAGCAACGCCGCGTCGGGCGTGCTCAAGCCGGCGATGGAGATGTCGCTCAAGCACTGGCGCTGGTGCCTGGAAACGAACGCCTTCGCGCTCGCCCTGCTCGCACAGCGCGCGGTACCGCTGATGAAGAATGGTGGGCGCATGATCGCGATGTCGAGCCTTGGCGCCTCGCGCGCGATGCCGGACTACGGGTTCATCGGCGCGTCGAAGGCCGCACTGGAATCGCTGGTGCGCACGCTGGCGCAGGAGCTGGGGCCGAAGAACATACGCGTCAACGCGGTGAGCGCGGGCGTCGTGGACACGGATGCGTTGCGCTATTTTCCCAATCGCGAGCAGCTGCTGGCGAATTTCGCGCAGCGCACGCCCGCCGGGCCTGTGCTGACGCCCGACGACGTCGCGGGGGCCGTATATCTGCTCTGCCTGCCGGAAGCCGCGATGATCACCGGCCATACGCTCATTGTCGACGGCGGTTTTTGCATTTCCGGCTGACATGGAGCTCGATGCGGGACTCGCAGGCAAGGTTGCGATCGTGACCGGCGGTAGCCGCGGCATCGGACGCGCCATCGTCGAGCTTTTCGCGGCGGAGGGCGCGGACGTGACTTTCTTTTTTCGCGACAACGCGGACGCGGCGAAGGAGGTCGTCGCCGCGGGCGAGGCTAGGGGACGGAAGATCGCCTCGGAACAAGTCGACGTGCGCGATTCAAAGGCGTGCGCCGCGGCGGCAGATCGCGTCGCGGAGCGTGCGGGCCGCATCGATATCCTCGTCAACAACGCGGGGCTTATCCGCGACAACCAGCTCGCCGCGATGAATGACGATGACGTCGATCTGGTGCTCGACACCAACGTCGGCGGCGTGTTCAACGTCACGCGCGCCGTCATTCCGCACATGATCGTGAAGCGCGCGGGCAAGATCATCAACCTGTCGTCGGTCGCGGGCGAGAAGGGGGGGCGAGGACAGACGAACTACGCCGCGAGCAAGGGCGCGATCAACGCCTTTACACGCTCGCTCGCGGTCGAGCTCGCGCCGCGCAGGATCACGGTGAACGGCGTCGCGCCCGGCGTGATCGAAACGGAGATGTCGCAGGCCGTTCGGGACATGGCGGGGGACGCTGTGAAGTCGCGCATTCTGCTCAAGCGCTATGGCAAGCCGGAAGAGATCGCCTACGCGGTCTGGTTCCTGGCGTCGCGCTATGCCGATTACGTGACCGGGCAGATCCTGAATGTCGATGGCGGCTTTAAAATGGAGTGAAAAGCATGGCGCAAACCGAAATCAGCAAGGAAGAAATCATGGCGGTCTATCCCAAGGTCGCCGAGACCATGGCCGACGCGCTGGGCTGCGACGTCGCTGACGTCAAGGTCGATGTATCGCTCATCGAGGGTCTGGATGCGGAGTCGATCGATTTCCTCGACATGGTCTTTCGCCTGGAGCGCGCGTTCAAGATCAAGATCCCGCGCGGCAAGATCGTCGAGAACGCGCGCGGCGATCTGCCGGAATCCGAATTCGAGCAGAAGGGCATCGTGACCGAGAAGGGCATGGCTCAGCTCAGAGCGTACCTTTCGGAGGTTCCCGCCGAGCGCTTCAAGACGCCGATGAAGGTCGCCGACATCCCGCGGTTGTTCACGCCCGAGACCTTCTGCAAGCTCGTCGTCCGCGCGCAGCATGAGGCGCAGCCTGCCACCTGACGCTTTGGCGTCCGGACCCTTCGCGAGATGACCGATCACTTCGCTGCGTTCACGTTCGTCGATCGCATCACCGAGCTCGCCGAGGGCGCGCAGGCGCGCGGAGTCTTCGCGGTCCCCGCAGGGATCCGCGAGTTTCCCGCGTGCCTCGTCGCCGAAGCGGTGGGCCAGCTCGCGGCGTGGGTGGCGATGAGCAAGATCGAATTTCGCGGCCGTCCAGTGGCCGCGCTCGCCACGGAAACGCGCTTTCATCGCGACGTGAGTCCCGGTGAGATGCTCGAGCTCGGTGTCGAGATCGAAGACTGCGACGACGACGCGGTGGCGTACAGTGGATGGGCGAGCGTGGAAGGTGCGCCGGTCATCGAGCTCGTCCACTGTCTCGGCCCAATGCTCCCCGTCGAGGATTTCGACTCGCCCGATGAGATGCGCCGCCATTTCACGCTGCTGCGCGGCCGGGGCTCGCCCGGCGGCCGCTTCGGCGGCGTCGATGCACCGCGAGTCGACGTGATCGAGCACACGCCCGGTCGCTTCGCGAGAGCCCAGCTGCACGTGCCCGGGCACGCACGCTTTTTCGCCGATCATTTTCCGCGCAATCCGGTGTTTCCGGCAACGCTGCTCCTCGATTCGCAGATTCGGCTGGCGGCGTCGCTTGCGCGTGAGGTATTTGCGCGGACGGCGGAGCCTGTGCCCGCACGCATGACTCATGTGAAGATGCGCTCGTTCATCACGCCCGGACAGGTTGTCGAAATCAAGGCAGCGCTGGCGGAAGAGCGTTCCGAACCGCTGCGCATCTCCTTAAGCGCGGACATCGACGGCAGGACGGTGGCGACCGCGCGGGTGGAATTCGCGGCGAAAGGCGAACAGTGAGCGCATCGAAACGCCGCGTCGCGATCACCGGGCTGGGCCTGGTCACGCCGGTTGGCAACGACGTTGCGACGACGTGGGCCTCGGTGCTCGCGGGCAGGAGCGGCGCGGCGCCGATCAGCCTTTTCGACGCGAGCGGTTTCTCCACGCGCATCGCCGCCGAGGTAAAGGGCTTTTCCGACGACGCGCTGACGGCGGACAGGAAGCTCCTCAAGTTTGCCAACCGATCGCATCGCTTCGCGCTCCTAGCCGCCGAGCAGGCGATACGCGACGCCGGAATCGCCCCCGACGCCGAGACCGCGGAGCGCTGGGGCTGCGCGGTCGGCACCGGAATGATGGGCGTCGCCTACGAGGACCTCGACGCGGTGCACCGCCATTCGGCGGCCGACGGTGAACTTCATCCCGAACGCCTGCTTGGCGACCCTGCCGCGACCGACCCGATGGTGTTCTGCCGCAGCCAGTCGACCGCGGGGCTTGCGCTTCTTACGCGACGCTTCGGCATCCGCGGCTACGCGACGTCGGTGCATACCGCGTGCGCGTCCGGGGGACAGGCGATCGGGACCGCGCTCAAGCTGATCCGCCGGGGCAGCGTCGATTACGCGCTGGCCGGCGGATTCGATTCGATGATCAGTCCGGTCGGGCTGGCCGGATTCTGCCTGTTGTCGGCGGTTTCCGCCGACAACGAAACGCCCGAGCGCGCCAGCCGGCCTTTCGACGCGACCCGCAACGGCTTCGTGCTGGGAGAGGGCGCGGGCTTCGTCGTTCTCGAAGCGTGGGAATCGGCGCGGCGCCGCGGCGCGCACATCTACGCCGAGCTCGCGGGCGACGGCAACTCGCTTTCGTCGTATCGGATCACCGACTCGCCGCCCGACGGCGACGGCCCGATCCAGTCGATGCGCGCCGCGCTCGCGGATGCCGGCGCGACATCGGCCGACGTCGACTACATCAACGCCCACGGCACCTCGACGTCGATGAACGACCGCAGCGAAAGCGCGGCGATCCATGCGGTGTTCGGCGAACGCACGCAGGAGGTCTCGGTGAGCTCGACCAAAAGCTCGATGGGGCATCTCATCGCCGCCGCTGGCGCGGTCGAGCTCGCGATCTGCGCCCTCGCGATCGAACGTGGTGAAATGCCCGTCAACGCGAACCTCCGGGATCGCGATCCGGATTGCGACCTCAATTTCGTGCTCGGCGGCCCGCAGAAGCGCCGTCTCCGCATGACGCTATCCAACTCGTTCGGTTTCGGCGGCTCCAACAGCTGCGTCGTGCTCCGCCATCCCGAGGAAGTTGACGCCGCCGTGGCGCGCAGCGGTCCCTAGCGCGCAATCGTGACGGCGTCGAAAGTTCTGATCACCGGCACCGGCGCGGTCTGCGCGTCCGGGAGAGCACCCGCTGAAATCCTCGCCGCGCTGCTCGAGGGATGCTCGGGCATCGGCCCGATCCGCGAATGGGACACGCAAGGCTGGCCGGTCACCGTCGCGGCGGAGATCCCCGATTTCA
>WNGK01006322.1_pt1 | contig 13689 bp, 10 predicted proteins | sample 5400601 | NCBI WGS metagenome assembly WNGK01 (sample SAMN13153376, study PRJNA577476) | soil metagenome | isolation source: 60 cm soil or saprolite under Garry oak tree replicate 1 | place: USA:California | collected 2016-06-15 | reverse complement strand
GTGGCGATCGAGGGCGAGGGGGTGCGCGCCGGCGCCGCCGTGCCGGACGTCAAGGTCGCGCAGGCCGCCCAGGAAGCCGGCATCGGCGGCTTGGCGTTTTTTCGCGGCATTCCCGGCGCGATCGGCGGCGCGCTGCGCATGAACGGCGGCGCCTATGGGCGCGAGACCAAGGACGTGCTCGTCGAGGCGCGCGGCATCGACCGGCAGGGCCGCATCCGGGTGTTCGGCAATGCCGACATGGGCTTTGCCTACCGGCATTGCGGGATCCCGGAGGACGTGATTTTCACGCAGGCGCTGTTTTCCGGCGCGTCGGCCGATCCGCAGACCATCAAGTCCGAGATGCAGGCGATCACGGAGAAGCGGGAATCCACCCAGCCGGTGAAGAGCCGGACCGGAGGGTCGACCTTCAAGAACCCGCCGGGGCAAAAAGCTTGGCAGCTCATCGACCAGGCCGGCTGCCGCGGGTTGAAGCTCGGCGATGCCCAGGTCTCGGAAATGCACTGCAATTTCCTGATCAATCTGGGAAACGCCAGCGCGGCCGACATCGAGAACCTGGGCGAGCTCGTCCGCGCCCGGGTCAAGGCAAGTTCCGGGGTCGAGCTCGAATGGGAAATTCGCCGGATCGGGCTCGCGCAATCCTGATTCCATATCATCCAAGTTTAAAGATGCATTACAAACAATCCAAAGCTGCTTTTTGACGAATTGAATGACCCTAAGCACTTGCTTGCCTTGATAGTTTTCTGGTTTGCGTGATCGTTTTCTGGACAAAAGTGCGGCGCGCTCGTCCGAAAACGCGCATGTTCGTCCGCGCCGGGTCAAGGAAAGGCCCGGGGTCGAGCTCGAATAGGAAATTCTCCCGATCGGGCTGGCGCAATCGCGATAAATCACGTTTCGTGTAGCACAACCGAATCACCGGAAGGCCGATCGGGGCGGATGAATCGAGGCAAGCACGTCGCGGTCCTGATGGGCGGATGGTCGGCGGAGCGGGAGGTCTCGCTGCGCTCGGGCAAAGCCTGCGCCGACGTGCTGGAAAAGCAGGATTACCGGCTGACCCGCATCGATGTCGGCCGCGACATCGCCAGCGTGCTGCAGACGCTCAAACCCGACGTCGCGCTCAACCTGTTGCACGGCCGGCCGGGCGAGGACGGCACCATCCAGGGCATCCTGGAGATCGTCGGCATCCCGTACACGCATTCCGGGGTGCTGGCGTCCGCGCTCGCCATCCAGAAGGACCTCGCCAAGGCGGTGTTGCGCGCGGCCGGCATTCCGGTCCCCGACGGGATCTTGGTGTCGCGGCTCGATGCGGTGAAACGCCATGTTCTGCCGCGGCCCTACGTCATCAAGCCGGTGGCGGAGGGCTCGAGCGTCGGCGTGTTCATCGTCAAGGAGGATCAGGAGCACCCGCCGCAGGAGCTCTACCGGGACGATTGGCCGTTCGGCGAACAGGTGCTGTGCGAGCCCTTCATCCGCGGCAAGGAGCTGACCTGCGCGGTGATGGGGGAGGAGGCGCTCGACGTCATCGAGATCCTGCCCAGTGCGCGCTTTTACGATTACGAGGCGAAATACGCCCCCGGGGGCTCCCGGCACCTGCTTCCGGCGCCGCTTAAACCAAATGTTTACCAAGAGGTCCGAAGACTGGCGCTTGCGGCCCATCGCGCGCTGGGGTGCCGGGGCGTGAGCCGTGCGGATTTCCGCTACGACGATTCCGCGGAGGGGACGAGGGGACTGTTCTGTCTGGAAGTCAACACGCAGCCCGGCATGACCGAGACCTCGCTGGTGCCCGAGATCGCGGCCCATGCGGGCATTTCCTTCGGTGAGCTGGTGCGATGGATGGTCGAGGACGCCTCGCTGAACCGCTGAAGCGGCCGGGCCCACGCTCCGGGCGCCGTGCCCGCGCGTCGGCTTCCTGGGGGTTTGTCCTTGCGGAGCGCCTGCTGCCGCCGCTCCCGATAAAAATAGCGAGCCGAATCAGCTCCTTCATGCGATTCTGGGTGCTCCGATTGGAGGCGGCGATCCCGCGCTTTACCGGGATCGCGACGTCGGCGCTGTTTCTCGTCGCCAGCATTGGTTACGGCGCGGTCCGGGGGGACCATGTCCCGATGATCGTCGACACGCTCCAGGATTGGCGGGATGCGGGCGCCAATTCCATGGGCTTTCGCATCGCCGCGGTTTCGCTCTCCGGCGAAAAGCACGTCGGCCGCGCCGAGATCGTCGCGGCGGCCGGCGTGACCGAGCGCACTTCCCTGCTGTTCCTCGACGTCGAGGCGGCACGCTCGCGGCTGAAAACGATTCCCTGGATCGCCGACGCCACGGTCCGCAAGCTGTTCCCGGACCGGCTGCAGATCCGGGTGAGGGAGCGCGAGCCGTTTGCGCTCTGGCAGGTCGACGGCAAGCTCGCGCTCGTCGCCGCCGACGGCACCGTCATCGGGCCGCTGAGCGACCCGGCTTTCGCCGCGCTGCCGCTCGTGGTCGGGCGCGGCGCGCAGAAGAAGGCCAGAGATTTTCTCGCCCTGCTCGATCGCTATCCCTCGATCCGGGAGCAGGTGCGCGCCAGCGTGCTCGTCGCCGAACGGCGCTGGAACCTCAAGCTCAAGAACAACGTCGATGTCCGCTTGCCGGAAACCGAGGTCGGGCCCGCCCTCGACACGCTGGTTGCGCTCGACCGCGACAAGCGGCTCATCGGCCGCGACATCCTCGCGATCGACCTGCGCTTGCCGGATCGCGTCTCGGTGCGGCTCTCGGATGCGGCCGCGCAGGCGCGCGAGGAGGCGCGCAAGCCGCCGAAGAAGAAGGGCGGCGACGCATGAGCCCGCTCCAGCACGGCCTCACCCCGAAGATGAAGCCGATCTCGCCGCGGCGCTCGGCGGTGATCTGCGCGCTCGATATCGGCACCAGCAAGGTCGCCTGCTTGATCGCGCGGCTCAAACCCTGCGGCGCGCAGGAGGCGCTGCGCCGCCGCAGCCACGCGGTCGAGGTGCTCGGCATCGGCCACACCCGCGCGCGCGGCATCAAATCCGGCACCATCGTCAATCTCGCCGAGGCCGAGCAGGCGGTGCGGCAGGCGGTCGACGCCGCCGAGCGCATGGCGCATGTGAATGTCGAATCCGTCGTGCTCTCGATCGGTGCCGGCCGCATGGCGAGCGAGCTTTATGCCGCCACCGTCCACATCGGCGGCCCGGCGGCGACCGACGCCGATATCGATCGCGTGCTCGCCGCCGGCAGCCGGCATTCCGTGCGCGGCGGCCGCGCGGTGCTGCATTCGCTGCCGGTTTCCTATGCGCTCGACGAGAGCCGGGACATTCGCGATCCGCGCGGCATGCTCGGGCGCCGGCTCGGCGTCGACATGCATGTGGTCACGACCGACGTCGCGGTGGCCCGCAATCTGATGCTCGCGGTGGAGCGCTGTCATTTGTCCGTGGAGGCCATGGCGGCCGCGCCCTATGCGGCGGGGCTGTGCGCGCTCGCCGACGACGAAGCCGATCTCGGCGCCGCCGTGGTCGATATCGGCGCGGGCACCACCACGGTCGCGGTGTCCTCGCACGGGCGTTTCGTCTACGCCGACGCCTTTGCGCTCGGCGGCAACCACGTCACCATGGATCTCGCGCGCGGCTTGACCGCCAAGGTCGCCGATGCCGAACGCATCAAGACGCTGCACGGCAGCGCCATCTCCGGCCAATCGGACGATCGCGACATGATCACCGTGCCGCCGGTCGGCGAGGACGAGCGCGAGCCGCCGCATGTGGTCTCGCGCGCGGCGCTGGTGCGCATCATCAGCCCGCGGGTCGAGGAAATTCTGGAGATGGTGCGCGACCGTCTCGCCGCTTCGTCGTTCGCGGCGGACCCGGGCGCGCGCGTGGTGCTGACGGGAGGCTCGAGCCAGCTCGCCGGACTGCCGGAGATCGCCGCCCGCATTCTCGCTCGCCGGGTGCGGGTCGGCCGTCCGCTCGGCATCGCGGGACTTCCCGAAGCCGCCAAGGGCCCGGCGTTCGCGGTCGCGGCCGGGCTCCTGATCTATCCGCAGATGGCGCATCTCGAACAATTCGAATCGCGGCGCACGCGACAGCTCATGACGGGGACCGACGGTTATTTCGCGAGGGTGGGACGATGGCTTCGCGAGAGCTTCTAGTGGGCTTTGACCATCGTAGGACCGAGCCGGCCGGCGGCGGACCGGCCGAACGCGCCGGCGTTCTCGCCTGCGCTCTGGAGAGGCAGCCATGACGATCAACCTGAAGATGCCCGACATACGGGAGCTCAAGCCGCGGATCACGGTGTTCGGCGTGGGCGGGGCCGGCGGAAACGCGGTCAACAACATGATCACCGCGGGCCTCGTCGGTTGCGACTTCGTCGTCGCCAACACCGACGCGCAGGCGCTGACCATGTCGAAGGCCGAGCGCATCATCCAAATGGGCGTTGCGGTGACCGAGGGGTTGGGTGCCGGCTCGCAGCCGGACGTCGGACGCGCCGCCGCCGAGGAGGTGGTCGACGAGATCCGCGATCATCTCTCCGGCGCCCACATGGTGTTCATCACCGCCGGAATGGGCGGCGGCACCGGCACCGGCGCATCTCCGGTGATCGCCCGGCTCGCCCGCGAACTCGGCATTCTCACCGTCGGCGTCGTGACGAAGCCGTTCCAATTCGAAGGGCAGCGCCGCATGCGGCTCGCCGAGAACGGCATCCAGGAGCTGCAGAAGGCGGTCGACACGCTGCTGGTGATCCCGAATCAGAACCTGTTCCGGGTCGCCAACGAGAAGACCACGTTCGCCGACGCCTTCGCGATGGCCGACCAGGTGCTCTATTCCGGCGTCGCCTGCATCACCGACCTGATGGTCAAGGAAGGCCTGATCAACCTGGATTTTGCCGACGTGCGCGCCATCATGCGCGAAATGGGCAAGGCCATGATGGGCACCGGCGAGGCCTCGGGCGAGAAACGCGCGCTCACCGCGGCCGAGGCAGCTATCGCCAACCCGCTGATCGACGATTCCTCCATGAAGGGCGCGCGCGGGCTCCTGATCTCGATCACCGGCGGCAAGGACCTCACCCTCTATGAGGTGGACGAGGCTGCGACCCGCATCCGCGAGGAAGTCGACCAGGAGGCCAACATCATCGTCGGCGCCACTTTCGATGAAGCGCTCGAGGGGGTCATTCGCGTTTCGGTGGTTGCGACCGGCATCGACGCCATTTCCAACGCGGCGTCTTCGATCGATTCGCGGCTTGCCGAATTGACCCAGAAGCTGCGCTCCAGTCCGCAGCGTCACGCCGACCGCGTCGAGCGCGAGCCCGGGCGGGCCGCGGAAGCATCAACGCCGCCGGCGGGCGCCAGATCCGGCTCCGCCCCGGCCCCAGCGACGCTGCCGCCCGCGACCGCGATCGAAAACGTGACGCTGCGGCCGATTCCGCCCAAACCCTCGCTGTTCCTGGACGAGCACCCGGGGCCGCTCGCGCAGGAGCCGCCGGCGCAACGCCACTTCATTCCGCCGCAGCCCGAGCGGGCGCCCAATCGCGCCGCGCGCATGCCGCGGATCGAGGACCTGCCGCTGCCCGCACAGAACGAGATCCGTGCCCGCCGCGGCGAAATGGCGGAACCACATCCCGAGAAACGCCGCACCTCGCTGTTGCAGCGCCTAGCCGCGGTCGGCCTCGGCCGGCGCGAAGAGGAGGAGCCCATGGCCCAGCAGTCCAATCCGACGCCGCGACCGCAGCCGCAGGCTGCAACCCGTGCTCCGGCTCCCTCGCCGCGACGGCAGGAGGAGGCGCACGACCCGGTCTCCGAATATGCCAAGCGCTCGCCCGCGCCCCGGCCGGCCCCGCAGGGGCTCGACCCGCACGGCCGGCCGGCACCGGTGCACAATCCGATTGATGAGGATCACCTGGAGATCCCGGCGTTCCTGCGCCGCCAAGCGAACTGATCCGGGCCACGCCGCGGCGTTCGTATCGGCGTTGCGGCGGACGCGCTTTGCCTCCCCGACCGGCTGCGGCGACCTTCCCGCATGGGGAGGTGAAACAGTTTTTGCCGCTCGGCTCGGATTCAAATTGTTTGTACCCCGCGCTTCTGGTGCCAGTGATTCGCGCAGCCGAGGCCGAGCCTGTGGAGAACTCGGCGCCTCGGAATCCGAAAGGAGGACAAGCCATTCGGCGAAATTTCGTTTGTGGGCCGGTTGTTAACGGCAGAGGTAACAATCGGTAAAAAACCGTGAATTGGACTTGCCCCGACGCATGGTTAATGTGTTCGTCGTAGGGGCTTACTGCGTCGGGGGACCGCGGGCGGCAACGATCCGCACGATAAAATTCCCGGCCATCGACAGCAAGCGGAAGCCCATCGGGGGTTGCCGATCGTGTGCGCTCGTCGTGGGCGAGGCGATGCGGTGAAGGGGCAGAACGAGGCATGAAAGCGGGCAAGCAGACCACGCTTCGCAGCCGAGCCGCCGTTTCCGGGATCGGCGTCCACTCCGGGCTTCCCGTCACGCTCACGTTGCATCCGGCCGATGCCGGAACCGGCGTCGTCTTCATCCGCTGCGTGGGCGGCAGGCGGCAGCGCGAGATCCGCGCCAATGCCCGGTCGGTCACGGCGACCGAGCTTGCGACCGTGCTGGGCGATGCCTCGGGGCCCGGCGTCTCCACGATAGAGCACATCATGGCGGCGCTGTGCGGGCTCGGCGTCGACAACGCCATCGTCGAGCTCGACGGCCCGGAAGCGCCGATCATGGACGGCAGCGCCGCTCCCTTCGTGCAGGCGATCGACGAAGCCGGCATTGTCGCGCTGCCCGCGGCGCGCCGGTATACCAAGGTGCTCAAGCCGATCCGCATCGCCAAAGACAATGCCTATGGCGAGCTGAAACCCTATGATCGCGGGTTCCGGGTCGAGGTCGAGATCGAGTTCGATCACCCGCTGATCGGCCGGCAAGCGCTGGCCGTCGAGGTCGGCCCCGCCACGTTCCGGCGCGAGATCGCGCGCGCGCGCACCTTCGGCTTCCTCCGCGACGTGGGCAAATTATGGAGCGCCGGCTACGCGCTCGGCGCCACGCTGGAAAATACCCTCGTGGTCAGCGACGATCGCGTGCTCAATCCCGGCGGACTGCGATTTGCCGACGAGTTCGTGCGTCACAAGGCGCTCGACGCCATCGGCGATCTGGCGCTCGCAGGCGCGCCGATCCTGGGCGCCTACCGCTCGGTGCGCGGCGGCCACAAGCTCAATCACGCGGTGCTCACCGCGCTGATCGCGGACCCCACCGCCTGGACCATCGTGGAAGAGGGCAAACCGCGGCCGCGCGGTCACGCCGAGCTGCCGGTCGGGATGGTGGCGCCGGCCTATGGGCCGGACCTGTCCTGAGCCGGGCGCGAGCGCGCCATATTCCCGGCCGAATGTCCTCGTAATCGCATGGTCAGCCGAACGTTTTTCGGCTACTAGGCAGTCGGGACCGGCTTTGGGGGCCGGGGCCGGGGCTGCGGGGGACACGGATTTACATTCCATCATGATTTCGCGTTTGCCGACGTCACGGTCGAGGCGAAGGCGGGGATCGCTGCCCCGCGCGCTCATGCTCGTGCTCGCGGCCGCCGCGCTCTCCGCCTGCGCCTGGTTCGGCGACAAGGACCTGCCGCTGTCGGATGATCCGCCCGATCGGCTCTACAACGAAGGCCTCTATCTTCTGAACACCAAGCACGACTTCAAAGCCGCCGCGAAGAAATTCGAGGAGGTCGATCGCCAGCACCCCTATTCGGAATGGGCGCGCAAGTCGCTGATCATGACCGCCTATGCCTATTATGAGAGCCGGCAGTACGACGAGGCCATCGTCTCGGCCAAGCGCTACGTGACCCTGCATCCGGGCAGCCCGGACGCCGCCTACGCGCAATTTCTGATCGGATCCTCGTATTTCGAGCAGATCCCGGACGTCACCCGCGATCAGCTCGGCACCGAAAGGGCGCTCCAGTCGCTCGACGAGGTGGTGCGCAAATTCCCCAATACCGAATATGCCGCGAGCGCCAAGCGCAAGATCGACGTCGCCAAGGATCAGCTCGCCGGCAAGGAGATGACGATCGGTCGCTATTACCAGGAGAAGCGCGACTACACCGGCGCGATCAACCGGTTCAAGGTCGTGGTGACCCAATATCAGACCACGCGGCACGTCGAAGAGGCGCTGATGCGGCTCGCCGAGGTCTACATGGCGCTCGGCATCGTCGACGAGGCGCAGACCGCCGCCGCGGTGCTGGGCCACAATTTCCCGGACAGTCCCTGGTACAAGGACGCGTATCGCCTGGTGAAATCCGGCGGGCTCGAACCGCGCGAGACCGAAGGCTCCTGGATCAGCAAGGCCTTCAGGAAGCTCGGCCTCGGCTGAGATTCATGCTGATCCGACTCTCGATCCGCGACATCGTCCTGATCGAGCGCCTCGACATCGAGTTCGCTGCGGGCCTCGCGGTACTCACCGGCGAGACCGGGGCCGGCAAGTCGATCCTGCTCGATGCCTTCGCGCTGGCGCTCGGGGCGCGCGGGGATGCCGGCCTGGTGCGGCACGGAGCGGAGCAGGGTCAGGTCGTCGCAGCCTTCGAGCTCGACGACGACCGCCGTCCGGCGCGCGACATCCTCATCGACAACGGCATCGCCGTCGAGGATCCGCTGCTGCTGCGCCGCGTCCAGCTCGCCGACGGCCGCACGCGGGCATTCGTCAACGATCAGCCGGTCAGCGTCCAGGTGCTCAAGAGCCTCGGCGTGTCGCTGGTCGAGATTCACGGCCAGCACGACGAGCGGGCGCTGGTCGATGCCGCCACCCACCGCAGGCTGCTCGACGCCTACGGCAGGCTCGAGCCGCAGGCCGCGGCGCTGACAGCGGCCTGGAAGACCTGGCGCACCGCGGGCGAGGATCTCGACGCGCACCGGGCCCGCGTCGAGGAGACCCGCCGCGAGGCGGAATTTCTGCGGCACGCGGTCGAGGAGCTGCGCACGCTCGCGCCCGAGCCCGGCGAGGAGGCAAGCCTCGCCGACCGCCGCGCCACGATGATGCAGGCCGAAAAGGTCGCGGGCGATCTGCACGATGCCCATGAGCTGCTGGCCGGCTCGGGCTCGCCGCTGCCGGGACTGGCTGCCGCGGTTCGCCGCATGGAGAAACGCGCCGCGCAGGCGCCGGCGCTCATCGAGCCGGCCGTGAAAGCGCTCGACCAGGCGCTGATCGCCATGGAAGACGCCCGCGCGCATATCGAGCATGCGATCCACATCGCGCGATTCGATCCGCGCGAGATCGAGCGCATCGAGGAGCGGCTGTTCGCGTTGCGCGCCGCGAGTCGCAAGTACAACGTCGCGGTCGACGAGCTTGCGGCGCTGGCGGCCCGCTATGCGGCGGATCTCGCCGTGCTCGACGCCGGGGCCGAGGCGCTGATCGGGCTCGAGCGTGCCGCGCGCGAGGCCGAGGCGTGTTATCGCGAAGGTGCGCAAGCGCTGTCCGCGGCGCGGCGGCGCGCGGCGGCCGCGCTCGACCGCGCCGTCAACGCCGAGCTCAAGCCGCTGCGGCTCGAGCGCGCGCGGTTTCTCACCGAGATCGCGACCGACCCCGCGGCTCCCGGTCCCGACGGCATCGATCGCGTGGAGTTCTGGGTCGAGACCAATCCGGGCACGCGGCCGGGACCGCTGATGAAGGTCGCGTCCGGCGGGGAGCTGGCGCGCTTCCTGCTCGCGCTCAAGGTGGTGCTGGCCGATCGCGGCTCGGCGCCGACCCTCGTATTCGACGAGATCGACACCGGGGCGGGAGGCGCCGTCGCCGACGCAATCGGCGTGCGGCTCGCGCGGCTTGCCGCGCGCGTCCAGGTGATCGCGGTCACCCACGCGCCGCAGGTCGCCGCGCGCGCGGGGCGCCACTATCTGATCACTAAGCAGGCGCTCGACCGCGGTAAAAGGGTCGCGACCCGGGTTGCGGAAGTGACCGCCGACCACCGCCGCGAGGAGATCGCCCGCATGCTGGCCGGCTCGGAGATCACCGAGGAGGCCCGCGCCGCCGCCGAGCGCCTGATCCGCCCGGCCGCGGGTTGACGAGCGGCGAATTTCGCGGCTGTAAAGTTTCGATCCGAGACGCGCGACGTACTCCTCACCCTCCCCTGGAGGGGGAGGGTCGCGCGCGAAGCGCGCGGGGTGGGGTGATGCAGCCTCACCCCCACCCGGCTCGCGTCTTTGACGCTCGCCGATCTCCCCCTCGAGGGGGAGGTGGGAGATTGTTGATGCTCATGCGCAAGCGCGACACCGCCCAAATCGCCGTTTCCGAGCTCAGCGAGGCGCAGGCGAAAGCCGAGCTCAAGCGGCTCGCCGCGGAAATCGCCGCGCACGACAAGCGCTACTACCAGGAAGACGCGCCGAGCGTCAGCGACGCGGAATACGACGCGCTGCGCGCGCGCAACGAGGCGATCGAGGCGCGGTTTCCCGCGCTGGTGCGGCCGGATTCGCCTTCGCGAAAAATCGGCGCCAAGCCTGCGGAGAAATTCGCAAAGATCCGGCACGCGGTGCCGATGCTCTCGCTCGCCAACGCGTTCTCGGACGAGGACGTGATCGATTTCGTCGAACGCATCCGCCGCTTCCTCGGGCTTGCCGCGGACGAGAAGCTCGCGTTCACGGCCGAGCCGAAGATCGACGGCCTGTCCTGCTCGCTGCGCTACGAGCGCGGAACGCTCGTGCATGCGGCGACCCGCGGCGACGGCACCGTCGGCGAGGACGTCACCGCGAACGTGAGGACGCTCGAGGACGTGCCGCAACGGCTGCGCGGCAAGAGCGTGCCAGACATCTGCGAGGTGCGCGGCGAAGTCTACATGACCAAATCCGCGTTCCTGAAGCTCAACCAGCGCCAGGCGGCCGCGGGCCGCCAGGTTTTCGCCAATCCGCGCAACTCCGCGGCGGGCTCGCTGCGCCAACTCGATCCGGCGGTGACGGCGTCGCGGCCGCTCGGCTTCTTCGCCTACAGCTGGGGCGAGACGAGCGCGATGCCGGCCGACACCCAGTCCGGCATGGTGAAATGGTTCGCGAGCTGCGGGTTCAAAACCAATCCGCTGATGAAAGTGTGCCGTTCGGTCGAGACCATGCTGGCGTTCCACCATGAGATCGAGGCCGAACGCGCCACGCTCGACTACGACATCGACGGCGTCGTCTACAAGCTCGACCGCATCGACTGGCAGCAGCGGCTCGGCTTCGTCTCGCGCACGCCGCGCTGGGCGATCGCGCACAAGTTCCCGGCCGAGCAGGCGACCACCATCGTGCGCGCGATCGAGATCCAGGTCGGCCGCACCGGCGCGCTCACGCCGGTGGCCAAGCTCGAGCCGGTGACGGTCGGCGGCGTCGTGGTCCAGAACGCCACGCTCCACAACGAGGACGAGATTTTGCGCAAGGACGTTCGCATCGGCGACACGGTGACGATCCAGCGCGCCGGCGACGTGATCCCGCAGGTGCTCGGCGTCGTGTTGGAAAAACGGCCGAAGGACGTCAAGCCCTATCGGTTCCCGAAGACCTGTCCGTGTCACCTGCACACGCCCGTGGTGCGCGACGAGACCGCGACCGGCGAGGCCGGCGCGGTGTCGCGCTGCAGCGGGGAGTTCGCCTGTCCGTACCAGACGATCGAGCACCTGAAGCATTTCGTCTCGCGGCGCGCCTTCGACATCGACGGGCTCGGCGAAAAGCAGATCGAATTCTTTTACGAGCAGGGTTGGCTGCGCGAGCCGGCCGATATTTTCACCCTGGAGCAGCGCAACAAGACCATCCGGATCGAAGAGCAGGAAGGGTTCGGCGAGACCTCGGTACGAAATCTGTTCCGGGCGATCGAAGCGCGCCGCGAGATTCCGCTCGAGCGCTTCCTCTATGCGCTCGGCATCCGCCACGTCGGCGAGACGACGGCGCGCGTGCTCGCCCGCGCCTACGGGTCCTGGGAGGCGTTCCTCGAAGCTTGCGAAAGACTCGTCGCCGGCGATGCGGACGCGCGCGAGGAGCTCGATGCCATCGACCAGATCGGCGAGACGGTGATCGAGGGGCTCGCCTCCTATTTCGGCGAGGAGCACAACCGGCGCATCGTCCAACGCCTGACGGAACAGGTGCGCATCCTCGACGCCGAGCGGCCCGCGCGGCATTCCGCCGTCGCCGGCAAGACCGTGGTGTTCACCGGCGCGCTCGAGAAGATGACGCGCGAGGAGGCCAAAGCCATGGCCGAGCGGCTCGGCGCCAAGACCGCGGGCTCGGTGTCGAAGAAGACCGACTACGTGGTCGCCGGCCCCGGCGCCGGCTCCAAGCTCGCCAAGGCCAAGGAGCTCGGCGTCGAGGTGCTGAGCGAGGACGACTGGCTCAAGCTGGTGGGGGAAGGGTGACACCTAGCGGTACGTCGTCGTGGTTCGGCGCTGAATGTCGATGATGCCGACCGCCGTGGTTCGGCGCTGAATGTCGATGATGCCGACCGCGACGGATTTGAAATCAATCCGAAAGATGATCCGGTAATTGCCGACGCGCCTGCGGAAAGCATCCTGCCCTGTAAGCTTCACCACATCGCCGGAGAGCGGATCGACTTGCATGGCGCTAAGCGCCGCCATGATGCGCGCTGGGTCAGCGGCGGGAACGCGGCTTAGACTTTTTCGCGCGCGATTGCTGACGGCGACGGCCCAGCTCTCGCCGCAGTTCCTTCAAGCTTACAGATTTGCCCGCGCTCAGTTCCCTGCTGGCTTCCTTGATCGCTGCGAGCTCATCAGCGGTCGGCGGTTCTTCCGGGAGGCTGTTAATCCGCTGTTGCGCGGTACGGGTTTTGGCCTGGCGCATGTAATGTCACTCATTGTAGTTCATAGTTTTGGGGCACGAAGTGCTCCCGTGGCCCCATCCACCCAGGCCCGCGTGTCGGCATTTACCAGCGGCCCGAGCGTCTCGGCAACCCGCGCGTGATAGGCATCGACCCACGCCACCTCTTCCGCCGTCAGCAGCCGCGGCTCGATCAGACGAACATCGATCGGGGCGAGCGTGAGCGTCTCGAAGGCGTTGAGCGGTTTCTCGGCGCTAGTGGGAGCCGGGGCCTCGACGACCAGCACCAGATTCTCCACGCGGATGCCGTACGCGCCGGGCTTGTAATAGCCGGGCTCGTTGGAGAGGATCATGCCGCGTTTGAGCGCGGTCGTGCCGAGCTTGGAAATGCGCGCGGGCCCTTCGTGCACCGATAAATAGCTGCCGACGCCGTGGCCGGTGCCGTGGTCGAAATCGAGCCCCGCGGCCCACAGATATTGCCGCGCGAAGCTGTCGAGCTGCGCGCCGGTGGTGCCGTCGGGAAACACCGCGGACGCCAGCGCGATATGGCCCTTGAGCACGCGGGTGAAATGTTCGCGCATCTCCGGCGTCGGGGTTCCAACCGCGATCGTGCGGGTGATGTCGGTCGTGCCGTCCTCGTATTGCGCGCCGGAATCGACCAGGAACAGCTCGCCCGGCGCGATGCGCCGATTGCTCGAGCGGGTGACGCGGTAATGCACGATGGCGCCGTTCGGGCCCGCGCCGGCGATGGTCGGGAACGACACGTCCTTGAGCACGCCGGTCTCGCGCCGGAACGTCTCCAGCGCCGCGACCGTGTCGATCTCGGTCAGCTTGCCGCTCGGCGCTTCGCGGTCGAACCAGGCGAGAAATCTTGCCAGCGCCGCGCCGTCGCGCCGATGCGCGGCGCGCGCGCCGTCGATCTCGACCGGGTTCTTCACCGCCTTCATCAG
>WNGK01012565.1_pt1 | contig 13690 bp, 15 predicted proteins | sample 5400601 | NCBI WGS metagenome assembly WNGK01 (sample SAMN13153376, study PRJNA577476) | soil metagenome | isolation source: 60 cm soil or saprolite under Garry oak tree replicate 1 | place: USA:California | collected 2016-06-15 | reverse complement strand
CCTATTACTGGTTCAAGCCCCAAGGCCACGTCAACTACGGCTCGCTCGTGGAGCCCGCACCCGTCGCGGAAATCAGCGGAACCGCGCTCGACGGTGCCACGTTCCGCCTGTCGGCGCATCGAGGGAAGTGGATACTGCTCGTTGCCGATAAAGGACCGTGCGAGGAGGCCTGTCGACGCAAGCTTTACGCGACGCGCCAGGCGCGCGCCATCCAGGGCCGCGAACAGGAGCGCGTCGCGCGCGTATGGCTGCAAAGCGCGGATGCTCCACCTCCGGCGACCGAGCTGCTCGTTGAACATCCGGGACTCATTGCGGCTCGCATCGAGCGCCTGCGCTGGCCCGATTTCGCGGCGGCCGGCGACGCGACGCGGAGCATCTTGCTCATCGATCCCCTGGGCAACATGGTGCTGCGATACCCCGACGATCCCGATATCAAGCGCATGGCGAAGGATCTCGAACGCCTGCTCCAGGCATCGAGAATCGGCTGACGCGTCAGTGGTAAAATTACAATTCCTTCCGCTGCCGATCGCCTTCCCGTGACCGCACTGACTCTCACCGAAAACCGGCTGCGCGCGTTCCTCGCGCTGACCAAGCCGCGCGTGGTCTCGCTCATCGTGTTTACGGCGGTGATCGGAATGTTCCTGGCCGTGCCCGGGCTGCCGCCCCTTCACGCCGTGGTGTTCGGCACGCTGGGGATCGCGCTGGTCGCCGGCGCTGCGGCCGCGATCAACTGCCTTGTCGAGCAGAAGATCGACGCGCTGATGGCGCGCACGCGCATGCGTCCGCTGCCGCGCGGCGAGCTCTCGTCGCTGCAGACGCTGGTCTTTGCCTGCGTCGTCGGCACAACCGGTTTGTCGATGCTCTACATCATGGTGAACCCGCTCACCATGTGGCTCACGTTCGCGACGTTCATCGGCTACGCCGTGATCTATACCGTGCTGCTCAAGCCGGCGACGCCGCAGAACATCGTCATCGGCGGCGCGGCGGGGGCGATGCCGCCCGTGCTGGGCTGGGCCGCGGTGGCAAACGACGTCGCGCCGCAGGCGCTCATCCTTTTCCTGATCATTTTTGTCTGGACGCCGCCGCATTTCTGGTCGCTCGCGCTGTACCGCTCGAAGGAGTACGCGAAGGCGGCGCTGCCCATGCTGCCGGTCACTCACGGATCCGCATACACCCGGCTGCAGATCGTGCTCTATACGGTCGCGCTGTTTGCGGTGACGCTCCTGCCATTCGCCATCCGCATGAGCGGCTGGCTGTATCTCGCAGCCGCGGTCGTTCTTGGCGTTGTGTTTATCGCCTACGCCGTCGCGCTGCTTCGACGCTATAGCGACGCGCTTTCGCGGAAGACTTTCCGCTACTCGATCTTCTACCTGGCCTCGCTGTTTTCTGCGCTGCTGCTCGATCATTACTGGAATTGATGCCGCTGCGCAGCCTGCTCTTATGCGTTCTGACGTTCGCGCTTGCCGCGTGCGGGCCCGCGTCGCCGAAATTCGAGGGCTCGGACGTCACCGGCGCGGTGATGGGGCGCGACTTCAAGCTTTTCGACCACGCGGGCAAGCCGCGGACGCTCGCCGATTTCCGCGGCAAGGTCGTGGTCGTCTTTTTCGGGTACACGCAGTGCCCCGATGCGTGTCCGACGACGCTGTCCGAGCTCAACGAGGTGATGGGGAGGATCGGCCCCGACGCGGACCGTGTGCAGGTGCTGTTTGTGACGGTCGATCCCGAACGCGACACACCGGAGCTCCTGTCGCGCTACGTTCCTGCGTTCAATCCGTCATTCCTCGGACTCTATGGCGACGCGGCGGCGACCGCCGAGGTCGCGAAGGAATTCAAGGTGCTCTATCAGAAGCAGCCTGGATCGGCGCCCGGCAGCTACAGTGTCGATCACTCGGCCGGAACGTTCATCTTCGATCCGCAAGGAAGGCTGCGCGTGTACGAAAGCTACGGGCAGGCGCCCGACGTGTATGTGCACGACATCCGGGCGCTTCTGCACGCGGCAGCGTAGCGCATTCGATCGTGCCTACACTGCGCGCTCCGCAAGGGATTCGCTCTATCGGCTTTCGATGAGCTCGATCTTGTAGCCGTCGGGATCCTGCACGAAGGCGATCACGGTCGTGCCGCCCTTGACCGGGCCTGCCTCGCGCGTCACCGTTCCTCCTTTCTTGCGCACGGCCGCGCAAGCTTCTGCTGCGTCGGGGACCGCGATGGCGATGTGCCCGAACGCGGTTCCCAGATCGTACTTGTCGACGCCGTAGTTGAACGTCAGCTCGAGCACCGCGTGCTGCGATTCGTCTCCGTAACCCACGAACGCCAGCGTGTACTTCTGCTCCGGCCGATCGGTCGTGCGCAGCACCTTCATGCCCAGCACCTCGCTGTAGAACGCGATGGAGCGATCGAGATCGCCGACGCGCAGCATGGTGTGCAGGATCCGCATCGGCGTGGCACTAGAATTCGACGAGCTCATAGTCCTCCTTGCGCGCACCGCAGTCGGGGCACGTCCAGTTGGGGGGAACTTCTTCCCATTTCGTACCGGGGGCGATGCCGGTATCCGGGTCGCCGACGGCCTCGTCGTAGATGTGGCCGCAGATCAGGCACATGTATCTTTTCATCGAGAACGAGCGATTGGAGTAAAATCGTATTTTATCAAGTATGCCCCGCCTTACGCCGGCGGGCCGAGCTGGCGGCACGAACGGACAACCGCGCTCGAAGCATATCCGCGATGCCAACCTCCGACGATCCGGATCCCGCTTTTCCGCCCCTCGTGCTGGTATTTGCCGCATCCGATCCGTCGTGCGGCGCCGGGGTACAGGCCGACATCCTGACGCTCGCGAGCATGGGCTGCCATCCGCTGTCGGTGATCACGGCGCTCACCGTCCAGGACACGATGGGCGTCGAAGCGGTGCAGCCCGTCGACGCGGACTGGGTCGCCGACCAGGCGCGCTGCCTCCTCGAGGACATGCCGGTCGACGCATTCAAGATCGGTGCGCTGGGGAGCGTGGAGAACATCGCCGCGATTGCGGAAATCCTCGCCGACTATCCCGACGTCCCGCTCGTGCTCGACCCGGTGCTCGCCTCGGGGCGCGGCGACGAGCTCGCGAGCGACGAGATGCTGCACGCGCTGCGCGAGCTTCTCCTGCCCGAGACCACGTTGCTCACGCCGAACAGCATGGAAGCGCGGCGGCTCGCCGATGCCGAGGACGACGAGGAGCCGTCGCTCTCCACCTGCGCACAGCGTTTGATCGAAGCGGGTTGCGAGTTTGTGCTCGTCACCGGAACGCACGAGCGGACGCCGCAAGTCGTCAATACCTTGTATGGCAAGAGCGGCGTCGTGCGCACCGACAGCTGGCAGCGCTTGCCGGGCAGCTATCACGGATCGGGGTGCACGCTGGCATCGGCGATCGCGGCGATGCTCGCCAACGGCCTCGACCTTCCCGAGGCGGTGCGCGAGGCGCAGGACTACACGTGGCATGCGCTGCAAAAGGCGTATCGACCCGGAATGGGCCAATCGCTGCCGGATCGATTGTTCTGGGCGCGCGAAGAGGATTCCGGCCCGCATGTCGAAGACGCTGCCCCCGCGCCGTCCCCCGATCTTCATCGGCATTGAGCAGGCGCGAGGCTTGCGGTCATGGCCACGCCCCTGCGGGCGCCGATCTCGGGCCTTTATGCGCTCACGCCCGATCTCGATGACAGCGCGCTGCTTGCGTCGCGCGTCGCCGCCGCGCTCGCGGGCGGCGCGAGCGCCATCCAGTATCGGAACAAGGCGGCGTCGCCGCAGCTCCGGCGCGAGCAGGCGCGGGCGCTGCGGTCGCTTTGCGGCGAGCGAGCGACGCTTTTCATCGTCAACGATGATGTCGAGCTCGCCCTGGCCGTCGGCGCCGACGGGGTGCATCTGGGCAGGGACGACGCCTCGATCGCGACAGCGCGCCGTCGCTTGGGCTCCGGGGCGCTGATCGGCGTGTCGTGTTACGAAAGTCTCGATCGCGCGGAAACCGCGGTCCGCAGCGGCGCGGACTATATCGCGTTCGGGAGCTTCTTCGATTCGACGGTAAAGCCTGCCGCGGTGCGCGCTCCGCTCTCGATCCTCACCGCGGCAAAGTCGCGCTGGCGCGTGCCGGTGGTGGCGATCGGTGGCATCGATGCCGGAAACGCCGTGCGGGTGATCGACGCGGGTGCCGATGCGGTCGCGGTGATTTCCGCGGTGTTCGCGGCGCGCGATGTCGAGTCCGCCGCGCGGGACATCGCGGTGATGTTCCGCAGACACGGGCCTGATGCTAACTCGCGACAAATGCGGGATGGACACCGCTCATGAGCCGTAACGAAGAGCTCTTCGCGCGCGCGCAAAAGACGATACCCGCGGGTGTGAATTCGCCCGTGCGCGCTTTTCGCTCGGTCGGCGGCACGCCGCGGTTTTTCGCCCGCGGCGAAGGCGCGTATCTGTGGGACGCCGACGGCAGGCGCTATATCGATTACGTGGGATCGTGGGGCCCCGCCATCCTCGGTCACGCGCATGCGGAGACGGTGCGCGCCGTGCAGGAAACCGCCCGGCATGGATTGTCGTTTGGCGCGCCGACGGAGCTCGAAATCGAGATGGCGGAAACCCTGTGCCGTCTGCTTCCGTCGATGGACATGGTGCGGCTCGTCTCGTCCGGCACCGAGGCGACGATGACCGCGCTGCGCCTCGCGAGGGGCTTCACCGGACGTGCGAAGATCGTCAAGTTCGAAGGCTGCTATCACGGCCATGGCGATAGCCTGCTCGTCAAGGCGGGTTCCGGCGCGCTCACCTTCGGCCAGCCTTCGTCGGCGGGCGTTCCTCCTGCGATCGCGGGCGAGACGCTGGTGCTGACCTACAACGATCTGGATTCGGTCGCAGCGGCGTTCGACGCTAATCGCGACGGAATTGCCGGCGTGATCGTCGAGCCGGTCGCGGGCAACATGAATCTGATCGCACCGGCGCCCGGTTTTCTGTCCGGGCTGCGCGAGCTGTGCGACCGCCACGGCTCGGTGTTGATCTTCGACGAGGTGATGACCGGGTTCCGTTTGCATCCGCGAGGCGCGCAGGGACTCTACGGTGTAGCACCCGATCTGAAAAAATCGCGCCGCTGGGGCCCGTGTACCAAGCCGGAACGCTGTCGGGGAATCCCGTCGCCGTCGCTGCCGGCTTGGCGACGCTCAAGGCGATTCAGGTCCCGGGCTTCTACGAGACCCTGGGCGAACACACGCGGCGACTCAGCGACGGTCTCGCCGCGGCGGCCGAACGACGAGGGGTCGCGTTTTCAGCGCAGTCGATCGGCGGCATGTTCGGGATCTACTTCGCCGATCGCGTGCCGGATTCGTTCGCGTCGGTCATGGCGGCCGATCGCGATCGCTTCAACCGTTTCTTTCACCGTATGCTCGACGCCGGCGTGTATTTCGCGCCGTCGGCGTTCGAAGCGGGTTTCGTGTCGGCTGCGCACACCGCCGCGGACATCGAGCGGACAGTACGCATCGCGGAAGAAAGCTTTCTAGCCCTAGAATAGTCGATGTATCGCCGCGATCGCGTCGAAGATTGCATTCATGGTGAAATCATCAACAGCGCAGCGCCTCGCCGACTTGGTCGCGTCGCATCGCGCTGGACGGCTCGAAACGGCCCGTCTCGGTTACGAAGACTACTTGCGCGACAACCCTGGGGATGAGGCCGCGCTCAACAACCTCGGGGCGCTATACATACAGACAGGCAATTATGAGTTGGCCGCGAGCACGCTCAAGCAACTTTCTGCGGCGCAGCCTGCAAGCGCGATAGCCCGATGTAATCTCGGGTATGCACTGCTCCACTTGGGCTATCACCAAGAAGCAGAACATTATCTCCGGGAATCGATCGCGCTTGAGCCGCGATATGCGGTGGCTCACACAAATCTGGGTGTCTTGTTCGCGGCGGTCGGCCGCCGCGAGGATGCGCGTGTCGCGTTTGAACGCGCGCTTGAGATCGATTCCAGGCAAGTCGTGGCGCTGACGAACCTTGGCGAGATCTACCTCAAGCTCGGGGAATCGACATCCGCATTGTCGTGCTTCGATAAGGCGCTTGCCATCGAAGCCGGCTGCGAGGCCGCTGTAATTGGCCGTGCGCGTGCACTTGCACTTGCAGGCGACACCGAGGGTGCGCGGGCTGAGCTGAGGTTCCATTTCGGCGATCGCTTTTCGCCGGAGGCCTGGCTCCTGCTCGGCTTGTTGACGCTAATCAAAGGCGACTACGAAGGCGCCGAAAATTGTCTTCGCACGGTCACGACACTCCGTCCCGACCTGAAAGCGCCGCGAGCCGCGCTTGCGCACTGTCTGCTGCTCCGCGGCGAGTTTCACGCGGGCTGGCGCGAATATGAAACTCGCGACCACGGGTTGCTCGGCAATTACCAGCCCTATCCTCGTTTTCCGGCCTGGGGCGGACAGACGCTGCCGGATGCGTCGCTGCTGGTGTTCGCTGAAAGCGGATTCGGCGACGTGATCCAGTTCGTACGCTTCGCATCGCTCGCCAGGTCGCGGGTCGCGCGGCTGACCCTGCTCCTGAACGATTATTGGCGTCCGCTGGCTCCCCTGCTGCGGACGGCCGCCGGCATCGATGAGGTATTGACGGATCCCGGCGAGCTGGATCGACAGCGAGCTCAGCCGATCGCGGCAAAATGCTCGATCATGAGTTTTGGCTTCTTGTTCGACGTGGACCCTTCTACGACTCGCGTGAAAATTCCCTACATCGTCGCACCCGATGCCCGCGTCGACGAATGGCGGGCGCGCTTGCCCAGAACCGACAAATTTCGCGTCGGTATCGCCTGGTACGGTAGCGCGAGGCTCGGCGCGGATGCCCTCACGGATCTGCCGAATCGTCGCCGATCGATAGCCTTTTCGATGCTCGCTCCGCTAGGTGCGATCCCGGGTGTCGAGCTTATAAGCTTGCAGAAAGACAGACCACCGGCCGCCGACTGGCCGGACCGTGCACTGCCGCTGATCGACCTCACTGATGAGATCCGCGATTTCGCGGACACGGCCGCGCTGATAGCGAACCTTGATCTCGTCATCGCGGTCGATACCGCGGTCGTTCATTTGGCCGGCGCGATGGGAAAGTCCGTCTGGCTGCTAAACAGGCTCGACACGGATTGGCGCTGGGGCATCGAGGCCTCTCGTACGCCGTGGTATCCAAGCCTGCGCATCTTTCGCCAGCGCATTGCGGGGCACTGGTCTGACGTGTTGAGCGAAGTCGCAGCTACGCTCGGCAAAGTCGCGCGCTTGGGATCATAGCGAGGTTAATCGATCTTCGGACGCGTCTTTTTCCGGTTGTCCACCGGCGCATCGAGCCGCAGCTTGCGCAAATGCTGCGCCGGCGAAGACCCGTCGGGCATCCTGCCGATGAAGTAATAGCGCTGCCATGCCTCCTTCAGCGTCGCCGCGTCCTTGGCCTTGAACTTCTGCATGAACTCGTCGCGGCGCTCTTTCCACGCCATCGTCTGCGCCTTGAGGTCGGGGTCGTCGTCGAGATCGAGAATTTCCGGCGCGAACGTCTGCAGCGCCCCGTGCGGCACGGGAAACACCATGCACAAGGGCTCGTCTTTGTCGAAACGTATGCTGCCGGCACGCGTCATCTGCCAGTTCATGGTGAACGGATACGGCAGCCAATCGGTCTCGATCACGCCGGTGAGCGGCGCTATCCCGTCCTTGACGCTGTTGAGCGGTCCCGACGCGAAGAGGTCCCATCCGGCCTCCGTGCGGAACAGGTACCAAAGGTGAAAGGTGATGATCCCGAAGGCGAAGTGAGACACGACGACATTCGAGATTTGCGGATAGCCGTCGAGCGAGCTGATGGTGATGTCTGCCGAGTGCACGCCGCCGTTCCAGGTGACGGAGAACGCGCACGGCGAGAGGATCTCCCAGCCGTGCGCGTTGGCGATGTTGAGCGGGAGGCAACGGTACGCGTGATTGTCGGGGATCCTGTCCATCCATACGCGCGTCGTCGGCGCCGGACGAATGGTCGGCGGATCGGGCTTGAGCGCGTAGCAGGTGAGCTTCATGACCGTACGATAAAGAAAAGCGTCGGGCAATTGAGACATTTTGCCGCGTGAACGTCGTTCGGCGGCGACGCTCTTGAGCGAAGAACGCGACGCAAAGCCTTGATTCAAGCGGCTTGGCGGCAAATTCGCGCCACTCGCTATGCTATCATCCGCCGTTCAAATTTTGTGCAATCACCTGGCTTGGATACGTCCACGAGAAAACGTCTCGGCGAGATCCTGATCGAACGCGGCAAGCTCGACGCCGCCGGGCTCGAGCGCGCGCTGCGCCTGCAACAGGAATCGGGCGACAAGCTCGGCGCGCTGCTCGTCTCGCTCGGCGTCGTTGCTCAACGCGACGTCGCGGAAGCCCTCGCGGCGCAGCTCGGATTACCGCTGATCGAAGCCGCCGGCTATCCGGAATTGCCGATCCTCGAGGAGCGCGTCTCGGCGCGCTTTCTGCGCGAGTCTCATGCCCTCCCGCTCGCCGAAGACGAAGACGAGCTCGCGCTGGCAATGGCGGATCCCACCGATGCGTACACCATGAACGCGTTCGAGATGGTCACCGGGCGCAGGGTGCGACCGCTGGTGGCGATCCCGACCGAGCTCGAAGCCGCGCTGGAGCGGCTCTACGGAGCGGGGAAGTCGGCGCTGGGACAGATCATCGGCGACGTCGAGCAGCGCGACGACATCGGATTCGACGCCGACGTCCAGCAGTTGAAGGACCTCGCGTCCGAGGCGCCAGTCATCCGGCTCGTATCGCTCATCATCACCAACGCGCTGGAAATGCGCGCGTCCGACATTCATTTCGAGCCCTTCGAGAACCGCCTGATCGTTCGCTATCGCATCGACGGCGTGCTGCACGAGGTGGAGTCGCCTCCGCGCAGGCTTTCCGCGGCGGTGATCTCGCGCATCAAGATCATGGCCAACCTCGACATCGCCGAGCGCAGGCTACCGCAGGACGGGCGCATCCGGCTGCGCATCCAGGGCAAGGAAATCGATTTGCGCGTCTCCACCGTGCCGACCATGCACGGCGAATCGGTGGTGATGCGGATTCTCGACAAGGGCGGCGTCGCGCTCGACTTCAAGCGCCTCGGCTTCGAGGAAGACACGCTCAAGGCATTTCTCGAAGTCCTCATGGAGCCGCACGGCATCCTGCTCGTGACCGGTCCGACCGGAAGTGGCAAGACAACGACCCTCTACACAGCGCTCGACCGCCTGAACAAGCCCGACGTGAAGATCCTCACCGTCGAAGACCCGGTCGAGTACCAGATGCCGGGCATCAACCAGATCCAGGTCAAGCCGCAGATCGACCTCACCTTCGCCAACGCGCTGCGCTCCATCGTGCGCCAGGATCCCGACGTGATCATGATCGGCGAGATCCGCGACCTCGAGACCGCGCAGATCGCCGTGCAGTCGGCGCTCACGGGCCACCTGGTTCTCTCGACCGTTCACACCAACGACGCCGCGAGCACGGTCAACCGGCTGCTCGACATGGGCGTCGAGGACTATCTGCTGACGTCGACCGTGGTCGGGATCCTTGCCCAGCGCCTCGTGCGCACGCTGTGCCCGGGCTGCAAGGAGTCATACACTGCGCTTCCCGAAGTCGTCGACGAGCTCGGCTTGCGCAAATTCACCAGCGGCGGCGAAGTCACGCTCTATCACGCCAAGGGATGCAAGGCGTGCGCGCAAACCGGATTCATCGGGCGGATCAGCATCATGGAAATGCTGCCGATGACCGATCCGCTACGCACGCACGTCATGCGCCACGCCACTTCCACGGAGCTCCGCCAGGAGGCGATTCGCGAAGGCATGGTGACCATGTACGAGGACGGCATGCGCAAGGCGCTCAACGGTGTGACGACGTTCGAGGAAGTCCTGCGCGTGACGCGCGAGAACTAGGCCGCTCTCCGCGGCTCTCGACAACCCGATGGCGCTCTATCGTTACCGTGCCGTCAATGCCGCCGGCGACGTCGCGGCCGGCGAGCTCGACGCCGCCAACGAAGCCGAGATCGTCGATCACCTGCGCGACCGCGGCTTGATGCCGATGCGCGTCGAGGCCGCTTCCGGCGCGCGATCGGATGTGGCGCCCGCGACGGCGCCTCCGCGCAAGGCGAAATGGTTCGCGCCGCGCAACGTGACGAGCGACAATGTGCTCGCGCTCACGCGGGAGCTGGCCACGCTCCTGCGCGCAGGTCTGCCGCTGGATCGTGCCCTCGAAATCCTGATCGGACTCGCGCCAACGCCTCCGGTGGCGCAGCTGCTGCAGACGATCCGCGACGATGTGCGCAGCGGCAAATCGCTGTCGCAGGCGCTCGACGCGCATCGCGAGGTGTTCTCTCGTTTCTACGTCAACATCGTCCGCGCCGGCGAGGCGGGAGGTGCGCTGGGCGTCGTGCTGACGCGGCTCGCCGAGACCATGGAGCGCAACAAGGAGCTGCGCGAGAGCGTCAAGGCGGCATTGATCTACCCCACCATCCTGATCCTCGTCGCGGTGGCGTCGGTGATGGTTTTGCTGGTATTCGTCGTGCCGCAGTTCCAGCAGACTTTCGCGCAGGCCGGCAAGGCGCTGCCGCTTCCGACCGAGATCGTGATCTTCGTCGGCACGGGCCTGCGCAAGTACTGGTGGCTGATGATCGCCATCGTCGCGACGTTTGTCTGGATCTTCCGCCGCCGATTGCGACATCCCCGCGTGCGCTACCGTTGGGACGCGCGGATGCTGCGCGCGCCGCTGCTCGGCGACCTGCTCTCCAAGGTCGAGGTCGCCCGTTTCGCTCGAACGCTCGCGACGCTGCTCGTCAACGGCGTGACGCTGCTGGCCGGGCTTGCGATCGTCAAGGAGACGATGACCAACCAGGTGCTCGCGCAGGCGCTCGACAGCGTGATCACACGGCTGCGGGAAGGCAAGGGCTTCGGACGGCCGCTCGGCGAAACGGGCGTTTACCCGAGGCTTGCAACGCAGATGATCCTGGTCGGCGAGGAGTCGGGACGCCTGGAGGAAATGCTCAACCGGATCGCCGAGGTCTACGACCGCGAAGTGCAGATTTCGATCAAGCGCTTTCTCGCCGTGCTCGAGCCCGTGCTGATCCTCGGCCTCGCGGTGCTGATCGGCGGCATCGTGTTCTCGATTCTGCTCGGTGTGATGGGAATGAGCGAACTTGTCGGATGAGGCCGCATCTAACCAACCGGCTCGCATGGGCCGGGGAGAGGTGATCATGCAAGGCTTGATAGCAACGCGGCGCCTGTCGCGCTGGCGGCTTCGCGTGCCCGGCAAGTTTCGCGGGATGACGCTTATCGAAATTCTGGTCGTGCTGACGCTGATCGGCATCGTCATGGGCATCGTCGGCGGCAATTATCTCGGGCAAGGCGAAAAGGCGAAGCAAAAGGCGGCAAAGATCGAGATCGAGCAGATCGGGCAGACGCTCGATTTGTTCAGGCTGGAGGTGGGCCGCTATCCGACCACGCAGGAAGGCCTCCAGGCGTTGATCAGCGCGCCCGCCGGGGTGCCGAACTGGAACGGTCCGTATTGGAAAAAAGGCACGCTTCCCAAGGATCCCTGGGTGCACGAATACAAATACGCATCTCCCGGTCAGCACGGTGCCTACGATCTGTATTCCCTCGGCGCCGACGGCAAGGAAGGCGGCGAAGGGAACGACAGGGACATCACGAGCTGGGAATGAAATCGCCGCAAGCGATCCTGCGCGCGTCCGGCGTCACCCTGCTCGAGCTTCTCATCGTGCTCGTGCTCATGGGGCTCATCGCGGGCATCGCGATTCCGATGTTCAGCGGAGGCGTCTCTGCGACCGCGCTCAAGGGCGCGGCGCGCGAAGTTGCCGCGGGATTGCGCTACGCGCGCGAGCAGGCGATCGCGCAACGTGCGGACGCGCTGCTCGTGCTCGATCTCGACGGCCGCACTTTCCGCGTGCTGCCCGACCCGCGTGTCCGGAGGCTCCCCGAGCGCATCGATCTCAAGCTCTACACCGCGCAACGCGATCTGATCACGGAAAAGGTGGGGGCGATCCGTTTTTATCCCGACGGCGGCTCCGACGGCGGCCGCGTCACGCTTGCCGCCGGCGATCGAAAATACGACGTCGACGTCGATTGGCTCACCGGGCGCGTGTCGATCCTTGAATAGCGCGATGATCGCCCGCAGCGAGTGAAGCCGTCATGCAAAGAGGAGTCACGGGGTCTCCGCTTTCGCGGGGACGGCGGCACGCGTAGCCGTGCGCGTGCTGCCGGGTTCTCGCTGATCGAAGTGCTCGCCGCATTTGTCATTCTCGCGCTGGTCGGGACCGCGCTCTTTCGGCTGTTCTCCGGCGCGCTCGGCAATGCCGCGCTCGCCGAGGAATACAGCCGTGCGACCCTCTACGCTGAGAGCCGCCTCGCGACGTATGGGGTCGAGGCGCCGTTACGCGAGAGCGCGGAGCAGGGGACGTCGGAGGACGGACGTTACGCATGGGCCGCGACCGTATCACCGTATTCGCCGCCCGGCGCGTCGCCTGCCCTGGAAGGCGCGTCCGCGGCGATGGCAGTGCGGCTCTGGCGCGTCGCGGTGAGCGTGCGCTGGCCGGGCGCGCCTGGCAGCGAGCGTTCGGTTTCGCTGTCGACATTACGGATCGCCGTCAAGGAGTGAGGCGATGAGCTCGGACTCCTTTGCGATGCGTCGCGCGACGATGGCCGCGAAGCAGCGCGGCTTCACTCTGCTCGAGCTCCTCGTCGCACTGCTTCTGCTGGCGCTGATGTCGGCGATCCTGTACGGCTCGCTGTCGCTGTCGGCAACGAGCTGGGACCGCGGCGGAGCCAAGGCCGAGCACGCAAGTGACATGCGCCTGACCGAGGAGTTTCTGCGCCGCGCATTGACGGCGCAGCATCCGCTGGTTTTCCACAAGGTCGTCGAGCAGCCGCTTTACTTTCTCGGCACGGGCGATTCGCTTGCGTTTGCCGCAGCGGTGCCAGGCCGGGTGGGCGGCGGCATGTACTATTTCCGCGTTGCGCTTCGACGGGGTCCCGATGCGGCGCGCCTGACGCTTGCGTGGGTCGTGCCCGATTACGCCGCCACAGCGCTTCCGGAATTTCGCGATGAGGATTCGTCGGTGTTTGCCGACGACATTGCCGAAGTTCATTTTGCCTATTTCGGGCGCGATCCGGACTCCAACGATGCCGCGACGCCGACGTGGCGCGAGCGCTGGGACGATCCTCACCTGCTTCCCACGCTGATCCGCATGGATGTCAAGCCCGCGAAGGACGCTCCGTGGCCGCCGTTGATCGTCGAGCCGAGGATAGCGCCCGAAGCAGGGTGCCGCGCGTGGGATCCCAATCGCCACCGCTGCATTGGGACCTGAGCGCGTCGATGGATCGCCGTCATCAGCTGAGGCTTGCCGGTCCCGTTCGCGGGACGGCTCGCCGGCGTACGCGCTTCGAGCCTTCGGGCGGCCACGCCCAGCATGGAATCGCACTGGTGCTGGTGCTATGGCTCACGGTCCTGCTGACGGTGATCGCGGGCAGCTTTGCCTACGCCATGCGCAACGAAGCGGGCGCGGCTCGCAATACCGTGTCGCTGTCTCAAGCGCGCTCGCTTGCCGACGGCGCGGTGTATCGAACGGTGTTCGAGTTGATGCGCCCGCGTGTCGTTCCCGAGGTGTGGACACCCGATGGAAGCATGCACGCATGGGACGAAGAAGGCG
>WNGK01009100.1_pt1 | contig 13691 bp, 9 predicted proteins | sample 5400601 | NCBI WGS metagenome assembly WNGK01 (sample SAMN13153376, study PRJNA577476) | soil metagenome | isolation source: 60 cm soil or saprolite under Garry oak tree replicate 1 | place: USA:California | collected 2016-06-15 | reverse complement strand
GGCGGGGAGATGATCTTTGATGTCCTTGAGATTAACGTCGATGAGGTTGAGCTGCTTGAGAAATCCGATCGTTTGTGCGCGGTCAAAATTGCGAAACGTGTAGCTGGCAATTCCCAATTGCACGGGCGATGGCTTGCCGGTTACCTTCGCCGGCTCAGCGAAGAGGGGCGCGGCGCCAGAGGCAGCGCAGGCTGCGGCGATGAATGCTCCCGATTGAACAAAGCTGCGACGTGAAAACTTGTCTTTCATTTGAATGAGGCTCCTCGGGCTCTCCTGATGCGTGATGGTAGTGGCTGCAGAAAACGATTACTCGAATAGGTGCCGGAATTCAGATCGGCCGGTGCTCTGTGCTTGCTAGAGGTGCGGCGCCCAGCCCTTCTCGTATTCGCGGTCCCAGTCCTTCATCGCTTGAGCGTCGTTGCGGATCTTGCCATCGGTGGGATCGAGTTCCAGGTTGCGGTTTCTTTCCCATGCGATGTTGGAGAGCTGCAGCATGGTCACGGCGACATTGCCGATGGAAACCGGCGCNCAGCTTTTCACCCTTTTGAATGCCTGCGATGAAGTTGGCAAAGTGAAGATCGGTCATGGAATCGCGGCCCGTGAGATCAGTAGAGGAGGTCTGCTCCTTGCCGGTCTTGAACTCATTGGTCTTGTTCCCCTTGATGTCGTAGACTTCGTAGCCGTCGCGATCGACGAGCACCGAGCCGTTGGTTCCGATGATGGTTGACCCGCGGTCGCGGTTGTAATATTTCATGCCCTCGCAGCATTTGCATTCCCACGAAATCATCTTGTCGTCGTAGTTAAAGCTCGTCATCAAGGTGTCGTAGAATTGCCAGTCGTCTTTGAAGTGGTATCGTCCGCCCGAAGCGCTGATGCTCTTGGGGAAGTCGACTCCGAGCGCCCAGCGGCACACGTCGATTTCGTGGGTGCCGTTATTCAGCGTTTCGCCCGTGCCCCAGATCTTGAACCAGTGCCAGTTGTAGGGCTGCACATTGTCCTTGTAGGGCTGGCGTGGGGCCGGACCCTGCCAGAGGTCCCAATCGAGCTGGGCGGGTACGGGCGCCTCTTTGCCGACGCCGATGGATTTGCGGACGTTGCTGTACCACGCCTTGGCGAAATACGCCTTGCCGATCAGGCCGTTGTGAATCTTGTCGACGATCTCGATGGTGTGCGGAGATGAGCGCTGTTGTGTGCCCATCTGCACGAGCTTTCCGTACTTACGCTGTGCCTGAACAAGGAGAGCGCCTTCCGCTGGATTATGGCTGCACGGCTTTTCAACATAAACGTGCTTGCTCGCCTGCAGACCGGCGATAGCCATGGGCGCGTGCCAGTGATCGGGCGTGGCAATGGTGATGGCGTCGACGTCTTTCTTCTGAAGGATGTGGCGGAAGTCCTGATCGACGGCGGGCGCCTCGCCCATCTCCTTCTCAGTGTCGGCGGCGAACTTCTTCATGGTGTCGGTGTCAACGTCGCATACATAGGCGATGCGGGCCTTGGCCTTGTTGGCTTTGAGCGCGGACAGGTGAGCATAAGCACGGCTATGAAGGCCGATGACGGCAAAATTAAGACGGTCGTTGGACCCCATGATCTGGCCATAGCTTTTGGCAGTCGATCCGATCGCCAAACCTGCCGCTCCTACCGCGAGCGTATCGATAAATTCACGCCGATTCATCAATGTATCCTCCATCGAACCAACAAGGGTGCGCGTTTCATGATTGAAGTTGCAAACGATTTGAGCGACGGAGCTAAGCCACTCCGGCATCTTGCAGGGCTTGTTTCATTCCCGCCCAACTGATGCGCGTCGACTCTTCAGGAGTGGCGGCGCCGTGCCAGTGTGTTTCGAGGCTGACGGCGTCGCGGAATCCAGCCTGCTTGAGAGCCCTGAACTGCGCTGCCCAGTCAATGTAACCCTTCCCGACCGGAGCCCATTGAACTTTTCCGGCCGCGTCTTTGATGGCGCTTTTGACGTGGCAGTGGTGAATGCGATTCTTAGGGATCGTATCCCAGGCTGTCGGAAAGGCGTCGAGTTCACCGCGCATGACAGCGTTGCCTGGATCCCAGTTGAGAGCGAGATGAGGCGACTGGATGGCATTCATGGTGCGGGCTGACTCTCGACCGGTGGCGGTGTTGCAGGCAAACTCGTTTTCAAGCACGAGTAGAAGGCCTTGTTTTCCCACGGCCGCGGCCGCTGAGCGCAGTTTCTCATCAATCGCGGCACGGTGAGGGGCTACATCCTCAAGGCGCCAGAAATCGAAGCAGCGAATCTTGCCGGTATTGAATTCTTTGGCGCGGGTAATGGCGCGCTCCATGATTTCGTCCTGCTGCTTGAAGGTGACTTCGGGTGCACCGTGCAGGTCGCCTTTCGATCCATAGGGCGACCGGGGTGCGCCGGGCCAGTCAGTTTTAAAGAGGGGGCTCGCGATGTCGGTGACTTGAAGTTCATACTTCTTCAGGATGCGTTGCGACTCCGCGATTTGCCCGGCATCGAGGTCCATGACGTTCTTGTTCCACATGGAGCGAAGCTCGATCCACTTCATTCCGAAATCGCGGGCTGCGACGTAGCAGGCGTGGTCGAAGTCCGGAGAGATTTCATCATTGATGACAGCGACTTTGAAGGGCGATTTCGAAGCGCCTTCAAGGCTGAAGAGTGGGCGCGCGGCGCAGCCCGCGGCAGCGATGCCGGCGGCCCGTAGAAAACTTCGTCGAGAACAGCCTTTCATGGGACTCCTTCGCCGATGAGCGGCGGATGATGGCCTAAATAAAAGATAGACGGTTCAACCGGACAGCCATTGCTTCGTGCAATGGCTGTGCAGTTGTGAGTGCATAAAGAGGCGCCGCCCTAGAAGCTGAGCTTTACCGATCCCTGCAGGCTGCGACCTCCGCCCACACCGTTGACACTGCCTTGGCCGCTGCCGAGGGTAGTGGTGACCTGGCCGAAGTTAGCTGCCGTAATGCTACTGTTGTTGGGGTTACCGAACTGCGGCGTGTTGCTCAACTGGAAGGCGTCGACGCGAGTTTCGAGCGCCATTTCGCGGAAGAGCGTGAACCGCTTGAAGAGTGAGATATTGTCCTGAATGTAACCAGGGCCGCGGAACTGGTTTCTGCCCGTATTGCCGAGGCCGGGGTTGGTGCAGGGCGTTGAGGTGCATCCGCTCGGCTGTGAAAACGAGGTGGGATCAAACCACTGATTGCCGGAACCGATCTTGTGGAGCACGTGGAAAGGTTTGTTCAGATTTGCTGTCTGTGCCGTTCCCGGAGTATTGAGAGTTCCGCCATTGGCAGAGACCGTGAAGGGCAGTCCGGAAACGATTGAGATGATTCCGGAGAACTTCCATCCACCGAGAACTGCATCTCCAACTCCAGAGTTGAAGATGTTGTGCCCGTGACCGAATGGCAACCCGTAGGTGAATGTCTGTTCGAAGTTCAGTCTGCGGTCGTAGTCGTTGGGACCAGGAAGTATTGGTTGGTGGCCGCAGTGCGTCCGAATGCGATGTTTTCCGGGTCAGAGGCCGCACCACCGCCATAGGTGCTGGGAAGGTTGATGTTCTGGGAACCGGAGATGTTGACCCCATGGTTGGCAACGTAGGCCAGTTGCAGTGACATATTGCCCACGAGGGCCTGTTGCACAGCCACATTCCATGACTCGGCGTAGGGGTTCTTGTAGGTCTTCGGAATGTAAACGTACACCTGATTTTTGAGCTGCGTTGTGTCTGCAACAATGAGCCCATTAGCCGGGATCGGGACCAGGACAGGCGCAGGGAAACCTGCCTGGAAGGTGGCCACGGTTACGCCATCGCCGAGAACAGCCGGTGTGAAGGCAGAGCTGCCGGTGGGCTGATAGCTGTTGTTGGCGCGAATCGGATAGTTGTACGCATAGGTATTGTCGGGGAAGGGCGTATAGCTGATGCCGAATCCGCCGCGAATGACCGTGTCATTGGTCGCGCGGTAAGAGAACCCGGTGCGAGGAGCGAAATAACGATACCGGGTCTCCATGCCCAGATTGGATGGATTGCCGCCGAGACCTGCCAGGACAAGAGTGTTGGTGGAGGGATCGTAGTTGGAGAACCCGCCGGCTCTTCGTGGCGTCGCGGGCGGATAGAAATCCCAGCGAACGCCGAGATCAACGGTCATCTTGGATGAGGCCTGCCACTTATCGCTGGCGAAGGCAAAGAACCACCACTGACGATAGCAAGGGAAGAACGTGTTGAGATCGCGGCCAGCCTGGCTTGGCTGGTCGAGAAGGAAGCTGGCAATGTCGTTGGCGACGTTGGTTTTCGCGCCCGACTGGGAGGTCTGCACGTCGGAAAACGTATAGGCGCCGCGGGGGCTGAAGGTCTGGTCCTGTAGAAGATCGTCACGCACCCGGCGAAGATCGACTCCGAACTTGACGGTGTGATTCTTGATGATCTTGGTCCAGTTATTGACGAAGTCGATGTTGGCCTCGCCCCTGATCCAAGGCACGGATGCGGAGTAGCCCATTATCGGATTGGAGAATCCGCCATTGACTGTGACCGCGGCCTGTCCTGAGGTGAATGCCTGGCCGGCGATGTTCACGCCTGGGATGCCGATTGTTGTTGCGTCGGAAGTGCCGTAGTCGGTCGGTTGCGCGCTGTTGCGGAGATGGGCAACTCCAACGCGGGCCTCGGTCAGGAATGTTGGCGAGAAGACGTGGTTGTAGTTCACACCAGTGCTATACGACTTTTGATTTCCGGTGCCTTCAAAGCCGCCACCCTGCGGGCCGCCAAAGAATGCTCCGAAGGCCGCCTGCTGGAAGGTGATGACACGCTGAAAACTGAAGCGGCCGCTGAGGTGGTCCTTTTCAGTGAGGGCGTCGTCGATCTTGATGTCAAAGCTGTCTGTGGTCTTGGTAAAGGGAAGGTTGGTAACGTAGTTGTTCGAAGGGTTCGACAACGGCTTGGTGGTGTCGAGTTTTCCATATTTCGCCGCGGCCGCGTTGATTCCCTGCAATATGGCGAGCGAGACCGGGTTGACCCTGTTGGCGGGGATCAGATTGTTAACAAAGGGAGTGCGGGGATGCGCGGCGGTGCCGTCGCCGGTGGCTGGGTCGTATATCTGACCGGCTGCGCCAACCAGGGCACCGCTGAGGTCGATAAAGCCGCTGCTGTTCGCGGTGTAAAAGCGCGGATCGGGAATGGTGAAGGTGCTTCCAATTGCTTCGTGATCGATGGAGCGCAGATAGTCGCCGAAGAAAAACAGCTTGTCTTTCTTGATCGGGCCGCCGAGGCTTCCACCGAAGTAGTTGTAGGACAGGTGGCCGAGAGGTCCGCCGAAGTACGAACGCGCGTTGGTGGCGTTGTTCTGAAGGAACTCAAATGCTGAGCCGTGGAGGGCGTTGGAGCCGGACTTGAGGGTCACGTTGGTGACGGCTCCGGTGGCCCGGCCCAGTTCGGCTTCAAAATTGTTGGTGGAGATGTCGACGGATTCAATGGACTCCGCTGGAGGAATGATGATCTGCAGAAGTCCCGTGCGCTCATCGTCGTCGATGCCTTCAATCTGATAGAGATTTCCCTGGCGAGGCAGGCCGTTGGCTTCGGTCTGGAGCGAGCTCGAAGCGTTGAAGAACTGCGAGTGCTGGAAGACTGCCGGCGCAGTGCCGGGAACTACATTGAGCAGCGATTGGAAGTTGCGGTTTGCCCCCAACGGCATATTCACCACTTCCATCGATTCGATCTTGGTGCTGATGTCGGCGCGATCGGTCTGGAGCAGGGGCGGCACCGTAGTCACGGTAATCGTTTCAGACACGTTACCGGCCTGGAGATTGAGATCGACGCGGGTAGACGAGTTGCTGAGGAGGCTGATGTTTTCGCGGGTCAGCTTTTTGAATCCCGCAGCTTCGGCGGAAACCGTGTAAATGCCGGGCTGCAAGTCAGGAAACGTGTAGTTGCCGCTCTCGTTGGTAGTGGATTCGTGAGTGGCCCCCGTGGCTACCGCGGTGGCGGTGACTTTAGCGTTGGTGACCGTGGCGCCGGTGGCATCGATAACGGTTCCGAGCAAAGTGCCGTTTACCGCCTGCCCCCACACTGCCGGCGCAATGCAGAGCGTCAGCAGGACGAGAATCGTCCCGAGCCAGGATTTTGATCTACCGCATGGATTCATCGCGAAGCCTCCAAAAGTGAACCGTGCTGCATGTTGAATTTGGATATTGTTCATAGACCGAACCAAAGCTACTTGCGCCTCAGTAATCCTGTCAAGGATAAAATTCGGACTTTGGACGAAATACCCCGGCCACGGTCGAGCACCATCAGGGCGGGATGATTTGAGTGGCTGGATTCGGGAAAGACGGCGGCCGATCAAACAGAAGGTAAGTGTTTATCTATTATCGAATCGCAGGAAAACACCTCATGCAATTCTGTTCCGGGAAAAGAAGAACCTGGGCTGGACGTGGCTATCCGCAGTGCGCCGAACGCTAATTCGGAGAAAGATCTCGATCAATCCGTCTGACTTTCGGGTCTGGCGCAGCGGCATCGAGCCGAATTTGCAACTGCGTCTAGACGGAGCCGGTTGAATGTTCCCGTGCTCCTCGTCCATCGGACTCGAGGAACATCGCCAGCCTTTTTGGCGTAACAACTATTGACTGGATTAATAATCGCCCAGGTGCAGCGTCATCTCTATGAATAGTCAAGCAGGTGAGCCGATGGATGTCGGCAGCGCAACTGTTTCGATCTCGCAAACCAGTGATCAACTCTCTCGCTTATTTGGAGAGCATCACAGGCGCGTTCTCACGGCAGCTTATCGGATCACGGGAAATCTGGCTGACGCGGAGGATGTAACCCAGGGTGTGTTTCTGCGTGTGGCCCATGGCAACGGAATGCCGATGACCAATGCTGGAAGCTATCTCTATCGAGCTGCCATTAACGGGGCACTGGATCTGCTGCGGAGGCGGAAGGCCGCTGCGACAGAGCCTTTGGAAGGCGCAGCCAGCGCGCCATCGACCGGATGGGGAAGTTCGCCGGAAAAAGAAGCATCTGGTCGACAACTTGGTGAATGGCTCAGGCGGGCGATCAGCGAATTGCCCCCTCGTGCGGCGGAGATGTTCACGCTGCGCTACGTGGAAGAGCTGGAGAATCGCGAGATCGCGGCAGTGATGGGCACATCGCGGGCCGTTGTCGCGGTGACGCTTCATCAGTCGCGATCGAAGCTGAAGAAGCGACTTAGAGAATTTGAGCGGGGGAACCAATGAGACAGCATGATGACGCATTACTAACAGCGGCCATCGAGGCGCTGAAGAAAGATGAACCGGGTTCCGAACAGATGTCAATTTCCGCCATGCGCGTCGCGGGGCAACTTGGAATTGATGGAGTGGGCGAGCGGATGGATGACTCCATGATCGAAAGCTGCGGTGATGTGCAGCAGTTACTCGCGTCATACCGAGCCGGGAGTTTGTCTGCCGCGCGTTCGATGCTGGTGGAGGCGCACCTGCATGATTGTCGCGGGTGCCAGCGCCGGTTTCAGAGTGGATCTGGTGCAGCGGCAGTGGATTGGTCGACGCCGAAGCCGACCCGCAATGTCATTTGGCGGCCCCGTGCATTTGGCTGGGCGCTTGTTCCATCGCTCGCGGTCCTGGTGGCGGCGTTCTTTGTTTACCATGCTTATTGGCAAGTTCCTCCAGGAGTACGAGCCGAAGTGCAATCGATCGAAGGGTCGGCCTACCGGCTTTCCGATTCGGGTGGGAGGCCCATCGCTGCGGGAGACGAATTGCGAGAGGGCGAGCATCTGCGAACCGCTGGGGGAGCACACGCGGTTCTTCGCCTGTCGGATGGATCAACGGTTGAGCTGAACGAGCGCAGCGTGGTGGGAGTCGGTGCGCGGGGAAAAAGCATGACCATCTCGCTCGAAAACGGCGCGGTAATTGTGCAGGCCGCCAAGCGAACTTCGGGACATTTATACGTAAAGACTCCCGATTGCCGCGTTGCTGTAACGGGCACGTTGTTCTCAGTGAATGCCGGCATCAAGGGCTCACGCGTGGCGGTTTTGCAGGGCGCGGTTCAGGTAATGCATTCGGGGGTGCATTCGCTGCTGCATGCCGGCGATCAGATTGCAACCACCGAAAATCTTGGCCCGGCGCCGTTTGAACAACAGATTGCATGGAGTCACGATCGCGAAAAATATCTGCCCCTGTTGGCGGCATTTGCCAACCTCGAGCATCGCATCGGGGAAATCGCCCTTCCGCAGCCGCGCTACACAAGCGATCTGTTGCAACGGGTTCCCGCAGCGACGTTGATGTACATCAGCATTCCCAATCTCGGCGATTTTCTGAGCGAGGCGAATACCATATTCCACGATCAGCTGGACCAGAGTCCGGAACTGCAGCAGTGGTGGAACCACGGCCATGATCGCAACACGGAAGAGTTGGACGCGCTGGTGTCGAAGCTGCACGATATGAGCCGCTACCTGGGCGATGAAATCGTGATCGTAGGATTCAAGCAGGTGAACCATCCGGGATTCGCCGTCATTACCGACGTGCAGAAGAGCGGACTGGACGATCTGCTGAGACAACAGTTTTCGGCAGGCGGTCTCACGGTATTCAATGAACAGGAATTGAACGCCGCGCCGATATCGGCGAAGGAAGACCACGGGGGCTATGCCCTCATCCGGCAACACGAAGCGGTATTCTCCAATAACATTCTCACCCTGAAGCAAGTGAATGCGCAGTTGAATGCGGGCGCCAGCGGCTTTGCGGACAGCGATTTTGGGAAGCAGATCGAGACGGCCTATGGTCGAGGAGCTGGAGTCATCCTGGCAGCCGATCTTCATCAAATGATGAGCGAAAGAGCAGATGCGCTCAAGGCTCAGAAGAGCAAGCACGCGCTCGAGGTAAGCGGCATGGAGGGAGTTCGGTATCTGATCGCCGAGCATCGCGAGAACAACGGAGTGCCCGAGAATCACTTGAACCTGCAGTTCTCTGGCACACGCCAACGCGTCGCATCATGGCTTGCCAGTCCGGCACCGATGGGGTCGCTTGATTTCGTAACGCCTAACGCCGCGATAGCGGTGGCGGTACTCTCGAAAGATCCGAGAGAGATCGCCGATGACCTTATGGCCATGGCAGAGCAGGATGGTGGCGCGCCGAACAAGGACTGGAGCGAGGCAGAATCGAAGCTCCAGATCAATCTTCGTGACGACCTTGCGGCGAATCTTGGCGGTGACTTCCTCTTATCGCTCGATGGGCCTGTGCTTCCAACGCCATCGTGGAAGGCGGTCATTGAGGTGCATGATTCTCAGCGTCTCGAGCAGGCCCTTGAGCGATTGGCTGAAGCCATCCGCAACCAGGCGCATGGCGAAGGCGCGCATACGATTGCCATTGAGTCGAGTGAGATCGGCTCGCAGCATTTCTATGCGATTCATGACACGACCACTGGCACCACTGTGGCGCAGTACACGTTCGCTGAAGGTTTCATGATTGTTGCGCCTGACCGCGCTCTGTTGATGGAGGCGTTGCGCACACAGGCGAGCGGAAATTCTCTATCTCATTCGGCAACCTTCAAGGCAATGCTGCCGAAGGATAATAATGAGAATTACTCTGCCATTGCTTACCAGAACCTCAGCCCGGTGTTGACGCCGCTGCTGTCTCAGTTCAGCGGACAATCGGCAGATGCGATTCGCAAGCTCGCTGCAGACTCAAGGCCTACCGCCATCTGCGCATGGGGTAGAGACAGCCGCATCGAGGCTGCCAGCGATAGCCGCCTGTTTGGATTTGATTTTCTGACCCTCGGCGCCGTGTTGAACTCGCGGAACAAGTTAGCCGCCCAAAGCGTAAGTGAGTGACATGGGCATTATTGATCTCAACGGATTGGAGGTCCGGCTCGGTGGCCGCACCGTGCTGGACGGACTCACGGGTGAGCTGCGGGGCCGCGCCATCGGGCTGCTCGGTCCAAATGGCGCGGGGAAATCCACTCTGATCAATACGTTGCTGGGGTTTCATCGGCCATCGAAGGGCTCGGCGCATGTGTTTGGGCTGGATGCGTATCGCGATAAAGCGAGGATCTGCCAGGCGATCGGCTACATGCCTGAGAACGATTCCTTTATCGGAAACATGAGCGGGGTTCGGTTCGTGCGGTATATGGCCGAACTCGCAGGTTTGCCTTCGGGCGAGGCTCTCGAACGCGCGCATGAGTCCCTGTTTTACGTGGGGCTCGGCGAAGTGCGATATCGCAAGGTGAACTCGTACTCCCTGGGGATGAAGCAACTCATCAAACTGGCCCAGGCACTGGCGCACGGACCGAAACTGCTGATTCTGGATGAGCCGACGAACGGGCTCGATCCGATGGCTCGCCAGCGGATGATCCAGGTAGTAAAGGAGATTCGCAAGGAGGGAAGCATCCAGTTGCTCATCTCGTCGCACCTGCTGCGCGATATCGATGAGACCTGCGACGAGGTGCTGATTCTTAAAAAGGGTCGCATCGCCGCGCTCTGCAACATTGAAGAAGAGCGCCGCTCCAACCGGAACTTCATCGAACTGGAGACGGTGGGTGCGACCGAGCAGTTCTCTGTGAGTGCCAGGGAACTGGGCTGCGAATGCGCGTGCTTCCCGGGCGGCCGCGTCAAGCTGGTGATGCCTGACCACATTGAAGCGCGCGATCTCTATGTCATTGCCTCGCAGCGTGGAGTTCAGATCCGGCGCTTGAATCAGCGCCGCGACTCTCTCGAAGACATCTTTTTGCGGGCGATGGAGAGCGAAGGGGGGCAGCCAGCCCATGTCAGTCTATAAGCACAGTTACCGCGCCTATAGCGGCAAACTAACTCCCCTGTGGACGCGAGTTCTCGTGCTCGCGCGCTACGGATTTGCCGAAGCGTGGTCATCGAGGATCACGATCGGACTCTTTACGTTTTCTCTGCTTCCCGTCATTGTGTTCATGGTCGGTATCTACCTTGCGAATAACCCTCTCGCGAGGCAATTGATGAGAGTGAATCCGCAGAACTTCAACGTCGATGCCGCATTTTTCCTGAAGATTCTTGAGATGCAATCATGGCTCGCACTGGTGCTGACCGCATGGATCGCGCCGCGGCTGATCACGTTTGATCTCGCCGATAATGCGCTGCCGATTCTGCTCAGTCACCCCATCTCGCGTTTTGACTACGTTCTGGGAAAGTTCATTGCGCTGTTCGCGTCTCTGTCGGTAGTGACGTGGATCCCGTGCATGATGCTGTTTGCCTACCAGGGATACTCTTCGCCTCAGCCGTGGATCGTCGCAAACCTGTCTATCGCCGCGGGCCTTGTGGCGGGGTCACTTATCTGGATTATCTTTCTTTCGATTCTCGGATTAGCGCTTTCATCATGGGTCAAGTGGAGGGTCGTTGCCACCGGCATTATCTTCGCAGCTGTTTTTGTTCCCGCGGGTGTCGGAGGGATTGTAAGTGCGATACTGCGCACGAAGTGGGGCTTGCTGTTGAACGTCCCCGTCGTTATGACGGTGTTATGGCGGCGGTTACTTGGAGCGCCGGATTTCATGCCGTTCGGCGAGTCGCTTCCGACATCTGCGATGGCATTGATGCTCGTGGCGGCGTGCGTCGTTTGCGTAGCGATGTTGAACGCTCGTGTCCGCGCTCGTGAAGTGGTCAGAGGATGAATGCGATGAATGACCAGATCATCTTCGAGGATGTGTCGAAGTTTTACGGCGAGGTTCTGGGCGTAAACAGAATCTCGCTTTCGATTCCTCCGGGCGTCACGACGCTTGTCGGTCCCAATGGATCTGGAAAGACCACGCTCATGAATTTGATGACGGGCCTGGTTCAACCATCGAGCGGGCGCCTCTCGGTGTTGGGAATGTCTCCGCAGAGCGCGACGGAATTCTTCGGCGCGGTGGGCTACTGCACGCAATTTGATTCGTTCCCGCGCGGCATCGCCGGATGGCAGTTTGTTTATGACGGCCTGATGCTGCACGGAATGAGTGAGACGGATGCCATCAGGCTGACAGCAGAGGCTCTCGAACGAGTGCAACTGTCTGATGCGGCTGGCCGTCAGATCGCGAGTTACAGCAAGGGCATGCGCCAGAAGATCCGACTGGCCCAGGCGATCGCGCACCATCCGAGGGTGTTAGTTCTCGATGAACCGCTGAACGGGTTGGACCCCATGGCACGTGCCGAGTCGCTCGCGCTCTTTCAAGAGCTTGGCCGGCAGGGCATGCACCTTGTGATCTCAAGCCACATTCTCGATGAGGTTGACAGGATTTCAGATCGGGTTGTTCTCATTACGGGCGGGTACCTGATTGCCGAGGGGAACATTCACCAGGTGCGCAAAGAAGTCCGTGACAAGCCGATGCAGGTTCTCATTCGCTGCGATCATCCTGAACTGCTGGCCTCAAAGATGTTTGCCTTGAATCATTGCGCTGAAGCGCGACTGCATGCCGATGGACGGGGGGTATTTGTGCGCACTGGCGATATCGATCAGTTCTACACATTGTTGGCGGGCATCGCGGTGGAGGGGCTGATCAAGATCGAGGCGGTGGCGCCGGCAGATGATGACGCCAATGCGATCTACCAATACCTGATCGGATCGGAGGGGAGCGCCTCATGAAGGTAGACAGCATAGCGTCGATCAAGAATTTCCTGGCGAGACAGCCTTGGGGGTTGTGGTGGATACAGGGCCAGCGTCTGACGCGCATTGAAGTGAGAAGGAACCTGCTCACATGGAGAGCCGGCTGGATCTACTTTCTCGCATTCATTCCGACATTCATTATTCTGATTCATCTGGTGATCGATAGACGCTCTGCATTTTCGATGAGCGATGACACCAACATACTCGCGGGGATCGTCCAGTTCTACTACGTTCGCCTTGGCGTCTTCTTCGGCTGCCTGGGAATTTTTTCGCGGCTCATTCGTGGAGAGATGATTGAGCGCAGCCTGCACTTTTATCTTCTATCTCCCGTAAGAAGGGAGATACTTCTGCTGGCAAAGTTTGCGGCAGGATCCCTCAGCGCTTTGGCTTTGTTTGTATCGGCAATGGTCGCTAACTTTGCCCTGATGTATGCGGCATACGGCGCGGCGGGTCAAGAGTATGTTTTCAACGGGCCTGGCCTCGGGCAGTTGGAGGCATATGTTTCGATCATTGTTCTCGCTTGTCTCGGATATGGCGCAGTGTTTCTCTTGTTGAGCATGATCTTTAGAAATCCGACTCCTGCCGCGATGCTGGTGCTCGGATGGGAGACGATCAATCCGATTTTGCCATCGTTGTTGCAGAAGATCAGCGTCGCATCGTATCTGCGCCACCTGATGCCGGTCAGTGTGGCGGGAGAGGGCATCTTCGCTTTGTTGACGGTTCAGACCGAGCCGGTATCTGGTTGGGCCGCGACAGCGGGGCTGCTGGTGTTGATCGCCGTTGTGCTGTTCTACTCCTGCTATCGAATGCGCACGCTCGAGATACGATATACGACCGAGTAACGAGTGTTCCTACTCCACTGTGACTGACTTTGCCAAATTTCTCGGCTGATCGACGTCGCAGCCCCTGCGCACCGCGATGTAGTAGGCGAGCAGTTGCAGCGGAACGACCTCGATGATTGGCGATAGCAACTCGATGGCCGGGGGAATATGGATGACCTGCTCCACAAGGCTGCCGATGGTCGAATCGCCCTCGGTCGCGATAGCGATGACTCGGCCCGAACGCGCGGTCACTTCCTGGATGTTGGAGAGCGTCTTTTCATAGCGCAGCTTTGAGGCGGGATCGCTCTCGTCGC
>WNGK01005302.1_pt1 | contig 13692 bp, 12 predicted proteins | sample 5400601 | NCBI WGS metagenome assembly WNGK01 (sample SAMN13153376, study PRJNA577476) | soil metagenome | isolation source: 60 cm soil or saprolite under Garry oak tree replicate 1 | place: USA:California | collected 2016-06-15 | reverse complement strand
AATACAGTATTTATGCCCGCTTGCAGTCCTGGGGCTACGGTCATAAGAGTGTCAACCATGGACGGGGCGAGTTTGCCCAAGATGAAGATGGTGACGGCTTTTGTGAAGTGCATGTGAATACCATGGAGGGGTTCTGGTCTCTCTTGCGGAGTTGGCTGCGTCCGCATCGAGGCATTTCCCAAGAGAAACTCCCCCTGTACCTGGGGTTCTTCGAGTTCGTTCACAACGTGCGAAAGCGAGGCAAAGCGTTGCTTGGCGCGCTCATTGAGCTACTCGTCACATAAGACCCCGGAATCCAATAAGAGCGTTGTTTGATGGTGGGTTTGGAGACCCGGGACACAGAGCGTCGCAGGGCTCGTGCGCTCGCTTCGTGGCAGGCAGACGCACGAACCCTCCCAACACGAGGAATATATCCTCTTATAACAATATAGCATAAAGCGGTCGCCATGGACATGGGCGGAGACGCCCTTTTTTGCTAGGCGCATCCGCCCATGCCGCACCCGCGTGTGGCCTACCAACTTCTTGCCACGCTGCTGCTGGGCAGCCTGCTGGTGCTGAAGCTGATGCTGCACGAGGCAAGACGAATGGTCGTAATGAAATGGACCCGCCCCCTGTGCGGACCGGCTGCCATGAGCCAGAATGATTTCAAGACAGGTGAAACCATGCAACCACAGGAGGCGAGCCCAGTGAAACACCCTATGAGCATACTGGGAATCGACATCGCAAAGCGGGTCTTTCACGTTGTCGGGATGAATGAGCGGGGCCAGATCGTCTTGCGCAAGCGCCTGTCCCGGCATGATCTGATGCCCTGTATCGCCACCCTGCCCCCCGTGCTCATCGGCATGGAAGCCTGTGGCGGGGCGCATGACTGGGCACGGCGCTTCCGCGAACATGGCCATGAGGTGAAGCTCATGGCGCCGCAGTTTGTCAAACCCTATGTCAAGTCGAACAAAAACGGGTTCTTTCTCAATTTTGGTGATATACCACTCTGGAATATCTAGTGAGGCGGTGTTGTTATACCGTATGTGTCCCTCGACATAGCTCATAGACATCGTTGCCTTGAGGAGGACCCCGCTTTCATCGCCCTACACACCCCCGACGTCCTTTCCGCCTTATTGCCCGATGCGACCGCGCTGCACCTGGAGGCGTGCGAGGTCGATGCTCCCACGACCCAGATCACCCTGCGCGTACGCGCGGCCCAGACCAGCGCACCCTGTCCGCTATTATCACCGGTGAAAAAGTAAGCCAAAACCACCAGCGAGAAAGTAAACCATCCTCACCGGTATAAAGTAGGCCACGAGGTTCTCCTTGCTCATCGTCGCGTTTCAAACGTGGATTTTCTTGTTCTTTTTCTTTGGCTCTGGTTCATCTTCTTGTGATAAGGTCAAACCGAAAAGCCGTTTTACATCTCCGTTTTCATGCCCAACTGAGGGGCGACGTGACCTAAAAGTGCGGCTGCATGCCTGGCAATGAGCCGCACAGAATACGTCGCAATACTTCAAGGACTCAAAGAGAACATTTGTAAAACGCCTTTGACTAAAAGGTTGAGTCTTCGAGGCAAACTGTTGCATTGAGAAAGGGTTTCCTCTCTGCAGGTGTGATCTACATGGTCCGATTTCTCAAGGCTCCACAGCCCAAGGCTCAACAATATGATCTTAGTGGCAGGAGGTCTATGAGTAACCAGACCTACCCAATCTCAACCTGATCCGCATTGCTCTCCGGGGGCTGAAGACCTGTCAGCAACCCTGCAGGAGAGTTTTACCCAAAACTTGCCCTGGCCAATTTCTCAACCGGTGGTTTTGGTACGCTTCCTGACCGGTGGTAATAGTCCGCTGTGCGCCACCCCGGCCCAGCGCATCCATAGTGACTACGAACGGACCCTGGCGGACTTGCCCTGGGCGCAGTACCGTGTGCGCCTTCAGCTGCGCGTGCGCAAATGGTTCTGCAGCAACCGCTCCTGCCCGCGCCGCATCTTCACCGAACGCCTGCCCACCATTGCGACCCCCTGGGCGCGCCGTACCCTGCGCCTGGCCCAGCGCCTGGTGGCGCTCGGCGTCGCATTGGGGGGGAAAGCCGGGGTACACCTCGGCCACGCGTGGGACCTGCGGGTCAGCCGGCACACGCTCCTGCGCCTCCTCCGCAGGCAGCCAGAGCTAGATGCCCCCACGCCTAAGGTGCTCGGCGTCGACGATTGGGCGCTGCGGAAAGGCCACACCTACGGCACGATCCTCGTCGACCTGGAGCGCCGCCAGCCCATCGCCCTGCTGCCAGACCGCACGGCCGCGCCGGTGGCCCAGTGGCTCCGGGAGCACCCCGGGGTGGAGGTGATCGCGCGGGATCGGGCGAGTGCGTATGCCGAAGGCGCCAGACAGGGCGCCCCGCAGGCGCTCCAGGTCGCGGACCGGTTCCATCTCGTGCAGAATCTGGCCGAGGCACTGGAGGAGGTCTTTACCACTCAGCACCAGACCTTTGACGCCGTCAACGCGGCGCGGCGCCAGCAGCCCGTCCCGCTGCCCGATGGGACGCTGGCTGTCCCGGTGCCGCCCCCAGCCACGCCACCGCGGGCCGCGCAGCAAGCAGCCCAACGGGCTGCCGCCCGGCAGGCGCGCTATGAGCAGGTCTGGACCTTACATCGCCAGGGGTACTCCAGCGTCGTCATTGCGACGCAGGTCGGGTGTAGCCAGCGCACGATCGAGCGGTATCTCCAGATGCCGACCTGGCCCGCGCCGCAGCACCGTCGCCACTATGGGCGCAGTGTGCTGAATCCCTATAAGGATTTCCTGTTGGAGCGCTGGAATGCCGGCTGCCGGACGGCCATCCAGCTGTTTCGGGAGCTCCGAACGCAGGGCTATCCCGGGAGTTGCCGCCGCGTGGCCGCCTATGCGAGCCGGTTGCGCCAGGCCCAGGGCCTGCCCCCGCGAGGCCAGGGCCGCCGCCAGACGCTGCCCGTGGTGGCGGAGCCCACGGTACCAGCCCTGACACCACGCCGGGCGACCTGGATGGTCCTGCGGCGCCCGGAGCAGCGCACGGCCGCCGAGGCCCAGCAACTCGCGCAGGTCCGGGCGCAGTCCACCGCTGTAGCCGAAGCGATCGACCTTGCTGAGGACTTTACGACCCTCGTGCGCCAGCGGCAGCCGGCGCAGCTCGATCCCTGGCTGCAGCGCGCGGCCAGCAGTACGCTGGAGGCCTTGCGCCGCTTCGCTACGGGCCTGTATGACGACTACCAGGCCGTCAAAGCCGGAGTCACGTTGCCCTGGAGTAGCGGGCCGGTCGAGGGGCACATCAACCGTCTGAAAATGCTGAAGCGCCAGATGTTTGGCCGCGCACGCCTCGATCTCTTGAGCCGCCGCTTCCTGCGGGCTCCACGTGAGAGGCAGGCACTGGCGCCAGGCCAGCGTGCGCCGTCACCAGCCCACGCAGAAGCCAAGGCCGCGTAGCCACGCGCGGCGCCAGAGGCACGGCGGGGCATGAGGCGTGCCATCCCTCAGGGGGGCGAGGCCTGCAAGAGGGCCGGGCCGGCTGCGGCAGTACCGGCTGGGCCAACGTCGTGCACGCGTGGGCGGCTCTCGCGTGAGGGCAGCACATGTCCTCTTTGACATGGCATGCAGGCGCTGTATACCGTATTCCTCTTCCGACTATCACCAAAATGGGGCATGAACCCAAGATCGTGGTCAGCACAGGCGATCCAGAAGCCGCTCTGGGAGTGGACAAAGACCATGTGTTTCGTCCTTTGTACACCCTCCAAACGATACGTGATGTGGATTCACCATTCATTCTAAGTTATGACGTCTTTGCCCAAGCCACGGATGCCGGGACGTTACCGCTCATGCTGGAGCGTACCGAGCAGTTGACGGGTCGCCGCCTGAAGGAGGTGTTGGCCGATAGTGGCTATGTGACGGGGATCGACTTAGCCCTGTGTGCCCAAGAGGGGGTGACTCTGTACGGCCCCTGGAAAGCCAACGACATGAGTGCGCCCAAGGCGACCCCGCTGTTCACCAAGGCGCAATTCCAGTGGCTGCCCGAGTTGGAGACCTATTGTTGTCCAGCGGGGCAGATGCTCCAGCGGGTGGGACGCGAAACGTATGTGCGTAGCGGGGGACGTGAGGAAGTCGTGGTGCGCTATGGGGTAAAGGGCTCAACTTGCCACGCCTGCCCGCTGCGGCCGCAATGCACGACGAGCCACAAGGGCGGCCGCAGTATTCGGCGTAGTGAACACGAAGACGTCATCCTTGCGCATCAGGTCTGGATGGAGACAGAGGAAGCCAAAGCGGTCTACCGGTTGCGCGGTCAGACGATCGAAATCGTGTTTGCAGACTTCAAATGAGGTTATCACGATTTATGATATACTGTGCCGCCGATGAAAGGAGGCATCACGCATGGCCAGTATACAGTTTGCCGATGTGCAGTCTCGCCCGACGGAGTTCCTGGATTTCACCAGCCTGACCCTCGACGAGTTTCAGCAGCTGGTCCCGCCCTTTGAGGCGGCGTTTCAAACCCACATGGCGGCGTGGCGCCTCGATGGGAAACCCCGGACCGCCCGCCAGTTTAGCGTCTATAAGAACTGCCCCTTGCCGACGCCAGAAGATCGGCTGTTCTTCCTGCTCACGTACCTGAAGACCTACAGCCTCCAGGTGGTCCAGGGACGCCTGTTTGGCATGGGCCAGAGCAAAGCCAATCAGTGGATCCACGTGCTCTTGCCCGCGCTGCTGGCCGCCCTGCGTGCCCTCGGTGATGCCCCCGCCCGTTCCCTCACCGCCCTCGCGCAGCGGCTCGGCGTCTCGGAGGCTGACGCGGCCACGGCGATCACGCCGCTGGCTGAGGAACCCGTACCCGTGGCTGCTGCCCCAGCTGCCACACCGGCGTCCCCCCTTTTGCCCATGACGGGACGGAGCGGCGCATCGTCCGCCCCCAAGATGCTGCTGAACAGACGGAGTGTGATAGCGGCAAGAAAAAGGACCACACCGTCAAAAATGTCCTCCTGGTCAATGCCCTGCTCCTCATCCTCTTTCTCAGTGACACCTACGGCGGCCGCGTCCATGACAAGCGGATTGCCGATGCCACCCCGTATCCCTTGCCTGCGGGGAGCGGCCTCTTACAGGATCTCGGCTTCCTGGCGTTCACGCTCCCTGAGGTGGTGATCCTCATGCCGACCAAGAAACCCCGCGGCCAGGAGCTGACGCGGGAGCAACAACGGGCGAACCAGGCGCTTAACCAGCGTCGGCTGCGGATCGAGCACGTCAACAGCAGTGTCAAGCGCTGCCGCATCGTGAAGGACCGGATCCGCCTGTGGAAGCAAGGGGTCCGTGATCTGGTGATGGAACTCTGTTGCGCCCTGCACAATTTCCGGGTGCGCCTGACCCCTTGGTTACCGATGATTTAATCGGGATAAACTCAGCTGCAGCGTCGCTTGCGCATTGTGGTCCTCCTCAATCGGAAAGCCCCAGCCAAGCCGCATTTCATCGTTCTGGGCTCTACTGATCCGGAGCTGAAAGGTCATAAACTTCTCGACCTATACGCCGCGCGTTTCCAGATCGAGTTTCTCTTCCGCGACAGCAAACAGTTCACCGAGCTGCTCGACTGTCAGACACGCGCAGCATCGGCCTTAGATTTTCATTTCAACGCCTCGCTAACAACGCTCAATCTGGTGCGCGCTGCGGACTTGTGTATGCAACAGGGCCAGGCACCCCAAGTCTTCTCGATGGCAAGCTGGAAGCAGTGTCAATTCAACGAGCGATTGCTCGATTTATTTATGGAGAAGTTCGCTCTTGACTCGACTTGGGTGAAAAATCATGCCGGGCTATGACGAACTCAGAACGTACGGCGCTATCGCCGCCTGATTTTTGTCTGGACCATTAACTTTTGAAACACTACCCGTTTTTGGTCAACAGTAGCACACACTCGTTTCACGAGCATTACCTGGATATCACTACCGATGAGCAGGATTTCGTGCCCCTCTCGATTGCTGAGTTGAGTTTGTAAGATATTCACTCCACTGGTTATTTATCCACAGTAGCCAGGTACACGGCCTGGTTCCCAACATAAAAAAATGGTTGACACAGCCTATATAAAGGGATCAAAATGTAGCCTCGATCCTGGTGTCGGCCACCTCCCCTGCCTCTATGCGAGGGACAAGCACCTCAGAACTCAAGGAACGGGGCGTTCGAGGACTCAAGTTTTCATCCGGAGTGGCTGATACGGGAAGCGAGACCCCGCAGGGCGTGCATGCACACGCAAACCCATGGCCGAAAGCGGCCAACGCCGTGCTCAACGCCCGTCATTGGCGGTCACGAGTCTGCGTCCGTCTCCTGAACAGACCCGATGGCTTGCCCGCCACCCAGCCCTTGTGCTGGGGTGGCTTCCACACTCTCGGGGAGGACACATTGCATGCATCGTCGTGCCCAGTGGGCGCTTCTAGCGGTATTGTTCGGCGTAGTCGCGAGCGTGGTTGCCCAACCGCCTGCGTTCGGGAGTTGCCCGATGTTCCCCATCGACCACATCTGGAACACACCGGTGGACCAGTTGCCCGTGTCGCTGAATTCGGCGATGTGGGTCAACACGATCGGCGCGGCCTCCCCCCTACATCCTGATTTCGGCTCGGGAACCTATAATGGCGGACCGATCGGCATCCCCTACGTCACAGTCCCCGGCACCCAGGCCTTGTATCCGGCGACGTTTTACGACGCCAGCGAAAGCGATCCGGGCCCCTACGCCATACCGTTGAACGCCCCGATCGAGGGCGGCAGCACCAGTACGGGCGATCGGCACGTCATTGCGGTAGACGTGGATAACTGCATTCTCTACGAGATGTACAATGCGTACCCACAGACGGCCAGTTGGCGCGCCGACTCGGGCGCGCTCTTCAATCTGTTGACGTATCCGTTGCGCCCGGTGACCTGGACGTCGGCCGACGCCGCGGGCCTGCCGATCTTCCCGGGCCTCATCCGCTACGACGAGATTCTGGCGGGCGAGATCCGGCATGCTCTCCGTTTTACCGTGCCGCAGACCCAAAGCGCGTACGTCTGGCCCGCGCGGCACGAGGCCTCCAGCCTCACCGACTCCCGGTATCCGCCGATGGGGGCCCGGTTCCGCCTCCGCGCGAATTTCGACATCTCCAGTTATTCGCGCACCAATCAGATCATCCTGCAGGCCCTCAAGACGTATGGGATGATGCTCGCCGACAACGGCTCGGCGTGGTTCCTCTCAGGGGCGCCGGACGCGCACTGGGACGATACTGATCTGCACCAATTGACGACGGTTAAGGGCTCGGATTTCGAGGCAGTGGATGTGTCGCCGCTGATGATCGATCCGAACTCCGGCCAGGCCCTGCAAGGGACAGCGTATGTCACGGTGATGCCGGCAGCAGCCAGCGTCACGGTGAACACTACCGCGCTGTTCACCGCGACAGTCCACACCACCGCCGACCAGACGGTGACGTGGGACGTGAATGGCACGATTGGCGGCACCGCGGTGGTCGGCTGGATCGATGCCACCGGCCGGTACACGGCCCCGGCCGTGGTCCCATCGCCAGCTACAGTGGTCGTGCACGCCACCAGCCAGGCCGTGCCTGAGGCGGTGGGGGCGGCTTCGGTGACGATCACACCTCTACCGCCACCGGTCAGCGTGACGATTTCCCCCACGACTGCGACAGTGCGCATCAACAAGACCAAGCAGTTCACCGCGACGGTCCAGAACACCGCCAACCCCGCCGTGACCTGGCGCGTGAACGGCGTCGTGGGCGGGAATGCCACTGTAGGGACGATCAGCACCAGTGGCCTCTACAAGGCGCCCGGTGCGGTCCCATCACCGGCGACCGTGACCGTCAGCGCGACGAGCGTGGTCGACTCCACCAGGGTAGCAAGTGCGGCCGTTACCATTGCCCGAAGATAAGAACGTGTTTTGAACATCATGCGGGACTCCTGTGTGGAGGTACTGAGCGGTGGACCGATGGCGGAACCATGCGCCGTGTCACCTGCTGGCCGCCACGGCAGCCCTGAGCAGGCTGGTCCCCTCCTATGGACCCCGCTGGCGTGTGAGCCGTGCGCGAGAACAGGACGGGTCGGTATGTGCTGCAGGTACGGTAAACGGCCACCCCTGCTCTGGGGTGAGGCATCTCCGGGAGCAAGCCGTGGGTTGATGAGGTGCAGGAAGATCTGTATCCCACTCGCATGCCCCGCGGGGTTGCGTATAGTCAAAAAACCTGTGCCGCCTCACGATAAGGTACTTCAGGAGGCCCCTGAGGAAGAGAGCCAGTTTCTCTAGACGTCAATTCTCTGGGGGATGCCAACCCGCAGCGACCCACTCGCGCCTGACCATGACTGCCATGACGTGATTCAGCTGCAAGGCGAGCACGGTGGCACGGCCACATGCCGTCCGCCCGAGAATCCGGGTCCCATCCTCACTCCACTGAAAGTGGCGGGCCCAGCGTTGGCGACGCGGAATGAAGGTCTCCTCGGAGCAAGCTCCGAGGTATCAACCCTAGTCCAAACACTTGCGCGTTTGGACTGGAAAAGACGAAGCAAGCGTCGGGGAATCTGACCCCCAGAGATTGAACAGCCGCACGCGCCGTCCGTAGAGCGGATCACGCGCCGTTATCTGGGTGCGTTTGAAGCTATTGCACATGCGGCAAGCCAGCCAGAGGTTGGCTTCCTCATCGGTCCCACCGCGCGCCTTGGGCATGAGGTGGTCAATTTCTAACATGCCCAGGACGTAGCGCTGCGCACTCTGGCAATAGCCACAGCGGTGACGTGCCGCAGCCCGTACACGGGCACGTACCGCCACACAGAGAGGTGGTGACCTCACGGCTCAAGCGGCGTACGTAAGCCACGCTGCACCGCCTCACGGAGTGCCTGCGCTTTGCGCAATACTCCCTCCTGGTACACCTGCATGAGCATGAGCAACTCTGTCTGCTCGGCAGCAGATAAGGCCCGTTCTTGTTGCTTCTGCAGCAACGCACTAAGCCGGCGATCTTGCTCTGGAGTCATTTGGAGTTCCGTCAGTCCTAAGACTTCCTCATCCGATAGAGACGTGATGGCTGGCACCGACTCAGCAGAGACAGCAAGCGGTTGGAGGGCGAGGGTAATGGTGTCCGCTAAGAGGTCCGCGACATCGCGACTCGTGAGCTGGGCAAGGCGTTGCACATGACGGTAGACATCATCTTGCAAGGTCACCATCACACGTGTTGTCATCGCCTCTCCTTTCTCTCGGTTGGTATACCATCCTATAATGCGATCATTGCTCACGGTGCGGTCTTCATTTCCCAGCTGGGCAAAGAGGGACTCATGCCGCGTCGCGATGGTAGTATGTGAGCAGTCCGCCAAGCCGTTCACGACACTGCATCGGGCCGTCAGCCCCGCCTGCGGGGCTGGATGACGGAAAGAGCAGGCCCTTGCCCTGATGATGCCGCTCCTGATGGTAATGGTCCACATACTCGTTGAGCACATGCCGCAGGGAGGCTTCGCCGAATAGGATCATCCGAGATAGCGCTTCGTCTTTGACCGATCGTACCCAGCGCTCCGCATAGGCATGCAAATTTGGCGATCGGGGTGACAGCACCACGCGCTCGATACCCGCATCATCGATGATGCGTGGAAACGCGGCGCAGAATTTTGCGTCCCGATCATGGATCAGAGACTGGCCGGGTGACAAGAAGCCCCATTCCTCCATGGTCACGTTGCGGGCCACCTGGACTATCCACGCGGCATGGGGATGGGGCGTCACGCCGGCCACATGGATTTTCCGACTGCCCAAGTGGATGAAGAAGAGTACGTCGTAGGTCACCAATCCGCTCAGTGTCCAGACCTCAGCGGTGAAGAAGTCGGTCGCCACCAGCACCTCCATGTGCGTGCGGATGAACTCCTTCCACGTGGTGGTGGTCTTGCGCTCTGGCGCTGGGGGGAGGCCATGGCGTTTCAGGATGTTGCCCACCGTCTGGTCACTGACCGTAGAGCCCAGGTTGGCCAAGGCGCCGACAATACGGTCATAGCCCCAGGAGCGGTTTTCCTGGGCCATGCGGACCACCAAGGCCTCTAGAGCTGGGTCAATTTTGGGGCGGCCTGGGGACTGTCGCTGGGTGGAGCCGTCACACTTCTGAGCCACGAGTTTGCGGTGCCAGCCGAGCATCGTGTCGGGCTTAACGATTGTCCCCACGTCCTGCAGAGCCGGCTTGCCCAGCCTGGAGCCAATCTCCGCCAGGGCCGTGCGTTCGCCGTCGCTCAGCCGGACGCGCCCTGTGAGCTGGTGGCGCAGGAGGCGATTTTCTGTCACCAGGTACTCGTGACGCAGCAGTAATTCCTGATCGACCGTCCCCGTGATATACGCCAGCAGGTGTTTCCAGTCCATGACCTCTCCCCCGCAGCTTTTCCCGTCCATATAGCCGGTGAGTATCTGTGATAGGGGAACAGAAGACAAGCCTAAGTGCGGGCGATGGTAGGAGGCGTCACCTCCTGTGGGAAGACGAATTCGAATATTTTGGCCATACGCGATGATTCACAATATCAATCCTGATATTCTGTGAAAGGGAACCATATGCCGTCTGTGACCCTTACCGCCCATGCCTGTACCATCCATGCACGAGTGCATGTCCCAGAACTCAGTGCTTGGCTGCCCCTCACCGATCCGCAGGTTGCCTCAGCGTATGAAGAAGCTATGCTCTTTGCAGCTGCGTGCGATTTCTGCCTTATGCTTGTCCAGAGTCTATTCCAACAACAGTTTCCCCGACTGTACCAACCCTCCGAATCAACACTTTCCTAGAAGCTACCCTCCTAGTTTCTAGCTTTCTCCACCGTACACATTTTTTCTACTAAATGATGACATGAAATTGAACAGGAATCGGCAATTCCTCATTTTCACTACCGGACACTTTTCCAACACTGAGACATATCGATTAACTCGTTGAATCAAATGGCCTTCATTTTTCTTTCCTGCTGGACATTGTTGGAAGGTTGGCTCATCGTATACTCCACCTTAAACCAACACCAGGAGGAACCGACGATGAGCGACAACCTCCGCCGCTATCGTGCCATCCACAACGCGCTCAAGCAAGCCTATCCGGCTCAGCCCACAGGCAACGTCGCCAGGCACTTGCATACCCTCGCCATGCTCATCAGCGGCATCGTGGGCAGCAAGAGCACGCAGCTGCCCACCATCGCCCCCAAAGTGCCCGATGGCACCAAGCCCGAGAGCCGCGTCAAACGCTTTACCAGGTGGCTCGACAACGACAACATTCTGGAGGAGGTGTATTTTTTACCGTATGCGGACCTCTTGCTCCGTCATTTAGCCTTGCAGACATTGGTGCTGGTCATGGATGGCAGCGTCGTGGGCCGCGGGTGCGTCGCGCTGATGCTCCACGTGGTGTATAAAGGTCGCGCCCTGCCGCTGACCTGGCGGGTGCGCCAAGGTCCGAAGGGGCACTTTCCCGAGGATCTCCATATAGCCCTGGTCGAACTGGTGAGCGGGCTGATCCCGGAGGGGGCGCAGGTGGTGTTACTCGGCGATGGCGAATTCGACGGGACCCGTCTGCAACAAACGGTGCAGGACGCAGGCTGGTCGTATGTGTGCCGCACAGGTTGCCACAGGACCGCGTGGTGGGACGGCGAGACCTTTCGTCTCGATACCTTGGGGGCGTGTATCAAGCCAGGAACCCTGATCGAGTTATCGGAGGTGTTGTTGACACGTAAAGCGTATGGGCCGATTATGCTCATCTGTGGTTGGGCCAAGGGATATAAAGAGCCCATCTATTTGGTCACGAATATGGCTTCAGCCGAGGAAGCCTGTCGCTTGTATACCAAACGATTTCTGATTGAGACGTTTTTCTCGGATCAGAAGAGTCGTGGATTCCATCTGCATAAATCGCATCTTTCCGATCCGCAACGCCTCTCTCGCTTGTTAATTGCGGCGTGTTTAGCCTATATTTGGATCGTCTATCTGGGTGCGGTATGTACGAAAGAGGGATGGGTAAGCATCATTCATCGTCGCCACCGCTGTGATTTAAGTCTCTTCCAGTTGGGTCTGAGACTTCTTGAGCACTTTCTCAATGAAGATCTACCTATTCCTGTCGCTTTTCATATCTTCATTTAGAAGTCAAAAAGTGTCCGGTAGTGAATAGCCTATATATGGGTTGTTTATTTAGGCTCAGTGTGTGAAAAAGATGGGTGGAGACCTATCATTCATCGCAGAAAACGCTGTGATTTAAGTCTTTTCCAATTAGGGCTTAGACTTTTAGAGCATCTTTTAAACGAAGAGATGCTTATTCCTGTACAATTTCATGTCACCATTTAGCAGAAAAAAGGTGTATGGTGGCGAATTACCTCATCAGAAACGATACGCGTGACCGCACACGAGGATTTGGCCGTGACTGATGCCTCTGGCCGAGTGCTACATGACTCTAAAGCCGAACGCATCTCAGAGGAAAACAGGTACATTGACGTCCTACTTCAAGCTGCGCAGAAACACCCACTTGTTCTTGTCTTATGGAAGAGTTATCGCGCTGCGGTGGATGATCCAGGCAATGAGCTTATACATCTATACGAAATATTTGAAGCTTTATCGAAACATTTTGGTGCACAGGAAAAGGCTAGACATTGCCTTCATTTCACAAAGGCTGAGTGGCAGTGTTTGAAACGTTTAGGGCAACTCGCCAATGATGAACCACTAGAGCAAGGGAGGCATCGCGGAAGGCACCCTATGCTTCGGCCTGCGTCTCCACAGGAACTGGCAGAGGCGCGAACAATCGCGAAGAAGTTGGTCGAAGCGTTTATGTCCACACTCTAACTGTTCTGTGGAATTGTGTCCACCCACCTCGACGTCCCTACACGCGCAACAGACCGTCTTTGGCCGATGGTTTTGGACTGTAATGTTGAATTGCTCAATAGCCGAGTGCGCAGGAAGGTCATGAGAGGGGGCTGTATTTTACCTGTATAGCCTATTCCTTTCTCTCCTTTCGGCAAACCTTTCATGGCAAAGCGGCAAATCTTTCTGGCAAATCACAAAAGTGGACGGTGTGGAGCACATCGGCCACCCCGGTGCACCGCGCGATGAGGGCGGGATGCTTGTCGATCATCCCATTCCACACCTTGCGGGCCTGCTCATACGGCGGGTCCTCGGGACACACCAGCGCCCCGTGCAGCCGCGCTTTGAAGGCGGTCACGGCTGCCGAATCCAGCTGGATATCGGTCCCAGCCAGGGTGGTAGCGCGCAGCGTACGCATAGGCTCTCCTTTCTCAGAGGTCACAATGGGTGATTGCGGGGAGTGTACTACAAAATGGGGAGGCCTGAGCATCTGACAAAAAATATGTGGTCAGCCCCCTGGCACAAAAGAAGGGGTGTGTCACTACCCTTTTACTCTCCTCTCACCCCTACAAATTCAACAGTCACTTTGCCCGCTTTGCCGGGGGGTTTTGTGTCACCCATGCGCGTCGCCCTGTCTGCTTGTGTGTCGCCCGCTGACCAGCACACCCTCACGATGCAGATGGACGCGATGCGGGATTGCGCGACGCGGCGGGGCTGGACGGTCCTCGACGCGAGAGCAGACGTTGGCTCTGGGGCCCCAGATCACCGCCCCAAGCGCTGGGAGTTGTTCCACGCAGCCCGGCAGGAAGCTGCGGGCATGCTGGGGTGGCAGCTCGACCGGTGGGGACGCTCGCTGGTGGAGGTGTAGGGAGACAGCGTCCGCTTTGGCGACCTCCTGCGGGCGCG
>WNGK01008486.1_pt1 | contig 13696 bp, 11 predicted proteins | sample 5400601 | NCBI WGS metagenome assembly WNGK01 (sample SAMN13153376, study PRJNA577476) | soil metagenome | isolation source: 60 cm soil or saprolite under Garry oak tree replicate 1 | place: USA:California | collected 2016-06-15 | reverse complement strand
CCGCTACCGCCCGCTGCTGGACTGGCACGACGAGGGCCTGCGCGAATGGGTGCGGCTTTCTCTGCCCCTCATTGTGGGCGTGTCCCTTGTGACAGCCGATCAGTGGATCATCTTTCACTTCGGGTCGGGAACGGACGGCGCCATCTCCCTGATGACCTACGCCAAGCGCCTGTTTACCGCCCCAATGGCCGTGCTGGCGCAGGCTGCTGGCGTAGCCTCCATGCCCTTCTTTGCCAGCCTCTGGTCGAAGGGGCAGAAGTACGAGTTCGCCACTGGTGTGGCGGATTCGGCTTCACGCGTCGCATCGCTCGGCCTCCTGGTCGCGTCGGGGCTAATTGCCTTGGCGGTGCCGCTGGTGCAACTTATCTTTCTCGGCGGAAAATTCTCTGCCGCCGACGCTCGGATGTGCGCCGGCTACTTCGCCGTGTTTTGCCTGTCCATGTCCCTTTGGTCTGCCCAGTCGATCTACGCGCGCGCCTTCTACGCCGCTGGAAATACCTTCCTTCCCATGGTGGCTGGAACGGTCGTAACGGTCATCTCCCTCCCCGTTTACGCGGGTTTCTACCACAAATGGGGAGCGTTGGGGCTGGCCATCGCCTCAGACGTGGGGATCACGCTGCAGACCTTGGTCCTAGCGCTCCTATTGCACCAGAAGCGCATGGTGTCCCTCGTCAGCCTGGATTACCGGGAAATGGGCCGGTGCCTTCTGGCGGCAATCGCAGCCGGCGCTGCCGTATGGGGCGTGTTTACCTTGGGCTTAACGACATTGGGACACGAGCTGGGATGGGATTTGGGAGCCGCCAATCGCCTCAGGGACCTGGTGGTCCTTCTCGTGGGGTCGACTTTGTGGCTGGCGGTGGCGCGGTGGGTGCTGGAGAAGACCGGTTCCGCACTGCCGCGGGTAGCCATGAAGCGGCTTCGTTTGAGCTAGCCCAGACGCCCATGCGGGCGCAAACCAGGACGCAAATCCAGGCACAAATCCCCACACGAAAACCCAAGCCCCGCCGGAGCGAGGCTTGGGTCAGCGCTGGGTGCTGCTAGACCGGTTCCGCAGTTGATCGAGCCGTATCGAGCGAATGCGGAAGGTGGCGTTTCCTCGACGAAAACGCTACTCAGCGGTAGTGCGTTCCGGACACGGTAACTGCGGAACCGGTGTAGCAGCCTAGGGTAGCCGCCTAGGAATGAGCCGCTTTGGCCAGTTCAGGCGCAGACGAGTTGCTTCCGGGAGCGGCTGGCTTGGCCTCGGCCTTGCGAATGTCGATGCCGCCCTTGAAGAACGCGCCATCCTCGATGCTGATGCGGGCCGCGGCCACGTCGCCGGTTAGCGCACCCTCAGCTCGAATGTCGACGCGGTCGGTGGCTGTGACATTGCCCCGCACCTTGCCGAGTACAACGACTTCGCGGGCGGTAATGCTGGCCGCCACGTGGCCATTCCGGCCTACGGTGACGCGGTTTCCGTTCAGTACAACGCTGCCCTCGACCTTGCCGTCGATGAACAGCGATTCGGAGCCGGAGATCTCGCCCTTGATAAACAGACCCTTGCTGATGGTGGCCTGATCGCCTGCCGTCACCCCGGCGCGACTTGCCGACTCAGGAGCCGAAGAAGGTGGGGCCGGACGCACGGGCTCGGGAACTGGATTGGAGGCAGGTTGCTCGGGTTGGCTTGGTTTCCACATACGATTTGATGATTCCTTTCCTGACCGCTATTGGGGGGATTGACGTTCAGCAGGGCGAATGCACGCGACTGCCACTATTTTAATTAGCCTTTTAGCTTGTGCGGGGTATTCCGCCAAGGCGTTCAACAAAAGGCTGCGCGGCAGCTGAGAAGTGCATTGCCTAGATTCTCGCACATGCGCGGTGCGGGTTGCGACGACAATTGTGCAACAGGCGATTTGGCCGCTTTTTTTCGAAATGAGAGGTCGTGAGCCGGCGGGTCGCTCCAGTCGAGATCCGGGGCCCTAAGCGGGTGCGCGAGCCTTGTACTCTTGACCTATGACCGATCGGGAACTGGCCGCGCGCATTGCCCGCTCTGCCGGCGGAAAATCCGGCTACAAGCAGCTGGTGCGCGAACTTGGGCTGGGCGGAGGACGCGAACGGCGCCTGCTGCTGGAACAACTTGCGCGCCTCACGGCGCGGGGCGAGTTGGCCAAGCTCGACCGGGAGACCTGGAGCATTCCGCGCGCCGTGACCGGGATCTGCATCGCGATGGCTACGGTTTTGTGCGGCCCAATGCGCGCCAGGCGGTAGGAAACGACGACCTCTTCATCCCGCCCGACTCAATCAATGGCGCCATGCAGGGCGACCAGGTGCTGGTGGAACTCGAGCCGCCGCGTGCGGATGGTCGCCGGCTGGGGCGCATCGCGCGCGTGATTCAGCGCCGCAACCCCACCGTGGTTGGCACGTTCCACTACGCACGATCCGACAGGCAGCAGGGGCACTCGGTGGTTCCGTTTGACGAGCGCATGACGCAGCCAATCCTTATTCCTCCTGGCCAGGAGACTCCGCCGGAGCCGGAAGGATCCACTCCTCATCGCGTGCTGGGCGATGAAGCAAGGGTCACCGACGAATACGACGATCTTGAAGGCCTGATAGTCGACGTGGAGATCACGAGCTGGCCCACGCCGACTAAGCCACCGATCGGCCGCGTGATCGAAGTTCTCGGCCATCCGGATGACTTCGGGGTAGATGTGGAAATGATGATCCGCAAGCATCAGCTTCCGCGGGTCTTCCCGGAGAACGTGCTCGCCGAGGCGCGCAGCGTGGCTCATCTGGATCGGGACGAAGTGGCGCGCCGGCGCGACTTCCGCGGCCTGCCCATCGTGACGATTGACGGCGAGACGGCCCGCGATTTCGACGATGCGGTGCTGGTGAATGAGCGCGCGGACGGCGGCTATGAACTCCAGGTGCACATCGCGGATGTTGCGGAGTATGTGCGGCCCGGCACCGATCTCGATCTGGAGGCTCGTCTGCGCGGCACCAGCGTCTACTTTCCCGATCGCGCCATTCCGATGCTGCCGCAGGAGCTTTCCACGGACATCTGCCGATGTTGATGAATCGCCGCCGCGAAGAACGGGGCAGCATCGACTTCGACTTGCCGGAGCCGGTGATTGAATTTGACGAGCAGGGGCAGATGCGCGGCGTCACGAAGTCGGAGAGGACGTGGGCGAACCGGCTGATCGAGGAGTTCATGCTCGCGGCCAACGAGTGCGTGGCCACGTGGCTTGAGGACCTCGGCGTGCCTTCGCTGTATCGCATTCACGAGAAGCCCGAACCGCGACGCGTGGTCCAGTTTGAAGAGCTGGCCGCGAGCTTCGGTTACTCGCTGGGGCTCGGCGCATTGCCCGTGAAGCGCGTGCAGACGCGAGGCGAGCGGAGGGAATCTTACGGGCGCGGGCGCAATGCGAAGACACACGAGGTGCCGGAAGATATTGCCGTGACGCCGCGAATGTACCAGCGGCTGGCCAAACGGATTGAAGGCAAGCCGGAGGAGCGGATTCTGAGCTACCTGATGCTGCGCTCGCTGCAGCAGGCGCGCTATTCGGAGACCAATGAAGGCCACTTTGCGCTGGCGGCGCCCACTTACACGCATTTCACGTCGCCGATCCGCCGCTACCCGGACTTGATTGTGCACCGCATCACGAAGGCCCTGCTGCGGTCAGGTCTGGGCGGGAAGGGGACTATCGGGGAAGGAAGACTCGACTCGCCCTGGACGCATCTGCACGAGGGATTCGCGGGCGTTGTGCTCAGCCGAAAGAAGCCGGGCGCGACGGGAGTATTCACCGGCGAACCGCCGATCCCCGAACCGGAGCTGGCGCAGATCGCGGAGGAGACCAGCCAGACTGAACGGCGCGCGGCCGAAGCTGAACGTGAGCTGGTGGAGTGGAAGAAGGTCCGCTTCATGGAGGACAAGGTCGGCGAAGAGTTTGCGGGCCTGGTGCTGAACCCGACCAAGTACGGACTATTCGTGGAGCTAACCGACATGTTTGTCGAAGGGCTGGTGCCGATCGACTCCATGATGGATGACCGCTATACGTGGCGCGAAAATACGCATGAGATTGTCGGGGAGCGATGGGGCCGGAAATTCCGGGCCGGCGACCGCGTGCAGGTGGTGCTCGATCGAATCCTCGCGCAGGAGCGGCGACTGCAGTTTTCGCTGGTGCAGGAGGGCATCCCGCTTACGGGGACCAAGGGAGGTGCCCGGCCCTCGAAGAAGAAACGCAAAGATGCGGACCGCGCGCCGTCGAAGGCACGGAAGAATCTTCATCGAAAAGGCAGGCGAAGGTAGCCGTAGGCGTGAGACCCCTCACTTCGACCGGATCAGTCCAATTACAATGAAACAGGAATTGAAGGAGCGAAAGCGACAATGGCGCACACGGTTTTTTGCGTTCGTAACAAGCGGGAAATGGAGGGGTTGGAGGAGCCGCCCTTTGACTCGGAGTTTGGCCAGAAGATTTTCAAGAACGTTTCCAAGGCGGCGTGGGCTGAATGGGTCGATCGGCAGAAGATGCTGCTGAACGAATACCGGCTGCAGCCCTGGACCCCCCAGGCCCAGCAATTCCTCGTAGAGCAGATGGAGGAGTTCTTCTTCGGCGCCGGCTCAGGGCTTCCAAGTGAGTACGTTCCACCTTCGCATTGAAGGACAGCTGAAGGCCATTGCCGGCAACCGGAAGCGGCTCATTTTCTGTTCGTTGGTGTACACTGACTCAAGACCCCAAAGCCGGCTCGCCCGAGCCGGCTTGATCATGTCGGGACGTGGCTCAGCCTGGTAGAGCACTCGCTTGGGGTGCGAGGGGTCGGCAGTTCAAATCTGCCCGTCCCGACCATATTTCTCTTCTTGAAACTGTCCTGTAGCGCTTCCGGCCTGGCGTGATCAGGCCTGGAAACGATAGCCCATGCCGGGATCGGTGAGGACCAGCTCCGGTCTTTTGGGGTGAGGTTCCAGCTTTTGACGCAGGCTTGCCACGTGCATATCCACGGTTCGTGTCATCGTGCCTGGGATGTGTCCCCACACCTGCTCGAGTAGTTCTTCGCGAGAAACCGTGATGCCTCTGTGTTCGGCGAGGTAGCGGAGCAATTGAAACTCGCGGGACGTGAGGGTTACTGTCTTGCCGTTGTAGGTGACCTTGTTCCGTCGAGCGTCGAGGGAGACGGCGCCAAACTGGTACAAATCCCCGGATCGTGTGCTGGTTTCGCGAGCGGGAGCGCGACGCAGCAGCGCCTCGACTCGCGCCATGAGTTCCAACGTGTCGAAGGGTTTGGTCACGTAGTCGTCCGCACCGACTTTGAAGCCCGCCACCTTTTCGATGGTCTGGCTGAGCGCGGTCAAAAAGAGCACCGGCGTGGTCACTCCGGACCTGCGCGCACTCGCGCAGAGATCCAGGCCGCTTCCCATGGGTAGCATGATATCGAGAATGATGAGATCGAAGCCGGACGCGCCAATCTTTTCAGCCCCGGTCTTTTCGTCGAATGCAAAGTCGACGGCATAGCCTTCACTACGGAGGCGGTCGCCGAGCGTCATGCACAGTTCCTGTTCGTCTTCTACGATTAGGATGTGTTCGTTCATGTCAGTGACATCCGCGCGTGCCGTCCCTCGTTGGCGGCCGTTTGGATGTCGTCTCCTTGTGCGATCTGAAGGTGAAGTGTGAAGGTGCTTCCGGCCGAAAGCTGGCTGATCACGGTGAGACTCCCTCCCATTGATTCCGCGATTCTCTTTGCCAGGGCCAGCCCCAGCCCGGTGCCATGAATTTGCGAGGCATGGACGCGCGGGCTGCGATAGAAGGGATCGAAGATACGGACGATTTCCGAAGAGTCGATACCTATACCGCGATCGATGATGGAAATATGGAGTTCACCGGGAAGGTTGTCTTTCGAGACCATGCCGGCGTGCAGGACGATTCGGTGGTGGGCGCCTCCGTATTTGACCGCATTGCCAATCAGGTTGCGAAGACATTGTGTAATGCCCGACAAGTCACCCTGAGCCGGCGGCAGGTTGGGTTCAATCTCGACATCGAGCGTGAATCCCGCATTACGCACGAGCGCCTCGGTGTCAGATAGAACGGCAGCAACGATTCTTTCGACAGCGACGGGCTGCAAGGGGACTCGCTTGTTGCGATCCTCCGTCGACGCGAACAGCAGAATCTGATCTACGAGTTCGCCCATGCTGCGGCTTTGGTGTTGCAGGACCGCGCCGTAGCGAAGCAGGGCATCCATGTTCTTAACCAGTCCGTCCGCGATGTTGTCAGCAGCTGACCGGATGACGGCGAGCGGGGTTCGGAGTTCGTGGGAAACAGAGGCGACGAACTCCATTTGCAGATTCGCCAACTGCATGCGGCCCAGCATCTGGCTCCGCTGGATCGCCCAGATTGCCGCCGCAGAAAGCAGAAATGTGAAGCTGAGAATGCCAACCATCCTCGACGACGAGCGGCGGGACGATTCCGCCAAGCTGGTTTGCTCGCGGGATGCGTCTTCGCCGTAGAGCCTCTTCACCTCATTCAGATCCTGGCGAACACGCTCAAATGCCGGAACGCCTCCCGCAAGATCGAGACTCACGGCTTCACTGGTGCTTCCCTCCAGGATGGAGGCGAGGACTTCGTCGCGCACCCCGAGGTAGGTCGTCCAGTCCCGATTAAGGCGGTCAGCCAGCGCGAGTTCTTCGGAGCCCTTTGCCTGACGGCCGTACTCCGCAATCAGATCTTTCACGAGCCGGTCAGCGTTGCGGGTCTGATCGGCATATTCAACCTGGAGATTGCTGTCGGTAGTGGTAAGCGCGTAAAGGGTCGTGCGGCGCGTCTCCTGGGCGTCATACTGGAGTTCCCCAATCTCCTGCAATCCGTTCACTGAACTCTTGTACATCTTTTGCGCTTCGGTGTTGGCCTGCTGCATGTCGCGAATGACCAGAGCTCCAATCACCGTGACGCCGCAACACACGACAAATAGCAAAAGGACGGCATTATGGCGCGAGGCCGCGCTCAGCCACCGGTCTACGACCGGCATTGGATAATGTGACCGGCGATTCGCGTCGAGTTTGATCTGCTTCTTCACGTCAATTCGCCAACTGAACCTGCATGTGGAGCTTGTAATCCTTGTTGTCGGGGAGGAGTTCGTCGATGCGCACGACCTTAACCGAATCGTCGACATCGCCAACCCGAAGGTACCCGATTGCTCCCGGAACATTAAAGATGAATTTGCGCACACCGACAGGAGACGCGAGAATCTTGGGAGATACAAGGATTTCACCCGTGAACAGTCCGTGAACGAAGTGGTTCTTGAACTGGTCCTCGTTCATCCCGCAAACGTCGTGAAGCACCGTCTTACGTTCCGGTTCTCCAGGTTCCCGCATCACCAACGTGATCCGCCGTCCGTTCGGCCAATGGCTGCGATTTCCGAGAAAGATTCTGCGAAGCTCGTCGAACGAGAGTTCATCGACGGGGTTGGACCGATTGACGACGATTGCCAGCGGCTCAGTCGGATTTCCCTGGTCTGCAAGAGGCGGCGCGCCTGTGCTGCCCGATACCGCGGAGCTCTCCTGAAGCAACCAGCCCAGTAGCGTTGCCAGTAAAACACTCGTGATTAGGCGCGCTTTTCGGGGCATTCGATTAAAAAGTGAAGCCGAGTTGGAGTGCGAGTCCATTCACCGCCGGCTGGTTACGCAACTGGGTGTAGTCATATTGAAATTTCAGGGCAACCGACTCGCTCGCATCGTAGCGCACGCCGAGAGAGGGCCCCTGCCGCAATCCCACGTCCGGAAAAATGGGTTCGGTGTTGGCGACATTCATGTACTGATAGCGCATGTAGGGCCGGTAGGAACCAAATTGTCTCGAGAGTTGGGTATAGAACGCCGGGGTGTTGTAGACTGCCCCGGTTCCAATCAGGGAGTGTCTGTCCAATACAATCTCGTTCAGCCATTCGTACCTGGGCCTGACCAGAACCGCATGGGCAGCAATTATTGATTCGCCGATCCGAGGTGAGTTCGATGGCGCGAGTACGTCGCGATAAAACGAAAACCCTGTTTGGAGGCCGTGCACGGCTTCAGGCCGGGCAAATACTTCGAAGTTGAACGCCTTGTGATTCTGGTCATCCATGTCGTTCTGGACTGGTTCTTGAGTGAGAGGCGTTCTCGAAGCGCGTCCGTTACCCGCTTCGACCACGTAGTGCAGCCCCAGAGAGCCGGAGGGAATCTGGCCGGATGCTGTTACACCCACCAAATGAATGGGCAGAATTCCTCCATGGTCTTCGAAGTCGAAGAGGAGAGGACGCCCAGTTGCGGTCTGCAGCCATGAACTGTGGTGGTACTCGGTGTTGTAATAGCCGATTGCTGTGTGTCCGCGGCCTGCAGAGAGATTGAAGTAGTCGTTGTGCGAGTACTGCAGCAGATACCGCTCAACGTCGACACCGTAACTGTTCTTGTCGCCGACTTGAGTGCCGTAGATGTTAGTGCCACCGTTTTCAAACACGATCTCGCTCAGGAAGCGGAACTTGTCGGACACGTCCGAGGTGACAAAAAGATCAAGCTGCCCGAGCGAGAAGGAAGTGGTATCTCCCTTCTTGGTGTCGCCGTGCAGTGAGATATCGCCGAAGCCCCGAATGCGCAGCAGAGTCCGGCTGACATCCATTCTCTCCATGGCATTGTCTGACTGCGCCTGCTCAGGTTCCGACGAGGCGGGCGTCTCTGTCTGTTGGGCACCGGGCTTCGCCGTGGGTGCGCTCACCATCGCCGCGGGCAGGAGCGCCGGTCCGGATGCGGGAGGAGGGATGGGCGTAGCGGACGCTACGGGGGAATTCACGGCACCGGGAGGCGTTCTTTCGGCTTCCAATTGCTTCACACGCGTTTCAAGTTGCTCCACCCGGGTGAGCAAGGCCCGCAGTGTTTTCTCATCCACGACCACCTGTTTTACAGGCTCCTGCGAATACAGGGTCGCGGCGCAACCGAGCGCCAGAACCGTCGTAATCGCGAGTCCAGGTGGGAGCCTCCTGGGTACCCATTTCATCACACGCATGGATTGCAACTCCTTTATCTGCCATCTCAATAAATGTTCGGTCCTGCGGTGCCGACCTAGTTTGCTGCAAAGCAAACCCATAAACTCCTGAATGGCAAGGGTCTGTGCCATTCAACGCGGGCAGCAAACTGAACTCGTGGCCCATTCCAGAATCGTGGCCACCCCGAAGAGCACCTCTAAACGTTCAAATAGGGGAACGGATACCTGCCATGTTACCCCGAATTGGGGGCTAGTTCGTACGAATCGGCGCGAAATGCTAGAGGTGACGACCGCCCACCCGGGTTCTTCCACACGCTCGAAGACCCCGGAATTTCATTCGGAGTGCGGGGAGGGGTCCTCCTTTTCCAGCAAGCTGTATCCGTTCAGATGAATTGCGACTCGTCAGGCCTGGGTCGCGCCTCGCCCGTCACCTCGCGGACTTCTTTTGGGGCAGTTTTTTGGGGGGGAGCGCTCGTTGGGAGGAGGTGGCAGATGGAAAGAACTCGAGCTGGATTGACGCTCCAGTGCTCGCATCGGGAGCGAACGCCCCTGTCCGGATTCCGGCGGCACGATGCAGGGCTCCAGCACCGTAGAATCCTCTCAGAAATTGCCGAGTGGCGGTTTCAGCATCACTTAAGCCAAACCCCCTATAATCCGCGTAATGCGTTTGATCACACCACGATCTGGAATCGCAGGTTTATTTCTGGTCCTATCCTGCATCGTGGCGGGATTGGCCCAGGCGCCTGCACCGCAAAAACCCATTACACTTGATGAGGCAATCCATTTGGCGGAAGCGAATGAGCCCATGTTTGCGGCCGCTGTCGCGGAGAGCCGCGTCACAGCACTTGAACGCAAAGATGCTAAAGCCGCGCTGCTTCCCTCTGTTACCTTCCACAATCAGTATCTCTATACCGAGTCCAACCACACCAGATCCTCGACGAGCCAGGGGGGAGTGAACCAGTCTCTTCCCGTTTTCATCGCCAACAATGCCGTGCATGAGTACTTGAGCCAGGGCATGGTGAACGAAACCGTGGGGCTTGCCGGGGTAGCATCTGTGCGCCTGGCTGACGCCAATGCAGCCCGCGCTCAGGCAGAGGTGGAAATCGCCCGCCGAGGCCTGGTCTCCACCGTGGTGCAGCTCTACTACGATGTGCGCGCGGGGAAAGAAAGACTTGCCGTCGCACAGCGCGCACTCGACGAAGCTAATCAATTTGTCGATATCACTGAAAAGCGCGAGTCCGGACGCGAAGCCGCCCATGCCGACGTAATCAAAGCGCGCCTCGGGCAGCAGCAACGGCAGCGCGAATTCTCCGACGCGACTCTCGCCAACGAGAAGGCAAGCCTGGAACTGGGCGTGCTTCTCTATCCCGATCCTTCGACCAAGTTCGCACTCGAAGACGAGCCGGCGCCGCCGATGCTGCCGGACCGGCAGAGCGTAGAGGCCGCTGCCCGCGCCAATAATCCCGAACTTCGCAGCGCGCTCGCCTCATGGCAAATGAGCCGGGCTGAAACGCTTACTTCCTGGGCGGGATTGCTGCCCGACCTTGCGCTTAATTACTCCTACGGCATCGACGCTTCCCAGTTCGCCCGCCGCGGCCCCGATGGCGCGCGGAACCTGGGCTACTCCGCAAGCGCAACCGTCGACCTTCCAATCTGGGATTGGCTCACATCCGAGCGCAAGGTGAAGGAAGCGCACATCCGCGCCCAAGCCAGCAAGGTTGCCCTCACGGCGGCGCAGCGCCGGCTCATCGCCGATCTCACGGAGTTCTACAACGAGGCCGACGTCGCCCGCCAACAACTCGCCTCGCTCGATCAGAGTGTGGCCGACGCTCGGGAGAGCCTGCGCCTAACCAACCTGCGCTACGTGAACGGAGAGGGCACCGTGCTTGAAGTGGTGGACGCGCAGAGTACGCTGGTTTCCGCCGAAAACGCGCAGGCCGATGGTTTGGTCCGCTATCACCTGGCTCTTGCTCAGCTCGAAACACTTACAGGAAGGCTCTAGCGCATGAGTGAACGTTCCTATGGAAGATGGTCCGCGGCGCCTGTTTGCGGGCTGCTCCTCTTGACCATTGTTTGCAGCGGGTGCAAGAAGAAAGCCGAAGAGGCGCCTGAACCTTCGGTCGCCGTGCAGGCGGAACACCCAACCGTCGGCCCCATCTCTGAAGAGATCGCGGCGGACGCAGTGCTCGCCCCGCTGGCCCAGGCAGCTATCGCTCCCCGCATCAGCGCTCCCATCAAGGCAGAACTCGTTCAGCGCGGAGCGCGGGTGCACAAGGGCGAACTGCTGGTGACGCTCGAAGATCGCGACCTGCGCGGAGCGGCACTCGACTTACAAGGCGGACTGACGCAGGCACAGGCTTCCTACACTGCGGCCACACTCGCCACGATTCCTGAGGACGTGCAGAAGGCGCAGCTTGACGTGGACCAGGCCAAGGCCAACCTCGACGTGGCCAACCGCACTGCCGAAGAGCGCAAGCGCCTGCTGCAGCAGGGCGCCATCGCCGGCCGCGATGTGGACACGGCCATCGCCGCCGCCGTACAGGCGCAGGCGGCATACGATAACGCAACGAAGCACCTGGCCAACGTAGAGAAGACCACGCACAAGACCAACATCGACGCGGCGCAGGGGCAACTCACCTCGGCCCAGGGCAAGTTCGAAAACGCGGATGCACAGGTCAGTTTCGCCAGACTGACCAGCCCCATCGATGGCGTCGTCACCGACCGCCCGCTGTTCCCCGGGGAGACAGCCGCTGCAGGCACCACGGTTGTCACGGTCATGGACACCACATCTCTGCTCGCCAAGCTGCACATCTCGCAGGGCGCCGCGCAGCAACTGAAGGTTGGCGGCTCAGCCGAACTCGCCGTCCCCGGAGTCGAGGACCCCCAGCCCGCCACCATCTCGCTTATCAGTCCCGCCCTCGATCCGGGTTCGACAACAGTCGAAGTCTGGCTGAAGCTCACCAATCCTGGCGGCCGCTACAAGGTCGGCACGCCGGTGCATGCCATTATCCACGGGCACACGATTCCGAACGCTCTGCAACTGCCGGCCGGGGCTATCCTGCCGGCTGACGACGGTTCCACCAACGTACTCGTTGTAGGCAGCGATGGCGCTGCGCACAAGCGACCCGTCAAAGTGGGTCTGCGCACCACTGAGAAGGTTCAGATCCTCAGCGGAGTCACCACTTCGGATATGGTCGTAACCGAGGGGGGCTACGGCCTCGACGAAGGAACCAAGGTCACCGTCGGCGGCAAAGAGGACAAGGGCGACGACAAGGGCGGCGCCGCGGATGACAAGGGGAGCGGAAAATAATGGCTGCTACTCCCCCGGCCTTGAAACCCGGTAACACTGATGGCGAGAGCTTCTGGCTCCCGCGCTGGGTGCGCACCATCTTCTTCATTGCGCTCGCGCTCACTGTAGTCGGAATCTACGCGTTCTTCAAAACGCCGATCGCCGTCTTCCCGGAGACAAACTTTCCGCGCGTGGTCATCGGCGTCGACAACGGCGTGATGCCGGTCGATCAGATGCAGGTCACCATCACCAAGCCAATTGAAGACGCGGTGAACTCTGTCCCCGGCCTCAAGACCGTGCGCTCCATTACGAGCCGCGGCTCCGCAGAAGTGAGCCTCTACTTCGATTGGTCCGTGGACATGTTTCGCACCCTTGAACTGGTCAGCGCCGCGGTGGCCCGGGTGCAGCAGGAACTCCCCGCCACGGCGAAAATCACGATCAACCGGCTGACATTCGCCACGTTCCCGATCCTCGGTTACAGCCTCACCACCACCAACAACGCGGTGTCACAAAGCGACCTGTGGGAACTCGCCACCTACACGCTCAAGCCGCCTTTGAACCGGGTGGATGGTGTTGCCACGGTCACCGTCCAAGGTGGCCAGATTCCCGAGTATCACGTCATTCCCAACCTGGCGCGACTGCAGGCATCGGGGATCACGATCCTCGATCTCGCTAACGCCATCGGCGCGGCCAACACCATCGATTCGCCGGGACTTTATCCGGAAAACCATCAACTAGTGCTGACGCTCGTGGGTTCCCAGGCGCACGACATCCAAAGCCTGCGTCAACTTGCTGTGAGGTCCACCGCCAATGGCGCGCCAATTCGCATCAGCGATCTGGCTGAAGTGGCGCCGGCGCCTATGCCGGTTTACACCTACGTCTCGGCAAACGGCCGCCCCGCGGTGCTGCTAAACATTGCGCGGCAGCCCGCTAGCAATACCGTCACCGTGGCAAATGGTGTGGCCGCTAAGGTCCAGGAGCTTCGTGCGATCCTGCCCAAAGGCGTCGTCCTTGAGCCGTTTTATGACCAGTCCCAACTAGTGCGCGACAGTATTGCCAGCGTTCGCGACGCGATTCTCATCGGTCTCGTATTGGCTTGCATCATCCTGTTCCTATTTCTGCGCGACTGGCGATCCTCGGCGATCGCGGGCCTGGTCATTCCGGTTACGGTGGCGGTTACCGTCCTCGTCCTCTGGGTCATGGGGCAAAGCTTCAATCTCATGACCCTTGGCGGACTTGCTGCCGCCATCGGCCTGGTCATTGACGATGCCATCGTTGTGGTCGAAAACATCGTGCTTCATCGCGATGCGGGCGAAGGGCGCGTCGAAGCCGTGCGCAAGGCCCTCCACGAGATCTCCCGACCCCTCATTGGGTCGACCATCACGCCCGTCGTGGTCTTTCTTCCCCTCATCGCCGTCACCGGCGTAACCGG
>WNGK01007016.1_pt1 | contig 13697 bp, 7 predicted proteins | sample 5400601 | NCBI WGS metagenome assembly WNGK01 (sample SAMN13153376, study PRJNA577476) | soil metagenome | isolation source: 60 cm soil or saprolite under Garry oak tree replicate 1 | place: USA:California | collected 2016-06-15 | reverse complement strand
CCTACCTCATCGTCATCATCGCCGGCTCCTTCGCCGGATACCTCGTCAGCGCCCACCTCGCCGACGCCCTCGGCCGCCGCGCTTCCTTAGCCCTATTTGCCGCCGGCGCCTTCCTCGCCATCAGCGCCTACACCCTTCTTCCCCTCGGCAACCTCGCCACCCTCCTCCTCGGCTTCCCCCTCGGATTCTTCCCCGCCGGCACCTACGGTCCCATGGGCAGCTTCTTCACCGAGCTCTTTCCCACCTCCCTCCGCGGCTCCGGCCAGGGATTCGCCTACAACGTTGGCCGCGGCATTGCCGCATTCTTCCCCACCCTCGTCGGTATTTTCAGTGCCCGCCTCTCCCTCGGCGGCGCCATCGCCCTCTTCGCCCTCTCTGCCTACCTCCTCATGGCCCTCGGCGTCCTCCTCCTGCCCGAAACCCGCGGCCGCGACCTTGCCCAGATCGACGCCCAAATCGACTCCGAAATCGACAGGGCCACCCCGCGCTAGGAAGAAACAAATGCTCCGTGCCCCATCTTTTCGCCTTTTTCCTGGCGAAAGGGTGGGAAACCACACAACCCCATTGGACAGACGTTTCGTTCTTCGCGGGTCGGCAACGACAGTGGGGGACCGAAACGGCTTTTTCGCCCCTCCTTTGCATCCAATTCAGGGAAGCGGTCTGTTCGCCTTCTTATGCCTGCCACTCATTCCCATTTGCGCTTCCTCTCCGCCGCCCGCGTGGTTCTTTTAGCCCTCCCGTCTTTAGCCATCTTGCCCGCAATGTCTTTGTTTTCACAGACCCAGACGGCGCCCCGTCAGTCCACGCCGACTCAAACCCAGCCGGCACAGGCCCAGCCAGCCCCCGAACTCAACAACCCCCAGCAGCCTGAAAAGCAGCCTGACCTCGCCACCGATCACGACCCCATCCCGTCGCCCGACGTCGTCGTCCCCACCACCGCCAACACCAACGCCCCCAGCGTCACCGGCCCCGCCGGCCAGATCCAGAAAGGCGCGAACGGCGTCTACACTCTCCACGAGGATGTCGACGAAGTCCTCCTCGACTGCACGGTAATCGACGAAAAAGGCCGCCCCGTCCTCGACCTGAATCGCAGCGACTTCCACGTCTTCGAAGACGGCGTCCCCCAGCAAACCACGGCGTTCGTGCATCAGGACCAGCCCGTCTCCATGGGCATCCTCATTGACAACTCCGGCTCCATGCTTGACAAGCGCAGCGCCGTCAACTCCGCGGCCATGAAGCTCCTCACCGAATCCAACCCCAAAGACGCCGCCTTCGTCGTCAACTTCAACGAGCGCGCTTACCTCGATCAGGGATTCACCGTCGATCGCGTCGCCCTCAACCACGGACTCTCGCACTTCGACTCCCGCGGCACCACCGCGCTCTACGATGCCGTAGCCGCCTCCGCCGACGAACTCGCGCACCATGCCAAACAGCGCAAGGAAGTGTTGCTCATCATCACCGACGGCGCCGACAACGCCTCCCGCCTCACCCTCGTTGACGCCATCCGCCGCGTGCAAGGCCTCGCCGGCCCCGTCGTCTACACCATCGGCCTGCTCTACGACTCCGACCGCAAGGAATACCAGAAGGCCCACGACGACCTTGAGTCCCTCTCCGCGGAAACCGGTGGCCTGGCCTACTTCCCCCGCTCCATCGACGAGGTCAGCGAGATCGCCTCCGAAGTCGCCCGCGACATCCGCAACCAGTACGGCGTCGGTTATCACTCCACCAAGGCCGCCAGCCTCGGCGGCTATCGCCAGATCCACGTCGAGGCCTACTCAAGCAATCACAAGCACCTGACCGTCCGCACAAGACGCGGCTACTACGCCCAGCCCGGCCAGAAGAAGCTGATGCAAACCGGCGACGCCACCTCGAAAGTGCTGTCATCCTGAGCAAGTCCGCGCAGTGGACGCCTCGAAGGATCTGCAGTTGTTCTTGCCGCTGCCCTTTCTCCTCTCGCCACAACCCTCCCGCGCCCCATCTTTTTCACAGCATGATCGTGAAAAGGGTGGGACACCACGAACCCCCACGAAGCCCTCCTCGACGTGCTGTCATCCCTAGACGTGCTGTCATCCTGAGCCAGTCCGCGCCGCGGACGCGTCGAAGGATCTGCAGTTGTTCTTGCCGTTGCCCTTTCTCCCCTCGCCAGAACCCTCCCGTGCCCCATCTATTTCACAGCTTCATTGTGAAAAGGGTGGGACACCACGAACCCCCACGAAGCCCTCCTCGACGTGCTGTCATCCCTCGAAGTGCTGTCATCCTGAGCAAGTCCGCGCAGTGGACGCCTCGAAGGATCTGCAGTTGTTCTTGCCGCTGCCCTTTCTCCCCTCGCCAAAACCATCCCGTGCCCCATCTTTTTCACAGCATCATCGTGAAAAGGGTGGGATACGACGAACTCCACGAAGCCCTCCTCGACGTGCTGTCATCCTGAGCAAGTCCGCGCAGTGGACGCGTCGAAGGATCTGCAGTTGTTCTTGCCGCTGCCCTTTCTCCCCTCGCCAAAACCCTCCCGTGCCCCATCTTTTTCACAGCATCATCGTGAAAAGGGTGGGATACGACGAACTCCACGAAGCCCTCCTCGAGCGCACCGCCTCCATCGCCACCCTCTCCGCCGGCCACATCGCCGCCACCGCCGCCGCCTTTGGCCAGGAAGACGACATCACCGTCCTCAAAATCCGCCGCCAGCAAGTCCCCGACTCCGCCCCCATCCAAATCTCGATCCCCACCCTCTCCCCCGCCTGAGAAACCCTCTCACTTTTGGCGTAGAACGGCCACCTGTGGAAAACTTGTCAATAGGCAAAATGAAAAATAGTTTGTAACTACCTTTAGAATCACCGCAAAAAACTTTGTCCAAATTAGAGATTAATTATTCAAACCTGCCATACTTGAATCAGTAGAGAAAAATCAACGCCCGCCAACTCGGCGGGCGTTCGCATTTTCAGCCCCAGGAAGGAGCAGCCATGAACAGATCGCGCGACGGACACCGTGCTTTTCTAGTCTCCAGCCCCCCAGCCCCTGTTTTTCTGTTCACTGCTCACTGTTCACTGTCCACTGGTGTTATAAATCACATTGGAATCAAAAATCCCCCCAAATTGGGGCGTAATCGAATGAGCACAATCAACTTAGCCTTTTTTATTTTGCACACGAAAGTGCATTTAGCAACAAATCCAGTGCAAAAAAGAGGAGCCCCGAAGGGCTCCTCTTCGCATTGCAGGGGAAAGCGAAATCAGTGCAGGTGGAAATCGACGTCGATCACGATCTGGACCGCAACCGGGTGACCCTGGTACATGGCGGGGTGGAACCGGTACTCCCGCACCGCCTCCATCGCCTTCTCGTCCAGGCCCATCCCGGCGCGGCGCACAACGTGAATGTTCTGCGGATTCCCCTGCTGGTCTACGACAAGTTGAATGGCTACGTTGCCCTGGAAGTTGGCGGACCGCGCCTCCTCAGTAAACTCGGGATCGACTCGCGAAACCAGCGTCGGCGCGCTGACGCCGCCGCCCACGTTCATGATGCCACCGCCGTAGCCGCCGCCGCTGCCCGGGCCCATGCCGATGCCGTGACCGTTGCCGAGGCCGCCGCCCAGGCCGCCGCCGAAGCCCGACCCGCTGCCCTTGCCCTGCGAGGCCAGAGCCACTTGCGTGCTGTTGGTCAGGCCCAGGTTGGGCAGGTTAGGGTTGTCGGGCATCTTCACAGTTTCCGCCGGCTCAACCGCGAGCTTGGGGTGGTCGATGCGGAGGATCTGCGGAGCGTTCACCGGCATCTTGACCACGATCTTCGGCGGGTTGCCCTTGATGGGTTCAATCACCTGGTGGTTGCCGCCGCCACCGCCGCCACCCTCTTTTGGGGCGACGGGGAGGACCGTGGGCGGAGGCGGAGGAGCGTAGAGCGTAATGTTCGTCGGGTTCACCTCCACCGGCTGAACAAACGTCTGCTTCGCCTTGAACCCAAGATAGAGAACTCCGGCAATGAGAAAAACGTGCACGACTGCAGAGACCGCTTTCGCGGTCGGGTCCTTCTGATAGGTCAGGACGTCAAGGCTCCCGAAGGTCGGCGTGCCGGCTGCAGCGAGCACCGGTACTCCCGCCCTGGGAACAAGTTGGGGAAGAGGCGTCTGTTCTTCCTGATCAGCATCTTCCACTTCATACGCGAGGCTGGATCGATTGTAAGTATGAGCCCCTTGCGGTCTGGTGGCCTCTACCATCAGCCTTCCGCGCGAGATCGGCCTGGGTGTCGTCTGATTGCCCATAGATGCTTGCCGAAAGAGCCAGTCTCCGGCATCCCCCCTCTCCTGGTCGATCGAGAATCGTTACTTGCTAGTTATGATCAACACTCGGCCTGCGTGCTTGACCGGAGTTGAAAGCCCGTTTACCAAATACCTTTATCGCTACCGGTAATCTTTTGCCCCACGACCGCGGCGGTGGCCAGCCAAGGCAACAAACTGAGCCGCGCACCGTTATGGAGTTCCCGCTTTCTGAGGACGCCGACTAACTGCGATCCGTAGAGCTTTGCCGACTGCGGCATGATAGGGACACGGATAAAGCCCTTACCGTAATAGACGGCATCTCCCCCGAAACGGGCTGCCTGCAAAACGAACTTTGGCAGCTCGAGACCCCAGCCGCGATAGGTTTTCACATAGTCAGAAACGATTGCGAGATAGGTTGCCGCGCCTTCCCAAATTCCCGCGCTGGTAGCCGCGGCGCACAGATCTTCGAAGTCAACTCCATCGTTTTCAACGAGCGAAGCGGAGTCGACGATGTCGCAAAGGCGGAAGTAGAAATGCCGGTACATGCGCTGCAGGGTGGAGATGAGCAGCCGGTCGGACTTCGACGACACGCGAAAGGTCTGTTCACCGAAGGCGATGGTGCGCGTGCGCTTCATCAATGAAGAAGCGATGGCCACCTGCTCGCCGGTCTGTCCGAGGCGCCCGACGTGGGTCTCGACCAACTCCGGCAAGCCGGGGATGCGGAAGTTCCACTTGCACGCCAGCCTGTCGCCCCAACTGCGCTGCGCAATCTCGGCTTCGAAGCGGTGCTTCATCAAGTCGCAAACGCTGTCCGGCGTGGCGTTGGTGTAGAGGTCGAGATCGCTGCCGAGATCGGGCCAGTGATCGAGCGACTTGATGACACACACGTCGTAGCCGCTGTGGTTGAACGCCTGGCAGATGCCTTCAAGGAAGACAAGGGCATTTTCGATGCGCGCTTTCTCAGCGGCCAACGCGGTCCGCGCCCATTCGGTTCGCGTGGCATCGCCAGCGCCCTGAATGATGCCGAGGAACGCCTCCATGCCGCGGACCACGACGTGGTTGAGGTGCGCGAGGGTGAGCAAGTCATCGAACTCCTCGCGTGACAGATGGAGGAGATCGCGTTTGAGCTCATGACTCTCACACTCTCTCGCACGCCCCAGCCAAGAACCAAGGTCGGACGCGTCCTCTCCAGGCCCCAAAAGGAGCCTGGAGAGGACGTGAAGTGACTTATATGTTGGAGCTTCCATTCTCGTATTGGTATTCATATGCATCGTGGCCCATCCGGGAAGTTACTGCGGTTTGTTGTTCTCTTCTCCTGTAGGGTTGCTGTTGCCGCGGGGCGTTAGTTCAATTGGTCCTCGCTGGTTGCGGCGCTGACGGCTGTAGGCTTCAAGAGCGGAGTCAACTTTCTGGTTGCTGCTGTCCGCGACGGCACCGAGCGGCTGGCCTTGCGCGGCCACACGGGTTGCGATGCCGACGCGCGCCCCGGCGTCTCCCGCTCTGAGGGCCTTTTCATAGAAGTACTGGGCCGTTTCGAGATCGCCGTCGTGTTCCGCGACATAGGCGCGGTTGTTCAATGTGAAGGCGCTGTTGGGATCGAGCGTGTAGGCGCGGAGAAAATCCTGGCGCGCGGTGTTCCAGTCGTTCTGGTTGGCCGCGTACACGCCGTGCAGTGTGAGTCTCACGGCCTGAGACTCGGTGGGCTCCGCTCTATCGATGAGTCTCCGCACGCGCTTCGCGCTGGCCTCGGCCATGCTGCTTACGGACCTGCCGCGCCAGGTGCGATCAAGGGTGACAGTGGCGGGCTCTTTGGAACCTGAGGACGCGGCGGCGGAATAGTACCTCGACGCTCCTTCGAGGTCTCCGACTGCCTCACTGGCCACGCCGAGGTTGTTGAGCGTGAACGGATTTCGCGTGTCGAGAGCTAGCGCCTGCTTAAGCATGGCGACGGCCTCAAAGCCACGATCCTGCGAGAGAAGGCGCATGGCGTTGAGGTTCATCCTATTGACGTGCATGGTGGCGTCGTTCAAATCGACGAGGGCCGATTTCATCGGCTTGCCCTCAAGTTCTTTGGCGCTGCTGAGGTCGATGCTGGCATCGCTGCCCTGTTCCGCGGCTAAATCGTAAAACTTGTGAGCGCGCTCAAGCTGGCCCTGCAATTCGGAGACATAGCCAAGGTTGTTGAGGGTGAAGGGATCGGCCGGATCGAACAGGTAGGCCTTGTAGAAAAGCCTTTCCGCCTTTTCGTAGTCGAGCTTTTTTACCGCTTCAACGCCCTCGCGGTTGAGGCGCTGCACCGGGGTGAGCTTGCTGCGCAGGGGGATGTTGATGACCGTGCCTTCCTTGGCCCAAGCGAGGGGAGAACTGCAAATAGCTACAGTTGCAGCGAGTGCCATCAGCTTGAGCGAGCGGATCATCATGTAAGTTTGTATCCCCTTCAGGCGGTGTCCATAGGATTCGGGCTAAGCGGACACAAACAATTAGATGCGCCGGTGTCCGGGGTGTTGCTCCCGGGTCCAAAACGGCGGAATTGCAGGCCACCGCGCATCGGTGGAATACATCAAAAGAATTGAAGCTAAATCAGCGAAGAGCCAAATAAGCTAAGAACAAGGTGTGCGGAATGGAACGAGTATTGACGGCGGTTGTGGTTGGCAGTCTTGCGTTGGGCCAGGCCGTCGTTGCACAAGCGCCGCTTGCGACATCGAATTCCTCGGTACGGTCAGGGGGTTCGGCCGGCAACCTGGTGGATGTGCCGCCGCTGCCGCGCGGCAAGAGCACGATTCTCGGCGGAAAGATCGGCGATATCGACCAGGTGCGCGACCAGTTTGTGCTGCACGTTTACGGTGAGAAGGCGATGAAGATCGTGTTCGATGGGCGGACGCAGGTGTTTCGCGACGGGAACCGGATTCCGCTGCACGAATTGTCGCCGGCCGAGCACGCGTCCATTCAGACCACGCTGGACGGGTCAAGGATTTTTGCGATCAGCGTTCACATTTTGTCGCAGATGCCGAAGGGCGATTTTCAGGGGCGCATTGTGAGCTACGATCCGGGCAGCGGGACGCTCCTGCTCCTTCCGGGAGGGTCACGGGAAGAGTTCGCAGTGCGCGTGACGAAGGATACGACGGTGACGCGCGAAGGGCAGGCTACGTTTACGGCGGAGAACCGCGGGCAGTCCGACCTGGTGCAGGACGCGCTGGTTTCAATGAATTTCCAATCGGACAACAGGGGCGCGGGGGTTGCGCAGCAGATTACGATTCTGGCGATACCGGGAGCCTCGTTTGCTTTTACTGGAGCGATCACGTCACTCAATGTGGCGGGCGGTTACATGGTGGTGGTTGATCCGCGCGATGAGCGGAGTTACCAGATTCATTTCAATCCGCAGGATCCGGTGGTGTTGAGACTGCACGCGGGGGATCATGTGAGGATTGCGGCGGATTATGACGGGACGCGGTATGTGGCCAGGCAGATTGGGCGGCCGTAGATAGCGGGTTGTGAAAAAGTCCCAGGTCTCGGACCTGGGACTTTTTGTTTGGCGGAGTTTGTGTGGTGACAATTCTGTGGGAGGTGAGCAAAAGCAAGGACGTCGGGGGTTTGTGCTATCCCAGGTCTCAGAAACGAGATCCTTCGACTTCGCTCAGGACAGGCTCTGGGGGCACCCCTTGGTCGTGGCAGTGTCGCTTCGGAAAAACAACAACAAGAGCAACCGCAGATCCTTCGACTGCGTTGCGCTTCGCTCAGGAAAACAAGTCAGTGGGGATGAGAGAGCGGCGAGGACAGGTTCGTGGTATCCCAGGTCTCAGAAACGAGACCTCCACCCCGCTGACGAAGACCTGTCTGCAGGGACCCCGGACCTGGGGCACCCCTGTTCGTGCTGCAGATACCCGTAAAGCAGGTCCTTCGGCTCCGCTGAAAAGCGCTTCGCTCAGGATGACAATTCTGCGGGGGAGCGGGCGAAGGGCAAAAGCAAGAACCAACCGCAGGTCCTTCGACCACGCTGCGCTTCGCTCAGGATGACAATTCTGTGGGAGGTGAGCAAAAGCAAGGACGCCGGGGGTTCGTGGTATCCCAGGTCTCAGAAACGAGATCCTTCGACTTCGCTCAGGACAGGCTCTGGGGCACCCCTTGGTTGTGGTGAGTTCGCTTCGGAAAAACAACAACAAGAGCAACCGCAGATCCTTCGACTGCGCTGCGCTGCGCTCAGGACGACAAGTCTTGTCCGCAGGGACCCCGGACCTGGGGCATCCTCTTGTCGTGCTGGACTAGCGCGGCTTGACGTCTTCAGCGGCGATGTGTGGAGTTTGGCGATTGCATGGAATGCGCATCGCTTGCGCTGCTTGCTTCTGCGTATACGGGCGAGGGCTCGAACGCGGGGAGGTTGTCCATGGCCTCGTTGCGTTGCGTGATCATCGCGGGCTCCAGGCGCCAGTCTGGGGCGGGGTGGCGGTCTCTTAACGATCCAATTGCGAAGCGTGGGCGCGATGGGACTATTCCCGAGTTGCGTATGGCGCGCTTGGCCCTGTTCAGGCGGAACCAGCGGAGATAGTTGTTGACGACGTTGGTCATGGTCATTTCGACGCCAGCGGCGAAGTTGTGTTCGGCCATGTGGCGCTCGAGCTGGGGCGATTCGAGGATGGCAATGAGTTGATCGGCGAGGTCGCGCGCGTTGCCGATCTCGTAGAAGCGGATGGCCATGTCTTCATCGGAGGCCATGCCGCGGAAGTCGGGGAGATCGGCGCTGACGATGGGAACGCCGAACTCGCAAGCCTGGTGGGCCGGGCCGCTCGATCCGGTTGCGGAATCGTAGGGCAGCACGAGTGCCGAGGTAGTTTGAAAGAGTTCAGGGATATCGTCTTCCGCTACGTAGCCGCGGAACTCGATGGGCAAGTGCTTGGGCTGCGCTTCGCGAATGGATTCCCAATAGCCGGCCTTGGTGTGGTGATTGGCGCCGGCGACGACGAGGCGCGCTTCAGGAATTTTTTCGAGCACGAGCGGGAATGCTTCCATGAGCGTCTCGAGGCGCTTGTATGTGCCCCAGTGACCGATGGCAAGGATGCGCTTATCTGGATTGCCGCGCTTGCTGAAGTCGGGCGGTGTGGGCGTGGTGGCGAAGGTGCCGTGCGTTCCGAGGAGCACGTTTTGCGCGGCGTATTTTGAGACCAGCGTGCGGTGATAGCCGGGCAGCAGCACGGAGACTGAATGCGCTTTGAGCAGCGCGCGCGTGGCGAGCTCGGTGCCGATGCGGAAGAGGCGCTCTTGCTTTACGCCGGCGGCGGCGAAGTCAACGTGCTCGAGAATGTGGTGGAGCGTGATGTGCGTGTAGTATCCGGCGGCGCGTGTGAGCGCGGGGGAGGACAGTCCGGCGAAGGCGGCGACGGGCCTTTCTGGAGTGGCGAAGCTGGAGAAGACGAGGTTGTACCAGACCACGTCAGGGTTAATTTTGCGAATGGTCTTGAGCAGGCGCATGGGATTTTCGATGCTTCCGAATTTCCAGCAGCGGACTACGTTGAAGCCGTCGAGCTCCGATTGCTCGTTGATGTTGAGCGGCTTGCCGTCGGCATCGGTTGCGAAGTCACAGTCGGTGAGCTCGTCGGCGAGAATCGTCAACTCGATTTCCGGGTTGCGGCTCAACTCGCGAGCGATGTGGAAGGAGTATTCGTTCAACTGCCTTCCGCTGGGGGGAAAAGTGCCAACCAGACAAATCTTCATGGGAATAAACCGCCTCAGAATATTGTGATGCCGAAATAGGGCCGAACCTGCGTGCCTTGACCGCCCGTAAAGTTATAGAAAGTTTCTTCCTGCACGCCCGCGGAGAAGCGCAGCGGATAAGTGAACGTGACCGGGCCGCCGGCGTCAGTCATGCGACGGCGGAAAGGCTTTGCGTAAGAAACAGAAAATCCGTTTTGGGTTGCATCGTACACATGAAAGCTGCGGGTGCTTGACCAGGACGAGGACGCCTGGATGTCCCAGTTTTTGCGCGGCGTGAAGTCGATCATACCCGCGGGGCGAAGATTTTGCGCAATGCCGGAGCTGGAGCCGACGACGCGCCAGGCGCGCAAATCTTCAAGCATGGCGCGCACGTTGATGCGCGATCCGAAGCGGCGCTCGAAGCCGATGTACGAGGACGTGAAGTAGTTCTCGTAATTTTGCGGTGAGAATTTTTGATCGCTGTAACCCCAGCCAGTGACGAGCGCGGTTTTGCCCCACGGCGCGCCGACGCGGAAGTCGATGGCGCCGGTCATCTGCGTGGAGTGCAGGTTGGAGTCAGTGAACGGGCCGTGCTCGTGAATGAAGTAGCCCGAGAATGAAAGCGCATTGAAGAACGAGCTGCTGGTGAGGTAAGTGAATTCGCGGATGAGGTTCTGATTCAACTGCACTGGCGACGTGGCGTCGCGGCGGATGGTGGCCTGAATGCCGCTGTTGAGCGTGAGAGTGTTGGTGCCGAGACGAATGGTGGGATTGAGGCCGAAGTTGAATGAGTTATCGGTGGTGTCGCGATTGACGATGGCGTTTGTTGCGGGCACGGAGATGCTGCCGCGCGCGTTGCGGAGCTGATAGAAGCCACTTACCGGCGGAAGATAGTTGAGATGGAGATGATAGGCCGCGGTCCACTGCGTTTGCAGAGACGAGCGCGGCGGAGGGAGGAGGCTGGTGTTGGTGCTTGAGACGGGCTGCGCGGCGTCAAGCTTGGAGTCGAGCACATAGACCGTGGAGTCTTCAAAGATGGGCTGCACGGCGACATCAGAAAGCAGGTTCACCTTCTTATTGATGCCGTAACCTTCTTCGCCGCCGGTTTCGAGGAGGCCTTCTTCTGCGGTTTGATCTTCGCCCTCGGCATTGGAAGCCTGGGCGAAGGAGGTTTGCGCCTGCGCGCCGCGGTGTTCCTGGCGGAAGACGTTGGCCTGCGCGAGGAGGAACTGGTAGTCGGGATCGCCGTCGGCCGAGGCTTTGACGGCGTCGAGCTCGGCCTTGGCGCGTATGGTGTCGCCGATGGCGAGATAGTTGTTGGCCATGCCGATGCGCACGGCGGGATCGGGGGCGCCGGCCCGTTTCGCGCGATCGAGATAATTCTGCGATAGCTGATAGTCGTGCAGGCCGCGGAAGACGTCGGCGACCTGGACGAATTGAGTGCCGGAGACGGGCGTGGTTTCGCCGGTGCCGGCTTCCATGAGGCCGAGGGCGACCTGGCGCTCGGCGTCGTCGTTGTGGCCCTGTTCCGCCATGGTTTGCGCGATGGCAAGGCGGACGGCAACGCGATCGGCATGAGGGGCTTCGAGGGCCTTGGTGAAGCGCTGCAGCGCGGCGTCCTGCTCGCCGATGGTGTTGAGGGCTTCGCCGGTTTCGACGTAGATGGTGCTGAGCAAGGATGGGCTGAATTGATGCGTGGGAGCGGGTGAGGATTGCGCGCTGCGCTCGGCGAGTTCGACGTAGTGCAGGGTGTGGTCGCGGTCGTCGAGGTTGGCGTAGGAGCGGGCAAGCATGGCGTCGATGTTGGCGTCGTTGGGCGCGGATTTCTCGGCGATCTGGAACTCGTCGATGGCCGCGTGGTAGCGGCGCTCGGCGAACATGGTGTTGCCCAGGCCGAGGTGGAGCGCGGGGTCGTTGGGGGTGAAGCGCAAGGCGGCGCGATATTCGCTGGCGGCTTTGCCGAGCATGTCCTGGCGGCCGTAGGCGGTGGCTCGAATCACGTGGATGTCGCGGAAGTCGCCCATGGATTTTTCGGCGAGGTCGGCGTTGCGGAGAGCCGCTCCAGCCTTGTTGAGATCGAGATCGGCATAGGCAAGGCCGAGGTGGGCTTCGCCATTTTTGGGCTCGAGCTTGAGGGCTGCCTCGAAGTCGTCCGCGGCCTTGTCGGGCTGGCTGAGGTCGTTGAGCATGTAGCCGCGATTCACGTAGGCGGTGGTCGCCTTTGGATCGCGCTCGATGGCCTCAGTGAAGTCCTTTACCGCCTCTTCGTGCTGGCCGGAATGCTTATGGACGTAGCCGGCGAGGAGCGGAATGTCGGGCTCCTTGGGGAGGACGTCGTTGTACTTGGTGGTGAGCTGCAGGAGAGCGTCGTACCTCTCGAGGTGGAGCAGGTCGTAGCCGAGGTAGACGATGACGTCGCGGTCGGTGGGGAGGACCTTGAGTGCTTGCTCGCCGACCTGCTCGGACCGCTGGTAGTCGCCATTGAAGGAGAGGTAGCGCTCCTGTTCGCGGAGGACCTGCGGCTCGGAGAGCATGGGATCGGTAACGCGCTTGAACCATTCGCCGGCGAGGCTGATGTTGTGGGCTTCGATGGCGGCGTTCATGCCTCCGGCAACGATGAGCGCGTGCTTGGGACCGAGGGCGTAAGACTTGCTGTAGGCGGCCTGCGCTTGCGTGAATTCGCGTCGGGACGTGTAGAGATCGCCGAGGGCGAGGTAGGGAGTGTAGGAGTTGGGATCGACTTGTGCGAGCTTCTTGAAGTAACGCTCGGCATCGTCGGGGCGGTTGGCGGCACGCGATGCATAGCCCAAGGAGGTGAGCGCGAAGCGGTTGTTGGGATCCATCCCAAGCACCTGCTTGTAGACGTTGATGGCGTCCTCGGTGCGGCCAAGCTTCATGAGGATGTCGCCGTTCTGCTGCAGGTTGTCGCGGTCGCGCGGAGCGAGGGCGATGGCTTCCTTGATGTCGGCCAGTGCGCCGTCGAAATTGCCGCCGGCCATCTTGATGAGGGAGCGCAGGCGCAGAAACGCGTTGCGGCCGGGGCCCCGCTCATCGAGTGCGCCGATCTGGCTTTGGGCGGTCTGGAGCTGCTGATGCGAGCTGTTGGCGTCGCCGAGCGCCTGGTAGATCTGCATCAGGTTCACGTGCAGCTGAATGCCATAGAGGGGCCCCTCGGGGGTATCGGCGGGAAGGTGCGCGATGGCTTCGTTGTATTCCCTGGCGGCGTCGTCATCGCGCTCCTGCATGCGGGCGATCTCGCCGCGAATGGCGTGGAGGCGGTAGTGATTGGGATCGATGCCTTCGGCGCGCTTCAGGAAGGTGTTCGCGTCGTCGATGGAGCCGACTGCGATTTCAGCCTGCGCGGCTGAGAGCTGCAGGGCCATGTCGTTGGGAAGGGCGTTGGCAGAACGCACATAAAGCTTTGCGGATTCGGTCATGTTGCCGTCGAGCTGGTAGGTGAAGGCGAGCTCGGCCAGGACGTCAGGCTTGGGATTGCGGATGCCCTTGAGGGCGGAAATCGCTTCGCCGTACTTGCCGACTTCGCGGAAATACCCGGCCAGTGTGCGCTCCACGTCGGGGTTGTTCGGGTCGTGACGTTTGGCCAATTCGAGATAGCGGTTGGCTTGGTCCATCTGCTTCAACTGCTCGTAGCTGATGGCCAACAGCACCTCGGAGCGGGCTTCCGGCTTCAGGTGCTCGGCCCGGTTGAGCCATTCGATCGCGCCCTGGTAGTCCCTGGCCCGCATGTAGGTGTCGCCGAGGAGCAGGG